>Ga0210101_1000492_pt1 | contig 12858 bp, 7 predicted proteins | sample Muzzi_PWC_D1_FD_185534 | JGI IMG/M metagenome (GOLD analysis project Ga0210101, IMG submission 185534) | Wetland microbial communities from San Francisco Bay, California, USA, that impact long-term carbon sequestration - Muzzi_PWC_D1 (SPAdes) | ecosystem: Environmental > Aquatic > Marine >... | reverse complement strand
TCTGGCACCTCGACAGAGCGGGCGGACTGCCCCGTGGGCTCCGCCGCGGACGCTCCATCGGCGGCCACCTCCGCCCCCGCCATCGGCTGGCAGGTGACGAGCACGAACCAGCTCAATACCATCGCGCGCACGAGCCGCGCTCCATGTGTCCGCGCCTCTCTCATGGCGTCTCCTCCGTCTCCTCGTCCAGCTCGACCCCGGCGGTCGAAGCCAGGGCAGAGGGTCTCTCCGGCGGGTGAGCCCGGAGGTGCTCCAGGGCTCGCGCCAGCTCTTCGTCCGGTCCGATCTCGCCATCGATCCGGCACCGGCGGACCACCTCCAGGGCCTGCCCGATGTGCGGGCCCGGCTCGTGCCCCCGGTCGATCAAGTCCCGTCCCCGGATCGACAGCTCCAGCCGACGGAAGGCGGTCAGGTCTCGCCGGGCCCAGGCGCGAATCGCTTCGTCCTCGGACGCGACGAGCATCAACACCTCCTCGCCGGACAGGTCCCGAAGCGCCTCGACCACCTGATGGGGCTTGACGGCCCGTCCCGAGAGCGTCCGTGCGGCGCGCTCGAGGCGCCGGGCCCCACGCACCAGTACCCGCCGGTCGGCGCCGGCGAGCATCAGCCGCGTCGCCAGCTCTTCGACCTGCCTCGGGCTCAACGCCACCTCGGCACCCGCGCCGTCGGTGAGCGCGAGCAGCATGAGCCGCCAGAGGCGCGCCGGTGGCTCCGACAGGTCCTGGACGGTGTACCAGTCCCAGGCGGCCCTCGCGCGCCGCAGCCGATCGCGGGTCGTCTCCTCGAACCGGAGCGCCGGGTGGAGAGCGGCGCGCAGGACCCCGAGCGCTTCGAGCCGCTCCAGGCCCCGCACCGCGAGCTCCGGCGCGTCGAGCAGCAGGATGAGCTCATCGCGCAGCCGGGCACCCGAGAGCTGGGAGAACACCCCCTCCTCCAGGGCCACCTCGACCAGGTGGAGAGTCTCCGGGGAGATCTCGAAGCCGAGGCGGAGCTCGAGCCGCACGGCGCGCAAGACGCGCGTCGGGTCGTCGATGAACGAGAGGCTGTGGAGCACCCGCAGCAGTCCGTTCTCGAGATCGCGGCGCCCGCCGAAGTAGTCGATGAGCTCCGGTGTCTTGTCCGGCCCCAGCCGGACCGCCAGGGCGTTGATCGTGAAATCACGCCGATAGAGATCCTGGCGCAGCGGCGACGTCTGGACCTCCGGCAACGCCGCCGGGGCCCGGTAGAACTCGCTCCGCGCCGTCGCGACGTCGATGTGGAACCCCTCCGGATCGACCACGACCGCGGTCAGGAACGCCTCGTGAACCCGCACCCGCCCACCCAGCTCCTCCGCCAGCAGGCGGGCGAAGTGGGGGCCGTCCCCCTCGACCACGAGATCGAGATCCCGGTTCTCCCGGCCCAACAGGAGATCGCGAACGATCCCTCCCACCAGGTAGACCGGGATCTGGTAGCGCCGCGACACCTCGGCGATCCGCTCCACCCGGGCGGAGACCGGCTTGGCGAGCCGCTCCCGGAGCATGGCTACCATCGGCAGGCGCTCCTCCGGGAGATGGGAAAGCCGCCGCTCCAAGGTGGTGCCCGCCTCCTGCAAGCGGCCGTGGAGGTGCCTCAACACCTGCATGCGGGTCACCAGGCCCTTGGGGCGCCCGACCTCCGGATCGCCCACCAAGATCAGGCGGGGGTGGCGCCGGATCATCTGCTCGCCCACCTCCTCGGCCGGCGCATCGGGGGAGATCCACTCGAGGTCCCGCTGCACCACGTTCACCACTCTGCGGTCGCCGAGCCCGTGCTGCAGCGCGCCGTCGAGGGTCTGGCGCGTCACCACCCCCACCACCCGCCCCTCCGCGTCGACGACCGGCGCGGCGTTGACCCGCCTCTCGATGAGCGCGGCCTTCGCCTCGGCGACCGTCCGTTCCGTCGAGAGAGTGAAAAACGACGTCACCATCAAGTCCGAGGCACGGGCGGCGGGCGGCAGCTCGCGGTCGAGGAAGGCGAGCAGGCTCTCCCGCGCTTCGAGAGGCGTAACCCCTTTCATCCGCGCCGAGGCCGCCGTGGCGTGGCCGCCCCCGGCGGCGAACCGTTCGAGCATCTCTCCCAGGTGCACGCGCGGCTGGTCCCCGCGGGCGATCAGGGTCACGCGGTCGCCCTCGCCGAAGATCGCGAAGAGCATCGGCAGCTCGAAGATCTCCAGGGTCCGGTTGACCAGGGGCGCGAGCTCGTCGACGAAGTCTCCGAGCTCGAGCGCCAGAGTCCCCAGACGATGCCCGTGGATGCGGTGGACCTCCAGCGCCTCGGTCATCCGGTGGAGGATGTCGAAGCGGTTCGGATCGAGACGCTGGAGCGCGTAGCGGCGAACCACGGTCAGGTCCGCTCCGAGCTCCAGCAGCCGCGCGGCCGCCCTGAGCTCCCGTGGGCCCGTACCGGCATAGGCCAGGGAGCCGGTGTCCTCGTAGATGCCGAGGAGCAGGAGCGTCGCCTCGTGGGGCGTGACCTCGGCCCCCTGTCGTTCGAAGATCTCGGTCAGAAGGGTGCTCGTCGACCCCGCTCCGGGATCGATGATGCCACCGATCGTCGGCACGGAGTCCTCGTCCGGCTCGTGGTGATCGTACGCCCAGACCTCGATCGCAGGGTTGCGCGCCAGCCACTCCGCGACGATCCCGATCCGGTCCCGCTGCACCGCGTCACACAGGATGATCCGCTCGAGCGCCGCCGGATCGACGTCCCGCTGCTTGACCTCGGCACTCCCCAGGTCCTGGCCCAGCGGGCCCTCCTCGAACCGGCGCACCGACTCCTCCTTCGAGCCGGGAAAGAAGATCTTCGCCCGCGGATGGAGGCGACGCGCGACCAGAACGGACGCATAGGCGTCGAAATCGGCGCCCAGATGGGTGGTGAGCAGCTCCATCCCGGGGATTGTACCGGTGTGCCCCTGCCCCGAGACAGAGCCGTTGGGCCGTTCTAACCCGGATGTTTCACGATTGCTCTGCTGCAACGGCGGATCTGCCCACGTCTGCAGCGTTGCGCTCGCTCGGCCTCCTCAACGTACTGCAAGTACGCCTGCGTCGCCCTCGGCGTCGCGCGCCTCGCATCCGCGGGCAGCTACGCCGTTTCGCGACGAGCAAGCGTGAAACATCCGGGCTAAAGGGCCTCGGGGCAAAAAGCTTGGCAAAGTGTCATCTTGTTGACTTACTTATTTTCGCGACCGCGCTACACTCCGCGCACCAGCCCGGCCCATGGGGGGGCCCAACGGGGTCGCTGCCGTCCGTGGGACGGCCGGGGAGGGCTGTCACGGTGCGGCGGTTGGCGACAAGATCCATCCCCCGAAGGAGGTACGTTCATGTCGAGGAAAAACTACAGAGGAGCAGTCATCTTGGGGCTCGCGCTGCTCCTCGTCTCCGGAGGTCTCCAGGCGCTCGCCGCCCAGGAGCAGGCGACCCAGGAGGTCCCCCTGGGTGCCACGGCGACCGAGGCCCTTGTCGAGTACATCGGAGAGTCCTACCCCGCGACGGAGCAGCTCGATGGCTACGAGGAGCTCAACCCGGTCGACGAGGAGAGCCTGGAGATGCTCGCCGACAAGTACGCCGACGGAGAGACGATCTTCGAGAAGTACGCCCGGCTCCCCGGCTGTACGAAGACCGGCTGCCCCGGCGGCATCGACCACATGGCGGCCGGCGCCGGCACCCGTAACATGGGCTTCGGCACGATTCGTCTGCGCGGCGTTCCCGCCACCGCCCGCCCGGTCACGGCGTTCCTGTACTGGTCGACGATCTACGCGTCAGGGAGCCCGATCCCGACCAACCCCACGGTCTACTTCCGTGGCTTCATGCGGACCGGCTCGATCGTCTCGAGCACTCCGTTCCCCTGCTGGGGTCCCGGAACGCTCGTCACCTACAGGGTCTGGGTGTTTCCGTTCATCCTTCCGACCATCAACGGCGACTACCCGGTCACCGGCCTGGCCAGCGGTCTGACCACCGGCCAGGACCCGTGGGTCCCGTTCAACACGGTCTTCCCGCTGTCCCAGGGAACGAGCCTCGTGGTGCTCTACACCGACAAGAGCATTCCTCGCGGGACCTTTGTTCAGATCCACCATCTGACGGGGACCCAGTTCTTCGGCACCATGACCTTCAACCACACCCTGTACCGGCCGATCACGGTGGATGCGATCAAGCACACCCGGATCGGCGCCGACGGGCAGGTGGGAGGTGGCATGCCGAACATCAGCTCGATGACCGACGAACGGACCTACTTCGGCCGTGACCAGTTCTCGCTGGTCCAGATCCGCGGCAACGGGTGCGCCCCGACCGGCAGCGAGGACTCCGACCTCAACGGCACCGATGGGGAGCCGATGAACCAGCTCTGGGACACCCACACCATGGATGTCACGGGCATCACCGGCCCCACCCCCGGCTACACGGTGCAGTACCAGCAGCCGACGGGCCCGATCCGCGACTGCGTCCTGCCCAGGATTCACGTGATCACCGCCCGGTGATCCGGCACACCGGTCGAGGCTCCGACGCCCGCGCTGCGGGTCACCGGGGTCTCGACCGGCCCACCTCACGCGAGATTCAGACGGATCAGGAGCCGTTGGCCGCGGCGGCGGTCAGCTCCCGCACCTTGCCGGGGCCCAAGAGCCTTTCGATGGCGGGAACGTGGGAGCCGTCGAAGCCGATGCGCAGGGTGACCACCTTGGCGCGCGTACCGCCGTTGCGGATCGCCAGGCGGACGCGGTTCTTGCCCGGGTGATCGAGGAGGAGCTCCTTGAGCTGCCGGATGGTGCCGCGGGGAACCTCCGGATCGAGCGTGACCACGAGGGTCGGGGGTCCCGTAGCCTGCTCGAGGGACTTCATCTCCTCGACCGCCATCTCCTTCTCGCTCCCCCGCTCCCGCACCTCGCCCCGGAGGATGACGACCGCCTCGTCCTCCAGGAGATGCCCGAACTGCTCGTACTGGTTGGCGAAAAGCGTCACCGGGATGCGGCCGTGGAGGTCCTCGAGCACGAAGCGGCCCATCAGGCGGCCCTCGTTGATGCCGCTCTTGATCTTCGCCTGGCGAATCCGGGTGACCAGGCCACCCAGGGTGACCGGCCCCTCGATCTCCCCCTCCTCCGCTACCAGGACCTCGTCGATCGTGTGGGTCGTGTGGCACCGGAGCTCTGCCTCGTGCTCGGACAGAGGGTTCCCCGTGAGGTAGAAGCCGAGCGCCTCCTTCTCGTAACTCAGGCGCTCCCTGTCGGGCCACTGGGGGACCTTGGGGTCGGGCGACGGCGCCAGGGACGGCGCCGAGCCGAACAGGCTCTCCTGACCAGACTCCTGATCCTTCTGCTGCTGGGAGGCCCAGGCGAGGATCGGGTCGAGCGCGGCGTCGAGCGCCGCCCGGTGGACGCCCATGGCGTCGAAGCACCCCGCCTTGATCAGGCTCTCGAACACCTTGTGGTTGAGCTGCCGGAGGTCGACCTCGGACGCCACCCGGGCCAGGCTCTCGAACCGCCCCGCTCCCCGCCGGGCCGTGATGATCGCCTCTACCGCCCCTTCGCCGACGCCCTTGACCGCACCGAGGCCGAAGCGCACCCGCTCGCCGTCGACGTTGAACCACCAGCCGCTCTCGTTGATGTCCGGCGGCAGGACCTCGATCCCCATCGCGTCGCACTCCCGGATGTACTTGGCCACCGCGTCCGAGGTCGAAAGCTCGGAGTTGAGCATCGCGGCCATGAACGCCACCGGATAGTGGGCCTTGAGGTACGCGGTCTTGTAGGCCAGCATGGCGTAGGCCACGCTGTGGCTCTTGTTGAAGCCGTAGCCGGCGAAGGGCTCGATGTAGTCCCAGAGCTCCTGAGCCTTCGACCGGTCCACGCCACGGACCTCGGCGCCGTCGAGGAACAGGCCCTTCTGCTCCTCCATGACCTCGGCCTTCTTCTTGCCCATGGCCTTGCGGAGCACGTCCGCCTGGGCCATGGTGAAGCCGGCGACCGCCACGGCGATCTGCATCACCTGCTCCTGGTAGACGATGATCCCGTAGGTCTCCTCCAGGATCTCCTCCGTCTCGGGCAGGATGTTGCGGACCCTCTTCTTGCCCAGCTTGCGCTGGATGTACTCCTCGACCATGCCCACCGACAGGGCGCCCGGGCGATAGAGGGCGTTGAACGCGGCCAGGTCCTCGAACTTCGACGGCTGGGCCCGCCGCAGGAGGTCCTTCATCCCCCGCGACTCGAACTGGAAGATGCCGTTGGTGCGGCCGTCGCAGAACAGCTCGAAGACCGCCGGGTCGTCGAGCGGCACGCGGTCGAGGTCGATCTCCTCTCCGGTCTGGCGGATGAAGGTCAGGGTGTCGTCGATGACCGTCAGGGTGCGCAGGCCCAAGAAATCCATCTTGAGCAGACCCAGGCCCTCGACCACGTCCTTATCCCACTGGGTGGTGATCGTCTCGACGCCGCCCTTCTTGACCTTGTAGAGCGGCACCAGCTCTTCGATCGGCTGGGGGGTGATGACGACGCCGGCGGCGTGCACCGAGGCGTGGCGGGTCAGGCCCTCGAGCCGGCTGCCGATCTGGACGATCTTGGCCACCTCGGGGTCCTGGACCACCTCCTCCTTGAGCTTCGGGATGTCCTGGGCCGCGGCGGCGAGCGACTTGGTCATGTCCGGCACCAGCTTGGCGATCCGGTCGACCTTGGAGTACGGCAGCCCGAGCACCCGTCCCACGTCCCGGATCACCGCCTTGGCCGCCAGGGTCCCGAAGGTGATGATCTGGGCCACGCGGTCGCGGCCGTACTTCTCCGCCACGTAATTGATGACCTCGCCCCGGCGGCGCATGCAGAAGTCGATGTCGATATCCGGCATCGACACCCGGTCGGGGTTGAGGAAGCGCTCGAACAGCAGGTTGTACTCGAGGGGATCGATGTCCGTGATGCCGAGGGCGTAGGAGACGAGAGAGCCCGCCGCCGAGCCACGACCCGGGCCCACCGGAATGCCCCGCTCGCGGGAGTAGCGGATGAAGTCCCAGACCACGAGGAAGTAGCCCGGGAAGCCCATCCGCTTGATGATGTCGATCTCCTTGCGGAGGCGCTCCCAGTAGGTGTCGGTGCCCAGGTTGGCGAGCGCCCGCGAGCCCCGCCCCGCGAGCTGGGCAAGCCGCTCCTCGAGGCCGTCCCGGGCCACCGCCTCGAAGTAGGAGTCCAGGGTCTCGCCCTCGGGCACCGGGAACTTCGGCAGGTGGAAGGTCGAGGTGTCGATCTCCAGCCCGCACCGCTCGGCGATCAGCGAGGTGTTCTCGAGCGCCTGCCGGTCCTCCGGGAAGAGGGCCAGCATCTCGTCCGCCGACTTGAGGTAGAAGTTGTCCGAGTAGTACCGCAGGCGATCGGGGTCCGCGAGCTGGCGCTGGGTGCCGATGCACAGCAGCACGTCGTGGGCCTCGGCGTCGCCCTTCTTCAGGTAGTGGCAATCGTTCGTCGCCACCAGCGGCACTCCGAGCTTCCGGGAGAGGCGGCGCAGCACTTCGTTGGCCGCCCGCTGCTCCGGGATGCCGTGGTCCTGGAGCTCGAGGAAGAAGTTGCCCTGGCCGAAGATGTCCAGGTACTGACGCACCTTGGCCTCGGCATCGGCCTCGCGCCGCGCCATGATGCGCTGGTTGATCTCGCCCTTGAGGCACGCCGACAGCCCGATCAATCCCTCGGCGTGGCGCTCGAGTAGATCGTGGTCGATCCGCGGCTTGTAGTAAAAGCCTTCGAGGTAGGCCCGGGAGGTCAGCTTCAGAAGGTTCCGGTAGCCGGTCTCGTTCTCCGCCAGCAGGACCAGGTGGTTGTTGTCGCCGTCGGACGCCAGCTCCCGATCGGTCATGCGCTTCGGCGTGATGTACGCCTCGACGCCGATGATCGGCTTGATCCCCGCGGCGCGAGCCTTCTGGTAGAACTCGATCGCGCCGAACATGTTGCCGTGGTCGGTCAGGGCCAGGGCGGGCATGCCCTGCTCCTTGGCCGCCGCGATCACGTCGTCGAGACGGTTGGCTCCGTCGAGGAGACTGAACTGGCTGTGGAGATGGAGGTGGACGAACTCCGACATCGGCTCGCTCAGGCTACCAGCAACAGCAGATCCGCACGATGGCGTCGCACGGGAGGTCCGAAGCCTCTTATCGCGCGGCTCCGGACGATGGCTCGGGCGGCTGCTCGGACATTCTACTCGCCACCACGATGTAGTAGACGCCCGATGCGACGGTGAGCGCCGCCGTGGTGTAGATGGCGCCGATCGCGACCCCCGCGACGCCGGGCCAGACCCGGGCGCAAAGCACCAGGACCACGGTCACGATCTGGACCGCCGTGCTCAGCTTGCCGATCAGCGCCGGGCGGAAGCTCGTGACGTGGAGAGCCAGATAGAGGATCAACGCCACCAGCGAGATCAGCACGTCGCGGGCGATCACCAGAATTGAGACCCAGAGCGGAATCGTCAACCCGCCACCGGCGGTCGGGATCGCGAGGATGACGAACGACGAGACGAGGAGCAGCTTGTCGGCCATCGGATCGAGGTACGTCCCGAGGTGCGACTGCTGCCCCCAGAACCGGGCGATGAAGCCGTCCAGGGCGTCGGTCAGCCCGCCGATCAGGAAGATCACCAGGGCCCTGCCGGGGCGCCCGTCCACCAGCGCGATGATGAACAGGGGGATGAGCCCCATGCGGAAGATCGACAGGAGGTTCGGTACGGTCACGGCGAGTCGCTGGCGGCCGGAGGAGTCAGGAGCTCGACGCTGCGCCGGATCATCTCGAGGGCCTCGCTCCCGGATAGGGTAGCCCCCGGCAGGCAGTCGCCCGCCTCGCGCAGAATCCGGCACTGGGTGGCCACGGTACAGACGGCCTCGTCCGTGGGCCGGCGGCCGAGCGGCGCGTCCTCGACGCAGGCGACGCCGTTGCCCAGAATCTTCACCGCGCGCAAGAGGGCGCCGAGCAGGTCGGCCCGGCGCACCGGGCGGTCGGGCGAGAAGGTATGGAGGGTGGGGTCGACGTCCAGCAGACCCAGATTGACCACGCGAGCGATCTCGTCGCGGAACGGGTGCTCCAGGATGTCGGCGGCGATCCGCCCTCCCGACCTGCGCGCGGAGCGCACCTGCGGGATCAGCCAGTGGATCAGCACCGCAACCTCTCCGCGCGTGATCTCCGGCCGCCGGGCCAGCTCCTGGACATCCCGCGGCAGCAGTGTCAGCCGCCAGCGGAACTTGCCCCGCTCCAGGGCCTCCTGGATGCGCGCGTCGCGGGGGGAGCGCTCGGCGAGAGCCCGAAGCCTCTGAAGGCCCTCGGTCGCGTCCCCCACGGCGAGCTCCAGCTCCGCCAGGCTGAGGGCCAGCTCGGTGCGGTCGGGATATCGGTCCACGAGGTGGCGCAGCGCGCCGAGCTCGCCCTCGAGATCACCCCGCGCCCCCGCCACGGTCCTCGCGGCTTCGAGCGTCTGGTCCGCCTCGGGCGCCCAGAGCTCGAGGCGCGCCAGCTCCTCCGAGGCCACGTCCACCCGCCCTCGGGTCAACGCGTCGGCAATGCGGTTGGCCACGATCTCGACCGCCCTCGGCCGCAGCACCTCGGCCCGCTCGGCCGCGGCATCGGACTCTTCGGCCACGGCGCGGAAGGCCTCGTAGGCGCGCGGCACCCGGTCGGCCCGTTCCGCCGCGCGGCCGAGCAGGAGCTGGGCCGCCATGTACTCGGGGATCTCGGCGACGATCGGCTCCAGCCGTTCGATCGCGGAGGCAGCCTGACCGGAGAGGAGATCGGCCTGCGCGGCGAGGACCGTCGCCGGGTGCAACCCGGGAAACTCCGCCAGCAGCTCCTCCGCCCGCCGTTCGGCGGCGCCGGTGTCACCGCTCCGGGCCAGCATGCGGTACGCCTCGCGTACCTCAGCCACGAGCTCCGGAGCGGCGATGAGCGGATACCCCGCGCCCGGATCGACCACGAAGGGTCGCTCCGCCACGGCGATACCGGCGACCGCCGCGTCCGCCCCGACGGGTGCACCGGCACCGCCCGAGGAACATGCCACGAGCGTCACCGCGGCCGAAACCGCAAGGGTCAGTAGGGCGAGTCGCCTCCCGAAGAGACCGGAGAGCCGCCCGGCAGGGAGGAGTTTCATAAAAGGAGAATCAGCCCTCGGCCGCTGCCTGCTCCGGGCTGGCGGTGGCAATCGTCGAGATGGCATGCTTGTAGACGAGAATCTCCTTTCCCTTCGACTCGATCACCACCGCGAACCGGTCGAACCTCTTGAGCTTGCCCACCAGGTGACTGCCTGTCACCAGCTCGATGAACATGGTCTGAGCCTCTTTCAGATTCTGAAAGAGGAAGCCGTCTTGGATGTTGATGTTGTGCTTGCCCATCGATCCCCCCCGCGAGTTCAGCGGCCTATAGGAGAAGAACAGAGGTCCACGACCGGGGCCGGATCTCTCGCGACCCTACGGGCGTCGAACCAGTGGATACCAGGTTCCTTCCGGAACCATGTCAATTGGCGCTTCGCGTATCGACGCGTGGCGCGCACGGTCTCCTCAATGGCCCGCTCCAGCGAGCATTCCCCGCGGAGATGCCGCGCGATCTGACGATAGCCGATGGCCTGGAAGCCTGGGAGCGCTGGAGAGAGGCCACCGGAGAGGAGCGTTTCCACTTCGTCGACCCACCCTCGCTCCATCATTCGGCCCACCCGTTGCTCGATCGCATCGTACAAGACGCTCCGCGGGAGCGTCAATCCGACGCGCACGGCCTCCATGCGGTCTTGCCCGTACGGCCGCCGCGCGATCCACTCCGACAGCGGAGCGCCGCTCGTCCGCGCGACCTCGAGCGCCCTCAGAATGCGCTGCGAGTCGCCCGGAGGCAGGCGACCCGCCGTTGCCGGGTCGACCCGCCGAAGCTCCTCGTAAAGCGCCTGCAGGCCGTTTCGCGCGAGCTCGTCCCGAAGCTCCTGGCGCACCCGCGCATCCCCCTGGGGCACCGGACTGATGCCGTCGAGCAGCGCGCGCAGGTAGAGGCCGCTACCCCCGACCACGATCGGCCGCCGGCCCCGGTCACGGATTTCACCGATCGCCGCGCGGGCCCGCCGCGCGAACTCCCCGGCCGAGTAGCGCTCCTCCGGATTCAGGATGTCGATCAGATGGTGCGGGACCCGCGCGAGGTCGTCCGCCGAGGGCTTGGCCGTTCCGATGTCCATGCCGCGATAGACCTGGAGGGCGTCGGCGTTGACGATCTCCCCGCCCTCGGGCAGTCCTTCGGCGAGGACCATCCCGAGAGCGCTCTTGCCCACCGCCGTCGGCCCCAATACGGCGACCACCGGTCGTGCTCCGGCCTCTTGAAGGTCCTCCCGCATGGCGCAGAGTGTAGCCCGTAGCACCGTCCACCGGGCGCCGTGCTCCCCCACCGGCGGCCGGCCTCCCGGAGCCCGCGCTCCCGATCGCCTCGAAGGGAGTCACTCCCCCACCCCCTTGGGCGCCGCCGGCAAGCCGATCCGCATCGACCCGCCCGGGAAGATCTCGAGCACGATCATGCCGTCCCGATCCGTGCGGAAAGTCGCGACGCCCCGGCGCCGGAGACTCTCCAGCACCTCTGGCGCGGGATGTCCGTAGGAGTTCCGAACGCCGGCCGAGACGATCGCGATCTTCGGATGCGCGCTCTCGAGGAAGCGTTCGCCGGTCGAGCTCCGGCTGCCATGGTGGGCCACCTTGAGCAGATCGCAGGCCAGATCCGGCCCGGCCCTCCGCAGCACCTGCCGTTCGCCACGGAGCTCGATGTCTCCGGTCAGGAGCAGCCGCCGGCCGAACGCCTCGGCGACGATTACCAGGGAGTCGTCGTTGTCGCCGGTGCGCCCCCGCTTGCCCGACGGATGGAGCACGTGGAGGCGCCAGCGGCCCACGGCGATCCGGTCGCCCGCCACCACCGCTCGATGCCGCACTCCCGGCAGGCTCTCGAGGGCACGGCCGCAGGAGGTCGCCTCCACGCCTGAGCCGGTGATCGCCTGGCCGACCGCCAGATAGCCGGCGATGTCCACCAGGCCTCCACAGTGGTCCCGGTCCGGGTGGCTCGCGACGACGGCGTCGAGGCGCCGCACCCCGAGCCGGGCGAGGACCGGGAGCAGCACCCGCCCTCCCAGGTCGCCATGGCGCCAACCGCCCCCGTCGACGAGAGCCGCCGCCCGGCCGTCCCGAAGCAAGATCGCGTCCCCCTGCCCGACGTCGATCGCCACCGCCTCCACCGCGGTCACCGCGTCGCCGCCCGCGCCGGCCCCGGCACCGCCGAGGAGCAACCCCGCCAGACAAACACCTGCCGCCAGCCCGAGGCCACGCCGCCAGGTCGGGCAGCGAAGCGCCACCACCAGACCACACGCCAGAAGCGCCGCCGGCAGTGAGCCGATGGAGACAGGCAACGCGATCCAGGGTCGAGGCGGCAGCGCCGCCGCCCAGGCGAAAGGCGCCGCCACGGCGTCGAGCACCCCGGCCGAGGCGCGGGCCGCCGCCGGAACGATACAGGCGATCCCGGTCCACACCAGGCAGACCGCGAGGGACAGGGCGGTCCAGGGAACGGCGACGAGGTTCGCCACCGGTGCCCAGGGCGTCAGCAGGCAGAACGACGGCAGGGCCCACGGAAGGACGCCGATCTGGGCGCCGACGCTGGCCGCCAACGAGCGCTTGATCCAGCGGCGGATCGAGCCGGAGCGGCCGGAGGTCGAGGCCCCACTCTCGGCCAGGTCTCCGCCTTCAACATGCTCCGGCCGCTGCCAGGCGCGCGCCAGGCTCGGGCCGAGAAGGACGATGCCGGCAGTCGCTCCGACCGTCAGGCGGAAGCCCAGGTCGAGGAGGATCGCCGGCCGGTGGAGGGCGAGCGCCGCCGCGGACACCGCCAGGGCGTTCGCCGCTCGAGGT
>Ga0210101_1000490_pt1 | contig 12865 bp, 8 predicted proteins | sample Muzzi_PWC_D1_FD_185534 | JGI IMG/M metagenome (GOLD analysis project Ga0210101, IMG submission 185534) | Wetland microbial communities from San Francisco Bay, California, USA, that impact long-term carbon sequestration - Muzzi_PWC_D1 (SPAdes) | ecosystem: Environmental > Aquatic > Marine >... | reverse complement strand
CGATCTGCCCCGCCCAGAGCACGGCCGCGGTGGCGAGCAGCGCGATGACCCGCCGGCGCCGGTCGGGATGCCGACCCCGGAGAGAGACCAGGACCAGGGCCAGCCAGGTGGTCAGGGTGGCCAGGGCGGGCAGCATCCAGGGGTGGAGGAGGAGCGGCGCCAGGGCCCGCGGCGGCCCCGGCCGTGGTGCCGCGAGGGCCTCCCGCGCGCGTTCGAGGTTCTGCACCAGCCACGGGTCGTCGGCGAAGCCCCGTTCGGCGCGCCGGTACCAGACGATGGCCTCCGGCAGCCGGCCGGTCCAGTGGAGGGCGGTCGCCAGGTTATAGGCGAGGACGGGGTCGTTCTCAGCGGCGGCCGTGCCCGCTTCCAGGTAGGCATCGACCGCGGCGGCGGGGTCGCCCTGGCGGAAGAGGCGGTTGCCCTTGCGCAGAGCGTCCGAGCCCGTCCCGCCCTCGCGGTTCGGCCGGGCCGTGGCGCCGGCCGCGACCGGGGCGAGCGCGAGCAGGGCGACCACGGCCGCGACGAGCATCCGGGCCGGGGCCGGTCCGTTCAACGGATGAGCTCCCGGGCGAGCCGCTCGGATCGATCGGCGAGCTCCCCGGCGAGAGAGACGGTGTCGGAGAGCTCCGGTGCGTAGCGCAGGAAGTGGAGATCCTCGAGCAGCGCGGCGAGCCGCTGGCGCGGCTCAGGGGCGACGCCGCGCGTTTCGAGCGCCGCGACCCACGCGGAAACGGGTTCGCTCTCCGGCAGGCCGAACGTTTCGACCAGCAGGTGCCGCCAGGCGCGCTCGATTCCGCCCGCCGCCCGTCGCGGCCGGTCCTCGGCGAGCGCGTCGTCGAGCTCCTCCCGGAACCGCCGGAGAAGCTGCCGGATGTTGCCCGGTGACGGCCGGCTCGGCCAGCGCACGCCGGCCTCCCGTGCCACGAGCAGGCCGAGGGCGAGCAGCCAGGGGACCCCGAAGGCCCACGGCAAGAGCCGCGACCACTGGCGCGGCGCGGGTCCAGGGAGGGCCGCGCTACGGATCGGACGAAGCTCGGCGCCGGCGGTGGACGCAACCTTCGGGTGGGCGCTCGTCGACTCCGGGCGCCCGGCGAGCGTGGGAATGGCAGAGCGCGCGATCCCATAGTGCTCGGTGGCGGGATCGAAGTACGGGATCTCCACCGGCGGGAGCTGCCAGGAGCCCACCTGCTGCGGCACCAGGAGGTAGCGCCAGACCCGGCTCGACCGCCCCGAGGGCCCGGCGGCGCCCCCCGCCCCGATCGGCTCCAGCTCCTGAGGGCCGAGCACCTCCACCGCCGATGGGGTATGGAGCCGCGGCGCGGGGAGCCCTTCCAGGTGGCCCTCACCCGCCACCGTCACCGTCAGCGTCGCCGCGTGGCCCACCGGAACCTCCGTCGACTCGAGATCCGCCTCCACGGTCAGGGGCCCCACGGTTCCGGCGAAGGGCTCCGCCAGCGGCTGGTCCGGCTCGGGAAGGGGGCGGACAGACAGCTTCACCGGATTGGTCGCCTGGCGCAAGGTTTCCTGGACCCGGAACGGGGCGAAGCCGAACCTGCTCCGCCGGATCCGGTCGACCAGGAACTCCATGGTCAGGCTGCCGAGCTCGACGGGGCCGGACCGTAGCGGGTAGAGCTCCCGTTGCAGGAGGAGGGTTCGCTCGTACCAGGTACCGCCGAGGAGGACCCGGGCCGGCTGTCTCGAGGGCAGGTCAACGGTCCGGCTCCAGCACCCCTCGAAGGTGGGCAGGCCGAGGGCGCGCATGGCCCGGAGGCCGACCCTCTGGTAGAGGTAGGCGCTGTAGACCGTCCGCTGGCCGACGAACGGCTGGCGGGGCTCCACCTCGGCGTGCAGGAAGAGCTCCGGGGAGCCGGTGATGCCCTCCGGCAGCTCCTCGCCGCCACCGATCGCGGCTCCGGGTGGCCTTCCCGGCCGGGTATCCGAGCGCCCGTTGTTCAAGGGCTCGGGCGCTCCGCCCGGCGTGCGGGCGGAGGTCACCCGGATGCGCCGCGGCGGCAGCTCGTACTCCTCGGTACCCACGAGCACGCGCAAGGAGGTGACCGCCGCCTCGCCGGTCTTCAGCGGGCGCAGGTACCAGGTCCAGGAGAACAGCCAGTGTCCACCGCCGCCGCCGACGCTCAGGTTCTGGCGCCGGTCCGGCCCGCCGACGAGCTGGAGGTTGCTGAGCTCGAAGCCGGGTGTCAGCCGGGGCTGGGTGATGCCGTCTCCCGCGACCTCGATGCGGAACGCCACGGTCTCTCCGGCGGGAACCACCTCCGGCTCCAGGGTGACGCGGATCTCGGGCTCGTCCGCGGCGGCGGCCGGGCGGGGGGCAAGGAGCTGGACGAGGCTCCACACGACGACGCCGGCGAGCGCCAGGAGCCGCCGCGGCGCGCTCCGCCGGGCTTGGCCGGCGCCGCTCACCAGTCCTTCTCCTTCGTGCGCTCACCGTTGAGGCGGGCCTGCCGGGCCGCCTCCAGGTGCCGCTGGCTCCGTTCCAGGTGATCGATCGCCGCCAGCAGTGCGGCGGCCTGGGCGGCGGTCATGTCCGGCTGCTCCTGGAACCGGGGGAGGGGCGCCGGAGCGCCGTGTCCGGCTCCCCGCTCCTCGTCGAAGGTGCTGTCTCCGGCGTCGTCTCCGTCCTGGGCGGAGCCCTCGGTCTGCCCTTGGTCGTCGCCGGGCGTCTCCTGGGCCTGCTGGTCGCCCGACCCTTGTTCGGTATCAGTCTCGGTCTCGGGGGCCTCGTCCGGCTCCTGCTCGTCTCCGGCTCGGGGCTGCTGCTCACCCTCGTCCTGTCGATCGTCCCGCTGGTCGTCCTGTTGGCCGCCTTGCTGCTGGTCGGGTGGCTGGTTTCGGGCGCTCTCGTCCTGCAGCCGCTTCCAGGCGATCTCCAGGTTGCGCTTGGCCGGCTGGAGGTCCGGCGCCAGGCGGAGCGCCTGGCGGTAGGCGTCGAGCGCTCCGGAGGCATCGCCGGCCGCGAGCCGCGCGTTGCCGAGATTGTAGAGCGCGTCGGGGGCGAGCCGCGGCGGGGCGGTCTCGGCGGCGCGCTCCAGGAGGCCGATCGCCCGCTCCGCGTCCCCCTCGGTCACCAGCCGGGCCGAGCCGGCGTCGAACAGGGCCCAGGGTTCCTCGGGAGCGCTCTCTCGCGCCAGGTCCGCCGCCGTGTCGAACGCCCGGACGGCATCCTCGGCGCGGCCCTCCTCCAGGGCTTCCAGACCGGTCGAGGCCCGCTCCCGCGGGTTGTAGAGCCAGTGCTCGAGGCCGGTCGCCGGCTCCGGGTCGGCACGGTCGGGCCGCCCCCCGGGTGCGGCGAGCGCTTCGCCGCTCGGGGTGCCGGTCGACCCGGCCCCTACCCAGGGCGCCCAGCCGAGCACCACGAGACACCCGGCGAGAGCGAGGGCCCGGGGATGGAAGCTCCTCATGGGACCTCCTCGGCCCGACCGCCGGCCGCTCCGCGGGCGACCGGCCGGAACGGGGGCAGGGCGAGGTGGAGCAGCAGGGCCAGGGCGGCGAGCGCCAGGGGCCACTGGAACCGCTCGGCGCGGCTGCTCACCGTGCTGGTCTCCAGGTGGTGGGTGTCCATGGAGTCGAGGGCGGCGAGGATCGGCCGCAGGCTCCGGGCGCCGTCGGTGGCCTGGAGGTAGACGCCGCCCGTGGCCCGGGTGATCTGCTCCAGGACCTCCTCGTGGAGCGAGCTGATCACCACCGACCCGTCCGCCCGGCGCTTGACCGCTTGCCCGGGAGCGGCCCGGCCGGTCGGGCCGGCCGAGATGGGGGTGGCGCCGGGCAGGGGGACGGGCGCACCTTCCGGCGTGCCGATGCCCACGGCGTGGATGATGATTCCGGCCTGGGCGAGCGCTTGCAGGCTGGCCGCCAGGCCTCCGCCGTGGTCCTCGCCGTCGGAGAGAATCACCGCCGCGCGGTGCCGCTCGCTCCCGGGGGGATAGAGCCTCGGCAGCAGGTCGAGGGCGCGGCGGAGCTCCGTCCCCTGCATCGGCAGCGAGCCGGGCTCGACGCCGTCGAGCACCAGGTCGACGACCGCCACGTCGGTGGTCAGCGGCGCGAGCACGATGCCGTCGCCCTGGGCGCCGACCAGTGCCACGCGGTTGCCGGGGGTCTCCCGGATCAGCCGCCGGATGAGCGTCTTGGCCACCGCCAGCCGGGACGGGGTGGCATCCGGGACCCCCATGGAGAGCGAGGCGTCGAGCACGTAGACGACGTCGACCCCTTCGCGCTCCACGGTCTCGCGGGAGGTGCCCCAGCGGGGCTGGGCAAGCGCCAGGGTCGCGCCGAGCACGCCGAGGGCGACGAGCGCCACCGATAGGGAAAGCCGCCCCGGCTCCCAGCCCGCGAACAGCCGGTTCCAGAGCCCGCGGGAAGCCCAGGCCTCCGTGGCTTCGAGCCGCCGGCGCCACAGCCGATGGACGCCCCAGCCGGCGAGCGGTGCAAGCAGCGTCAGCAGCAGGAGATTGGGGTGGAGGAAGCTCATGGTCGCTCGGTCAGGGCTGGGCCGTCAGCTCCAGAGTCGCCGGGACCAGGGGGAGCAGGATCAGCGCGAGGGCCATCCAGGCGAGGGGCTGGAAGGCCTCCTGGTAGCGGACGAACCGCTTCACCTCGAGCTCGGTCTTCTCCAGGCGGTCGATCTCGGAGAAGACGCCGTCGAGGGCGCGGCGGTTGCGGGCCAGGTAGAAGCGACCGCCGGTCCTCTCGGCGATCTCGTTCAGCAGGGCGGTGTCCACCGGCACCGGCACACCGCGCTCGGTTCCGACGCCGATCGTGTAGACGCGGATGCCGAGGCCGGCGCACAGGGCGGTGGCCGAGCCGGGGTCGATCTCGCCGATGTTGTTGACGCCGTCGGTCACCAGGACGATGACCCGGCTCTCGGCCTCGCTCCCCTGCAGGCGGGAGGCGGCGGTGGCGAGCGCCACGCCGATGGCGGTGCCCTCGGAGAGCTCGTCGGTCTGGAGGGAGTCGACCAGGAACCGGAGCATTTGCCGGTCGGTGGTCGCGGGCGCCTTGGTCACCGCCGACCCGGAGAACGCGACCAGGCCGATGCGGTCGCCCGGGCGGCCGGCGATGAACCCCTTGACCACCTCCTTGGCCGCGGTCAGCCGGTTGGGGCGGAAGTCTTCGATCGCCATGCTGCCGGACACGTCGAGCACGATCTGGATGTCGATCCCCTCGGTCAGGCTCTCCTCCCAGGCGTAGCCGACCTGGGGGCGGGCGAGGGCGAGGATCAGCAGGGTGAAGGCCGCGAGGCGGGAGTAGAAGGGGAGGTGGAGGCGCCACGCCGCGGTGGCGGTGGGCCGGCCGGCCGGGGCCGCGGGCAGGCGGCTGTAGAGGAGCGCACCCTCGGCCGGCCGGCGGTGATGGCGCCAGGCGAGCCAGGGCACCAGGGCGAGGAGCACCAGCCAGAGGGGGTCCGCCAGGTTCGGGAAGCTCTCCGCCAGGAGGTTCACGGCCGCTCCCGGTCGCCGCGGTCGGGGCCCACGGCCCAGGGGTCCACGGGCCTGTGGAGACGGCAGTCGAGCTCCCGGGCGATCTCGCGCACCGCGTCGAGGCGCTCGGCGAGGGCCGTCCGGCTCGCCGGCTCGCACGCGAACTTCACCCGGTCGCACGCCTGGAGCACGTCGTCCGCCCGGGTCACGAGCTCGGGCGGCATGCCCTGGTGCCGCAGGTGGTGCTTCACCTCCGTGGTCGTGCTCTCGACGGCCGCGAACTCGAGGCTCCGGCCCAGGTACCGCCGCAACGCGAACGAGAGCCCCTCGTGGCCCCGGTCGGCGTCGGCCGACAGCACCCGCAAGCTCTCGAGGAGCTCCTCGAGCGGCGTCGCCCGGCGGGGCAGCCGGGGCGTGGTGCGGGGGCGCCGGACGACCGCCACCGCCACGGTCGCGATGGCCAGGAGCGCCGCGGTCGCCAGGGCCCACCAAAATCGCGACCCCGCCGGCAGCGGCCGGGGCGGGGCGGCGGGCGCCGGCTCGGCCTCGCTCGGGTCGGTGCCGGGTGGCAGGACCGACCCCACGGTCAGGGCGAGGCCCGGCGGCGTCCGGAGCTCCACGGTGCCCTCCCGGCGGCCGGCGCTTCTGTCGGGGTCGAACGGCAGGGTGACCGCCCGGGGCGGTAACGGGATGGTGCCGGTCCGGAAGCTGGTCAGCACGAGGCGCTGGCGCCAGGCGGCGGTGTCCTGGGAGCGCGGGGGCTCGCCCGGGAGGCGCTTGACCCGCTCCACGGGGCCGGCCTCGAGCACCTCCGCCTCGCCCCACGAGTCCCCCCACTCGGGGAACCGGGGGTCTCCTGTCACCGCGCCGCGGGGCGCCGTGACGGTCAGCGTGGCGCTCACGTGGTCGCCGACCGTGAGGGTCTTGGGCTCCAGGGTGACGTCCAGTTGCTGGGCCGAGAGCGCGCGCGGCGTTCCCACGGCCAGGACGGCGGGCAGGACGGCCGCGAGGGTGGCCAGCAGCGCGCGGGCGACGCGCCGGCCACCGGGGCCTCCCGGTCTCGATGTCCTCGCCAGGCTTGACAGGCTCAGCGGGCGCGACAGGTTCGACAGGCTCTGAGGGCTCATCGGGCGAGCCTCCTGCGGCGGGCCTGGAAGAACTTGACCACGGTTCCCAGGTAGGGGCGGTCGGTCCACAGCACCAGGTGGTCGACTCCCAGGCCGCGGAGCGTCGCGCGGAGCTCGGAGCGCTCCTGGCGCCGGCGTTTCGCGTGCTCGGCCGCGAGCTTCTTGCCGTGGACCAGGGCGAGGCGGCCGGTCTCCGCGTCCTCGAGCACCACCGGCGCCACCGGCGGAAGCTCCTGGTCCCGCGGGTCGACGATCTCGATCACCACCAGGTCGTGGCGCGCGGCGGCGGCCTTGAGCGCGCGCGGGCAGGGCGCGGCGAGGAAGTCGGAGATCAGGAACAGGACCGACCGGCGCTTGAGCGTGGCGAGTACCCGGGAGAGACCGGCTTCGAGGTCGGTGCGGCCGCTCGCGGGGCGCACCAGGATCTCCCGGGTCAGGCGGAGCACGTGGGTGCGCCGGCGCTGGGGCGCGAGGAAGAGGTCGAGGCCGTCGGAGATCAGGGCCGCGCCCACCCGGTCCTGGTTGCGGATCGCCGCGAAGGCGAGGAGCGCGGTCAGCTCGGCGGCGAGATCGCGCTTGACGATCGCCCGCGAGCCGAAGGAGAGCGACCCCGACACGTCGACCGTGAGGAAGATCGTCAGGTCCCGCTCCTCGACGAACTGCTTGACGAACGGCTCGCCCATGCGGGCGGTGACGTTCCAGTCGATCGAGCGCACGTCGTCGCCCGGCTGGTAGGGGCGGACCTCGGCGAACTCGACTCCCCGGCCCTTGAACACCGAGTGGTACTCGCCCGCCACGCCGTGGTCGACCAGGCGGTTGGTGGCGATCTCGATGCGGCGGACCTTGCGCGCCAGATCGGCCGGCAGCCGGGGACGAGCCGGCTCCCGCGGCTGTTGTTCCCCGGAGCCGCGCCTCGGGAAGATCCGGGCGATGGCTTCGGGCACCGGCATCAGGGCACTTCCACGCGGGCGAGGAGGCGGGCGATCAGGTCGTCGCTCGAGATCTCCTCGGCTTCCGCCTCGTAGGTCGGCACGATGCGGTGCCGGAGGACGTCCGGCGCCAGGTCCTTGACGTCTTCGGGCATGACGTAGCCCCGCCCCCGGATCAGCGCCATGGCCTTGGCCGAGCGGGCGAGGAAGAGGGTCGCCCGGGGGGAGGCGCCGAACGCGATCAGGTCGGCCAGCTCCGGCATGCCGGCGCCGTCCGGAGAGCGGGTGGCGGTCACGAGATCGAGGATGTAGCGGCGGATCTTGTCGTCCAGGTAGATCCCGTCCGCGGCCCGCCGGAGCTCGAGGAGGCGGTCCCGATCGAGCACCGCGCGCAGGTCGACCGGCCGCTCGACCATCATCCGATCCAAGATTTCGGATTCCTCCGAGCGGCTCGGGTACTGGAGGCGGAGCTTGAGCATGAACCGGTCGGTCTGGGCCTCCGCCAGCGGGTAGGTCCCCTCGTGCTCGATCGGGTTCTGGGTGGCGAGGACCATGAACGGCTCGTCGAGGATGTAGCTGGTGTCGCCGAGGGTGATCTGCCGCTCCTCCATGGCCTCGAGGAGCGCGGCCTGGACCTTGGCCGGGGCGCGGTTGATCTCGTCCGCCAGCAGGATGCGGGTGAAGATCGGGCCCTTGCGCGGGGTGAACTCGCCGGTGCGGGCGTCGTAGATCAGCGTTCCCAGCAGGTCTGCCGGCAGCAGGTCGGGGGTGAACTGGATGCGGCGGAACTCGATGTCGAGGGTCTGGGCCAGGGTCTTGACCGCCAGCGTCTTGGCCAGGCCGGGCACGCCCTCGATCAGCAGGTGGCCGCGGGACAGGAGGCCGACCAGGAGACGGTCGATCAGGTAGTCCTGGCCGACGATCACCTTCCGGATCTCGGCCTCCGCCTCGCGCACGGCGTGGCTCTGGCGCTCGATTTCGCTCCGACTCTGCACCGGCGGTCGGTCGGGCTCGCCACGCGGGCCGTCGTCGGCGGCGTGGTCCTGCCCTTCCTGGTAGCGGCTGGACATGTCCGGTTCGTTCATGACACCCCTCCGGCGGCCGAGGCTGCAAGTGGGGTGCCAGAGGTCCGGGCCGGGTCGTTACTCTGTAAGTCGTTGTGAATCAATGACTTTTTCCGTTCGTCCGGGAGCCCTCGGCGCGCTCCGTGGTCGCTGTCCGCCGCCGTTCCCGGGGCGCGATGCCAGATTGGCCGATTCGAGCCGATGAATCGAAGACTTCGAGTTTTCGGACAAGTTGCGAGGGGGCTCTGAGCGCGATCTGAGGCCGATCTGAGGCGGTCCGGGTGACGACCGGATCTCGGGGTCACAAATTCCTTCGAATCAGTTACTTGCCTACGACTCAGATGGCCCTCAGCGACTCTGGCAGTGCCCTTGCGCTGATCGATGGACGAACGCGCCCCGGCAGCCGCCGACCTCGGGATCGCCGGAGCCGGGGCACCAGGCGACCGAGCGGCACCGTGGTCGCCCGGACCATCGACCGACAGGAGGCACGACATGAAGATCATGCTGCAGCAATCCACTCCGTGGCGGCACGCTCTGGTCTTTGCCCTGGCGGCCCTGCTGGCGCTCGCCGGCGTGGCCGCCGCCCAGGAGCAGACCGGAAACCTGTACGGCTCCGTCCTGGACAGCGACGGGGCGCCGCTCCCGGGGGTGCGGCTCGACCTCACCGGGATCGGTGCTCCCCGGACCCTGTTCACCGGCTCCCAGGGTGAGTTCCGCTTCCTCAACCTCGATCCGGGCACCTACCGGCTCGAGGCGAGCCTGGACGGGTTCTCGACCATCCAGTACGAGGAGGTGAAGATCCGGGTCGGCCGCAACACGACCCTCGAGGTCACCCTGCCGCAGGCTCTCCCAGAGATCGCGGACGTGATCACCGTGACCACCGAGAGCCCGCTGCTCGACGAACGGAAGTTCTCGAAGGGCACGACGGTCTCCCAGATCGAGCTGGAGAAGATCCCGACCGCCCGTGACCCGTGGGCGGTCGTCACCCAGACGCCGGGCGTGCTCTCCGACCGCATCAACGTGGGCGGCAGCGAGTCGGGCCAGCAGGCGGTCTTCACCGCGCCCGGCACGACCGACGACGAGAACTCGTTCTCGGTCGACGGCGTCGTCATCACCGACATGGCCGCCGTCGGCTCCTCGCCGACCTACTACGACTTCGACCAGTTCGAGGAGATCCAGGTCTCGACCGGCGGCACCGACATCGAGAAGATCTCGGCCGGCGCCTCCCTGAACCTGGTGACCAAGCGGGGCTCCAACAGCCCGCGCGGCTCCGCCCGCTACCTGCTGACCGACGCCGACGAGCAGTTCGGCATCTTCGAGCAGGGGTCTCCGGACATCCAGGGCGAGCTCGAGAACGGCGACGGCAACGGCGGCCTGGAGCAACAGACGCTGACCGGCACCCCGGGCAACCAGATCGACGAGGTGCTCGACTTCGGCTTCGAATCCGGCGGCCCGATCGTGCGCGACAAGCTGTGGATCTGGGGCTCCTACGGGCGCAACGACATCAAGCAGCGCGCCCAGACCGGCGACCCGGACAACACCCTGCTCGAGAACACCGCGATCAAGCTCAACGGTCAGCCGAGCGGCGGCAACTCGATCGTCGGCTCCTGGAACCGGGGCGACAAGATCAAGGACGGGCGCCGTCCGGGGTCGAACTTCGCCCTCGAGGCGACCTGGGACCAGGACGGCCCGACCGAGGTCTGGAAGATCGAAGACACTCACGTGGTCAGCAACGACCTGTACCTGACCGGCCTCTACTCCTACGTCGACGGCGGCTTCAACCTGACGCCGAAGGGTGCGACCTTCGCCGACGACATCGGCGTCACCGAGGAGCCGCTCCTGGACGTCGACGGCATCTGGAAGAACACTTACCGCCAGATCACCAACGACCGCAACTTGAACAACTACCAGGTGGACGGCTCGTACTTCTTCTCGACCGGCGAGCTCTCCCACGAGCTCAAGTTCGGCGTCTCGAGGAGAGAGTTCGAGTCGATCAGCCGCCAGGGCTTCCCTGGCCGCGGCGTTGCCCACCTGACCTGCGAAGCGATCGGCACCTGCGGCCTGTCGGACATCTTCACCTTCCTGCCCGGGGACGACCTGGCGCTGGTGGTCCAGCTTGCGGAGGCTCCGATCGAGCACGACTACACCGCGGGCTGGCTGCAGGACACCCTGACCACCGGCAACTGGACCGTCAACCTGGGCCTGCGCTACGACCTGCAGAAGGGGAAGAACCTGGCGGCGAGCATCGACGCCAACGAGGCGTTCCCGGAGCTGTTGCCGGCACGGAGCTTCGGCGGCAACGACCCCGGCTTCGAGTGGAAGACGATCTCGCCGCGCCTCGGCCTGACCTACGCCCTCGGCCAGCAGAGGAAGACCCTGCTGCGGGCGAGCGTCTCGCGCTTCGCCGAGCAGCTCCAGACCGGCGACGTGAGCCAGGTCAACCCGCTGGGGTTCACGGTGATCCAGGCCTTCTACGATGACGCCAACGGCAACAACTTCTACGACACCGGGGAGGCGTTCCTGCTCAACTCGGCGGCCGGCATCGATCCGAACAACCCCGGGCTGGTGCAGACGCCCAACGAGGTCGACCCGAGCCTCGACCCATCGCTGACCGACGAGGTCGTGCTCGGCATCGAGCACGCCCTACGGCCGGAGCTCGTGGTCGGCTTCGACGTCATCTGGCGCAACGTCCAGGACGTGCTGGTGGCGCGCAACCTGATCATCGACGAGACCGGGACGAAGCGCCTGGCGACGGCCGACGACTACACCTTGGTGCGCACCATCACCTCCGACGGAGCGACCGTTCCCCACCTGCCGGACGGCACCCCCTGGTCGGCCGACTTCTACGGCTACCGGGGCGGGATCGAGGACGCGGGCGGCACGCTGCTCACCAACGGCGACAGCGAGCGGGAGTACCTGGGCGCCTCGCTCAGCTTCACCAAGCGTCTCTCCAACCGCTGGATGGCCCGTGGCTACTTCCAGTATGGCGAGGCCGACTGGAGCTTCGGCGACCAGGACCGGTTCTACGACAGTCCGACCGACGCGGTGGGCGGCTTCGACGGCTCGACCGACCACCCGGACGGCGATCTCTTCGTGGTCCAGTCGGCCGGGTCGGGGCCGTTCCAGAACGTCTTCATCCAGGCGACCTGGTCGGCCAACGTGAACGGCCTCTACCAGGTGGCACCGGACCAGCCGTGGGGCTTCAACGTGGCGGGCAACCTGTACGCCCGCGAGGGCTACGCCGCGCTCTACGGCTGGACCGAGACCCTGCCCCAGGGCCTGGGCAACGTCTTCGCGGCGGCCACCGACTCGGTCGACCAGTTCCGCAACGAAGACGTCTACAGCCTCGACCTGCGGCTCGAGAAGGACATGCAGCTCAGCGACAACCTGTCCGGCATCCTGAGCCTCGATGCGTTCAACGTCACCAACGAGACGTTCGTCCTGGCCCGGGACGTCAATCTGGACACCCCGCAGGCGAACTTCGTCACCCAGTCGCTGTCGCCGCGGATCTACCGCCTCGGCTTCCGGCTGAACTGGCGGTAGCGGTTCCCTCTTGACGCGTGGAGTCCGTCGTGACTCCCGGTCCTCCTACGGCGGGGGGCGGAGCGATCCGCCCCTCGCCGGATTTTTTTTGATCGCCCCCCTCACCCTCGGTCCCTCTCCCCCCGCGCGGGGGGAGAGGGACGCCACCGCCCGGCCCTCTGCTGCGAACGGTAGCTCGCACCCTACGCGCACCCTGCTGATAGCGTTCGGCGTCGTGACCTCCTCTCCGCCACGGCCGGCCCTCAAGAAGGCCCTCGGACAGCATCACCTGGTCGACGGCCGGCTCTGCCAGCCGTTGATCTCGTTTCTGCGACCGGCGGGCGAGCGGGTGCTCGAGATCGGTCCCGGGGGCGGCGTGCTGACCCGCGAGCTGGTGCGCGCGGGCGCCCGCGTCTGGGCCTGGGAGCTCGATCCCGAATGGGCGTTCGAGCTCGCCCGGACGCCCCTCGACGGCGAGGGGACGCGGGGCGCGGCAGTGGTCGTGGGCGACGCCATGGACGTTCCCTGGGACCGGCTGCCGGTGCCGACCCTGGCGGCCGGAAACCTGCCCTATGCAATCTCCACGGCGCTCGTTGCCCGGGTGCTCCGCCACCCCCGGCGGGTGCCGCGCTCGGCGTTTCTGGTCCAGAAGGAGGTCGCCGACCGGCTCGTCGCCGGCCCCGGAGACGCGGACTACGGCGCCCTCTCGGTGCTCGTCGCGGCGCGCTCGACGGCGTCCGTCCTCGGCCGCGTCAAGGCCGGGAGCTTCCGGCCGCCGCCCAAGGTCG
>Ga0210101_1000489_pt1 | contig 12876 bp, 8 predicted proteins | sample Muzzi_PWC_D1_FD_185534 | JGI IMG/M metagenome (GOLD analysis project Ga0210101, IMG submission 185534) | Wetland microbial communities from San Francisco Bay, California, USA, that impact long-term carbon sequestration - Muzzi_PWC_D1 (SPAdes) | ecosystem: Environmental > Aquatic > Marine >... | reverse complement strand
ACACCATGCCGGTATTTGCCGCCTTCATGGTGCTGTTTTCCATGGCCAACTCGGGTCTGCCGGGCACCTCGGGCTTTGTCGGTGAGTTCATGGTGATCCTGGCCAGTTACAAGGCGAACTTCTGGTTCGCCTTGCTGGCGGCGACCACGCTGATCCTCGGCGCCGCCTACAGCCTGTGGCTGGTCAAGCGTGTCGTCTTCGGGGCGGTTGTGAACGAGGGCGTGCGCGGTCTGGAGGACATCAACAAGCGCGAGTTCGTGATTCTGGCGAGCCTCGCGGGCGTGGTGCTGCTGTTTGGCATCTGGCCCGCACCGCTGGTTGAAGTGATGCATGCCAGCGTCGACAATCTGATCGTGCAGGTATCCACGTCCAAGCTGCCAACCGCACTGGCACTTACCGGCGGATTAGCCCCATGACAATCGCCATGACAGAATTCGCGCCCCTTGCCACGGAAATCTTCCTGCTGGTCATGGCCTGCGCCATCCTGGTTATCGACGTGTTTCTCGACGACGGACGCCGCATGATCAGCTACGTGCTGTCCCAGGCCACGCTGCTGATCGCCGCGCTGATCAGCTGGAGTCTGCTGGATCACCCGGCGACGGTGGTGTTGAACGGTACCTTCGTGCACGATCCGCTGGCCGCGCTGGCGAAGACCAGCATCCTGCTGATCACCTTCGGGGCCTTCGTCTATTCACGCAGCTATCTGGTGGAGCGTGGCATCTTTCGCGGGGAGTTCTACGTGCTCGGCCTGTTCGCGGTGCTTGGCATGCTGGTACTGGTCTCCGCCCACAGCCTGCTGACCCTCTATCTCGGCCTGGAACTGCTGTCGCTCTCGCTCTACGCGCTGGTCGCTTTCAACCGGGATTCCGCGCCCGCCTCGGAGGCGGCGATGAAGTACTTCGTGCTGGGGGCGCTCGCCTCGGGCATGCTGCTGTACGGGATTTCCATGCTCTACGGCGCCACCGGCAGCCTGGATATCGAACAGGTGGCCGCGGCGATTGCGGCGCCGGACGAGAAGGGCATCGTGCTGGTGTTCGCCCTGTGCTTCATCGTGGTCGGGCTGGCGTTCAAGTTCGGCGCCGTGCCGTTCCACATGTGGATCCCGGACGTCTACGACGGCGCCCCCACGCCGGTCACGCTGTTCATCGGCAGTGCTCCCAAGATCGCCGCCTTCGCCATGACGATGCGCGTGCTGGTGGAGGCCCTCGGCGGCCTCGGCCCCGACTGGCAACAGATGCTGGCCATCCTCGCCGTGCTCTCGCTTGCGGTCGGCAACGTGATCGCCATCGCTCAGACCAACATCAAGCGCATGCTGGCCTATTCGACCATCTCGCACGTGGGCTTCCTGTTGCTGGGCCTGCTGGCCGGCACCCCGGAGGGTTATTCGGCCGCGCTGTTCTACGCCATCACCTATGCGCTCACTGCGATCGGCGGGTTCGGCATGATCATCCTGCTGAGCCGCGCCGGCTTCGAGGCAGATCGGCTGGAGGACTTCAAGGGACTGAGCGACCGCAGCCCCTGGTTCGCCTTCATGATGCTGATCCTGATGTTCTCCATGGCCGGGGTTCCACCCACGGTCGGATTTTTCGCCAAGCTGTCGGTGTTGCAGGCAGTCATCCATGTCGACCTGCTGTGGCTCGCGCTCGCCGGCGTGTTCTTCTCCATCATCGGTGCCTATTACTACCTGCGGGTGGTCAAGCTGATGTATTTCGACACGGCCGAGGCGCCGGTGCCGCTTGCGGTGAGCACCGACCTGCAAATCGCGGTGAGCGTCAACAGCCTGGCGGTGCTCGCCCTCGGGCTGTTTCCCGGGGCACTGCTGTCGGTGTGCACGGCGGTAATAGGCTGAGGAAATAGGGGACAGACGACGATTTTCCAGAACGGAAAATCGTCGTCTGTCCCCTATTCTGTTCGCCCTGACATCGCAGGATTCTGGCGTGATGGCAGAGCGCCTGGCTCCTGGTCATTGGTGATTCCAAGACATTCACTGATAAGAAAGCGTGGCCGATTCCTCGATTCAATCAACACTCTTCCTAAATACTCGCCGAGAACACCCAGCAATATGAACAGTATGCCAAAAAGGAATGAAACAACCGCAATCCCGGACGCCCATCCAGGTACTACGGTATCGGTAAACAACTTGGCGTAGATTGCGTAAAGCATCTCGGCGAATGCAAGCAGGCTGGTGAGAACGCCGATTATTATGCTGACCCTGAGTGGAACCAGGGAAAACGACGTTATTCCTGTCCACGCCAGTTTCAGCATCTTCCTGAAGTGGTACTTTCCTTCCCCGCTGAATCGCTGTCCGCACTCGAAATTCACTTTTGAACTCGGATAACCCACCCACTGGACGATTCCCCGCAGGAATAATCCTTCTTCCTTGAACTTTAGCAGTTCATCCAGCACCTGCCTGTCGAGTAAGCGGAAATCAGCCATGCCAGTTTCCATTTGCACACCGCTAAGAAAGGAAAACAGCCGGTAGAACAGATTTGATGTGATTCTTTTCAGAATGCCCTGTTTGTCGCTGTAGAGGCGAACCGTATGCACGATCTTGTCGCCGGCGCGCCATCGCCTCAGCATTTCCGGCACCAGTCCCGGGGGGTGCTGGAGGTCGCCGTCCATGGTAACGACCGCGTTTCCCGTCGCATGTTGCATGCCTGCGAAAAGCGCGTACTGATGACCAAAATTGCGTGAAAAGCGGATACCCTTTATGCGTTCATCGTTCTTGTGCTTACTCTCGATGATTGTCCAGGTGGTGTCATCACTGCCGTCGTCGCAGAATATCAGCTCCCACTCCATGCCAAGCCCTTCGAGAACGGGAATCAACTCCGAGCACAATTGTTCGATGTTTCCCGCTTCGTTGAACACAGGAACGACTATCGACAGCTGTGGACCCATATCCGCAATCTCCGTTTTCTATCGCATTCGCTTCCGGGCCTGGTGCCCGTAGACCGTATCGGGATACTCGCGCGCAACGCGGGAAAAGTTGTTTTTCGCTGTCTCGATGTGGCCGAGCTGTTCATTACAAAGGCCCAGATGATAATACGCTTCGGGTACCAGCTTATCCCGGGGGTAGCGGTCGATGAGTTCCTGGTAGTAGACCAGGGTCATTCCGCAGTTCTCTTGTTTGTAAGCTATCAGCGCCAGTCCGGCCAACGCCTGTGGCGTACCCGAATAGGCCGGAAATCGGGAACTGATGCTTCGAAAAAGTGCTTTTGCCTCGTCCAGCCGATCGTGGTTGAAGTGGTCGGTGGCGATACCCATATAATAATCAATGTTTTCCCCGCTCAAGGGCGCATCGTTTTCCGCCTGTGCCTTGTGTTCCTTGAGCCTGTCTCCGGCGTACTCGGCCCAGCGGGTTCCAGGGTGCTGCGCACGCAACTCCTGCATTTGACGGTTTCCCTGATCCTCCTGCCCGGTTCGATACAGTGACAGTCCGATATGATATTCAACTTCCGGTATCCAGATACTCCTGGGGTAGCGGTGGATCAGGTCTTCGAATGCGGCAATCGCCTCCCGATCCTTTTTCTGCAGATAATACGTGATGCCGATGTAATAGGCGGCATTCTGCGCAAGGTCCGTCGAACCCAGTTTCTGCATCGCTGAACGGAATCCTTCTATGGCCTCCTCGTAGTGCTTTTCGTCCTTCAGGCGGATGGCGTTGTTATACAGCCGGTTCGGGTTGGAATTGTAGATTACATAGGACGTGCGCACGATCACCGTCGTCGCGATGAGCACGGCAACGATGAGCATCACCCATCGAGTGCGGGAGCCCGGATTGAATCTGATCTGCGGCACCAGGGAGGGTGGTACATGTATCCGCGCCGCAATCCATTGCCAGGTCGTAACGCCTTGCCGCCAACCGAGCGGAATATTTATCAAAAGAATAATCAAACCCGTAATGGTCAATGCTCGACCGATCCAGTCCCACCATCCGGGTCCATAATACAGACGTACATGGCGTTGCCCGGGATAAATCAGCATGAACGACGGTGACGTCAGATAAATTCGATCCGCGCCTTCCACATGCCAATTCGGATGATAGGACATCTTCACCATCAGTGGCTTTCCGATACAATCCGTATCAATCGTGATCTCCTGATTCGCGATATGTTCCTGGACATTGCAATTACCAGTCTCTGCCGGAATGCGGGGAAGATCGTCCAGATCACTGGCAAGCGCCTTGAATGGCGGATAAACATGAGTGGCTTGCTCATCAACGGGAACCAGCGGAACCTGAAGCAGTGACTCGTCGACGAACCATCGGTGGAAATCCTCCTTCCAGGAGACCGTCGGAAATAGCACCGGCTCATACCTGGGCGCCTCAACGTAGCGGTTACGATTCGTGGTCAGTTGCCACAATTCATACTCTCCGATGGTATCCTTTAATGCATATCCCTCCGTCTGGCGAATCGCTTCCTTGGCGCTATCACTGCGGATGACGAGATCCCGCACATTGAACAACTCCAGATGCGGCTTTGCGCGCTCGAAGTTCAGGCTGCTGTAGGAATACTGCGGAAACGGTACGGACTTTTGCTGGGAAATCTCGGACTGGATATAAAACACGAAAGGCGCGCTGATCGACGCCTGCATGTAAAGGCCTTCGAGCGTGGCACGGCCGGCAAACAGCGGCAAAGACTCGAAGGCCCGGCTGGATCCGAAGCTGTTGTGCAGTTCGGAGTGTTCGAAGACCACCCGCGGATCGTTGAAGTCACCCTCCAGTTTCCGGTTGATCTGCTCAAATAAAGGCCACGCGGCCTTGGCCTCGAACCCCTCATAGTTCCACTTTGCCCAGTCCGATACTGCCCCGGGTTGACTCACGGTCCAGAGTACTGCTGCCATCAGAACAACCGGCAGCAATACCCAATCGATCTTCCATCGCCCAAGATACCGCCCCAGCCAGCCCAGGGACACGGCTGCAAGCAACGCGGCGATCAGGTGCCCATAGGGCACATAGCGTATATCCACCACGCCAAGCCTGGGTGCCGCAACAAAAAAGACCACGCACATCGCCAGGCCAAACCAGAGATAACCCAGCATGGGCAACGCTTCCCGACCGACATGCGGGTAATCGCGAACCCCCCAGATCAGCACGCCCAGGCTGCCCAGGCCACCCACAATCACGACTGGCAGCAGAATTGGCGGAAATACTTCCTGTATGGAAGATATTGTCCAGACTATGTCGTAAGGCGTTGTATATTTCGTAAACACAAGTAGTGGCACCAGCCAGAATGCCAGCAACAAGAAGGCCAGGGTATACACTTTTGCAAGCCCGAACGCCCGCGCGAGGAACCCGACGGGGGTGATCAGCAGGTACAGTGACATCGCCTCCGCGAACAACAGTGTATAGCCGTGGCTGAATCCAACCAGAAAGACGAGAATCGCATTTGCAACTACCCGGCGATGCTGGCGCACACCGTCGTAAAGGCCACCCAGCAGGACAAGAGAAAGGGCCATGCTGAGGCTGTAGGAAAATTCGCCGGAAAGACTGCTGAGAATGTTGCCGCCCCACATGGAGTGGGAAGTGTTGAACAGAAACGGCAGCGTCAGGGCCGCTGCAATACCAGGTCCGGGAAACGGACAACGCATGAGGCGCAGCATCCAGTAGGCGCATATCGGCAATAGCAGCGTCCCCGCAATCGTTCCCAGCTTGAAGGCCACCTGCAACGACACGATGCCGCTGGCCAGGGTCATCAAAAGAAAATCAAGGGGGAAATATAACTGTAGAATCGGGAAGCCGGCGTAGTTACCGGGTGTCCACCCGCTCACCTGTCCCGCTGGCAGCAATACATCGCGCAGATACTGCAAGGTGTAGTAATGCGAGGCGGTATCACCACCGGTGGTAATGGTACTTGTTAACAGGTATTCCGGATTTATCCTGGAGAGGATAAATGCCTCCACAATGAGAAGGGTGAGAATATCGAGCAAAAAGCGCGGGTCATCCAGCCGACGCCATCCATTCCGGATCGATGCTCTGGCCGCCCGGGACAGGAACAAAGCACAAACAGCCGTCCCGGTCAGCAGCAGAAACCACCAGGCAGGACGGTGAAGTGTCTTTCCGCCATACGGTCCCCGTGGCCAATCTACCGCAATACTGGTTGCATAGGTTCCATCCTTCGCGTTCGCCGTTGCGGTAAACGAAAGCTCCTGCGAATCCGCCCGCTTGCCATTCGGGTTATAAATGCGAAACTTCGTTGTTTCCTGTTTCGTCTGATGAAAATTCACTGTCTGCCGGGCGGGCTGAATAACCACCCCGTTCGGCCCATGTCCGGTGATGGTAACCGTATCTGGCGCGGGCTCGACTGCCCTGACAGTGATAGACAGTTCTGCCCAGTTCTCCGTTTTTCCACGAACGACCGAAGTTACTTCAAGCGAAAATGGCTGGTTTGAGGCGACCCTGTGCAGCTCCGGCGCTGTCGTGGCGGGGGCCGTCGTTGGTTCCGCAAATACAGGCATGCACAGCCATAACAGCAGGAATAACAGTGTTCGTCGCGACTTTTCGTGTGTCGGGGGAATTGCTGTCATGATCAAAACCCGGGAATCCTGTTAACAGATGTTCGGGGACATCTGGTGAGTTGGGCTGGTGGCGCCTGGTGACGTATTTATTGGCCGTGACTTTGCTTTCCCGCCGGGTCGATTGTCGGTTTCTCTTCCGCAAAACTGAATACGCTGTAACACGCAGAACACTCACCGGGAAAATATTTGGTGTCACACAGGTATCTGTATCAGCATCAGTTACGCAGCAAGCGGATAATGATCACGAGTGCCAGGATGACGGCAGAAATCGCCGCAACGATCCAGAGCATTTTGCCGCTCACGGTATCGGACCTCGAAATGCGAATGGCGCCTGATCCGGCAGTACTGAAGTGACTCTTGCCGTCTTCATATTCGGCCACAAGCGTGACTGCATAACTGCTGTTTTCCAGCGCCGAGAAATTTTCCACGGAGTACTGTAGCGTCCTTGTCTGCCTGGGCCCGATGCTCAGGCGATCGATGTATTTTTCTGTGGCCAGCTCATCCGGCAGTTGCAGTGTCAGCGTCAAATCGCGCCTCACCGAATCATTATTGCGAATTGAATATTCCACCGTTCCCTTGCCGTTGGATGGAACGGTGGCATCCTGCGCTCGAATCAGAACCCTGCTGACGACCGGATGCTGAAAATCATAAAAGCCGACGGAAAGAGCGGTGAACGGATACGCATTGGCATCTTGATAATGCGTCTTGATAAAGACTGGATAATGTCCGGGTAGATGAAATATGTCGCGTATGGAAAACTCCGCGGCCATGGTTTCATTCACGGCCAGTTGCGCTACGCGTGTGCTCACGAAGCTCCGATTCACGATCTGAACTTCGGATTGAATTCCATAGGCCGTCTCGTCACCCAGGTTCCTGGTGCTGACGTTAAGTGTCAGACCAGCTGTTTCATTCCTGGCGGAAAAATCGGTGGCCAGGGTGATATGGGAAGCCACAGCGCTGGTGGATGCCAGCAGTGCTATGAGCGCCAGAGCACATGGCGAGGATTTCATCACTGCATCCTCCTTGAAATTTTCAGCGCAACAGCGCGGATAGCCCCGTTATAACTCATGCGCATCGGTCTGAGCGCCAGCGGCAAGCATGCTTCACGGGCGATGCCTGCCGGCGTTGATGGAGAACAGCCCGGCATCCGGATTATTACCGGTCTGGTGCATCATGCGCTTTTGGCTCCCTCAGCAGCAACATAAACACCCCCGGCAGCGTGGAGCACCAAAGCACCAGCAAATACGCCACGGACAGTGCTATGACGGCAGCGGGATCGGCCCCGAGGGGCAGCAACAGACTCATCATACTGGCCTCTCGCGGACCTAGTCCTCCTAACGAGATTGGCAGGCTGGATGCGAGGAATACCAGCATCAGCACGACCATGAACTGTAATATCGGCAGATGCACGCCCAGTCCGGGCGCCAGCATCAGGATTACCAACACTACCAGCAGCTGATTCAGCACTGATAAACCAAATGCTTTCAGGATCAATCCAGGTTCACCAAGGCAGCGCGGAAAGCCGGCCAGCACGGCATGCAGTTGCGGCCAGCGGCGGCCGAAACCGGTATCCAGCGGCTTTGCCCATCGAGGCAGAACGGCAATGGTCGCCATCGAGATTAGCGCCAGCATGCCTGGCCCAAAAATGCTCAACGCAAGATGATTCTCAAACCCGGGCGGGGCGAACAGCAACGCCAGAAGACCCATGCTGACGACCGCGGCGAGGCCCAGCAGGCGATCAATAATCGCCGAGCTAACCAGTGCGCTGCCCCCCAGGCCCGAGGCGTAAAGCCGGGCTGTACGCGCCAGATCACCACCAAAGAGTGATGGCAGCAGGTTGTTGAAGAACACCCCCAGGTAATAACTTGGCCACACCTGACGAAATGCAATGGCCCCGTGAAGGTGTCGGAACAACAGCCACCAACGGACGCCACCCGCCACAAACGATAGAAAATGCAGTGCGATCGCAGCCATCAGCAGGCGGACATCGATGCCGGCCAGCGCGGTACGGATCTGCTCGAAATCGAAGTAACGGGCCAGCCACCATAGACATGTGGCTGTTATCAGTGCCTTCAACAGGAATATCGCCGGGTACTTACTCGTACCGCTCATACGCAATTCCAGGGCATTGTCGACATTGTGAATTCTGCATTGTATGCAGCGACTATACCGTGACGATTCGGACAGGATTTGTGCAATTCAATCATCACCCATGCCAGACCGGACATCAAAACAACCGACCGACTTGCCCATTTGGCAGCTGGATGTTTATGACTGTGCGGCATATATCTTCCGGCTACGATTGCCTTATTGAAGTTTCTGTCCGCCTGTGCTCGCCTGATTCCGCTTCAACTACCTTGCCACTTGATCCTGCTATAGTCCAGATGCCCGGGAGCAACCTGTGGGTTGGCACCTGCAATTCAAAGATATGACCGCTGAATTTCACCCGGACAATATGCGCCTCCGCAAATGCACCAGTGACGTTATGCAGAGGATAACTCGAGCAGCGCGCCAGACGACTGGCGCGCCTGTTATCGAGCTATAAGTTGAAGCTGATGTTTGCCGGACGACTTGCCGCCTGGTGCGATGCGGTCGTAAAAAAAGCCCCGGGGAATCCCCGGGGCCTGTTGTTGAGGGCTAGCTGCTATAGCGAGTTAAGAAAATTCTCGAGATCAATGAACTGCGCCTCCGACAAAGAGATACCCGACATCGAGTTGTCGTAGCTGCCGAGATTCCGGTTTATGGTGCCAAAATTCGCAATGTCGGGCGCAAACCCGGAATTGTCATAGGGACTGGCCGAATGGCATCCTCCACATTTCTGCTCATATATTAACTGGCCGGCTGGCGGTGGCGGCGGCAACGTCGTGGTCGTGGTGGTCGTGGTCGTCGTCGTGGTTGTGGTCGGAACCGTCGTAGTGGTTGTCGTTGTGGGTACCGTGGTGGTTGTGGTCGGAACCGTCGTAGTGGTTGTCGTTGTGGGTACCGTGGTGGTCGTGGTCGGAACCGTCGTAGTGGTTGTCGTTGCAGGCGCCGTGGTGGTCGTGGACGGAACCGTCGTAGTGGTTGTCGTTGCAGGCGCCGTGGTAGTTGTGGACGGAGCCGTCGTAGTGGTTGTCGTTGTGGGCGTCGTGGTGGTTGTGGTCGGAACCGTAGTGGTGGTGGTCGTCGGTGACGAACAGGTGCCCGAGCCGTCTTCGTCATGATAACCGTCATGATCCATGTCGTCGTCGTGATACCCGTCACGATCGCCGTCATCATCATGGAAGCCGTCGTGATTCACATCGTCGTCGTTGTACCCGTCCTTGTCGCAGTCATCCAGCAGACCGTCGTTATGGCTGCCCGGGTCATTATAGGGATTGGCGTCCACGCTGTCCGGCAGGCCATCGCCGTCACTGTCGTCCGATCCGTGTGAATAATCGCTGTCATAGACATTGGGAATACCATCGTCATCAACGTCTTGCGGGTTGGTGGTGCTGTGGTCGTACTGGTATCCGCCATGGTCCGGATCGTCCCAGTCATCGATCTTATCCCCATCAGCGTCAGCTTGTGTCAGGGGGTTTTTTGCCCCTACATCGTCCAATACCATCGGCTGGTCGAGCACACCGTCCTCGTCGACGTCTTCCAGCGCCGCTTCGTTCTTGCTCATATACAGCGGGATATGACCCAGGTCGATCTTTTCGTTTTTCCCGAGCATCAGGCGGGTACGTACCGCGCCTGTGGAATCCCGGAACCCAATGGGTTGAATGACCTCATCGGGAGTTCCTACTCCGGTGGTCATCACGAGCTCGAAACCTACACCGACGGGTGCATTGAGCTTGAAGGGGTGGCGGTTCGTTCCGTTATCCTTTGATTCGACGGCATAGTACGCCCCGTTATCGCCGAATGCCTCGATCAAGGTCCCCGGTACGGTACCGCTAACCGATGTCCCCGAACCGCCCCCGGAGCTACCCCCGCCTCCGCAGGATGCCTGAAGCAGTGCAAGAGCCAGAATGCTGAGTTGGTGATGTCTTTTCATGATCGCCCCCTTGAGCAATTGGGATAATTAACCCAAAAATTTCGCATAAGCATGATGGTCGATTGACGGATTGTCAAGTATCGACTTCACAGTCTCGCGGAAACGGGCTCGATCATGGACTTTACTCCGGGATGAGGACTCGCGAAGGGAACACACGCTGAACGTCATAAACCAGATCTAGCTATTGATTTTCATGAATAATGGCTGTTCCAGGCGTGGTCATGAGCGCAGTTGCCGTTCCCACTGCCCGCCGGTCTTGTGAAGACCGTCAGGCCGGGTGGACATTTCATAACAGCCGGGACCTTGTTTCGGGTTGGCAGGATATGCATCCGGCCCCGTTAATATTAAACCTCGCTTATATATTAGTTGTTCGCCCTGTTCATGGCTGAGTGGCTCGCCAGCAACAGTCGTGCGCACGGGCGTGTTCTTCTCCGTCATTGGTGCCCCCTATTTCCTCGGCGGAACCGCTGCGCGTTCCACCCTACCGTATCGGCGTAGGGCGGAACGCGCAGCGGTTCCGCCATGTTCCGCCAAACGTGAACGGACTTGAATTAGTGTGGGCTAGCCGCTACACTTCCGGGCCGTTGATGCGGGGTGGAGCAGTCTGGCAGCTCGTCGGGCTCATAACCCGAAGGTCGCAGGTTCAAATCCTGCCCCCGCTACCAACCTATAACTACACCCCTGATCGGGGTTTTTTTATAGCCAGGACATGATATCCACCGGGTGTGCCGGTTGGGCTGGAGTAGGCTATTTTGCTATACTCCCGGAACGATAAATTCGGAGTTCATGGAGTGGGCCTAAGGCCCATTTTTTGTTTCCGGAGAGCATGAATGAAGCAGGACCCGCTACAACTCGGCGCATTGCTGGAACCGGCCATTGAGGCTTTGGGATATCAGTTCGTCGGCGTCGAATATCGCAGCGGGGGTCCGGGCGGCGCCCTGTTGCGCGTGTACATCGACAGCGAACAGGGCATTACGGCCGACGATTGCGAGCGGGTGAGCTATCAGGTCAGCGGCTTGCTGGACGTGAACGACCCGATTCCAGGCCATTACACCCTGGAGGTGTCCTCGCCCGGGCTCGACCGGCTGCTGTTCAGACGGGAGGACTACGAGCGTTTTGCCGGGAACCTGGTGAAATTGCGTATGGCTGTCCCGCAGCAAGGACGGCGCAAGTATCAGGGCCGGCTGCTGCGGCTCGAAGACGGCAATGTCGTGGTGGACCAGGACGGCGATGAAGTCACCCTGGCGCTGGACCAGATTGAACAGGCGCGTTTGGTTCCGGAATACTGAACCAATATTTTGGAGGTTTTGGAATGGACAAAGAGATCCTGCTGGTCGTCGATGTGGTATCCAACGAAAAGGGTATCGACAAGGAAATCATTTTCCAGGCGATCGAGGCTGCGCTGGCGACGGCTACCCGCAAACGTCACGGCGGCGAGATCGATGCGCGTGTCGCCATCGACCGCAAGACCGGATCCTACGAAACGTTCCGCCGCTGGCAGGTGATCGACGAAACGATCGAACCGCCGGAGACGCCGGCAGACGAGGGCGAGGAGGAGGTGCTGGTGTATGAGAACCCCGAGCGCCAGATCACCCTGGAAGAGGCCCGCAAGCGGGATCCGAACCTCGCGCACGGCGACTTTGTCGAAGAGCCGATGGAGTCGGTCGATTTCGGCCGTATCGGCGCCCAGACCGCCAAACAGGTCATCGTGCAGAAGGTGCGCGAGGCCGAACGGGCGCAGGTCGTGGAAGCCTACAAGGACCGGGTCGGCGATCTGGTGACCGGCGTGGTCAAGCGCGTCGAGCGCGGCAATGTTTTCCTCGATCTGGGCAGTAATGCCGAGGCGATCATCCCGCGCGAGCATATGATTCCCCGGGAGGCGGTGCGCCCCGGCGATCGCCTGCGCGGCTATCTGAAAGAAGTCAGCGCCGAACAACGCGGGCCGCAGCTGCTGGTCACGCGCGTCGCTCCGGAGTTCCTGATCGAGTTGTTCAAGCTGGAGGTTCCCGAGGTGGGGCAGGGTCTGATCGAGATTATTTCGGCCGCGCGCGACCCGGGCCTGCGGGCGAAGATCGCCGTCAAGTCCAACGATCCGCGCATCGATCCGGTCGGCGCCTGCGTGGGCATGCGCGGCTCCCGTGTTCAGACGGTTTCCACCGAGCTCTCCGGCGAGCGCGTCGACATCATCCTCTGGGATGTGAATCCCGCGCAGTTCGTTATCAACGCCATGTCGCCGGCCGAGGTCACCTCCATCGTGGTCGATGAAGATACCCATACGATGGATATTGCGGTTGCCGAGGAGCAGCTCTCGCAGGCGATCGGCCGGGCCGGCCAGAACGTACGTC
>Ga0210101_1000488_pt1 | contig 12901 bp, 11 predicted proteins | sample Muzzi_PWC_D1_FD_185534 | JGI IMG/M metagenome (GOLD analysis project Ga0210101, IMG submission 185534) | Wetland microbial communities from San Francisco Bay, California, USA, that impact long-term carbon sequestration - Muzzi_PWC_D1 (SPAdes) | ecosystem: Environmental > Aquatic > Marine >... | reverse complement strand
AATTGCTGTTGATCGACGGGATTAAGTTCGAGGATTATCAGAAACTGAGGCCTTTTGTTTGCGCCCTGCCGGAGAGGACGATGGTGAATGTCAATACCGCCCCGGCGGAGTTGCTCCAGGCCCTGGTGCCGGGGCTGGAGGCCGGTGATGCCGAGCAACTGCTTGGCGAGCGCGAGGACCAGCCGTTTGAGTCGGTAGATGACTTTCGCAGTAATGCACTGGTGGATAAATATCTGCATAACAATCCGGCACTGGATGGACAGAAGAATTCGAAAAACGGTATGACGGTAAGTAGTGACTTTTTTCTATTGACTGCCGCAGCGCAATATGGGCAGGCTGAAATTTATCTGGCCAGTGTCATCGCCCGTGATGAAGCGGGAACGAGGGTCATCATGCATGGGCAGGGGGAATACTGATATGCGCGATCGCCTGTTCATCCGCATAGACAGTGATTTTCCGGAACAGGTTTCCTGGCTGCGGGTCAGTGATGAAGATGGACAGCGCTGGTCGATGTCGCGCGGTTCATTGATTGATGCCAGTCGTGAGGCGAGCGGCTGTCAGTTGACCGTTCTTGTTCCCGGTGTTGAAGTGTTCCTGACCCGGGCCGTGGTGCCCAGTCGCCAGCGGCAGCATATTATCAGTGCGGTGCCGTACGCACTGGAAGATCAACTGGCCAGCGATGTTGAAGCTATGCATTTCGCTCTTGGTCCCCGTAGTGACGATGGACAGGTACCGGTGGCGGTGGTATCCAGGCAGTGTATGCATGACTGGTTGGGACGCTTGCGTGAAGCCGGGCTGGAGCCGGATATGATGGTACCGGACGTACTGGCATTACCCGTGCAGGACGCCGGCTGGACGGTGCTGCATGATAACGAAGCGATTCTGATCAGACAAGGTCCCTATACCGGTGCTGTCATCGACACCCAGGCAGCGCCGGCATGGTTTGAACTGGCGCTCAGTGAAAACAGGGATACCAGGCCGGAGGCCATCAGACTGTTCGATTGTCAGTATGACAGTGACGCGCGGCTGACGCTGGAGACCGGTGATGTAGCGGTCGATGCAGTGGCGCAGGCTGAGCCGCCGTTACAGTTTCTGGTACAGCACTTTTCCACTGCCACCGTTATCAATCTGATCCAGGGTGAATACAGCCGGCGTGAACAGATCGGACGATTGTTTCGACCCTGGCGGCTGGCCATGGGGTTGCTGGTGGCGGTCGTACTGCTGGGGATGGCGGTGTCGGTGGCGGATTATCTGTCATTGCAGGCGCGTAGCCAGTATCTGCGCGCAGAGATTGAACGCATTTATCTGGATACTTTCCCGGATGCGCGCAAGGTTGTTGATGCGCGCGTACAGATGGAAACCAAACTGAAGGAACTGGGCGCCGGCGGCGGTATCAATGACCAGGGTTTTCTGCCGTTGATTGATCTGATGGGCCAACCGCTGCAGAATATACAGGGTGTAGAGTTGCGGCATGCGTCCTATCAGGATGGCCGCCTGAGCCTGTCGATTAAAATCAAGAGCCTGCAAGAACTGGAACAGTTAAAACAGAGGTTGCTTGAACACCAGGGTCTTAGTGTTGATATTCAGTCTGCAGCCAGTCGTGATGGTTATGTCGATGCCCGCTTGCAGTTATCGAGGCAGGGCTCTTGAAGGCCTTTATTGCCCAGTTGAGTGAACGCGAGCGATTGCTGTTGTTGCTGGCCGCTGCATTGCTGTCGTTGATGTTGATATACGGCCTGCTATGGCGGCCTTTCGAGCAACGCCTCGATCGCGTGACTCAACGGGTCAGCGAACAGCAGGACCTGCTTGAGTGGATGCAGGTTTCGGTAGCGAAGATTAAACAGTTACGCACTCAAACGGGTTCCCGACGTGGTACTGTACAGCCATCATTATTGGCGCTGGTCGACCAGACGGTACGTCGTTCGGGGCTGTCCCAAACCCTTAAACGCGTCGAGCCGGACGGCACTGACAAGGTCAAGGTACGCCTTGAACAGGCGGGTTTTGATTCCATGGTTGCCTGGCTGGAGTCTTTGAGGCGTGTGAATGGGGTGACGGTCCAGAGTATCACTATCGATCGCCAGGACGCTGCCGGCGTGGTGAATGCCCGTTTGACACTGCTTGGAGTCCAGTCATGAAACCCGTGTGGCGTTACAGCCTGTTTGCCGTAGCCGCCTATCTATTGTTTATACTGGTACTGCTGCCCGCCGACAGAGTCTACAGCCTGTTGCAGCAAAGAGGGATACGGGTACCGACATTATATCAGGTCAGTGGCAGCATCTGGCACGGACACATCGACCGGGCCAGGATAGCCGGCCTTGATGTCAATAATATTGAATGGTGTCTACACCCCTGGGCACTGTTAATAGGTCGGCTGGAGGCGGGCGTGAGTCTGGCGAACAGCACCGCTCCGCTGGCGGTCGTCGCCGGGCGTAACCTGGATGGCAGTTACTATATTCATAGTGGTGATGAGGCCTTATCGATACCGGTGCTCGAGTCGCTGATTACGGCACGACCCTCTGGCATCACCGGCGCTGTCAGTCTGGATCTGCAGGATATACGTGTACAGGCAGGGAAACTACAGGCAATCACTGGCAGCTTGCAGTGGCAACAGGCCGGTCTTGGCGCGCCGCTTGACATTGAGATCGGTAACTTTGAGTTGTCTGTCAACACAAAAGACGGGGTGATCCACGGAACCTTGAAGGACACTGGCGGGCCGTTGCAGGCACAAGGACAGATCGTATTGCAGGCGGATAACCGTTATCGCCTGACCATGACGCTGGTAAGCAGGGATCGCAGTCGCAATGATCTGAAACAGGCCTTGCGCCTGCTGGGTACACCGAGTCCGGATGGCAGAGTGTCGCTGACGCTCAGCGGACGGCTGGACAGTCTCGCGACGAATCTGCGGCGCTGATGAACCTGCAGTTGCCGTTATCCGGACTTTTTAATTCTTTCACGCTACAATGGCGGCCTTTATCAACTCGGTAGGCATCATCCGTTCATGCTCGCGTTTTTACATCGTCTCGCCGCTCTGATCCAGGTTGCCAGTGAATGGGCCGGTCGTCTTGCCAGTTGGCTATTACTGGTGATGGTGTTGATCATCGCCTATGACGTGGCGATGCGTTACCTGTTTCAGAGCGGATCTGTTGCCATACAGGAACTCGAATGGCATCTGTTCGCGCTGATCTTTTTACTGGCCGGTGCCTACACGCTGAAACATGACGAACATGTGCGTGTAGATGTGTTTTATCACAGCCGCTGGATGAACGACCGGCATCGCGCCTGGGTGGATCTGCTGGGCGGTCTTTTTTTATTGCTGCCGTTCTGTCTGTTATTGATCAGCGGCAGTATTCCTTTTGTCAGCAACAGCTACACCATGATGGAAGGTTCACCGGATCCCGGCGGTCTGCCTTACCGGTTTCTGCTCAAGGCTGCGATCCCATTGGGTTTCCTGTTGCTGTTGCTGCAGGGCCTGGCCATGACCATGTCTCGCGCCTGCTTTCTGTTATGTCGTCAAAAACTGACATCGGAAGAACCACAGAATGGCGATAAAAAGCCGGTGGCAGGAGAGCACTGATGACGATGGAGATGTGGGCACTGGCGATGTTTGCTGTCGTGATCGTCCTGCTGATGTTTGGTTATCCGGTGGCATTCACCCTCGGTGCCGTGGCCATGGCCTTTGGTCTCTGCTTTCAGGGGCTTGAGTTTTTTGATCTGTTGCCCCTGCGCATCTGGGGCATTATGACGAATTTCACGCTGCTGGCTGTGCCCTTGTTTATCTTCATGGGCATCGTGCTGGAAAAATCCGGTATCGCCGAAGATCTGCTGGAAACGATGGGCCTGCTGTTTGGCCGGGTGCGTGGCGGCCTGGCCGTTTCAATCGTCATGGTAGGCGCATTGCTGGCGGCAACGACCGGTGTTGTCGGCGCCACGGTGGTGACGATGGGAGTTATCGCCCTGCCGGCACTGCTCAAACACGGTTACCACACCGGACTGGCCACCGGTACGATTGCCGCCTCGGGGACACTGGGGCAGATCATTCCCCCCAGTATTATCCTGATTCTACTGGCGGACGTCATCGGTGTGCCGGTCGGACAGTTATTTATGGGGGCGCTGACACCCGGCCTGTTGCTGATCCTGTTATTCATGATCTATATCCTGGTGATGGCCTGGTGGCGGCCGCGGCTGGCACCGGTTGTTGATCCGGAGCGGCTGTCAGGTGGAGCCGAAATCCGCTTGTGGCCACGGGTGATCAGGAGTCTGTTACCGCCGTTATTTCTGATCGTCGCCGTACTGGGCTCGATATTTTTTGGCGTCGCCTCGCCGACCGAGTCGGCGGCTGTCGGCGCCCTCGGGGCGTTGCTGTTGGCTGCCCTGTATCGGCGCATGAATCTGCGTTACCTGAGTGAGTCGCTATGCCAGTCGACCCGCCTGACCAGTATGGTATTCATGATACTGATCGGGGCGACGGCATTCGGGCTGGTATTCCGAGGCATGGGCGGCGATCTGCTGGTCGAGGACCTGATGATGCAGGTGCCGGGGGACGAATGGGGTTTTCTGGCCATCAGTATGATGCTGATTTTCGTACTCGGCTTCTTTCTCGATTTTCTCGAGATCTGTTTCATTGTGGTGCCGATCCTGGCGCCAATCGCCGACCTGATGGGAATCAACCTGTTGTGGTTTGCGGTGCTGATCGCGATGAACCTGCAGACCTCATTTCTGACCCCGCCGTTCGGGTTTTCGCTTTTCTATCTAAAGGCCGTGGCCCCGGCTTCTGTCCGCATTCAGCAGATCTATCGAGGCATTATTCCGTTCGTTGTCATCCAGGTCGTGGCACTGCTGCTGTTACTGATCTTTCCCCGGGTGACTTTATGGTTACCCGAGGTGATGGACCGGATGATGGGTTATTAATACACGCGCTGAAACTTATTGCGACCAGCTGTAGCTGTAGACTCGACCCTGTTCGTCAAATTCGACCTCCAGCAGCTTGATGCTGGCATTTTTCAGCCCCGGTAATGTGCCGTAACCGTAATAGTAGGTCCATTTTTCACTGCGTTTGCCGTCGGCGTGCACGGCGATACCTGTGCTGTCCGGTGTTCCCAGCCAGTCCTTGACCTCTGACCGAGATGATTCGCCGTTGACGACCTGTGAGGCAAAGGTCTGGATATCAAAATCATGGCCAAGCTGGAGGGTGCTGCAGGCTGTCAGTGCCAGGCAGGCAATAACGATACTCATCGATATGCGGGTCATGATGGTGTAGTAGCGAATGTGATGTGATCGTCGGTTGTCATTATTATCGGTAATCCGGTTTTATTGATCCAGGTTGTATAGCAGGGCAGCCGTTACTGTCAAGCGGCCATTGACGTGAACCTGTATTCGCTGCCAGGTTGCCTGCCCGCTGCCTCAAAGTTTCCTTGACTGTGGATATAGCACCTGTTAGCGTGCGGGAAAACAGACCCCCCTGTTAATGCCTGACAGTCAATAGCGGACTATTGGAGTCGATGATGAAAATATCTAGATTGAATTTTACCCTGGGGCTACTGCTAGGTTTTATTCTTGGTGGTTGTGCCACCACGCCACCACCGGCGCCGGAACCTGAGCCCGTTGTCATGCCCGAACCCGAGGTCATGCCGGAGCCGGAACCGGAGCAAGAGGTTGTCATGGTTGCGCCCGAGCCTGAGCCGGAACCTATTATCTTTACTGTAAGTCAGGGTGATACCCTGTGGTCAATTGCCGGCAAGGGGTATATCTATGGTGATTCATTTCGCTGGCCGCTGATCTACAAGGAAAACAGCTCGCAGATCATTGATGCCGATCTGATTTACCCGGGGCAGGTGTTTATGATTGACAGTGATCCGGATATGGACGAAATCGATGCCGCCATCAGGCATGCCAAAACTCGGGGCCCCTGGTCACTGGGTGTCGTCGAGGATTCCGACCGAGCCTATCTGGCGCAATAGCCCGTAACTGAAACAGGGCAGCGCAGGCCATGATGCCTGGGTTGCCCTGATGCACGTGTTAGGCGTGATCGATGATGCCGGCTGACTTGATCTAGTCTTTCAGCGCCCGCGCATAGGCTGCTTCCGAGATTTCGTTCCAGGCGCTGTTGTTCCTGCTGAAGGCCTGATAAGCCTGGTAGATCCTCTTGAAATCCGCGTCCTTCGCCGCCTCTTCGTCCAGTGTCTGCCGGGTCAGTTTTCTCAGTGCACCAAGTACCTCCCGTGGAAACTCCTGAACATCAACATGGTACTTGTCCTTCAGGGTGCGCAGGGCCTCCAGGTTTTTGGCCTCGAATTCGGATAGCATCCACAGGTTACTGGCGGCGGTTGCATTTTCAATGATCAGTTGCAGGTGTCTGGGCAGTGAATCCCAGGCCTTTTTGTTGACCGTTAATTCCAGTGTCGGACCCGGTTCGTGCCAGCCGGGGTAATAATAATGCTTGGCGGCCCGATACAGACCCAGGCGCAGATCATGGTAAGGCCCGACCCACTCTGTCGCATCAATGGTGCCGCGTTCCAGCGCCGTGTAGATTTCACCACCGGCCAGCAATACCGGGTTGACGCCGGCTTTGGCGATCACCTTGCCACCCAGGCCCGGGATGCGCATCTTCAGTCCCTTAAGGTCGTCCAGTGATTTTATCGGTTTGCGAAACCAGCCGCCCATCTGCACACCGGTATTACCCATTGGAAAAGGTACCAGGTTGTGCGGGGCATAGAGATCCCGCCATAGTGCCAGTCCGCCACCGGAATATAACCAGGCATTCATTCCCTGGGCATTCATGCCGAAAGGAACAGCAGTAAAAAACTGCGCCGCCGGAATCTTGCCGGCCCAGTAGTAGGCGGCCCCGTGCCCCATCTGCACGCTGCCCTGCGATACCGCGTCGAAGGTCTGCAGCGCCGGGATCAGTTCGCCACCGGCGAAGACGTGGATATTCAATTCGCCCCGGCTCATGCGCTTGACGTCCCTGGCGAAGCGCTTGACGCCATCCATAAACACCGGGAAATTCGGAGGCCAGGTCGTGACCAGTTTCCAGTTGTAACGGTCGGCGGCACCCGCCGTCGACACGCCACCGACGACCGTGCCGGTGGCCAGCGTGCCCAGACCCACTTTTTTCAAAAATGAACGACGTTTCATCCGTATACCTTAATATTGAGTGATAAATTCCAGGCCCTGATTTTAATCTTATTGGCTTTTATTTACGAAAGCCCGTAGGAGCGGCTCCGCCGTGATTACTGAAAATCCGCTTAGGCTATCGCGGCGGAGCCGCTCCTGTAATTATTTATTTAAGCCGGTTCGAGGTTCGCAAAGGCAACGACCAGCCATTTACTGCCAGCCTGATTGAAATTGACCTGAACCCGCGCATTGTTGCCCCGGCCTTCGTAGTTTAGTACCACACCTTCACCGAATTTCGGGTGACTGACACGTTGTCCGAGTGACAATCCGTCCGGGGAGGCCTGTGCAGGTTGCCTGAAGGCCCTGGCAGCGACCGGCCGGACCGGGGTTTGAGCACGCTGGTTCAGCCGGATTTCCTGTTTCAGTTCATCCGGAATCTCGCTAATAAACCGCGAGGGGGCGGCGTAATCCTCAGCGCCATACAGACGACGGCTCTCGGCATGGCTGATATACAAATGCTGTCGTGCCCGCGTTATGCCGACGTAACACAGGCGGCGTTCTTCCTCCAGTCGTCCCGGTTCTTCGATCGACATCCGGTGCGGGAACAAACCTTCCTCCAGTCCGCACAGGAATACCAACGGGAATTCCAGACCCTTGGCGGTATGCAGGGTCATTAATTGAACACAATCCTGATCGGGGTCGGCCTGTCCTTCACCGGCCTCCAGCGCGGCATGGCTGAGAAAGGCTGACAACGGATCCAGCTCTTCTTCGTCCTCACCGCTATCATAGTCAAACTGGCGGGCGGCGGTGACCAGTTCTTCCAGATTTTCCATGCGTGCCTGGCCCTTTTCCCCTTTTTCTTTTTTATAATGGCCCATCAATCCGCTGTTGTGAACAACCTCCTCCACCTGCTCCGCGAGCTCCAGGCCATCGATTGCATCGCTAAAGCGTTCGATCAGGTTGATAAAGGTTTGCAGTGCATTCTTGCTTCGAGCTGTCAGACGATCTGAGTTCAGGGTGTCGACAGTCGCCTGCCATAATGAGATTCCCTGCAGGCGGGCATGCTCACGCACGACCTCAACGGTGCGTTCGCCGATGCCGCGGGTCGGAATATTGATGATACGTTCGAACGAGGTATCATCATGACGATTATGCAGCAGACGCAAATAGGCCAGGGCATTCTTGATCTCGGCGCGTTCGAAAAAACGCAGGCCGCCATAAACCCGATACGGGATACCGTATTGTATCAGCGCCTCTTCAATGACCCGCGACTGGGCATTGGAGCGGTATAGTACCGCCGCCCCTTTGCGCGGATTACCCTGTTCAGTCCAGGTCGTGATGCGATCGGCGATAAAACGTGCCTCGTCAAGATCATTGAAGGCACTGTAGACGTGCACCGGTTCACCTTCACTATCGGCTGTCCACAGTTTCTTGCCCAGGCGGCCGGTGTTGTTATCGATCAGGGCATTGGCGGCGGCCAGTATCGTGCCGGTGGAGCGGTAATTCTGTTCCAGTCGCAACATCCTTGAACCGGCGAAATCCTGGCCAAAGCGCTGGATGTTTTCGATTTTGGCGCCGCGCCAGCCATAGATCGACTGGTCATCATCACCGACGATGAAGATATGACAGTCGTTGCCGGCCAACAGCCGCAACCAGGCATACTGGATGGCATTGGTGTCCTGGAACTCATCCACCAGGATATGTCGGAAACGCTGCTGGTAGTGTGCCAGAATCTCGGGTCGATTACGCCACAGTTCCAATGCCCGCAGCAGCAACTCGGCAAAATCGACCACCCCGGCCCGCTCGCAGGCCTCTTGATAAGCGGCATAGATACGTATCATCTGGCGCTGATAGGGATCGCCGCCATGATCCAGATGCTGAGCTCGCAGACCTTCATCCTTTTTGCCGTTGATGAACCACTGGGCCTGTTTCGGAGACCATTGGTCTTCATCGAGTTCCAGCACGCGGATGACACGGCGAACAAAACGATACTGGTCATCACTGTCAAGGATCTGGAAATTCTGCGGCAGATTGGCATCTCGCCAATGGGCGCGTAACAGGCGATGGGCCAGGCCGTGAAAGGTCCCCACCCACATGCCACGGGCCGGGATAGCCAGTAATTCCTCTATACGGCCGCGCATCTCGGCGGCGGCCTTGTTGGTAAAGGTCACGGCAAGGATACTGTACGGTGACACAGCTTCGGCCTGGATCAGCCAGGCAATCCGGTGTACCAGCACCCGGGTTTTGCCACTGCCGGCACCGGCCAGGATCAGGGCATGACCAAGCGGTGCGGCGACGGCATCACGTTGGGCATCATTCAGGGGATCGAGAATCGCGCTTACATCCATGGGGAGGGATTCTAGCATTTTTGGGTGCTGGGTGCCTGTGAGTGTGACAGTGTTTTATCCTGACTCCGGGGCGTATACGAGTAATATATTGAAATATATATGGATGGCATTAACAGCGGCCCGGATCCTGGGTAAAGGCGGGCATATTAGTGAGGTTTATAGCGTCGGCGTGAGTCTGGTGGCCGGTGCAAACAAGCAGACTTCTGACGGGGATAGATCGGCAGCAGGTGAACTGTGTGATTCATTTCTGTTAAGCTTTGACGTATACCTGTCCGGGGTTGGTTTGATGTTACCATTGTTGGCCCTGATATTAACGCCGGGTACCAGCATTTATGCAACAAGCCGGTTATTAAATAAAGAAATTGCCATGCCAAAAATCGCCATCGTTCAGGAATCGCCAGTACTGTTGAATCGTCAAAAGTCGATTGAAAAGGCCGTCGACGCCGTCGGTCAGGCCAGTGACGGTGGAGCCGAGCTGGTCGTGTTCCCCGAGGCCTTTATTCCAGGCTACCCGGCGTGGATCTGGCGCCTGCGGCCGGGTGGCGACTGGTCAATATCTGAAATGTTATATGAGAGGCTGCTGGAAAACGCAGTCGATCTGGGCAGTGATCAGCTCGTGCCTCTATCTGATGCAGCCAGGAAGTATAAAATCACCGTTGTTTGCGGCCTGAATGAACGGGATGGTTCCGGTAGTAACGGCACACTCTATAATTCAGTCGTGACCATAGGGCCTGACGGGACTATCCTCAATCGTCATCGCAAGTTGATGCCCACCAATCCGGAGCGCATGGTCTGGGGTTTTGGCGATGGGGCCGGTCTGAAGGTTATCGATACACCCGGCGGAAAGATCGGGGCGTTGGTGTGTTGGGAAAACTATATGCCGCTGGCACGCTATGCGCTGTATGCACAAGGGGTGGAAATCTATATCGCGCCCACCTATGACAGTGGTGATGACTGGATCGGGACACTGCAGCACATTGCCCGTGAGGGTCGTTGCTGGGTTGTTGCCAGTGGTGTCGCCCTGACAACCGATGATATTCCTGACGATTTTCCCGAAAAAGAGACGTTGTATCCTGACTCAGAGGAATGGATCAATCCCGGAGATTCGATCGTGATTGCTCCTGGCGGGCAAATCGTGGCCGGGCCGATGAGAAAAGAAAAGGGCCTGCTTTTCGCTGATGTTGATCCGCTGCGTGCCGGTGTCGCCAAGAGAGCCCTGGACGTTAGCGGGCATTACGCACGGCCTGATATCTTTACGCTGCATGTCAATACGGCGGCCCAGAAACCGGTCAAGTTTGATTAATGGCGGAGTCTATCTGTGTTGACTTTTTGTTTTTGTATGCCTGCACCGGGATAATGAGCACCGATGAAATCCGTTAAATGGGATGGTAGGGACATCTCTCCATCCAAGATCGTCTGTATCGGCAGGAATTATGCCGAGCATATCAGGGAATTTGACCATGAGGCGTCACAAGCCCCGGTCATCTTTATCAAACCCAACTCGTCGATCGCCGATGAGGTCTATTCCAGTAACAGTGATGTCATTCATTATGAGGCGGAGATTACCTTTGTTGTCAGTGGCGGTGAACTGAGGGCCGTTGGTTTCGGCCTCGATCTGACCAAACGTGAACTGCAGTACCAGTTGCTTGAAAAGGGCTGGCCGTGGGAACGTGCCAAGGGCTTTGATAAGGCGGCCGTTTTCAGCGAGTTTGTTTCTTTTCACGGTGATATCAGCGCCCTGAGGATGGAGTTTTATATTAATGATACGCTGGTGCAGTTTGGCGGTTATGAGCTGATGTTAAACAAGCCGGCCCAGATGCTGGACGAGGTGAAAAGTTTTCTTACACTCGAGGATGGCGATCTGTTGATGACCGGCACGCCGAAAGGGGTCGGCCCCGTTAAGGCCGGCGATCACTATCTTGGCAAGATCTTTGCGAACGACCGGTTGGTCATCGAAGGGATCTGGGTGGTGAAGTAAGGTTCAGGAAGTTATCGCGGCGGAGCCGCTGGCTGTGTTTTTAACTCTTTAAACTCAGCCCTCAGAACTTGGCACTCAGTCCTGTTCTCTAAGCCATTCCGCTGCCTGCCGGGCGTAATAGGTCAGTATGCCATCTGCCCCGGCGCGTTTCATCGCCAGCAATGCCTCCATAGCAACGGCCTTTTCATTGAGCCAGCCGTTGGCACTGGCGGCCTTGATCATCGCGTATTCACCACTAACCTGATAGACAAATGTCGGTACTCCGAATTCCTGCTTGATGCGTTGAACGATATCGAGATAGGGCAGGCCGGGTTTGATCATGACCATGTCGGCGCCTTCGCCAAGGTCAAGTTCGACCTCGATCAGGGCCTCGTCGCTATTGGCTGGATCCATCTGGTAGGTGTATTTATTGCCGGCACCTAGGTTGGCTGATGAACCGACCGCGTCGCGGAAAGGGCCGTAGTAGCTCGATGCATATTTGGCCGAGTAGGCCAGTATCCTGGTGTGGATATATCCGCTTGCCTCGAAGGCCTCGCGGATGGCGCCAACACGCCCATCCATCATATCCGAGGGGGCAACGACATCGGCACCGGCCTCGGCGTGGGACAGTGCCTGTTTGACCAGTACCTCGACCGTTTCATCATTCAGGACGTAGCCACTATCATCGATCAGCCCGTCCTGGCCATGTGTCGTAAATGGATCGAGGGCAACATCGGTGATGACACCGAGTTCAGGGAAGGCCTGCTTCAGGGCGCGTACGGCCTGCTGGGCGATGCCGTCCGGATTGAAGGCCTCTCGGGCATCCTCGGTTTTGGCGGCCGTCGGGGTAACCGGGAACAGGGCCATAGCCGGAATACCGAGTTTGACCAGGGCTTCGGCCTCGCGCAGCAGTTCATCGATACCGACGCGTTCGATATCCGGCATCGACGCTACGGTTTCGCGCTGGTCAGGCTGGTCGAGGATGAACATCGGGTAGATCAGGTCGTCGACACTGAGCCGGTTTTCACGCATCAGGCGACGGCTGAATCCATCGCGGCGCATGCGCCGCGGCCGGTGTATCTGGAATATGCCATGTGTGTTGTGATTCTCTGTCACCACTATCTCCTGTTGCCTGCCGTTGATAGAGTGTAAAAAAAAAGCGCAGCCGGCTGGCTGCGCTCTATTGTAACGGCTTCCCGAGTTTATTTCTTCTTTGCCTTCGCCTTCTTCTTGGTGGCGACCTTCTTCTTCGCGGCCGCCTTCTTCTTGGTGACCCCCTTCTTTTTGGTGGCTACCTTCTTCTTCGCGGCCGCCTTCTTCTTGGTGGCGACCTTCTTCTTCGCGGCCGCCTTTTTCTTGGTGGCGGCCTTTTTCTTCGCGGCGACCTTCTTCTTCGCGGCCGCCTTCTTCTTGGTGGCGACCTTTTTCTTCGCGGCGACCTTCTTCTTCGCGGCCGCCTTCTTCTTCGTGGCGACCTTCTTCTTCG
>Ga0210101_1000487_pt1 | contig 12925 bp, 11 predicted proteins | sample Muzzi_PWC_D1_FD_185534 | JGI IMG/M metagenome (GOLD analysis project Ga0210101, IMG submission 185534) | Wetland microbial communities from San Francisco Bay, California, USA, that impact long-term carbon sequestration - Muzzi_PWC_D1 (SPAdes) | ecosystem: Environmental > Aquatic > Marine >... | reverse complement strand
CCTGCGGCTGCGGGATGAACTGACCTTTGCCCGGGAGGGAAAGGAGTTGCTGACCCAGAAGCGGGAAGTCCTGGTGATGGAACTCCTGCGTCTCCAGGACGATGCCCGCAAGGCCCGGGAGGAACTGGACGATTTACTGGAACAAGCCTACCGGATATTCATTTCGGCCGCACTGGTCATCGGCATGGACGATTTGCGCCGAATCGGCGTGGCCCTTCCAGCCGCTCCCGATCTCCGGATCGAAGTTCGGAGCGTCATGGGAGTGGTGGTGCCCATCGTCCACGGCAAAAAACAGAATTGGGAGCCGTGCTACGGCCTGGCCCGTCCCGGAATCGAAGCCGACCGGGCGGTGAACCTGTTTCTGGAGGTGGAAAAGAAAATTCTCGAGGTGGCCGAAATCGAAACCGCCATCTACCGGATCGCCGTGGAAACCAGAAAAACGCTACGCCGGGAGAGGGCACTGGAAAACTTTTTCATCCCCCAGTACCGGGACACCGTTCGGTTCATTCAGGAATCTCTGGAAGAGAAAGAACGGGAGTCTTTTTTCCAAATGAAACTCTTGAAAAAGAGGTGAAATAGTGGGCACGGGATTATTCCAAAAGTTGTTGGTATCCGTCGACTGGTCTGAGGGTTCCCGCAAGGCAGCCGCTTTTGCCATCCGCATGGCCGGGAGGGAAAGGTGCGAATTGACGGCCGTTCATGTCATTGATGAGGCCAATGTCGCGGACATCGCCCAATATATCGATCGTCCCCCCGAGGCCATTCTTGACAAGATGCGGGACAGCGGCAATCAGATCATCGAAGAGGTCCGCCGGATGGCGGTAAGAGAGGGGGTCCACCTCAAAGGGGAACTCCGGATCGGAATCCCACACCGGGAACTGCTCGCCGCGGCGAGAGAGAACCATGTCGATCTCATCGTCATCGGATCGGTGGGGCGGAAAGGACCCCGGCGGGTCCTGATCGGAAGCGTCACCGAACGGGTCATCGAACAGTCGTCGTTGCCGGTCCTGGTGGTAAAATGAACCTATCTGGAATCTATTCTTTCAGGAGCTTTCAACCATGTCTGCCCTCCCCTCCTACCAGTTGCAAACCTGCCGGGGAAAGCCGGAGGAAAAAGATGTTTAGCCATGCCGGAAGATTTTTTCCGTCCTTCTTTGTCCTGATTGTTTTCTTGACGTCAATCACCGCCTGTAACCGGGAGGAGGAGGGAACATCTTCGCCAAGTGATTCCACCGCTGTCGTTCATGCCAATGAGACGTATCGCAGCTACTTCGGGGAACCTCCGGCGGTCAGCGAAGGCACCGCCTTCGCCCTGGTCGGTTTTGCTCCCGACCCGGACCATCCGGGGAAAATCTCACCCTTTCCTCTCTTCATGTTCGATCGGGATGGCCAGATGGAGGCGGTGGCCGAACAGGTCATGCGCTTGGGCTTTGACTGGGATCCCTCCCTGTCGGGCCGGAGCCCTTTTCCCGCAGGGACCTTCCTCGTCGGACTGCACCGCGACCAGGACGATCTGGTCCGGGTGGAGCTTTCGGAGGAGGCCTGGGCGCTTTCCACCCCCCACGATAAAGAACTCATGATTGCGATCCTCGGGAATACCCTGACCCAGTTTCCGAACGTTCAACGAGTCATCGTTGCAGCCGGTGGGCACCTTCTGCCCGGGCAGACCGACCGGGGATTTTTTCCTGACCCGGAAGTAGTCGTCGGGCCCGGCGCCCCCAGACTCCTAGCCGTGGTCGGGGTCTGGGAACCTGGCGGGACGAACGCGGAAGAAGTTGCCGTCTATTTTGACCGCCCTCTGGATTTGAAAAGCTTTCGTCTTATGCATGCCGACGGCAAGGAGGTTGCGGGCGATTATTTCCGCTCGATTTTCAACATGGCCGTGGTCGTTCATCCCCGCAATCCTGAAATCTTCAAGCCCGGGCTGGCCATGCGGGTTATCTGGGAAGGCGTTGACAGTCGCGGCCGCTCCTGGGGTGGGGACAACGTGGTTAACCTGCAGCGCCTTGAACACCAGTGACCGCTCCTACCGTAAAGGTGAAAAGATACCAATAATCGTTGACATCCCATGATGAACCCTGTTTAAATACTGCCTCGGTGCGTCCGGAAACTGTATAAAGCACCTGGAACATTTCCAGGGACCCCCGCGTCCCTTAATCAGGAGGAACCATGAACCCGTTGGCAGTGGAACTGAACGACCTGTTGGCCCAGCACAACCCCCATGTCCTGGAGATGTTGTCCGACCTAGGGAAAAACCTTTTCTTTCCCAAGGGGATTTTGACCCAGTCGGCCGAGGCCAAGGAGAAGGCCCATAAATACAACGCCACCATCGGCATTGCCACTGAAAAGGGTGGCCCGATGTTCCTGCAATGTTTTCAGGACAAACTGTCCGCCTTTGATCCCAAGGACATCTATCCCTACGCGCCCCCGGCGGGAAAACCGGAACTGCGGTCCCTCTGGCGGGAAAAGATGGTCCGGGAAAACCCGAGCATTGCCGGTAAACATTTTTCCAACCCCGTTGTCACCAACGCCCTGACCCACGGGCTCTCCATCGTCGGCGACATGTTTGTCGGGACCGGCGACCACGTGGTCCTGCCCGACATGCTGTGGGGGAACTACAACCTGACTTTCGGAACCTGCAACGGCGGGATCCTCAAAAAGTTTCCGACCTTCACACCGTCGGGAGGGTACGATGTCGATGCCTTCAAAGCAGTGCTCAGGAACACGGCCGAGGAAAAAGGGAAAGCGGTTGTCCTGCTCAATTTCCCCAACAATCCGAGCGGGTACACTCCCACGGTCGAGGAAGGAAACGCCATCGTCGCCGCCATCCGCGAAGCCGCGGAAGGGGGATGCAACATCGTCGTGGTCACCGATGACGCTTATTTCGGACTTTTCTACGATGATTCGATGAAGGAGTCGCTCTTTGGCAAGTTGGCGAATCTCCACCCTCGGATCCTTGCCGTCAAGCTCGACGGCGCCACCAAGGAAGAATTCGTCTGGGGATTCCGGACCGGCTTCATCACTTTCGCCGACGGCAACGATTACGAAAACGCTCCGGTGATGACAGCCCTCGAGAAAAAGACCATGGGCCTCATTCGCGCTAAAATTTCCAACTGTCCGCACCCTTCCCAGACTTTTGTCATCGAGGCCCTGCGCTCGCCTCAATTTCTGGCCCAGAAAGAGGAAAAATTCCGGATCATGAAGGGGCGGGCCCTCAAGACCAAGCAGGTTCTTGACAGCGGAAAATTCGGGAGTGCCTGGGATTATTACCCCTTCAACTCGGGTTATTTCATGTGCCTGAAGCTGAAAACCGTCGATGCCGAAAAGTTACGGGTCCATCTGCTCGACAAATACGGCGTGGGGACCATCTCCATCGGCAAGACCGATCTCCGGATCGCATTTTCCTGCATTGCCGAGGAGAACATCGAGGAGTTGTTTGACCTGATTTTCCAGGCCGTGGGGGACCTGGCCTGACCTCTAGCCATTATCGAATCCAAAGGCCCGCCACCGGCGGGCCTTTTTTTTAACATGCCGTTGGCAAAAATTGCCGTTAGAGGCTGGTACCGGAAGAATCGCGTGAGTTCACTCCAGGGAGATCAGGTTAAAAAATAACGACGCCGAAGCGTCGTTATACTCGTATCTCATTTAGCCGGACCCGGAAATTTATTTGATAACCTTTGTGGCCATGCTGAGGGCCTGGAAGGGAACTTTCAGGTTGAGCTTGGCGGCGGTCTGCATATTGATGATCAGGGAGACCTTTTTCGGGGTCCGCACCGGAAGGGTAAAAGCCTTGGAGCCGTTCAGTATCTGGAGGGCGTGCACCCCGGCCAGTTGCCCCTGCTCAGTGGGGTCCGCTTCCAGGGTCATCAGTGCCCCCATGTCGCAAAGACCGGGAATCTGGGACAGCACCGGTTTGGATCGGGAAGCGGCAAAAGCCATGATCCGGTCAAGGTGAAGGTGCAGCAGGGCGCTTTCGGAGATGAAGATCACGTCCGCCGCGCCGGCCGTCCCGTTCAGCACCGACTCAACCTCCGCCCCACTGGAAACCGAGGCCCTGACGACCGTGAACCCGTACTGTCCGGAGAGCTGTTCCAGGTCCTTCACCTGCTGCAGGGACCCCGGGTCGTCCTCGGAATAAAGCGCGCAGATATTGGAGGTTTTTTCGATTTCGGCGTGGGCTTTGACCAGGGTCTCCAGGGGAGTTTTACTGCTGACCCCGGTAATGTCACCGCCGGGAACCGCAAGGTCCTTGACGATCCCGAGAGCCACCGGGTCGTAAACGTCGGCGAAGAGAACCGGGACCCCCTTGGCCGTCTGCTTGGCCGCCAGGGTCGCCGGCGCCCCATAGGTCACGATCAAATCGGCACCAACTCCAACGGCCTTCCGGATACTGTTGACCCAGGACATCAAGTCGGGGTTGGGTGTCTGAACGTAGATCTGGACCTTGTCATCGGTCATCCCCCCGGCATGAAGGATCTTGACGAACGATTCATGGGCCATCTTGTAGCGCGCCAGATCCCCGGTAATGACCACGGCCACGAACTTGTCGGCGGCCCCGGCGGGCTGGGGAATCCAGACGCCCCACAACAGGAGCAAAACCAGGATGAAATGGCGCCATCGAAGCTTCGGATGGGAACTAGGCATGGAAAAAAGGTCCTGTCTCATTCAATTCGCATCGGGCATTTTACCAGACTTTTGCGACTGTGCCCCAATAAGTCTGAACCGCCCCGTCAAAGATTTCATCATTCAAGTCATCGTACTTGTCGTAGGTCGCACGCACGGAACATGTCCAGGTCGGCGCCGGGTTCCATTGGAGACCGATAGTCCCGCCGTATTGGCGAATATTAACAATACTCAGGTCTCTTAATTCCCCGGAATCGACATCGGCGACGATCCCCCCTTCAAACTCAAGCCCGGAAATGGAAAAGTCTGGGCTGAAGGATGAGCGGGAACGTATGTATCGCCCTTCGGTTGTAAGTCCCAGGGTGTCCAGGAGTCTCAAATTAATAACCCCGGTAGCATTATGCACCTTTTGATGATATTCAACGTTCTCATCTTTTATGGCGAAATTGGTGCTGCTGTCAGGGTCGCTGGTGGGCTGGCTGCCAAAGAGAAGGTCCTGTTTTACCTTGGTTTCCATGTACCCGTAATGCAGGGAAATCCTGATCCGATCCGTGGGAACGGCCCAGATTCCAATCGAAAAGTTTTGTTTTTTGAGATTGCGATCGAGGTTAAACGAGGTGATGGTGTCGGGCAGGTCCGTATCAAAATAGTCCCGTTGGTAATTATTATTGTCTTGCTTGACGGCCGAGAGATTAACTGTCCCTCCGAAATAGCGGGACGGTTTCCATGAAACCCCGGCAAATCCCTCGTGTCCGTCTTCCACTGAAACCCCGTAAGCCGGATCATCCGAATGGGTGTATTTGTACCAGCCATGAAGTTTCAGCTTGTTGGTCCCGAAAGGGCGGTAAAATATCGATGCTTTCCCGATGTTGATGGTTTCATCCTCCGGCAGTTGCCAAACGGAGTCGATGACAATGGGCTGAGCGAAAGGATCTATTTGTTGGGGGCCTCCGGTATCGGACCGGTGAATATCCTCACGCTGATAGTCCCCCTTCAGGGTCAGTTTGCGATTGGGACGGTACGTCAAGGTTGCCTCGTATTTGGAGCGCCGCAGATCCATACTGTCGCGAACCGGCACGGGGTTGTGGTCGACCATGGGAGCGAAGAGGATCAACCCGTCGGCATTGATCTGACCGTTGTTGTCGGTATCGAGGTCAAGCAGGCGGTAGCGAAAGTTCAGGGTCCATTTGACTGTGGGCATGAAAGTGAAATCGCCCGCCATCTTTTTAAAATCGGTCTCCGCGTCAACCGGGTTGACGTCCTCAAGGTCCGACTGGTTTTCCCTCTTGCCGATGGTGAAGCTGGCGGCGCCGACCACGCTTCCGGCCAGAGAGGTATTGGCCTTGACGGTCCCCGAATAAATTTTGGAGTCGGGGTCTTCGTCATGCTCGCGAGCCGCCGGGCCGTCCCGCAGGGAATGGGCGCCAAACTCGTCCTGGGGGATCGGATCATGGTCCCGGAATTGCCGGTAGAGCCCTTCGACAACCAGATTGACCGGCCCGAAGTGGCCGTCCAGAGTGGCTGTCACTTCTTCCGTGGTTCGATCGAGGCTCTGGGTTTTGCTGTTCATGTGGCAATTAGTACAGTTTTCATCGAGATACCTCAGCTGCTGACGACCATTTTTATGCCAGCGCCAGTATGAAATCTGAAAATGCGCGGGGTAACTTCCGGCCCTGACCCGGGCCATTCCTTCCATTTTTTGGACCTTGACGAAATAATTTTCTCCGGGATCTTTGTCGGTGAATACGACAGTTGCCTCATCGGGGTTGTCTTCATCGGCTCCCGGATCGAAGGCATTGTTGCGTTCCGGCGGCTCAGCCGGGTAATGTTCGAGGTTGTGATAAATTCCCTCAATGATAAAACTTGCGCTCCACAAACCTTTGTAATCCAGTTTGGCGTTCCCGAAATATTCGGAATCGTTAATATAGTTCCCCTCCAGGGAGAGGTGTCGTTGGTCGCGAATCCCAAAATATTCCAGGCTTCCGACAGGGCTGGAACGCAGGAGTGAATATTCGAGCACCCGCCGCGGTTCGTCCTGAGTGCTAACACTTCGGTACCCGAGCATGAGACTGGACTTCGACAGCGTTTTCGCTGTTCCCTCGGCCGCTACGGAATAGCCTGTGCACAGCGTCGAGACGAGGAATAAAATGGCCGTATTCACCCAGAAAGCTCTTATGAAAATCACTGGCCTCTCCTGAAGAATAAGATTAAATCAGCAACCGTTACCGGCCGATAAAAGATCCCTGCCCCTTGGAGGAGGGAACATCGGTGCCGTGAATGCTCGAATGACAATCCGTACAGCGGGTGAAGAAGGCACCCTTGAACTGGCTGTTGACCAGGGAAAGGTGGTGTGAGTCGAGATGGCCGGCATGGCACTGCAGGCAGAGAAAGGGCTGACTCGTCTCCAACAGCGGGTTATTGGGGGAACCATGCGGCGTATGGCAGTTGGTGCAGTTCTCCGTCACGTCGGCATGTTCGTAAACAAAGGGCCCCTGATATTCCATGTGGCAGCGGGTACAGGTTTCCTTGACGGTTATTCCGCGGAGGTTCTTGTCGTTCGCCGTCCCGTGAGGATCGTGGCAGTCGGCACAGGCCATTTTGTGTTCCGGCACAGGATGATGGGAGAACTGGTTGAATTGCGACTCTATTTCCTGGTGACATTTGAAGCAAAGGTCGGCCATTTCATGGCGGCTGACCTTCTGCTGCGGTCCCTGATGGAGGGAGTGACAATCAAAACAGCTGACGTCGTTTGCGGCATGGACGCTGCCGTTCCAGTTGTGCAGGGTGGGGACGGTTGCCGTGGAATGGCACTTCAGGCAGATCAAGGTTTGGGCCTGGGGAGGAAGTTCCTTCAGGGGAAGCAGGGTTTCAAATTCGCATCGCCCTTTTTCTTCGGCGTGTTCCACAGCCAGGCTCCCCGGCCCATGGCAGGATTCACAATTGACCAGCGGCAGACCGGTCTGGGATTCGACCTGCTCGCCGTGAACCGAATGTTGAAAATCCTGGTAGATCTGATCGTGTTTGTGGCATTTGGCCAAGCAGGCCTGGTCTCCGATGTAGTTGGCGTCGAGACGGCCAACGATCAGTCGTTCATACTCTTTGATGGGGCGGATCGGCTGGTCGGAACGGAAGGATGAAGAATCGGTGCAGGCGCCGATAAACAGCAAGGAGACAAGCAGGCAATAGGTTGCGGAACGCAAAGCGCGACCTCCTCGAAGAAATGTCAACTCGTCCGAAGGTTAAGAACCTGGGGAGAGTCTCCAGAATTACATCAGCAGTAAAAATTACCTCAAGCAAAATACATGATTATGCGGATGAAAAGCAAACGTTTTTTAACGAAAACCTGCATATTGTATACAATTAAAAGAACCAACCAGGCGAATTTCCGGGTAGAAAATGAAAAAAGCATTCTTCCACTTTCCTGCTCCGGAGAATTTCAAGGACCGGGACGAACCCAGGTCCTGCGCGGGGAATTTTCGTCGGACAAAAAATCTTGGCGGGGGAATCGAAAAACTCGAAAGGGTCGCCGACAAGGTTCTTGAAACGGCGATTTGGAAAAGACACGCGGGGTCGGCCCAACGGCCGGTGCTAGAAAAGGGTTCCTACGACGACGCCAAGGGCTGTTATCGGCCCGGTATCGTTAAGGCCGTCCACCGCCCGTTCGACCTTGTGCAAAGTCGTTTTGGCGTCACGGTAGAGATCGTCCTGGTTGACCAGTTTGCCAAGAGTTCCCTGACCCTCGTCGATTTTGGTCGCGATGCTGTTGAGCCGGGCCATCGCCTGGCTGGTCTCCAGGTAGAGTTCCTCGTCGTTGACAAGACGCCCCAGCGTTCCCTGACCCTGGTTGATACTGACGGCCATTTTCCGCAGTTCGGTCATGGTGGTAAGGGTCTGGTTGTAGAGGTCATCCTCCTGCATCAGCCTGCCAAGAGACCCCTCTCCCCTCTGTATCTTAGCGGAAAACTGCCGGAAATCGGCGGCTGCGGCAGCCAGGTCGTCGTAAAGCTGCGGTTCGGTCATTAGCCGGCCGAGTGTCCCCTCCCCTTTTTCAAGCTTGGCCAGGAATCCGGACAGTCCGGCCATGGCGTCCCGGGTGTTGTCATACAAGGCCGGATCGGACACCAGCCGGCCCAGGGTCCCTTCGCCGGCATCGATTTTTTTAAAAATGGCGTCCAGCCGCGTGATCGAATCCTTGAGCGGCTCCCTGGTTTCTTCGAGAAGATCGCCCAGGGCGCCCAGAACTTTTTCCTGGTTTTTTTGCAGTCCGGTGATCAGTTCATCGATATTCGCCCCCTGCCGGGTCGGCAACGAGGCATTCGGAGGGGCCAGTTCCGCTTCGGGAGAACCGAAGGTTAAACCGAGAAATTGTCCGCCGAGCAGGTTGGTCTGCCGGATTTCGGCGATCGAATCGCTACGCACGGCCGTTCCGTCGGCGACATGGAGGGTTACCCGGACCCGACCGCCTTCGATCTCTATGGAGCGAACCTTTCCGACCTCGACCCCCGCCAGCCGGACCGGATCTCCGACCCGCAACCCCACGGAGCTCTCAAAATAGGCCCGATATGGCACCTGTTTCTGAAAAGGGTGCCAATCCTGGACCATTTCGATCATGACTCCCAGGCCGATCAGGGCCATCAGGAAGAAAAGCCCGACTTTTTTTTCGGTGCTGAGTTCCATGCTCTATTCTCCCTTAATCCCTTTGGTGGTGGTGTAGATAAAACCTCGCACCGCGGGATTCTGGCTTTTCTTGATCTCCTCCGGCGTTCCGACCTCGACAATGCCCGAGTCGTTGATCATCGCCACCCGATCGGACAGATAGAGGGCGAAATTCAAATCATGGCTGACGATCACAGTCGTCAGGTCGACCTTTTTCTTGAGGTCCACGATGACATGGGCCAACTCGTCGGAGGTGACCGGATCGAGTTCAGCGGTCGGTTCGTCGTATAAAATGAGATCGGGATTCATGGCCAGCGACCGGGCGATGGCTACCCGCTTCCTCATTCCCCCGGACAATTCGGAGGTCATCAGCTCTTCCTTCCCGGCCAGGCCGACCAGGCGTAATTTTTCCCGGATGATCCGACGTATCCTGGCTTCGGTGCAGACCCGTTTTTCCCTCAGCCAGAGCCCGACGTTCTCTCCGACCGTCAGGGAATTGAAGAGGGCCGACGATTGAAAGACCATGCTGTACCGGTAATCCCTCTGGGTCGAGTCCAGGGACGAATCATAGATATCATGCCCGTCGATAAAGATCTTTCCGCTGTCGGGCTTCTCGAGTTTGACGATATGCTTGAGCAGAAGGCTTTTCCCGGTCCCCGAGGGCCCAATGATGGAGAAAGTCTCTCCCGCCCGGATGTCCAGACTGATATCATGCAGGACATGGTTGTCGCCGAAGCTCTTGTTGAGCTTCTCGACCCGGATGCCGACCCCGTGTGAATCCTCGTAGTCGGACTGGCAATCACACCCCTCGAAGATGGAGGCAGTGAAGCCGTGGGTCAATTTCTGCAAAATGCTCTTAGAGGAGGTCCTCCCGTTCTTTTCGCCAGTCATAGTCTTCATCATGAACTCAAAGCATCAGCCGAGTCAAAAAATAGTTTGCGACAAAAATCAAGAGGAACGAAAGGACCACCGCCCGGGTCGTCGAGCGGCCGATGCCGCGCGCCCCGCCGGAAGTCTTGAAACCGACGTAGCAGCCGACCTGAGCGATAATCCCGCCGAACACCGTGGCTTTGAGCAGTCCCTTGAAAATATCCTGGTAATGCAGGGCCTGGGTCAGATTGTCGAAATAGACGACGAAAGGGACGTTGATGATCGGATTGACATCGCTCACCAGGCCGCCCCCAAGGATGCCGATGATAATGGTGAAGACCGCCAGCGCCGGAACCGCGACCAGGCAGGCCAGGAGTCGCGGCATGGCCAGGTAGCGCACGGGATTGATCTCCAGGGTTTTGAGGGCGTCAATCTCCTCATAGACCTGCATCGCGCCGACTTCCGCAGCCATGGAGGAACCGATCCGTCCGGCGACCAGCAGGCTGGTCATGACAGGACCCAGCTCCTTGACCATGGAAAGCCCGACGATGGCGCCGATGGCTTCCTGGGATCCGTACAGGGCAAGTTCTGCGCCGGTCTGCAGTGCCAGCACCATCCCGATGAAAAGGGCCATGAGCGCGGCGATCGGCAGGGTGCCGATCCCGATTTCGCTCATCTGCCGAAAGATGGCCGGGAGGTTTCGCGGGGCCTCCTTGCAAAAGAACACCGTCTCCACGAAAAGGGCCAGCATCTCCCCGGTGGTCTGCGCTGCATGCAGAAGTTTTCGTCCGATCGCGGTGAGCAAGTCAGTCCTCGCGCCAAGGCGCCTCAAACATCGGGTTCAGTGCGCCCGGAATGGCCGATCCAGGGCAAAAACAGCAGTCTGGCACCGACCCCTTCGGTTCCGCTGCGAAAATGGAATAATCCCTTCAGCAGTTCCACATCGGTTTCTTCACCGGCAACATGCCTGCAGCGGACCAGGGGGAAGAGTTCCCAGGCCACATCCGGGCCCCGCCGTTCCTTCCAGTAAAGATTCCAGAGCAGGGAGGACACCTCGCCTCCCCGACCGTCCCACTGAACCTGGTAAAGCCTCCAAAGAGGTGCCCAGCTTCTCTCGATACCGGGATTGTCCGGAAAGAACGGCTCCAGCAGGGACAGCAGGTAAAACCTCCCGGAGCTATTATCACGCTCGTAGGTAAAGAGGGGCCAGAAGGCGATTCTCCGCTTATCGACCAGGTCTTTCTTATGCCGTTCCTGAAGATCCGAATAGAGAAAAAAGAGGATCCGGTCACGGCGGCGGTAGAGGAAATCGGTATCGGTCTCCTCAATTTTGTAAATCGGCCAGAGAAACCACCTTTTGCGGTCTGCTCCACTTTTTTCGTCGCCATACAAGGGGAGATATTTATGGCTGTAATGATTTTCTCCCTTGACGATTCTGACCAGGGGCCAGGGCGCGTTCCATTCCCGGTAGTCCTTCTCGCGGTCTTCCAGGTAGCTGAAAAAAGGCCAGAGGTAGAACCGCCGGGTCCGTTTGGGAGACTCTTCGCTCAGGTAAAGCGGAAACACCGCCCTTTTTTTTACGGGATTGGCGGTGTTCTGCTTGAGATCGTAGCGGAAAAAGATTGGCCAGAGGTAAAACCGCTTCCGGTAGACGCCGGTCTTTTCACTGGCTCCGTACAGAGGCCAGACCTTGATCCCCTCTTCCTGGTCCCCTTCGATTTTCGCGAAAAAGGGCCAGAGATAATTCCTGACCGTGGTATCCCCTTTTCGGGTCCGGCTGTACAGTGGGAACAGACGAAAATGGATTTCATCCCTCTGGAACCGTTCGTAAATGGTTCCGCCAAAGGGGAAAAAAGCAAAATATTCCCCATGTTGGCTGGATTGCCCGGAAAAAATAAACGGGAAAACCATGAACATCCGGCCATCGCCTTCGGGTTCCACACCGGAGTCGCGCTGTATCAGCTGCAGCATGTTAAAGGAACTGTTTTCCGGTTCGGTGCGACGATCGGCCACCGGGTAGAGAAGGTCCGATTCCTGGTCCTTTCCCTCCTCCGAAACGTGGTAATAAAAGGGCCGCAGGCCGTATTCGCGTCTTGACCCGGCCCGTTGATATTTGACCAGAGGTCCAAGAATATGGACGCTGGTGAATTCGCCTTCCGGGGAATGCCGATAATCGATAAGCGGCCAGACGGTAACAATGCGATCTTCCGCGCGAACCGGGGCGACGCAGCCGCCTACCAGGACGGCCGATACCGCCAGAGCCCCGATGAGGACGGCGAAGGAGACTCCTTTGGAAAGGTCGCAATGGCGAAAGACACGGAAATTCATCGGTAAATTACCGGGAAATTGTAACAGAGTCGAATCCCAGACTCAACCGAAACCGGCCGGCTGCCCGAGGAGCCCGATCGGTGGAGAAAACCGGTTCAATGGTCCCCTGGTTCATCGTCGGAAGGGTTTCCGCCAGGTGAAGCATTAGGCCCTTTTCGAACCATGCTGACCAGAACCATCAGGCCGCAGACCACCCCCCCGACCAACAGAATGAAGAGAATATCACCGGCGCTGAAGCCTCCCATATCTTAACTCCTTCCATCCAGAATCCGGTCCCGCCCCAGGCGGGCCGGTTCATTTTCGGGATCAAGGTCCAGAGCTTGATCAAAAGCTTCAAAGGCGCCCGCGGGATCCCCGTTTTTTTCGCGGCACAACCCGAGCAGAAAGAGAAATTCGGCACTGGGGCACTCGTTCATGACCGACCCGGATTCCTGGATTCGCTCCAAAA
>Ga0210101_1000485_pt1 | contig 12950 bp, 11 predicted proteins | sample Muzzi_PWC_D1_FD_185534 | JGI IMG/M metagenome (GOLD analysis project Ga0210101, IMG submission 185534) | Wetland microbial communities from San Francisco Bay, California, USA, that impact long-term carbon sequestration - Muzzi_PWC_D1 (SPAdes) | ecosystem: Environmental > Aquatic > Marine >... | reverse complement strand
CCAGCAGTCCCATGACCAGCACCGAGGCGGCGATACCCGCCTCGACACCGGGCAGGGCGATGCCGTTCATGCCCAATGCCGCGCCGCAGGCCATGAAGAGCAGGAACGTCGTGACGGGCAACCAGGCCTGCCCGCGGGCGCCGATTCCCGCCCAGAGCCCCACCGCCAGCATGGCGGCCAGGTGATCCGGCCCCGTCAGGGGATGGCTGAGGCCACTGAAGAAGCCCGGGACTTCGTGGTGACCGGTATGCGCCAGGGCCACTCCGGAAACCAAAAGGGCGCAGGGCAGCGTGACAAGTCGAATCAGTGTGCGTTTCATTTCTCATTCTCCTCCGGATCTTATGAACCAATCGGACCGGTCGTGACGCGGGCCAGTTCTTTACCGTCCTCGCTCATGACATGGGTCGAACAGGCCAGGCAGGGGTCGAAGCTGTGCAGGTTGCGCAGGATTTCCACCGGTTCCTCCGCCACCGCAACCCTGGTGTTCATCATCGAGGCCTCGAAGGCGCCGATGTTACCGGCTTCGTCGCGCGGCGAACCGTTCCAGGTCGTTGGCACCACGCACTGGTAGTTCTCGATTTTCGTATCCTTGATGCGGATCCAGTGCGCAAGCGCCCCGCGCGGGGCCTCGGAGAAGCCGACGCCCCTGGCCTCCTTCGGCCAGTCGGCGGGATCCCATAGCTCGCCGCCGTGGGTCGCGATATCGCCGTTCTTGATGTTGGTCATCAGCTTGTCGAAGAAATAGAGCTGCTGATCCGCCGCCCACTGGGCTTCCAGGGCGCGCGCCGCGGTTCGTCCCAGTGTCGAGAACAGCGCCGAAACCGGAACATCCAGCGCCTTCAACACCGTGTTGATCTGTTCAGTGAAATACTCATGCCCCTGTGCATAGCCGATCACATAGCGGGACAGCGGGCCCACCTCCATGGCATGACCACGCCAGCGCGGCGCCTTGATCCAGGAGTAACTGGCGTTCTCGTCCAGTTGCTCGATGTTGTGCTTGCTGCCCTTCGCGGTGCTGACATCGAAATCCGGGTCGGTGACGCCGTCCCAGGGATGCAGGCCCTTGACGCCGTCCGGGTAGCGGTACCAGGAGTGCGGTATGAACTCCTGAATCTGTTCCGGATCGCGCAGGTCGACTTCATGGATCTCCTTGAGATTGCCGTTGATGATCGCCCCGCGCGGCATCAGCAGGTTTTCCGGCGCATAGTCGTTGGCCTTGTCGGGGATATCGCCATAGGCCAGCATGTTGTGGCCGGACAGGCCGCCGCCGTAGAGCCAGCCCTTGTAGAACTGCGCGATCGCCAGAATGTCGGGGATGTAGACGTCGTTGATGAAGGTCTTCGTGTCCTTCAGGATCTGGTGCACCTGGTTGAGATTCACCATGTTCAGGCCACCGACACCGCCGACCCCGTCCACGTTGATCGGCGAAGGCGTACCGCCCACCGTCCAGTTGGGATGCGTGTCCTTGCCGCCGAAGATGGTGCGCGTCTTCATGATCTCCTTCTGGAAATCGAGCGCCTCCAGGTAGTGGGTCACCGCCATCAGGTCCGCCTCCGGCGGCAACAGGTAGGCCGGATTGGTCCAGTAGCCGTTCCTGAACGGTCCCAGCTGACCGGATTCCACGAACTTCTTCAGCCGGTTCTGCACGTCGCGGAAATAGCCCGGCGAGGAATGCGGATGATGCGGGGAGACCTGCTGCTGCAGCGCCGAGGTCGCCTTCGGGTCGGCCTTCAGCGCATTGACCGGATTGACCCAGTCGAGCGCATGCAGGTGGTAGAAATGCACCAGATGGTCGTGGCACTGCAGCGACAGCTGCATGATGTTGCGGATGCAGTTGGCGTTCTCCGGAATGTTGATGCCCAGCGCGTCCTCGACGCAGCGCACCGAGGTCAGCGCATGGGTGCCGGTGCAGACGCCGCAGATGCGCTGCACGAAGGCCCAGGCATCGCGCGGGTCACGCCCCTTGAGGATGACCTCCAGGCCGCGCCAGATGGTGCCGCTGGACACCGCGTTGGTGATGACGTTGTTCTCGTCGATGTTGACCTCGGCGCGCATGTGACCCTCGATGCGGGTGACCGGGTCGACCACCACGCGCTGGCCGGCATCGTTCAAAGTGAAACCGTTGGGTGTCGTCGTGATGCTCATTTGTCCTGGTCTCCTTTATGCTGTGCGCGTTTGATGGCGGAGGCAGCCGCATGCGCCGCCGTCGCCACACCGACAACGGCCGCCACGGTGCCGCCCACCTTGTCGGCGTTTGCCTCGATACCGAATTGATTGATACTCGTCAGCCGGTTGTAGAAGCCGCCCTTGTCCCAGAAACCGTCCTCGGAACAGCCGATGCAGGGGTGGCCCGCCTGGATCGGGAAGGACAGCCCGCCGTTCCAGCGGATCGTCGAGCAGGCGTTATAGGTCGTCGGACCCTTGCAGCCCATCTTGTACAGGCAGTAGCCCTTGCGGGCGGATTCATCGTCGAAGGCCTCGACGAACTGTCCGGCATCGAAATGCGGCCGGCGATAGCACTTGTCGTGAATCCGCTGGCTGTAGAACATCAGCGGCCGCCCCTGGCGGTCCAGCGACGGCAGCCTGCCGAAGGTCAGGATGTAGGTCACCACGCCGGTCATGACCTCCGCAATCGGGGGACAGCCGGGCACCTTGATGATCGGTGCGTTGCCGATATCCGGGACCTTGTGGATCGGCGTGGCCTGGGTCGGGTTGGGTTTGGCTGCCTGGACGCAGCCCCAGGATGCGCAGGACCCCCAGGAGATGATGGCCATGGCGTCCTTCGCAGCCTTTCTCAGCTGTTCGGTGTAGGGCTTGCCGGCGATGATGCAGGACATGCCGCCGGTCTTGCCCTCGTCCAGACCGGGATTGCCCTCGCAGGCGAGAATGTACTGGCCCTTGTGCTGCTCGATCACCTCGTCGACGATCTGCTCGGCCTGATGACCCGCCGCCGCCATGATGGTGTCGTCGTAGTCGAGCGAGATCATCGACAGGATGACATCCTTGGCCAGCGGATGCGCCGAGCGGATAAAGGACTCCGAACAACAAGTGCATTCCAGTCCGTGCAGCCAGAGCACCGGGATGCGCGGCTTGTTTTCCATGGCATGCGCGATCTTCGGCGCGAAGCTCGGCCCCAGCCCCATCGCGGCGGCCGTCAGGCTGCAGAATTTCAGAAAGCTGCGGCGCGTAATCCCCTGGCGGCGCATCACATCGTAGAAGGTTTCAATCATGTCCGGACTCCTCCAGTTTCTTGGCCGATGCGTTTGATCACATCTTGCCAAGCTCCTCTGCAATGGCTGTGCCATTCGCAAGAATCCTTGCTTATTAGCCAGTTAGGCCAGAGGACTGTTTTGGGGAAAGTGCGGACCGGAAACAAACGTGTTGGTATCAGTTACCAACTGGAAAGAGAACTTCCATTAACGATGGCTTAAGTGAATGCCGAATTGCGTAATAATTCTGTAGGAGCGGGCTTGCCCGCGAACCCGGTGGTTGAATGTCGAGAGTTTCGTGGGCAAGCCCGCTCCTACAGGTGTTTCGGCTTGAACTTTTCGAGGTCGTCTTGAGCCAATCATTACCGTGGAAGTACATGAATGCTGCGTCGCGGGCAAACCGACGGTCGCAACCTCCTTATCGATACAACCGCAACTCCTCCCGCTCTGCGATCCATTCCGCCTCATCCGTCGCGGCCAGGAGTTCCAGGTCATCCGGCGTGGCCTCGGAGTCGTCCACCCACTGGCGCAGCAACTCGCTTCCGTTGATCAGGTCGATGGCCAGGCGGTCGACTTCGTACTCGTAGGGGAAGTCCCGCCAGAGGTCATAGTCCGGGCGCTGCCGGCGCAGTGCCTTGAAGACCAGGGCCACCAGCCGCCAGGGACGGAAAGCCCCGTGATCATAGGCGCCATCCTCCACGTGAATCTGCACCCCGGCGCACAGCGTGCCCGCGTGCTTGTGGAACACGGGTTCGAACCAGCACTCCCGCAGCCGGCAACCCTTGAGCCAGTGGGGCGCGAGGCGCTGCATCTCCGCCAGCAGCTTGCGGGGCTCCAGGTCCGGCGCCCCGAACAGTTCCAGCGGCCGGGTGGTGCCACGCCCCTCGGAAAGGGTGGTGCCCTCCAGCATGACCGTGCCGGAATAACAGCGCGCCATCGAGAGACCGGGCGCGTTGGGACTGGGGTTGACCCAGCAGCGCTCGCCCAGGGGCCAGCCATAGCCCGGCCCGGCCGCGGGCGCCCAACCCTGCAGAGTCACCACCTGATAGTCCACGTTCAGGTTCAGGGTGCGCGCGAACCATGCGGCCAGTTCGCCCAGCGTCATGCCGTGGCGCATGGGCAGTGGGCCCGCGCCCACGAAGCTCTCCCAGCCCGGGCGCAGGGTCAGGCCTTCCACCGGGCGACCCGCCGGGTTGGGCCGGTCGAGCACCACCACGCGCTTCCGGAATTGCGCCGCCGCCTCCAGCACATAGCGCAGCGTGGTCATGAAGGTGTAGATGCGGCAACCCAGGTCCTGCAGATCCACCAGCAGCACGTCGAAGCTGTCCATCATCGCCGGCGTCGGCCGGCGCACCGTGCCGTACAGGCTGAAGACCGGAATGCCGAGCAGCGGGTCGGTGAAGTCCGGCGACTCCATCATGTTGTCCTGCTTGTCACCGCGCAGGCCGTGCTGGGGACCGAAGGCGGCGGTGAGTTGAATGTCGGGCAGCCGCGCCAGGGCGTCGAGGGAATGGGTGAGGTCGTCTGTCACCGAGGCGGGATGGGCCAGCAGGGCCACGCGCTGCCCCTTCAGGGACTCCCGCAGCACGGGCTGTTGCAGCAGGCGGTCGACGCCGAACTTCATGGCAGACCCCCGACAGCGCGCGTGTCGACGTCAGGCAGTGAGGCCAGCTCCAGTGACAGCACGAAGGCGTCCCTATGATGGAAATCGGGCTGGTCCGGCGGATGTCGCAACGCCCAGTACGTCAGTTCGCCGTTTGCGTCCTCCACCACCGCGCACAACCCGAGACGCAGTAAACGGCCCGGCGGCAGGCACTCAGGGCGGATCTCCGCATCCAGTTCCAACCGCTCCCTGCGGCGGCGCGCCACGATCTCCGGACCGGGTTCCACTGCCGGCTCCCCGCCGTCGCGATAACCGCGAAAGGCAGTGGCCGCCCATTCCCCCGAGGGCGAGAAGTTGAACTCCCGATACCCGGGCTCCTCCCCCGCCATCACGAAGGCCTCGAAGCAGGTGTGCCGCCACAGGCCATCTACCCGGCGGGATGGCCGGGGTTCAGGGATGCGCACGGCCGGGAGATCGCCCTCGATAGCAAAGTTGAGGACAAGACCGCCATCCGCTGTCCCGCCGGCCGCCACCTCGACAGCACGGATAGCCCGGGACGGTGTGCGGGGATGGCAGGCCAGGGTACGGTGTACAAGGCCGGTCGGGGAGCTCATGACGACGCGCCGGTCGTCTCTGCGAGGAGGCGCTGCAGGTCGCCGGTAATGACCGCAGCACTGTCGGTGGACCCGATCAGCAGGCGGATCTCGCCCTCGCGGTCGAACACGTACACGGCGCTGCTGTGCGACACCTCATAGGCGCCGCTGGCATCGGGCTTTCCGTAACCGTAGCTGACCCGGTAGCGCTTGGTGAGCGCTTTCAGCTCGGCCTCGCTGCCGCGCAGGCCGACGATCTCCGGCCCGAACGCCGCTGCATAGGTTTTCAGCTGGTCCAGGGTATCGCGCGCCGGATCGACGCTCACGAACAGGACCCGCACCTGATCCGCGCTCGTTCCCAGGGCTTTTACAGCGTGACTCAGCAGTGCCAGGGTGGTCGGACACACGTCCGGGCAGTGGGTATAACCGAAGTAGAGCAGCACCACCTTGCCGCGGAAATCCTTGCCGTGCACCGTCGCGCCGTCGCTCGCCCCGGTGAGGGTGAAGTCCAGCGTCGGCATGAGTCCGGAGATATTCCTGAGCTCCCAGGGCGGCTCGTTCTGCCCACAGGCGGCAAGCAGACCCGCCAGCAGCAAGACCCCGAGACGCAGGCCCGAAGCGCGGACAGCAGTGACGCCAGCGTCCGTCACTCGCCCTGCACACCCGTCACCCGGAAGCTGACCACGAGCGTCTCGCCGTCACCGAACTGCAGGGTCACCGGCACGTCCTCTCCCGTGTGCAGGTCCCGGGTACGGTTCATCAGCATCAGGTGGTAACCGCCGGGCGCGAACGCAACCGACTGGCCCGGGGTGAGATCCACGCCGTCAACGTGCACCATGCGGGCCATGCCGGCCTCCTCGACGCTGCGATGCAGCATCACGCCGCCGAAGTCCGGGCTGGCGGCGCCGACCAGGCGCAGGGGACCCGGCGCCTGACTGGTGATCACGAAATAACCGGCCATGGGCAGGTCACCCGGCAGCCAGCGTATGCGGGCATCACTGACCGACACCGGCGGCTGCCCGGCGCAGGCGACCATAACCATGCCCAGCATCAATACAGAAAACAGTACTCGCTTCATGATATTCCCCTCGAAAGATGCTTCTCGTCTTCCATCCGCGCGGCCGCACCCGGGACCGCTTCCTCGCGCGCGCTCTGGTGCATCCACATGCGCAGCACCAGCAGGATGGCAAGCACGCTCATCATTGCCGCGGGAATCCAGGTGACGATCCCGCCTGTTGTCTGATCGACCAGAGGACTCACCGGCCAGGCGCGGCCACACACACTGTACACGTCGTAGAGCACCGTCTTGCTGAGCGCGATATGCGCACCGATCGCGATCTGCGGCAACATGATCGCCCAGAGCATCACGATGCGCGCCGGGTAACCCAGCGAGCCCTGCTGGTGCGGAGGACGCGGGTCCAGCACCAGCCACCAGAACAGCAGCCCGTCGACCAGCATACTCCAGTTCATCAGCAGGTAGCGGGGGGTACTCAGCATGGCGGCGAAGTGGATCGAAGGCGTCAGCCAGAGATAAATCAGGCCGACGAACAGCAGCGGTGAAATCACCGGGTTCTGTACCAGCCGGTAGGGTACCCGTACCGGCCAGCTGCGCCACAGCGGCAGCAGCATGCGATCACGCAGGCGCGCCGGCAGACCCTGACCAAGCACTTCATGGGGGACGGCGAGCATGATCAGGAACGGCCCCAGGTGATGCAACACCAGGTGCTGAACCCGGTGCACCCAGAACATGTGCTGGGAAAGATAATCCACGTACGTTTGCATGACCCCGTAGATCAGTACGAGGCCCACGTAAAAACTCAGCGTGCGACCCACGCCCGTCCTCAGACCGGCCTCGCGACGGCGACGCAGACCGCGCCAGAACAGGACCGCCGCGGCGCTACAGGCGATCAGTACGGTGGGCGAGAACTCCCACGGCGTGAGTAGTGTGACGAGTGAAGGCACCGGAAGCAAACGAGTCGGGGAAGGATAACCGCGAGGAAGGATACCCCCCCGACTTCGCAAGAATCAACCCGAAAACAGAAAACCACTCTCGCGTAAATTGCGGAGCGGATAGAAAACAGACACCTTAAGGGAAATTTTTACCTGGCCTGCCGCTGTGGTCTGTGACGAAGCCGGGCCTTATCTCGTCACTTTCGCCGCAATTCTCTGCTCGCACCATCGGCGAACAGGAATATTCCCGATGCAACGGTTCAGTTGATCTCACCTTCCCGGAGAGCCTGGAGCGCCTCATCGAGCAACCGGCTTGTGTCCTCTAACCAAAAGGCCGCCTCATCCGACGCCTCGCCTTGTATCAGCAGGTTGCGCACCAGGAGCAGGCATTGGCGCATGTACAGAAGGTTTCTGACCGACTCCCAGCTCATTCCCTCATCGATATGCAGCAGCACACGCTCCCGGCCGGGAAAGTCCGCATGCTCCACCACCGTATTACGCAGGTTCTGCCAGCATCCCTGCAGATCGGAGAGCAGCGTTTTTACGTATCCGTCAGGTTCTTTGCTAAAAGCCATCGGCGGCAGTTTTCAGTAGAATGACGGTTCGCCAGGATTGACAACCATCGATACCATACCTTCCCACCATGTCGAAAACAAAGAAGCAACGGAAAAAACCTCAACAACGGCCCCGGCCATCCGGCTGGTCCACCAGTGACGCCGATGAAATCGAACGCCGCCGTTTGCGGGGCATCAATGAAGCCCTTCGTATCGAACCCCAAACGCCGGATGCCGGGTTTTTTGGCAGCTATCGGGTCCACTCCGGCGGAGGACAGCGCTATCGTGTCGAGATACGCTCGCTTTGCGAACCCATCAACAGCTGCGACTGCCCCGACCACCGCATCAATGGCCTGGGAACCTGCAAGCACGTCGAGGCGACATTGCTCCGGCTCCAGCACCGGCGCAAGCGCGCCTTTCATGAGGCGGTCGCTACTGGCAGCCCCTTTATCGAGGTTTTTCTGGATCGGCGCGATCACGAGGTCAGGATCCGCTGGCCGCAGGGCAATAAGCGCCGCTCCATGGCCCGCGACCTCCTCGTCCCCTTCTTCGACGGGGAAGGCGTCCTGGCGGGCAAGCCACTCGACAGCTTGCCGGCGCTGGAACGGTCGATCAATGCCGCACCCACCCACGTCCGGCGTCGCATCCGGCTCTCGGAAGAACTCAACCCCTGGCTCGAGCAGCTCGACCGGGACGCCCAGCAACGCCGAGCCCGCCAGCACTTCGAGACCGAAGTGGCCGCCGGAAATGCCAGTCTCGACCTGGTAAGGCACCCCCTCTACCCCTACCAGCAGGAGGGCATGCTGCACCTGGCCTTCACCGGCCGCGCCCTGCTGGCCGACGAGATGGGCCTGGGCAAGACGGTGCAGGCAGTGGCCGCCTGCGAGCTGTTGCGCCGCAGCCGGGGCATCCGGCGAGTGCTGGTAATCTCCCCCGCCTCGCTCAAGGGCGAATGGGAGGAGCAGATCGCCAAGTTCACCGGCTTGACTGCGCATATCATCCAGGGACCGCGCGCCCAGCGCCTGCGCCAGTACCACGAGCCGGCGTTCTTTTTTCTTGCCAATTACGAGCAGATTCGGCCCGACATCAATGAAATCAATAATATCCTCGCACCGGATGTGATCATTCTGGATGAGGCCCAGCGCATCAAGAACTGGCAGACCAAAACCGCCATCTCGGTCAAACGGCTGAACAGCCGCTACGCCTTCGTGCTTACCGGCACACCGGTGGAGAACCGCATCGACGAGATCTATTCCATCGTTCAGTTCCTCGACCCCCGTATCTTCGGCCCCCTGTTCCGCTTCAACCGGGATTTCTACCAACTGGACGAGAAAGGTCGCGCCGTCGGCTACCGGAATCTCGATCTACTGCATGAGAAGCTGCAGCCCGTGATGCTGCGCCGACGCAAGGAGGAAGTGGAGGGGCAACTGCCGGGGCGCACCATCAACACCTATTTCGTCCCCATGCACAAGGAGCAGACGCTGCGCTACGAGGAATATGAAGCGAAGGCGGCGCGTCTCGCCGCCATCGCCAGGCGCCGGCCGTTGAAAAAAGAGGAGATGGAACGGCTCCAGCAGTATCTGGCCTGCATGCGCATGCTGTGCGATACGCCCTATATTCTCGATCAGAAGTGCCGCATCTCACCCAAGCTGCAGGAACTCGGCAACCTTCTCGAGGAACTCATGGCGGACGGCGATCACAAGATCATCATCTTTTCCGAGTGGCAGCGCATGCTGGAACTGGTCCGCGAGCTGGCCGGGGAGCTGGGGCTGGGTTATGCCTGGCATACCGGTCAGGTCCCGCAGGCGAAACGCCGCGGCGAGATCCGGTGCTTCAAGAATGATCCCGACTGCCGGCTGTTCCTCTCCACCGACTCGGGCGCCACCGGGCTCAACCTGCAGGCTGCTGACGTGGTGATCAACCTGGATATGCCCTGGAACCCGGCGAAACTGGAGCAGCGCATCGCGCGTGCCTGGCGCAAACACCAGAAACGCTCCGTGCAGGTGATCAATCTGGTATCCGAGCACACCATTGAACACCGGATGCTCGCCCTGCTCGATCAAAAGCGTTCCCTGGCCGAGGGCGTGGTGGATGGCAAGGGCGGGCGTGAGATGGCCCTGCCCTCGGGCCGCGCCGCCTTCCTGGAACGCATCGAAAGCCTGATGACCGGGAAGAGACCGGAACCCCAGGCCACCGCCACCGATCCGCTCGATCAATTGCGCGATGAAGTGCTGGGTAAATGGAGCGCTCATCTCGACCTCATGGAAGTGCACGGTGCGGGTGAGCAGCAAACCCTGCTGGTCGTGGCAGACCGGCTGGATGATGCGCTGCAGAACACCCTTTCCCGGCAACTGCAGGAACGATTCCCCGACCGGACGCCGCAGCTTCAGTTACTGGATCGGGACGCCTTCGCGACCATCCGGCGACTGATCGAGGCCGGTGTATTGAAAACCACCCAGGAAACCGCGAGGACGCTGTACCGCGCCCCGGCCGCGGACAGGCCAAGGGATGACGGACCATCAACAAGGCTGACCGAGGCCCGCAACCGTCTGGCCCAGGGTGAGCGCCAACGGCGTATGGCGAAAGTGCTCACCGAAGGCGGCTTTGCAGCGGAAGCACTCGCCCCGATGCGTGAGGCCGTGGAGGTTGCCATACAGGCACTGAACCTGTGGCAGGGTCACAACGCCGAGTCCCCACCCGTCCTGAGTCTCATCGACTCGGTGTTGGTGCAATCAAACCTGCTGCCCGCCGAAACCCTATCCCTGGTCGCCCGTCTGCGGGAGGATCAACCGGCCGCGGACGACGTTCAGGTGGTTGACTTGCTGACACAAAGCGACCGCCTCCTTTCAGAGGCCGCTGCACTCCTGAGGTCATGATGTCGTGTCTCGGGAAACTGACCGGAATGGCACTTACTTAGAGTCCATCCACAAACGAATAAACCCACCGCAGAGTCGCAAAGTACGCAGAGGTAATTAAATGTTTTTCATGAGGAAATTCTCTGCGTTCTTTGCGTCTCTGCGGTGAAAGCGGTGTTTATGCATGAACACTACTTAAGCAGTGATGCCATGAGCGAAATACGGTTTCAGTCAATAACGCATGCAATCGGGTCGCAAGCGGCTCACCACTCCTGTTCGACCCGCCCGACCCAGACGAAGCGCTCCTTTTCCAGCACCTGCTCGCCATCCCAGCAGTAGGCCGTCAGCCGGCCGCCCGGCTCGGCCACACTGTAATCCAGGCAGGCGATGTTGCGTGCCAGCGGCGCGGGTTCGCCCTGCATCCAGTAATGACCGAGAAAGACCGGCGGCGCTTCATACGAATAGTCCACCAGATGGTCGCCCGCGATCTCGTCTTCGGGGATATGCGTCCTGGCGCTCTCGGGACCGAAATACGCGTCCCTGAAGTTGGTCGCCGCCGGGTCCCACCAGCGAACCCGGATATGGTGGCGCGGAATACCATCCTTGTCCCTGAAGCTGGCGCCGTCGGGCAGTCGGATTTCCTTGCCCTTCAGCAGGGTCTCCAGCGCCTCGAACTGCCATTCCCCACGGCGATTCGCCTGTAGCAGCAGGTCCTCGTCAAGCAGATTGCTGCCGTTCTGCGACGCCGCGAGCTTTGCAATCAGGTGTGCATCCCAGCAGGCATGCACGATGCGCAGTCCGCCCAGATCGAGCCACAGGGGCAGCGTCCTGAACCAGCCGATTACATCGGCATACTCATCCGGCGTGTGCACATAGGCAGCCAGAAACTTTTCATGCTGGCGTGTGTTCTTGTCACTGTGCGGGCGCAGGTAATCGCCGCTCTCACGATCCGGCGTGTGATAGGCAATGGCGTTGAATTCATGGTTCCCCATGACCGACTGTGCCGTGCCGGCCGCGATCATCCGCCGCACGATTCCGATCACCTCGCGCTGGTGCGGTCCACGGTCGATGAAGTCACCCAGGAAGATGACCGTGCGCCTCGGGTGCCGGTACACGCCGTCACGGACTGCGTATCCAAGCGTTTCCAGCAAGTGCTGCAGACTGTGAGCACAGCCGTGGATGTCGCCGATGATGTCGTAACTCATAGGGTGTCCCGGAGATTAATCGGAAAGCTGAACGCCTGTTGCCGGGCGTGCGGCGGATCAGCGGCCGGTATCGATGCTCGCCGGCAACCCGGCCCGCAGGGTGGTATCCCCGGGGTCGAAGGATACCGACAACTCATAACGCCCGGATGCATCCGCTTCCGCGCCGATCCGAACGACTTTCGCCGGGTAGGTTTGCCCGTCGACCTCGACGGTGGCGGACTGACCCGGTGACAAGGCGCCGGCCTCCCCTGCCGTTAGCCGTGCGTGCGCGACCATCGGCCGATCCCGGGCGAGCGTCACCATGGGTGTCGCCTGCTGGGTATTGACGACCGTTACACCGGGCGCCACCGACACCTCCAGCACCAGGCCGTCAAACGGCGCCTGGACGGTGGCATATTCGAGGTGCAGCTGCGCCGTCTCGAGCTGCGCGCGGGCGCTGGCATAATCGGCATCGGCACTGGCGAACGCGATTTCCTCGACCTGCAGGTCATGCACCGAAATCACGGTGCGCTCGTAGAGTTCGCGGGTGCGTTGCAGTTCGCGTTCGGCTTCCTCGCGGTTGAGCTTGTATTTACGCGCCTGGGCCCCGGTCTTGCGCAGCGCGCTCTCGAACGGGCGCTTGTCCAGTTGCACCAGCACCTGTCCCTCACTGACCCGTTCACCGGCGACAGCCGGCACCGACGCCACCACCCCGGATACCGGGGTACTGAGGACCACGCGCTGCGTCCAGGCCAGCACGGCCGGATAGTCCGCGGCGTTCGCGTTCATGGCTGCCAGGCAGACAGCCAGGCTAGCGAGGGATATTTTCATTACTGTCGTTCCCGGGTTGTGGCGGCGCCGATGGCGGCAGGTAGGGAGAATAGTTCTCCCCGGTGAGGCTGGCCAGGCGCGCCCGGTTGATGGCCAGCTGGAACTCGGTCCTGGCAGCCAGCAAGGCGGACTCCGACTGACCCACCAGCGCATCGCCGAAATCGGTCTTGA
>Ga0210101_1000484_pt1 | contig 12954 bp, 13 predicted proteins | sample Muzzi_PWC_D1_FD_185534 | JGI IMG/M metagenome (GOLD analysis project Ga0210101, IMG submission 185534) | Wetland microbial communities from San Francisco Bay, California, USA, that impact long-term carbon sequestration - Muzzi_PWC_D1 (SPAdes) | ecosystem: Environmental > Aquatic > Marine >... | reverse complement strand
CCCACCACCAGAACCCGCCGGTCCGGATTGATGGGGGCAATGGTAAACCCAGGTTGCGGCGGAACGGATTCAAGCCGCCTGTTTTGTGCGTTCCGCGCGAGAATTCCAGCTTCGTCGACCGCTTCGAATTCCACGGTGAAAACCAGATATATTTTCGGTTTCCGCCGCGCATCGATACTCCTGCGCATGATCCTGACGTTCTGCATTTCCCCGGCCGGAATAGCAAGTTCCCCGGCAACGCGATCCGCCAATTCTCTTTCGCTGTACCCCAAGGGGAGAGATACATCCCGCAATCGCAACGTCATAAAACTTACCCGCAGTCCCGAATTCGGGCTGAAAGGATCATTCCAGGGGCAGTTCGATCTTGAAGACCGATCCCTGCCCCGGTGAACTTTCGAGGGAAATGCGGCCCCCGTAAGACTTGACGATTCGCAGTACCACCGACAAGCCGAATCCGGTCCCCTTTTCCTTGGTCGTGAAGAAGGGGTCGAAAATTTGGGACTGGTTCTCTTTGGGAATGCCCCGGCCGGTATCCGAAACCACCACGAAAGCAGAAATACCGTCATGCCAGATCTTGATTCCCAACCTCCCCCCCTCTTTCATCTCGTAAAGGGCGTTGGCGACCAGATTGGAGAAGATCTGTTCGAATTCGCGGGGGTCGGCCAGCATGGGAGGCGGAGCGGTGGCGACAACGTATTCCAGCTCAACGTGCTGGGCGGCCAGCCGCTCCTTCACCGATTCAAGCGCTCTGGCGACGATGTCCTGTAGATTGACCAGCTTGAGTTCATAACGGGGCCGCTTGCTGGCATTGAGGAGATTTACGAGGCTATCGTCAATCCGGTCCACTTCCTTGAGAATTTTATCCACATAGCCGGACAGTTCGGAATCGCCGGAGAGCCGGGTCCGCAGCACCTGGCCGAACAAGCTGATGGAGTTGAGCGGATTGCGAATTTCATGGGCCATTCCGGCTGAAAGGTGCCCCAGGGCGACCAGTTTCTCACCCTGCACGATTTCATCATGGGCTCGCTCCAGTTCCCGGGTTTTCTGTTCCACCCGCCGTTCCAGCTCCCGGTTCCAGGTCTCGATTTCGCCCAGCAACCGCTCTCGTTCCTGCCGCAGCTCGCGGTTGTGCAGTTCGATCCGGCGAATCCGCAGGACATTTTCGATCCGTTCGATCAGGTCATGGTTGTTAAAGGGTTTTAAAATATAGTCCGACGCCCCGGCTTTCATCAGTTCGACGGCAATCTCCTCATTCCCCTTGCCGGTAAACATGATGACGTACGTATCGGGAAACCTTTCCCTGATGGCCCGCAGCGCGGTCATCCCGTCCATGACCGGCATCATATAATCGAGCAGGGCCAGAATGGGGACCTCGCGCTCGATCAACGCCAATCCTTTTTCGGCGCTGTCGGCGGTGACCACGGAGAAACCGTGCTTGCGCAGCACCATGGATGTCACTTCCAGAATGATCTTCTCGTCGTCGATGACGACAATCGGACCTTGCGACGCTTCCGGCATGGGCGGATGATTTCCTCAGGCTGGTGATACACTTGGGGTTCTGACCCGATTCCCGCAGAATCCGAAATCAGGGGTAGGATAGCCTTTACAATGAACACATTGCAAGACCGGATTACATGAGATTGAGGATCAAAAAAAAGCGGCCAAGCCGCTTTTCGGGATTTTTAATGGTCGTCTCGGGAATTGAACCGGGATTATTCTTTGATGCGGATGGTCATGACCGGCACCGGGGATTTCCGGACCACCTTTTCCGCGGTGCTGCCGAAAAGCACATGGTCGAGACCGGTTCGCCCATGGGTCCCAAGAATGATCAGATCGGCCTCGGCCTCCTGGGCCTTTTTGATGATCTCGTCGTAAGGGATGCCGGGAACGATAAAGGATTCATAATTGTCAAAATCCCGGATTTTGGTTCGGCAGAACTTTTCCATCATTTTCTGCGCACCTTCCTCGATCTCCTCTTCCAGTTTTTCGAAGGAGATGTGCGGTACGTAGAACCCGCGGAGATCGACCGGTTCGTTGATGACGTGAAGTACCAGCAACCGGGCACCGTATTTCCGGGCCATAGCCAGAGCGTATTCAAAGGCGAAGTCTGAGCTTTCGGAAAAATCGGTGGTATACAGAATGGTTTTAAAATCTTTCATAGGTTCCTCCTGCCGCCTAGTTGTAGGCTCTTTTGGGAGTAGGGGCCGGAGAATTCCGCCCGGTGATTTTGTCCAGTACCGACTTGATCTCCTCCAGGCGCACCGGCTTGTGGATATATTCGAAAGCGCCCAGATTCATGGCTTCGAGATAGGATTCAACCTCTCCGTAGGCGGTTATCATGATAACATGGGTGCTCGGATAACTACGCACCAGCTCCCGGAGAAAGGACAGACCGTTCATTCCCGGCATGTTGATATCGCTGATGACCAGGTGCACCTTCTGATCACGAAGATATCCCAGCGCCTCATGCCCGTCGGCAACGCTGGCGACCTCGTACCCTTCGTGAGCCAGAAGCTGGCTCAAACCGATGCGGGTGTTTTCTTCGTCGTCGACAATCAGAATTTTTTTGATTTCCCGTCCCAAGGCCATCTTCTCCCCACAAATTCGGGTCAAATTCTATCATGGCGCTGGCCCCTGTCAAGCCGGGAGGAATCTTCTAAATTCTTTATTAATTAAGTATTTACAGCGTGTTATGGTTTTTTTTCAAAGGAGAAAAAATACCTTCAGGAGATTTTTTCCAGTGCGTGATCAAGTCATGGACCAGAGAGGTAACCTGGGGGCGAGCAGCGACTCCGATCGCGAGAACGTCCTCGTGGTTGAGAGGCGCCGGGGACCGTCCGGCGGCCGGATTTGCAATCAGGGAAAGGCCGACAACCTCCATCTCCAGGTAAGCCGCCATGATGGCTTCGGGAACGGTGGACATGGAGACGGCATCGGCCCCGATCCGCTCCAGCCAGTCGATTTCGGCGGGGGTTTCAAAGGACGGGCCCGGCAGTGCCGCCAGAACACCGTCATGCAGCACCATATCCCGGAGCTGAGCCCGGGCCGCAAGTGGTTCGAACAGTTCCTTGCGGTAAAGGCGGGAAAGATCGACGAATGGGTCGGACAGGTTGCGCAGAGGATTGTCGCAGAGAAGATTGATATGATCTTTTATGAACATCAGGTCGCCGGGGCGGAACCGGCGATTGATCCCGCCCGCCGCGTTGGTCAGCAGCAGCCTTTGACAGCCGAGTTCGTTGGCAAGCCTGACCGGGGTCGCAACCTGCCACGCGGTGAGGGCCTGGTAAAGATGAAACCGGCCCTGAAATACCAGGACTCGCCAACCGAAGCAGGTAGCTGCCACCAGGCGCCCGGAATGGCCGGCTATCTGGACAGTCGGCCAGCCCGGAAGTTCACTGAACAAAACAGCCCCTGACGCCTCCCCCGCGTCCGCCAGATGGCCGAATCCCGTGCCGCAGACAATGGCCAGGTCGAATGGCTCATCCCCCCATCTTTCCCGGAGGAACCGGGCAGCCTGCCTGTCATCAGCCGCCAAGGATCATCCTCCGAGAAGTTTCTTGACCCGTTCTTGCAGCTGGTCCGGGGTAAAAGACTTGCTGATGAAATCGTCGGCTCCGGCCCGCTGCACTTCCGCAACATCCATTTCCTTGCGATAGACGCCGCTCATCGCCAGCAGCCTTACACCTGCCAATTCCTTCTCCCCGCGGATTTTCCGGATCAATTCGTATCCGTCCATCTGCGGTAGGTTCAGGTCGAGAAGAACCACTTTCGGCCTCTCGCGGCGAATCAACTCCAGGGCTTCCACGCCGTTGGCGGCTACGGAAATATGGAGGGCGAGAGGTTTGAGCACGTCCAGCACCAGTTCCCGGAAGAAAGGCGAATCGTCGACCACCAGCACCCTGGGGAGAGTCTCGGCGGGGGCCGGAGGAGGCGCCGAAGTGGTTACGGCCGGCTCCATCGGTTCCGTTTCGGGTCTGGGAAGAGGAATCTCGAACTGTCCCGAACACTTGGGACACTTGATTCGGGCAACGGCCTTATCGGTTTTACCGGGTTCGATACGGTAGCGGACACCGCACCCGGGACATCGGATGATCATAAACGTAAGTCTCACCGCTGCTAAAGGGCTGCACGGCTCGATCCCGCCCTCTGGAAGAGGGAAATCGGAACCGGCGATTGGTTCTATTTGGTCTTGCCGAGGCTCAGCAAATGGCTGCGGCTCAACCGGGCCGTCTCGGAATCGGGGGCCAGCCGGATCACCTCCTGGAAAGAACGGATGGCATCGGCTTTCCTTTCGGCCTTCAGTTGGGCCAGCCCCAGTTGATAATAAACCTCCACGTACTTGGGGGACAAAACCAGAGCCTGCTGAAAAGAGGCTATGGCGAGGTCGTTCCGGTCAAGGGCGTAATAGGCTTCCCCCAGATGAAAATGGGCTGGGGAGTAGCGCGGGTTCTGTTCCAGCGCCCGCTTGTAGGCGTCAACCGCCAGTAGATATTCGCCTTTTTTGAAAGAGGCGAAGCCGACTCCGGTGAGGGCCACTTCGGGTTCGGTAAAGAGCAGGTTGTCGGCTGCTTTCTGAAAATGTTGCTGTGCCTGATTCCACTTCTGCAGGTCGATGTAGAGTGCGCCGAGGTTGTTTTCAATCCGGGGATTGTCCGGCTTAGCCTCCAGCGCCCTCAGGTAATGCTCCTCCGCCTGGGGAAAAGCCCGCTTCATGTGATAGGCCTGTCCAAGGGCCGCCTGAATATCGGGGTCCTTGGGGTAGGTCTTTTCAGCGTCCAGCAGTTCTTTCAGGGCCAGGGTGGCGTTCCCTTCCTTGAGATAGGACACTCCGAGCAGGTAATGGGCATCGGGCTCCTCGGGAGAAATCCGGCCGGTGCCGCTGCAGCCCAAACAGGAGGCGATGCCCAGCAGGAATACGAAACAAAGTAGCTTTTTCAAACGCATCTCCAGACCCGGTCTATTTATGAGGTTGGGCCGCAAGGCAAAACAAATTCCGGACTATCCGGGTTAGAAAGAAGCCAAGAATCGCCCATAGTTTTCCACAAGGCTACGACAACGCTCCGCAAGTTGCGGCGAGGTTCCGGAAGACACCTTTGAACTTTCCGATGACCGGTCCGGCTTCGGAGGCTCCGTCCGGGTGACCGGAGGAACAGTTCCCGTTGCCGCGGCCGCCGGCTCGGCTGCCCCCAGGCGCAGGGGCAGGGATTCCCACAACGCTTCCTGCTCGTCGGAACTCAGCAACTGGTAGTCCATGTCGCTGAGCATGAATCCCATCGATTCGGCGAAAACGATCCCCTCTTCCAGAACCCTGGTGGCTTCTTTTTTCCCGACGGAACCGTCCTGGTACAGGTAGAAGACGAGTTTGCGGTCGGCCTGAAAATGGAATATGGCCGCGATCAATATCCCTTTTTCCTGTTTGAAGGCTCCGAGATAGACCGTGGCTTCCTGGGCGGAAAGACCAGGCAGGGCGACCTGAATGACGTTCAGGGAACGGTACAACCGCAGCACATGGTTGGCCGGAATATCGAGCCGATCGATCTCTTTTCGCCAGACGAACATGTTCCAAACCCCTTAGTCGGCCGCCGGGCCGAATTCGGTCAGCAGTCGGAATTTAAGGTAGCGGTCCTGGATCTCCTCGTACGACAGTTCCTTCAGCCGCTCCAGACTGAACTGTTCCACAGTGAAGGAGGCCATGACGCTGCCGAAAACCACGGCCTGGCGCACGGCGGACTCCTCAAGGTTGTCGTTGGCCGCCAGATGCCCCATCAACCCGCCGGCAAAAGTATCGCCGGCCCCCGTCGGATCGAAAACATCCTCCAGAGGAAAAGCCGGAACCGCGAAAACGGCATGCTCGGTAAACATCAGGACTCCGTATTCCCCCCGTTTGATGACCACGATCCGCGGCCCCATAGCCATGATCCGGCGGGCGGCCTTCACCAGATTGGCCTCGCCGGCCAGTTGCCTGGCTTCCCCTTCGTTGATCGCCAGCAGATCGACGTAACGGAGGGTTTTCAGCAGGGCTTCCCGCTTTCCGTCAATCCAGAAATTCATGGTGTCGCACGCCACCAGCCTGGGGCGGATCACCTGGAGCAATACCTCGAGTTGGAGTTCGGGATCGATGTTGCCCAGAAAAACATAAGGGGTGTCGGCATATCCCGGCGGCAGTTGGGGACGGAACGCTTCGAAAACGTTGAGCTGGGTCTCCAGGGTGTGGGCCTCGTTGAGATCGAAACCGTAGTGTCCCCGCCAGCGGAAGGTCCTCCCGGGAGCCACCTGCAGACCGGCCAGGTCGATGCCCCGCGATTTCAGGAACCCGGTATGCTCCTCGGGAAAATCCTCGCCGACCACGGCGACCAGCTTCACGTCGGCGAAAAAACTGGCTGCGGTGGAAAAATAGGTCCCCGAACCGCCCAACACTTCTTCGGCCCGGCCGAAGGGTGTTTCAACCGAGTCCAGAGCCACCGATCCAACTACCAGAATGCTCATCAGCCATCCTCCCCGCCCGTGGCGGTAAACCTAATATTACCCTTCCGGCACCGAACCTGCAAGCGGGCGAGGAAAAAAGGTTTCTGTCATTTCAAATACTTGCCAATGAGAAGGGAAAGCTTCTCCCGGGTAGCCTCCGGAATCAGCTTCCTGTCTGTCATGATTGCGAACTTGAGGGCCTCTCCGCAGGCGCAGCTCCGCTGCCCGCCGAGATTTTTCACCGCCTCGCGGATGATTTTGCGGGCGGTCGCCACGTTCTGCTGGATGATGGCAACGACCGCCTCAACGGAGACGTCGTCATGCTCCTCATGCCAGCAGTCGTAATCGGTGGCCAGTGCCACGGTGCCGTAGCAGATCTCCGCCTCCCGGGCCAGCCGCGCCTCGGAAATGTTGGTCATCCCGATCACGTCGACCCCCCAGCTGCGATAAATGTTGGACTCGGCCCGGGTGGAGAAGTTGGGGCCCTCGATGCAGATATAGGTCCCCCCCCGGTGGACCGTCGCCCCCACTGCCTGAGCTGCATTGAAGATAACCTCCGAAACGTCGGCGCAGACGGGATCGGAGAACTGGACGTGCCCGACGACCCCCTCGCCGAAAAAGGTCGAAGCGCGCTTGCCGGCGGTGCGGTCGAAAAACTGGTCGGGGATGACGATGTGCCCCGGAACGATCTCCTCCTTCATGCTCCCCACGGCGGAAACGGAGATGATCCTCTCCACCCCCAGCTTCTTCATGCCGTAGATGTTGGCCCGGTACCGCACCTCCGAAGGAAGCAGCCGGTGTCCGCGTCCGTGCCGGGGGAGAAAGACCGTAGGGGTGCCGTCCAGGTTTCCTGTGATGAACGCATCGGACGGCTCGCCGAAGGGGGTTTCGATACGGACTTCCTCGATATCCGTGAATCCCTCCATTTCATAGAGACCACTGCCGCCGATGACTCCGATGACGGGCTGAGACATGTGAAAACCTCCTGAAAATCCTGAGCTGAACCTTAAAGCCAGATATGTCGGACTTGAAATCAGCCCAACGCCCCGTCCTTTGACCGATGCGGTTATGGGCCAGGGAGGAGCGCCTGTTTTTTTTCCAGCTTTCCTTTCAACTGCCCGCAGGCGGCGGAAATCGATTGGCCTTTGCTCGATCGGCGAATGGCGACGATGTTCCGATCGAGCAGGTAGGTCTGGAAGGCCTCGATCGTCGCCCCGTCCGGCGCGCGAAAAGCGGTTCCTTCATGCTCGTTGAAGGGGATCAGGTTGACCTTGGCCTTGAGGCCGTGCAACAAGCGGACCAGTCTTTTGGCATCCTGGGGGCTGTCGTTGACCCCCGCGATGAGAATGTATTCAAAGGTGATCCGCTGCCGCGGCTGCAGGGGGAAATCCCGGCAGGCGGCCATCAGCTGCTCCAGCGGATAGCGCCTGTTGACGGGCATCAGTTGATCCCGCACCGCGTCGGTGGTGGCATTGAGGGAAACGGCAAGATTGACGCGGATGCGTCGGCCGAGCTCCTCCATCTCCGGCACCAGGCCGGAGGTCGAAAGGGTCACGCGGCGCGGCCCAAGACCGAGCCCGTCGGCATCGTAGAGAATCTGCAGCGCCCTGACCACATTGTCCAGATTGTGCAGTGGCTCCCCCATCCCCATCAGTACGATGTTATGGAAAGGGCGGTCCCCTCCCACGGCCAGAACCTGGTTGACGATCTCCCCGGCGGTCAGGTTGCGCACCAGGCCAAACCCACCGGTGAGGCAGAAGGAGCATCCCATGGCGCATCCCACCTGGGTGGAGGCGCAAAGGGTCGCCCGCTCCCCTTCCATGGGTATATGCACCGTTTCCACCGTCTGTCCGTCCGCCAGTCGGAAAAGGTACTTACGTGTTCCGTCCGGATCAGTCTCCACCGCCTCGGGCGTCAATCGGGAAATAATCGCCCGTTCCTCAAGCAGCGCCCTCAGCTCCTTGGACAAGTCGGTCATCTCCGCGAAGGATTCGGCCCCCTGACGGTAAAGCCAGCGCATGAGCTGGCGGGCCCGGAACGGTTTCTGTCCGAGATCCAGCAGGAACCGTTCCAGCTCCGCCGTGTTCAGTTCCTTGAGGTTGACGGGAGAATGTTGCGACATGATGTCCTTGAATTTCACTTTGGGTTCATCAAAAAAAAGGCCCCCGGATTGTACCGGAGGGCCCAGAATGACTCAAGTTTTTCCTGACTGGAACAGATTAAAGCAGTTCCAGCCCCGAGAAAAAGTAGGGGATTTCGAATGCCGCCGTCTCCGAAGCGTCGGAACCGTGGGTTGCGTTCTCGCCGATGGAAGCGCCGAACTCCTTGCGCAGGGAACCTTCTGCCGCTTCCGCAGGGTTGGTGGCGCCCATCAGGTCACGCCATTTCCTGATCGCCCCCGGGGCCTCGAGGACCATGACGATGCAGGGGGCGCTGCTCATGAATTCCGTCAATTCGCCGAAAAAAGGGCGCTCTTTGTGCACGTAGTAAAACCCTTCCGCCTCGACCTTGCTCAGCCAGAGCTTCTTCATCCCGACGATTTTGAAGCCTTCCCGGTAGATCCGGTCGATGATCTTGCCGGCGTTACCCGCGCCAAATGCATCAGGTTTGATGATGGCAAAAGTCCGTTCCATGATATCGATCCTTCCATGAGAGTTGTCGGTGTCATTAAAGCCCGCGCTTTGTAGCATCACCAGGGGAGGGTTGTCAAGGTGATCGGGGGCGGGTCGGCTTTGAAGTGCCGCAAAAAATCTCCGGAGGCGGTACGGTCGAATCGAATCAGGCCCAGACCAACTTCCCCGACCATGATTTTTGAATCCGTCTTCATCCGCCTTTTCCGCTTGAACCGCGTCCAATCGCTTCGAGTTCTTTATACCTCTCGGACACGGATGGAAGTCTGATTTTCACCCATCAATCATGGTGACCTTACCTAGGCAAGATTTTTAATATTATCTTATGATCCCGGCTCAAGTGGATGGAACCAGACCCAAAAAATGGTTTTTACCACCTGTCCGCTTCGCTCACTAGAGCACACCGAGTTGACTGAGAAAATCTGGAGGTCTGGGTTTTACCTCTCTCAATGCCCTCGGTATCCTCTGTGGTGAAAGATCCTTTCCGCTCGGCCAACAATTTGAGTAAAATGGATTTCCGGATTGAATTAATTCCGTGGGCATCCATGTAAACCCGTGTCCCTTTGCATTTTCCTGATTCATTCCGCCTTTATTCCATCGAAAGTGTAACCAAACAGCTCGATGTCGCGCCGGAACTCCATTGCTACCAGATCACGCGTGGCCGAAGTGAAATACGACCGATAATCAGGGTGCGGGGAGGTATTGACGCGCGGCAAATCGGCCCGGATTCCCAGCCGGTCGCAGACCGTGGCAAAGTCCTCGGGCAACCGTTCGAAGTAGCCGATAAAATCGACGATCCGCCGGCCGTTGGAATCAGTGACATAGGGGTGCTGATAAAACTTTCCCCGCCGGATTTGCCATTTCAGGTATTCTTCAAATCCCTTCATTCGACTCACCGTATCATGCCGGGGGTGGGAGGAACTCCGCAACAGATAGGCATAACGCGACACCAGCCGGTCCCATGGATTGCGCACGAAGGCGAACTTGAAGAGGCCGCCGTATACCTCGGGCGGCAGGCATTGCCTGACCGTGTGTGCCGTCGTGTGTTCGGGGAATTCCAGAGATCGATACAGCCCCGATCGATTCAGCGCTCCCAGCCAGACCATTCGCCGCCGAAAACGGCTGTTCCGCGTTACGGGCGCAACGGGCCCGAGCGCCGACTGGATGCTGGATCCCGCGGCCTTATCGATGTGAATAAACAGAAATGCCGGATCGTAAGACAGCAACATAAGGCGCCTGGGGTAAAGTACATTCAGCTTTTTGTGCAATTTTAATGGCTTTAAGCCTGGCAAAAGGGGGGACCGGGCCTCTTCCGGCGACGGTCAGGAGGACCTCATCCGGGCACGGGGGACAAATCCACGATCACCGGGAGCGGAGAATTCCGGTTCGATGTCCAGGAAGGTTTCGACCACGACCGGATCGAGATGGGTCCTGGAGAGCGATTTTATGTACTCTCGAACTTTATCGACAGGCCAGGCGGATCGGTAGGGGCGGTCGGAGAGAAGCGCATCCCAGATGTCGACCACTGCGAAGATCCTGGCCGCCAGAGGGATCTCCTCACCCTTCAGTCTGCGGGGATAACCTGTCCCGTCCCAGCGTTCATGGTGACAATAAGGAATGTCGACGGCCGGACGCAGAAAAGGGATCGGGGCGAGAAGCCGGTAGGCGATCGTCGGGTGTTCCTGCATGAATTGCTGTTCCTCGCCGTTCAGCCTCCCCTTTTTGAGCAGAACCTTATCGGGCACGCCCAACTTGCCGATGTCGTGCAGCAAGGCGCCCCGCCGCATATGAACCAGCTCTTCTTCGCTGATGTCGAACATCCGGCCCAGCCGCTCCGTCATCCAGGTAACCCGGCGGCTGTGTCCCTCGGTCTCCTCGTCCCGGAGGTCGAGCGCCTTGGCCCAGCCTTCGATAGTCGTGTCGTAGGCCCTGAGAAGCTCTGCGTTGGTCCGTTGCAGATGCTCAAACAGTTCGGCGTTGTCAAGAGCGATTGCGGCCTGGCCGGCAAGCGCTTCGGCAAATTCGAGCCATTCCTGGTCGGGTTCCAGGGGGGAGCGATGAAACAGTTCGAGCACCCCCTTTATTTCCCCTTTGGCGACCAGAGGAACACCCACATAGGCTCGAAACTGTTCGGCTTCGATCAGGTTCTCGGGAACGGGCAGGGAGTTTTCCGAAAGGTCTTTAATCAAGAGGGTCTTTCTTTCGAAGGCGGCAACACCGGCGAGCCCTTCGCCGAGGAGGACCCGTGACCAGGCGACGCGGTCGGTCCGGAAACCGAGGCCGGCGGCATAAGTCAGGATCTGGGTATGTGAACTGAAGAGCAGGACGCACGCGGCATCGACCTGCAATCTTCCCAGAGTCTGTTCAAGCAGAACATCCAGGGTCACGCGCAAATCGAGACTGCTGTTGATGGCCGCGTCGATCATCCGCAGGGATGCCAGATTTTCCATGTGGCGCAGGATCTTTGCTTCGGCCTGCTTGCGGTCGTTAATGTCTCTCCCTTCGGGAAGGAGGTAGATGACCTTGCCGTTGTCGTCCTTGATCGGTTTCAGGGAGACATCGATGTAGTGAAGAGCCCCGTGGGTATCCAGGTGGGTCGCCTCGAATCTGAGAAACTCACCGTCCGCAGCCTTTTTGATGGCCCGGCGAATACGATTCCGGGTCTCCGGGTTATGGTTCCACCATGGAGTGTCCCAGAAACAGCGGCCAACGACATCTTCCTTGGCAGCACCGATCAGGTCCAGCGCGGTGCGATTGACATCGAGGAGAATCCCCTCCGGATTCAGCAAACCCTGCAGCTGAAAAGCATTGTCCATGACCGATTGAAGAAGGCGCTCATGCTCACCGATCTGCCGTTCGCGTTCGCGAAGGGAGTCGGCCATCTGTTGCAGGTCAGTGGAAAGCTGGTTGAACTCCTGGATGTTTCCCCGGGGCCAGGCGAAGGCCCCCTCCCCCATGGCGATGCGGCGCGCGTTCCCGGCCAAAACCTCAACGCGGCCGGAAATGACCCGGGACATGAGCCAGGCCGCAACGATGCTCAGCAGAACGGCGATGCCCAAACCCACGGCGGCAATATGCGTCGTCATCTTGATCAGGCTGAAGGCGGCCTGCGTCGGCCAGGCGATTAAAACTTCCCAGCCCATCTCGGGGATGGGGATCATGGTGCCGATCATCTCCCGGCCCTCGATATCGAATTCCCCACTGACCGGTGTATTTGCGGCCAGACCTTCCCTGATCAATTGCAGATTGCGAAGGTTGAACTGCTGGGCGGTGTAACGGCCATTCTGATCGGCAATCACCTGGCCGCGACGATCGATGATGAAGATGATCTGTCCGCCGGGATCGGCGATGTTCTGAAGAAACAGGCTCAGATGCGAGAGCTCAACTTCACCGAAAAAGACCGTATCCCCGACCGGCAGGGCAATGGCGACGGCCGGCCCGCCACCAACGATGGAGAGGAAGGAATTCGACCAGATTGGCTGCCGGCGATCGAGAGCTTCGCGATAAAGATGATTACGCGTGAAGTCGAGTCCCCTGAGGTCCTTCTTCTGACTGGTCGGCCCATTGCCGATGCCCACCGCCGCTATCCGCCCGGAGGGGTCCACACCATAAATCAAATGGAGGGTGTCCGAAGCCGTTACCTGGGTGTCGAAAATGGTTTCAATGTCCTGCCAGGAGAGCTGCCGGCTCGTGGAAAAGGATGTGACCGACTTCAGGTCCGACAGCGCACTCGAGAGGTAGAATTGGATCTGGGTGGCGATGGTCCCTGCGAGCTGCAGCTGGCGGGTTTCAATGTCCGATCGGATCTGCGGCCGCAGCCAGAAGACGCCGAGCAGCCCTATGGCCAGAAACGGAACCG
>Ga0210101_1000483_pt1 | contig 12963 bp, 8 predicted proteins | sample Muzzi_PWC_D1_FD_185534 | JGI IMG/M metagenome (GOLD analysis project Ga0210101, IMG submission 185534) | Wetland microbial communities from San Francisco Bay, California, USA, that impact long-term carbon sequestration - Muzzi_PWC_D1 (SPAdes) | ecosystem: Environmental > Aquatic > Marine >... | reverse complement strand
AGGCCTCGAGATCGTCCGTCAGCTGTTTGAGCGCGTTGCGCTGGCTGATCAGCCGCGCCTCGCTCTCCTGCAATGCCTGCTTCTGTTTGTGCGCCTGGCGTATCCACAGTCCGGCAAGTGCCAGCAGTATGGTCAGGGTGCCGCCGACTTTCCACAACAGCGAGTAGTCGATAACCGGGTCGTATTCCACGGTTACCCAGCGCTGCAGGATGGCCGTGTGTTCCTGCGGGGTGATGGTATCCAGTACACGGTCTATGATCGCCGCCAGTGGTTGCCAGTCCTTGCGGATGCCGAAACGGATCTCGACAGCCGGAACCCTGGCCGGCGCCGCAACCTTGAGGTTTACCAGTCCCTGCTTGTGGATAAAATAAACGCCCACGGCCAGCGTTTCCACGAAGGCATCGGCCTGGCCCAGGGACACGGCCTGCAGGGCCTGGGGCGGGGTGTCGAACATAACGGGTTTGAAATTCGGGTATTCCCTGATCATGAACTCACTGACCGAGTAGCCCTTGACCATGGCAACCCTTTTTCCAAGCAGGCCGTTCAGACCGTTGAGGTAGGGGTAGTCGGAGCGGGTGAAGATGACCGAGGGTATGTTCGTGAACGGTTTGCTGAAGGCCATGAAGTGGTCGCGTTCCGGGGTCTCCAGCAGGCAGGTAATGACGTCGAGTTCACGCGACCTGACCCGCTCCAGCGTCTCCTCCCAGCCGGGGCTGGGGATGACCTGAAAGGTAAGGTGCAAGCGTTGCGCGACCAGGTCGGTATAATCCTGGCACATGCCCGCATAGGCGCCCTCGCTATCCACGAATTCAAACGGCGGCCAGGAAGGGTCGGCGCCCCGGCGCAGGACGCCGGGGTGCGCCAGCAGCCACCGCTGTTCATCCGGATGAAGTTCAAATGCATCGCCGGCAGATACACCCGGTGAAACCCACACCGTGGTAAGGAGCAGGAAAATGCCAAGCAACCGCCATCTCCCGGAACGGCCTTTTGTCAGCCAATCGGATGGTTGCGCGGACTTCTCGGGTGCTTCGCCCGATGGACGGTAGGGGATAATCATACGGCGGCTACGATAGCACAGCGGTTTGCGGCAACTGAACCACGAATTAACCGTACCGGTCCCGGTCAAGCATGGCCGTTAGGCGCATTTCGGTCGCAAGGAGTAGGCAGGATTATGGCCACGGGCGATAATGGCCGAAGGGCGCATGACAGGTGGCCGGGTGATTCCGCAGCTGTTCTCCAGGTACTGGCCTGGCGCGGGCATGTTCAGGTTGGCGCATGCCGCCTCGAGCCTTGAATCAGTGACAACAAGAAGAGAACACACATGAAGTGGATACTGCGTTTGGCGATACTTGTACCGGCCATTGTGCTGAGTCTGGGCGTTTTGGTGACAGGCGCACTGTTCTTCCTCGATGACGAGGATTACCGCAGCGCCCTGGTCTGGTCAGCCGATAGATTCCTCGATGCCAGCCTGAAGATCGGTGGACCGTTTGCACTGCACCTCGGACGGGAAGCCTCGCTGACTGCAGGTGATGTCAGTCTGCGGGCGAACGATGGCGGTTATTCACTGGCGGTGGGTGAATTCCGGACTCGTGTCCGGCTCGACTCCCTGCTGGAGGGGCTCTTCTGGATAAAAAGTCTGAACCTTGCCGATGTGCAGCTGGAAGTGAAGCAAACGGCGGATCATGGCGGGTTTGACTTCCAGGGCATCTCGATACCTGCCTTCGTCATCGAACAGGCCCGGCTGAATAACTTCAATGTTATCTACCACGAATCGAACCCTGACACGTCCCATATTATCGATCTGCAGGCGCTGGTCGTCGATGACGTCAACAAAAGCGGACCGCTTGGAATAGCGGGAAATGGCTTGTTTGAGAACCGGCCCTTCATCATCAAGGGGCAGCTGGGTTCGCTGACGCAGCTTATCGGAACCGGGCAGCCCTATGCGGTGCAGCTGGATATCACGAGCGGCACGCTGGAGACCCGTGTCGAGGGCACGATTGCCAGGCCACTCGAGGGTCAGGGCCTTGATTTGCAGCTCAGTCTCACCGACCCTCAACTCTCGCAAACGCTCAGGTTGTGGGATGAGAACGCCCCGGAACTGGGCGCCGTGAGCGCACGGATGCAGTTGCGTGGCAACTATGACACGCCGCGACTGGAACAAATCAGCGCGCGCGTGCAACGCCCCGGCGAACTCGATGTGAACGTGACTGGCGAAATAGCGGATCTCGCGACCCTGGGGCAGCTGGAACTGCAGATTGACGGTCGATCCAGCAATCCGTCCGTGATTTCCTGGCTGCTGTCCGATCACCGTAACGAGCTGAAAACGATTTCCCTGAAGGGAACGGTTCGCGCCCGGGAAGGGCAGTACCGGATTGAAGACCTGCAGGCGCAGGCACGGACCCGTTCAGGCGTGCAGGTCGAAGCCAGCGGAACAGTGGATATCCACAAAACGCCGAAAAAATATCCTGTTCAGACCACCGGACTGAAGCTGACGCTGGACTCACCCACTACCCGGGCCCTGACGGTGCTGACCCGTCAGGCCGACGGGATCATACCGGAACTCGGACCCGTCAAGGCGACCGCCAGGCTGGTCCCTTACCTCGATGGTATCAGTGTTGATGTTCTCGGCCTCGACATCGGCGGGCCCGGACAGATCCACGCAACGGCAAACGGTTCGATCGGCTTCATACCGTTTTCCGGCACGCCAAAGTGGTCCGGTTTCAACCTGATGCTGGATGCGACTGCGAAGAAGAGCGCGTACCTGAACAAGTACCTCAAGCTGAATTTACCGGAACTGGGTGCGGTTGCAGCCAGCATGAGGGTCCGGGGCGGCATGAGCAGCGCGTCGATCGAGTCGTTGAAACTGACTATCGGCAACCCCGTCAATCCCGCCCTGCGCGCGAACGGAGCAGTCCGGACCGGGTTTCGACAACGCAGCACCACCCTGGATATCGGCTATGACGTCTCGACTGCCGATTTAATCGCCGCTGTCTATAAGCAGGCTTCATCGTCCAACCTGGGCAGGCTGGATGGCAACCTGACGGCCTCGGACACCGACGGCAGCTGGGGCGTGGATAAATTCACCATGATATCGGCCCGGACCAGCCTGTTTCAGCTCAAGGTAACCGGCGGTGTTGATGATCTCCTCAAGCCTGATCAGGGCCGGGTCAGGACCATGCTCGAAATCGATGACGTACCCGCGCTGGGCAGGGCGCTCGACGTCGATTTGTCCGGCTTCTCATCCTATCGAGGCCAGGGCACGCTCGAACTTCACAACCGACGAGTGGACTATGAGGCAGCCAATACCCTGGGAAGCACGCGGTCAACAACCTCGCTGACGGGCTCGCTGGCGGGTAACAAACCCCGTCTTAAAGGTAAACTCGATATACCGGTATTCAATCTGGCGGATTTTGGAATCGGCAAGCACGCTGATGGCAAAAAGGCCTCCGCTCTTCCTGTCAATCAGGACAGCAATCAATTTCTTTTCAGCCGGCAGGCATTCAACCTGAACTTCCTGCAGGCTCTCGACCTTGATCTGAGCGTTTCCGTGTCGTCGGTGGCGGGAACGGGGCTGCGATTCGAGCAGCTCGATGCCCGCATCAACCTCCAGAACGGGGTGCTGCGCGCAACACCCGTGAAGCTCCAGTTCGAGGGGGGGCCGGCCACGCTGGATCTGGTGATCAACACCCGGGGTAAACCCGATTTCACATTCACGATGTCCGGAAACGACCTGTCGCTGGGGCCGGCACTGGCGGAGATCCAGAACGATGTGCCCGTCGAGGGCTATGTAAACCTGCAGGCCAATGTCAGCGCCGTCGGCGATTCTCCGCATGAGCTGGCTTCAAGTCTCAACGGAAAACTCGGGTTCGGGCTGGAGAACGCCAGGGTTCCTCGCAGATATATCGAGTTCCTCGCCGTCGATGTGTTTGGCTGGGCCTTTAATACGGCCACGCACAGGGATCCCTATGCCAATCTCGATTGCGTTATGGCGGGTTTCGATATCAAGGACGGCGTCGCCACGAGCAATCTGCTGGTGGCGGATGGCCCGAGTCTGACCGTGGCAGGCACCGCGGTACTCAATTTCGGAGATGAAACGATGGATATGACGCTGCTGCCCAAGCAGAGGAAGAGCCTGTTTTCCGAGCTGGCCCCGGTTCACATCAAGGGGTCCTTGCGCGACCCCGAGGTCACGGCCCTTCCCGTCAAGTCGGCGGTCACGAGCCTGGGTACCCTGGCGCTGGTGCCGGCGCTGCCTATGGTGGCGATTCCGGCCATCCTGGGTGAGAAGCTGTGGTCGAGCCTCAATGATCATGACCAGAGTGAAGGGGGATGTGTGAAGCTGGCAAAAAAGATCGACAAGGGGAAAAAAAAGACGGATGCGAAAAAATGGTGGTTCTGGTGAGCGGGATCATCAGCCGATTACCGGGGACGACGGCCGGGTTTCACTGAAAGCCCACGGGTGATGGGCCGGCATCCCGTGATTAATGCACAGGGAACCGCCGGCGCAGGCAATGCCGGGGGGTCTGACCCGGAAAGCGGCACACGCCATGGTTTCACGGGAATCTGACTGGACATATAATTCAGGGCTTCAACCGCGTTTCACCATCGGGGAGTCCGAATGAACCAGCGCAGTCAGTATCTGCCCTGTCTTGTTTTTCTGGTACTGATACTGCTGATATCGGGGTGCAGTCAACAGAAGCCAGCCGTGAACAGAGACATCCGTGTCCGGGCGATGCCGTTTACCATCGTCTCGACGATGGATCCGATGGCCGATGTTTCTTCGGCAGTCAGTTTTACCTGGGCGTCCCGTATGCGGGAGATACACAGCAACCCCCATGAGGCTGAAGTTTTCGACCAGGAATCGCTGGAGAAGGCAATCAGCAACGCACTGCAAAAGAAAGGCTATGAATATACCTGGCGGGCCGGCCTTGCCGATCTGCGTGTCGGCTATCTGGTGGTTATGAATGGCGTTTTGACCGGCAAGGAGATCAATGACCGCTTCGGTATCCAGCCCGGCCTGAATCTTCAGGCACCGGATACTGTTCGCTACGAGAAAGGCACACTGGTTATCGACATTGTCGACATGAAGACCGGGCGTACGGCCTGGCGCGGCGCAATGCAGGGTTTCGCAGACCTCAGGATATCAAAGGAGGATCGTCAGGAGCGGTTCAATGACATGGTTATGTTCATGCTGGCCAGGTTTCCTGCGCGGGCCGGATACTCACAGTGATCCGGACAGAAAAGGTGTCTGCCTGACCCTTGCCGGAACACTAACGACTAGGAGCCTGTCGGACTTAGGTGATCGTAGCGAGCATGGTGAGAGAGCGAGAACAGATTTTCACGATATCGAGGCGCATAGTGGTTCTATGCAACGAGAAATCGGGGGAGAGCGCAGCGAGGGGGTGATGGGCCGCTCTCCCACCAGCGCAGTAGATCAATCCTAAGTCCGGCAGGCTCCTAGAGGCGAACGTCCGCTTTGACACGTCGCAAGCTGATCATCTTCTTTGCCGCACTGGTCGCCCTTGTCGCGGGACTGGCGCCCGTGGGTCTGGCGATATGGCTGGCGTACAGAACCACGGTCGAAACCGCGGAGTCCAAACTGCGGTCCATCTCGCAGACCATTGCTGCGGATACCTCGAAAATCCTTCAGGATGTCGATCAGGGGCTGATCGCCCTGTACGGCACCTCGTTTGAATGTACCGCGCAGGACGTCAGCACCATGAACACCATGGCCTATGACATACCGGAAATCAGCGATATCGGCATTATGCGCCCGGACCGGAAACTGGTGTGCACCAGTTGGGGCCCGGTACGACCGCCGGTGAAGCCGGATATTCCACCTCCGGAAACCGGCTTCCGGCTCATCGGCCCGCTGGAAATCAAGCTCATGAAACGTTATGGCCTGCTGGCACTGCGCAAATGGGAGAACGGTCCGGAGATAGGCGCCTTGCTGCATCCCAGTGTGCTGATCGGGCGTCTGGGTGCGGATCTCGGCAAGCACGGATTCGCCGTGCTGCTGCGCCGTGCAGACATGCATCTCTATGCCTGGAACGGTAATGTTCCCGAGATGGAAGTGGTGGAATCGCAGGCGGAAGAGGTCGATGGCTCCAGGCAGCTCAGGGCACAGTTCAAGGATGGAATCGAACGCACACTGTTCGCCGTGGAACTGGAGGGTTATCCCGGTATTTATTCAGTCGCCGCGGCCTCGGACACCTGGATTCTGCACGACTGGATACGAATATCACTGGTGCTCGGAGCCATCGGCGCGGTTTCATCAATCCTGCTTCTTATGCTGTTGCTGGGTATATTCCGCCGGCGTCTGTCCCTGCAGGGAGAACTCGAGCGCAGTCTGCAGAAGGATGAATTCGAGATCAATTACCAACCGGTCATCGACCTGAAGTCCGGGGTTTGCGTTGGCGCCGAGGCGCTGATCAGCTGGCGGCAACCCGAAGGCAAACGGGTCCGGCCTGACCTGTTTATCCCGCTGGCCGAAGACACCGGGCTGATCGAACCGATGACGGAATGGCTGATGAAGCAGATCCGGAGAGAACTGAAGTCGTTTCTCGAACAGGAGCGCTCGTTCCACATCGCAATCAATCTCAGCCCCTGCCACTTTGAGTCGGACAGGATACTCAGGACCTCCAGCCAGGTCTTCGGAGACGGTGCCATACTTCCGAGCCAGATCGTCTATGAGATCACCGAACGTGGCCTCATCAAGGAGGATAGCGGGGTCGCCAGGAAGGTCATGACGATGCTCCGCGCGCGCGGTTCACAAATCGCACTGGATGATTTCGGCACCGGTTATTCAAGTCTGAGCTATATCAGTTCCTTCCCGCTGGACTATCTGAAAATCGACAAGAGTTTCGTTGAAACCATAGGCACTGATGCCCTGACCTCAGGCCTGGTGGATGCCATTATCGACATGGCGCGGCGGCTGAAGCTTCGTGTCATTGCAGAGGGCATCGAAACCCGGGAGCAGGCCGAGTATCTTCGCGAGAAAGGTGTCGATTACGGGCAGGGCTGGTACTTTTCAAGGGGCATGAACGCCGTGGAGTTCATGAATTTCGCCAGATTGTTCAACACCGGTTCAGTCTGACTCATCCGTTGACCGGGCCTTGGTATCATGCCGCGGACCCGGAAGCGAATGACATCAGACTGAAGTGGTAATGTCCGGCAATGGCGAGGTCAAGCCAGGGTGGGTTTCCCTTTCGGGTAAGTATCCGGTGGCTGAATCTTCCGGCATGAGGATCCCCTTCACGGGTGACGCACTGCCCGGGAGGAAATTCAGTGCGGCGGGACTGTTTCACACGGAATGATGCGGCGTTCGGATCGACTCTGGTATATATTGTCGGCCGCCTGCGCAGTAGATCAATCCTGAATCCGACAGGCTCCTAGGGAAATCAACGAATGAACGCGTGCACTCACAAATAACCAGGTAACAAGATGACTATTGATTTGAAGACTTCCGCCCTCGATTACCACCGCCAGCCCGTTGCCGGGAAGATCTCGGTCGAGACGACCAAGCGCATGCTGACCCAGCATGATCTGTCGCTTGCCTACACCCCCGGGGTTGCGGCGGTCTGCGAGGCGATCGTCGAGGATGCCGATACCATCAGGGATTACACGGCGCGCGGGAATCTGGTGGCGGTGATAACCAACGGTACCGCGGTGCTCGGCCTGGGCAACATCGGACCCAAGGCGGCCAAGCCCGTGATGGAAGGCAAGGCGGCCCTGTTCAAGACCTTTGCGGATATCGATGTCTTCGATCTGGAGCTGGATGCCAGCGACCCTGACAAATTTGTCGATGCCGTGGCAGCCCTGGCGCCAACCTTTGGCGGTATCAACCTGGAGGACATCAAGGCCCCCGAATGTTTCGAGATTGAGCGGAAGCTGGTAGAGCGCCTGGATATCCCGGTTTTCCACGATGACCAGCACGGCACGGCGATTGTCGTGGCGGCGGCCATTCGCAATGGATTGCGAGTGGGGGGGAAACAGATCGAGGATGTGAAACTGGTCTGTTCGGGCGCCGGCGCCGCCGCGATGGCCTGTCTGGACCTGCTGGTCTCGATGGGATTGAAGAAAGAGAATGTCTTTGTCTGTGACCGCAAGGGCGTTCTTTACGAGGGTCGGGAAGGAACCAATGACCCGTACAAGTCGAGGTACACGCAGGCGACCGGCATGCGCACGCTGCATGATGCCATCGCGGGTGCGGATGTTTTCCTCGGCCTGTCCGGTCCGGGTGTTATGGACGCCGGGGATGTCAAGCGGATGGCCGAGCGTCCGTTTATCCTGGCGCTGGCCAATCCGGACCCGGAAATCCTGCCGGAAATCGCCCATGCTGCGCGCGATGATGTGATCATGGCGACAGGGCGGTCAGACTACCCGAATCAGGTCAACAACGTGTTGTGTTTCCCCTTTCTGTTTCGCGGGGCGCTGGATGTAGGCGCCACCGTCATCAATCACGACATGAAGATCGCCTGCGTGAAGGCGCTGGCCGATCTGACACTGGAAGAAACTTCGGACAGTGTCAGTTCGGCTTACCGGGGCGAGACCTTCCGGTTCGGCCCGAAGTATCTCCTGCCCAAACCCTTTGACCGGCGTCTCATGAGCCGCATTGCCGTGAACGTGGCCCGCGCGGCCATGGACAGCGGCGTGGCCAGGCGTCCTATCCAGGACCTGGCGGCCTACCGTCGAAAGCTGCAGGACTACCGGTTCAGGACCAGCGCACTGATGCGCCCGATCTTTGAACTGGTGAGACAGCAACCCCGACGCATCCTGTTCGCCGAAGGGGAGTCTTCCCGTGTACTGCAGGCGTTGCAGGTTATCGTCGAGGAAGATCTCTGCCGGCCCGTGCTGGTCGGCCGTCGTGACCGTATCGAGGAAAAACTCGGTGATCTTGGCATGCGTCTGCGACCAGATCAGGATTTCGGAATACTGGATCCGGGTGAGAACAAACAACGGGAACAGGACTGGCAATGCGCCCGCGACTGGTTATCCGGCAGCGGGATAACCCCCGACGGGGTAAAGGAACTGGTCCTGACGAATGGTACCGTCCTGTCCGCCGTGCGCCTGCGTCGTCGCATGGCGGATGGAGTGATTTGCGGCGTAAGGGGTGATTTCGGCACGCATCTGGATTACATACGCAGTATTGTCGGTTGCGGCGAGAATGTCCGCAACCTGTGTACCGTGAATCTGGTGATCACGCGACTGGGACCGCTGTATTTCACCGATACCCGGATTTCGACCTTGCCCGGGCCGGAGCACCTGGCGGACGTCGTACTGATGGCGGCGAAGGTCGTCGAACGTTTCGGTATCCATCCCAGGGTTGCGTTAATCTCCCATGGAGAGGGCGGGGGACAAGACGAAGGAGACAGACAACAAGCTGCCGCCATGGAGATCCTCAAAATGCGTGCACCGGATCTGGAAGTGACGGGTGTGATGGGGATCGAGGCCGCTTTGTACGTACCCGATACCGGCGTGTCTGACCCTGTTGACGGCGCGCCGGCTAACCTCCTGGTTATGCCGAATCTTGCGGCGGCGGGTATCGCGCTGGGCGTCATGAAACGTATCGGAAATGCCGTCGATGTGGGTCCGATACTCATCGGATCCCGCCTTCCTGTACATATCCTCAGTAACCGCGTGTCGGTGCGTGGAATCGTCAATATGACCGCGATGGTTGCCGCGGATGCCAGCTAGCTTACCATCCGCCCTGCCTGTCAGGGCGGAAGATCGCCAAGAAGGATGATTTCGTGAGCAATCAGGAAGGCATAAAGCGGCATCAGGGCGTACATGAGATAACGCACAGGCAACACCCTGTAGAGATGAAAGTTGAAATGCAGGACCAGGACAATCAGGGCCAGGCCGGTCACGGCGAGTTTTACCGCGGCGAAGGTGCGTATGTCCGTTTTTATCAGCCAGTCCATCAGTATATTCAGTTCTACAGCGCCATGATTTAACAGGACTAAGGTCAGGAAGGCATCGAGGCTGGACAACAGGATGATGACCACACTGGCAGCCAGCGGCCAGGGTTCATACCAATCGATATAGGAGTTCAGGTGGTCGTCTTTGCGACGCGACCGGCGACGACGCAAGATGAACAGCGCTCCGAATAGCGAGCGCAAGGAAAAGCGTCGCCGGTCCTGACATCGCCGTTCGAGGATCGTGTCGTCATGCACGGGGGGATCAGGATTTGTCATATCACGAGCGGGTGATGGATGGCGCTTCGTGGGGTGATACCCGTTATCCTGCAGCGTCCACGAATGAGCCACACCATTTGCATAAGCAGCTGAAGTAATTCATTTTTCATTAAAGTCGACGACCGTATGCCAGAGTATCGTGGCGGGTTGGGATGGTATGGGTAAGATAATAGAAACAATTAGTTGCAGAGAGGATCTCGTGCTTCTTCCAATGCTAGCCATATCGACTGATAACCTGAAAAATGAAGCGGTGGCAGTATGACTATTCAAAATTATAGAGTCAGGACGCATTGATATTTCAGGAGTACAAGTTGAATGAATCAGGAATAATCCGCACCGGCTTGCCACTGCCATCCCAATCGGGCCAGCAACAGCAGGGTATTGTTTTCCTATATTTTATGAATCAGTTTTGCTATGTTTACGTTAGTTATTAATGAACATATATTCTAGATATTGTGTTCGAATTAATAATTACTATAGATTTTCTGTCGGCAACCCGATTAACCTGGAGGAGACAAAAAAATGGCGGATCTATTTTCCGATGAATGGATGAAGAGCTTTATGAATCAGTGGAATGCAGAACCGGAATTATCGGATGCCCTTGCAAAAATCAATTTTAACTCAGTAATCGGCTATGGTTTTGATGGTGAGGACCAGCCTCGTGGGTTCATCGACGTTCAGAACGGCAAGGGAGTTGCTGCCGGTGTCTACAATGGAGAATCGCTTAACTGGGACTTGAGGGCCACGTTCGATAACTGGAACAAGTGGCTGGCCAAACCCCCGGGCATGATGGGTCTGGGCATGGCCTATACCTCCCGCAAGCTCAAATTCAACGTGGGTGACTATGGCGCCATGATCAAGGATCCCCGGATGGCCGGCCCCTTCATCAAGAGTTTTACCGTGATGGGTAGGGCTTGAAACCGATAACAAAACGAGTGGCTGGATTTGACGTGTGGATAATCGAAAAGCGTGCTTACTCTCCGCCAAGTCGAAATAAGAAATCTTTCAAGGATTCGTACCTAACTAAAACTGATCAGCTGGTCGGAAAGGCGCCGTCAATGACGGCGCCGGAATTTTTGCCGAACCTGCCCTAAATTATACGTGTGTGAGGCTTAACCCATGTTAATCAGAAAAATTATCTCCCTCGGGTTCCTTTGCCTATCCCTGCTGGGCCTTGATGTCCTTGCAGAAACTGCGCCGGATACGGTGATCACCGTGCCGAGTGTTGCGGTCGGTGGTACCGTCAGCCTGGGTGGCACCGTCGTGCCTTACAAGGAAGCTACCCTGTCGGCGCAGTTACCCGGACGGGTCGCGAGTATCTCGGGTGAAGAAGGGGACAGCTTCGAGGAAGGCGCGGTCCTGGTGACGATCACTGACGATGAGTTGCTGGCGCAGCGCCGCGCGGCGTTTGCTAACCTGGCCAATGCCGAGGCGTCATTGCGCAATGCCGGCGTGCAATATTCCAGACAATGGATTTCACCCTACGGCGGCCAGTCGAATGACATGATGGGCGGCATGGGGTCGCTGATGCGCAATTTCAGTAACCCGATGAACGACATGTTCGGCGGTAGTTCCCCGCGCGTCGACCGGGGCGCCAATCTTTATTCGTACAGCGTCCAGGTTGAACAGGCGCGCAATCAACTGGTAGCTGCCCGCGCCAAGATCGAGGAGATCGACACCAAGCTTCGCGATACAAAATCCATCGCCCCATTTGATGGCGTGATTACCCAGAAGCTGGTTGAGGTGGGTGATCCGGTGCAGCCGGGTATGCCACTGCTTTTGTTTGCGGATACATCCCAGTTGCAAATCCAGGTTGAAATTCCCGCCCGCCTCATGCCCGGCGTGAAAAGAGGCATGGTTGTCCCGGCCAGGCTGGATGTCGGTGATGTCGCCCTGCAGGCACGGGTGGCACAGATCTATCCGATGGCGGATCCTGACCGGCATACCGTAACCGTCAAATTCGATCTCCCGCAAGGTGCACCCGGCGGGGCCGGCATGTATGCCGATGTCATTATCAATGATATCAATGCCCATGTGCGTGAACTGCCTGTGATCCCCAAGAGCGCGCTGGTATGGCGTGGCAGTCTGCCGGGTGTCTATGTCCTGAACAAGGATAACCAGCGTGAATTGCGACTGGTACGCACCGGTGATGACGTCGGGCTTGATGGCGTTTCGATACTCTCGGGTCTCAAGACCGGTGAACGAGTCATCGTGGGGACACCGGGAAATTAATGTAAAAAAACCGCAGGTCACGGGTTGAATTACCCCGTGCAATGGCGCGGTATCGGGCGCCAGGGTACCCTGTAAATGATCAGGATAATATGGCCATTCGCCTGGCCAGGCAAGATGGCAGGGAGTTTGACTGGCCAACAGGCTTGTCTATTATCCAGAAGAAAACATATAAGAAGGCGGGATTAATATATGGCTGAGCAACACGACTTTTCCATGCCGCATGACCCCAAATCACTGGGTATCGCCGGCAGAACAGCGCGGCTTTTTATCACCTCTCCGGTCACGCCGATGTTGCTGATCGCAGCATTGCTTGTCGGTTTGATGGGATTGTTCTTCACCCCCCGCCAGGAAGACCCGCAAATCTCCGTTCCGATGGTGGACATCTTCGTTCGCTACCCGGGGGCCTCGGCAGAACAGGTGGCCTCCCTGGTTACCGAGCCGCTGGAACGGATAATGAAGGAAATCCCCGGTGTCGAGCACACCTATACGGCAACCGAACGCGGCAGCGCCCTGGTCACCGTGCGTTTCTTCGTAA
>Ga0210101_1000482_pt1 | contig 12964 bp, 15 predicted proteins | sample Muzzi_PWC_D1_FD_185534 | JGI IMG/M metagenome (GOLD analysis project Ga0210101, IMG submission 185534) | Wetland microbial communities from San Francisco Bay, California, USA, that impact long-term carbon sequestration - Muzzi_PWC_D1 (SPAdes) | ecosystem: Environmental > Aquatic > Marine >... | reverse complement strand
CCCCCTATAAACATTTGCAATGCCACTTGCCCGGAACAGAGATATAACAACATGCTGCGGAAATCATGACCGCCATATCCATGGTCGCCGTCATACCATACACCGCGCAAAAACCCGTTACGTCAGCTTGTATCGCTACACCACATCCACCCTGTTAAAACCAGACACGCACGCCAGCCACTGCCCGCGTCTCTTTGGTATCCAGGTTCGCAGCGCGGGCATAGTCGGCAGTACCGCCGTACTGACCTGCCCATTCGATACCTATATAAGGTGCGAACTCGCGCCTGATCTCATAGCGTAAACGGATACCGGCGGACAAATCGGATAAACCGGCACCGAGTGCGCGCCCGGCATCGCGTTTGCCATAGAAATCCGCCTCGAGACGCGGCTGCAGGATCAGCATCTGGGTAATCAGCAGTTCATATTCGCTATCCAGCCGCAGGGCGCTACGGCCCTTGTCGCCAACATAGGCAGTGACGTCGATCCCGAACCAGTAAGGCGCCAGCCCCTGGATACCGAACGCCAGCCAGCCGCGATCCGGTGCCACTCCGCTGTCGATGCGCACGCCAAGCTGCGTATCCCAGAAGGTTGACACGGCGTGCCCCCACAGCAACTCGGTACGCGCATCCTCAAGCTCGCCACCATCTATGTCGCCTTCGGCCTTGAACACCGCGCGGTCGTAATCGCGACCGTACCACGCCTGCACGTCATAGGCCGCTGCGTCGTTGTTATCGCTGCGCACGGTTTCAAGATTATCGATGAGTAGCGAGCCGAAGCTGTACTCATCGGCAAAACGCGGCCGGGAAATCGGCCCGAAATCATAGCCATCTGAATAGGCATGCGGGTCGCGGGCATCAGCGGGTGCCGCGCCACCCTGCATGGACACTGAATCCATGCCGGACATGTCGTATTCATCCATTGCATCGCTCATGTCCATCGTCATGCCCTGTTTGTCATCCATGTTCATACCAGCATCGGACACCGGTTTGTGATCCATGCCGGCCATCGGTATGGCGCTCGATTCAGCTACGGTCAGTGGATCGTCAGTCACCGGTGTTCGCGCCCAGGCCGGTGACAGGGACAAGGCCAGTACCACGACCATACTACGGGTCAGTTGTCGGGACATCATGCGTTCCTTCTTCTGCAGGTTTATGCGCATCATTCAAGCCACCACTACTTCGCGGAACATGCCCGCGTCCATGTGATAGAGCAGATGACAATGCCAGGCCCAGCGTCCCAGAGCATCGGCGGTAACCAGAAAGCTGACACGTTGGGCCGGCTGCACGTTGATTGTGTGCCGGCGCGCCAGAAAATGGCCCTCAGGACTAAGCAACTCACTCCACATACCATGCAGGTGCATGGGATGGGTCATCATTGTATCGTTATGCAGAATCACGCGCAGCCGCTCACCGCTACGGAAATGAATGGGTGTGGATTGCCCGAACTCCAGCCCGTCAATGGACCAGCTATAGCGCTCCATGTTACCGGTGAGATGCAGTTCTATCTCCCGTTCCGCACCGCGCGGATCGCGTGGGCCGCCTATGGTATGCAAGTCGGCATAGGTCAGCACGCGCCTGCCGTTTTTACGCAGACCAACACCGGGGTCGTCGAGGTTGGTACGTGGCGAATCTACGCGCATGTCGACACTGGGTCCGTATTCCGTTTTAGCGTGACGGGCGCGGGCCTCGACGGCGCCCATGGCCATGCCACCATCCATACTGTGATTCATACCCTCCATCCCGGTCATTCCTTTCGTCACGGCCATCCCATCACCGTGCGCCATACTCCCCATCATGTCCGCCATGTTAAGCCATTCAGGCGCGTCCAGCGCGGGAACCTCTGCCTCCATGCCGGCACGGGGGGCGAGGGTGCCGCGGGCGTAACCGCTGCGATCCATAGCTTGTGCAAAAAGCGTATAGGCCTGGTTCCTTGGTGACACCAACACATCATAGGTTTCACCCGGGCCGAAGCGAAATTCGTCAACCGTCACGGGCTCAACTTCCTGTCCGTCCACCAGTACAACCGTTAGTTTTAATCCCGGGATGCGCACATCAAAAAAACTTTGTGTGCCGCTGTTGATGAAACGCAGGCGTACACGCTCACCCGGACGAAACAGTCCGGTCCAGTTACCCGCCGGCGTTACGCCGTTCGTCAGGTAGGTATAGGTATATGCCGATATATCAGCCAGGTCAGTGGGACTCATGCGCATCCGGTTCCACATGCGCCGCTTGCTGATGGCGGCCGATAGCCCCGCAGTTGAGGCGTGGCGAAAAAAATCAACCAGGGTAGGCTGGTTAAAGTTGTAGTAATCGCTCTGCTTTTTGAGATTGGCATAGACCGTCATCGGATCTTCGTCCGTCCAGTCGGACAACTGCATGATATAGTCGCGATCGGAGCGAATTTTCTCGCCAGCGGCCGGTTCAATAATGATTGCACCGTATATGCCGGTCTGTTCCTGGAAACCGGAATGGGAGTGATACCAGTAGCTCCCCGCCTGCTGTACCTTGAAGCGATAGGTGAAGGTTTCACCCGGCGCAATACCCGGGAAACTGACACCGGGTACGCCATCCATCTGGTAGGGCAGGATAATGCCGTGCCAATGGATAGACGAGGATACTTGCAAGCGGTTGGTGACCCGGATTGTTACCGTCTCACCCTGACGCCAGCGCAGGGTGGGCGCCGGGATAGATCCATTGACAGTCGTCGCCAGTCGCGGTGTGCCGGTGAAATTAACCGGGGTCTCCGCTATAGTCAGATCAAACTCGGTGCCGGTTAGCACCGGGGCTGTGCCGGTGACAGTCCCGGGCGCCTCCGCCCGCGCCCGGACCGGACTCAGGTACGGCGACAGCCCCAGCAACAGGCCACCCGCGGCAAGACCCTGGACAAACTGCCGGCGAGGCAAATTTGGTAAATTAATGCTGGCATGCGGTATTCTCTTCATTTTCAGTTTATCTCCAGGCTGATAAAGACTGCCTTGATATGTTCGTGCATTGTAAAACCCCTCTGGAATCTCCCGGACTCGTGACCTGAAGAACCACTCCCTGTCGGCTAGTAGCAACAGCAGGTCTGCTGAAATCGCGCCGGTAAGGATTTAGAACGACAATGTGAAAATTCACACTGACATGTGCAAACTCACGCAGACCAATCCGGCAGACGGATTGATCCTGATTATCCGAGCAGGCTTCGAGGAGGTTTTATTTCGGCGGGAAGATAAATACTTATCAGAGAGGTGATCGTAGCTTCTATATAATTTGATGAAGGCAGTATCGGGGTCTCGAATACACACATTACAGAGGCAGGGCTACAGGCCGGTGTAAGACAGCAGCTATCAGTCCCGCCCTTTCCATCATGATCGTCATGATGATGCTCCGGCGCCATACCGTCATCAACAGCATAATCACCCGCATGATCGAAAACTGAAGAATGTGTATGATGATGGCCGTGGTCCATACTCGCCATGGCATAGGAAAAAGCCACCGGCTGAATCACCATCGTGATCAGCAGCAGCTTAATAATTGTTTTCCCTTTCACGCCAGACATCTAAAAATTTTACGCCCCTATAGCTTATAATTCAAGTTAATCCCTTAGAACCCGTCAATTTCTATAAGTTCCAATGCCTGGTATCCGAAACGGGACAGATTTATTTTCAAATAGTTCCAGGAACATCACTCGCTCCGTATAAGTCTCCGCATCTCCGTGCACAATCGTCTTGCATTGGGCCGATCCACGACAATTTGTCACATTCCGCGAATCGATTATTTTCATTAAACCTTTGGATTAATCGATTAACATGATGCTGTTGATAGTTGTCCAACCGGCCAATGCCCATATCAGTATGTGCTGCGGTAAATGCGGCGGCAACATGCCGCTGAATATTCCCGGCGCCGGCTCAACGAAGGCACTGGCCTACCAGACCCGCTGCGGTGCCTGTCACGGCCTGCCGCATCCGCACCGGCATACCTTCGCCCACTGGGGGCATCTGCTGGCTTTGATGGAGGTGAGGATCAAGGGGTGCGGCATGGACCCGTTGAACGCTGATGACAGGGATGCGATACTCGCTTACCTGAAAAACAATGCCCGCTCTGACTAACCGGTAGAGACATATGATCAACGCGATGTCCATCACCCTGGCAATTATACTTGTCATCAGCAGCCTGAATACCGGCACCGCCGGCATGAATACCGGCACCATTGGCGCTCAGACCGAACCGGGTTTTGATATTCCCAGGCACCGTGTCCCTGCGCCTGATTTTGAATTGCCGGACATCAATGGCAACACCGACAGCCTGGCACGGTATCGTGGCAAGGTGGTATTGCTGAATTTCTGGGCGACCTGGTGCCCGCCGTGCCGGGAAGAAATGCCATCGCTGCAATCGCTGTATCATGTCCTGGCAGACCAGGGTCTGGTAGTGCTGGCCATCGCCGCCGACAGGGGCAATAAAAAGGGGATAATGGAATTTGCCGGAAAACTGGCGATAGACTTCCCGGTACTGCTGGACCCTGACGGCGACGTCAGAAACACCTATGAAGTCTCGGGCCTGCCGATGAGCTATCTGATCGGCCGGGATGGAAAGATCTCCGCACGGATTATCGGCTCGCTGAACTGGTCCGATCCTGAAGTCGAGTCATTTATCAGGGAACACCTGACTGAAGAGCCTGAGCCCATATAATCCGGGAGTTTCACTAAGTGAATTAAGGGTTTAAATCGTGAATAACAGGCAAGGTATAATCTGAAACTACTCCGTCGCCGTTACTATTCTACCCCCAGTAACCAGTCGATAGCAGAATTTCTCTGTACAAATACCCTGACTTTCCAGCCACGGCTGACGCATAAAGTCTCGTACAACTGGGCATCTCTCCATGTCTTGCCTACCTCCGGTACAACAAGGGCCAGTTTATTCCTCTGGTCAGCCTGTAATTCGTCCCATTGATCAGGCACTTCGTGGATATCCAGGGTAGAGAGGCCTGAGTCCGCGTTATGGACATCCGTGAGAAACAAGTGGGAGCCCTCTCCTGCTGCCAGCCTCAGGGCTTCCACGGTTTGGTCTCGGACATCCTGTACCGTAATTGTACCGTTGTATACGGTTTGTATGATTCCCGAATCGGGATCTATTTGAATTTTCCATGCCATATACTTTTCTCCAATAATTAAATTTATGACGCCCCCTTTTTTAATCATAAATTTACTAATAAGCGCTATTATCGATTTAAAGATTAAATCAGCCAACAATAAAGAATAAGCCCTGCACCAATACCCATTACGGAATGTGACACGGCAAAAAATACTGCGAAACATCCAACTGTATCGGATTAAGTCAGAAAAGTGTGTGCTCAGAGGCCATGGTCAGACCCTGATCACCTGTATAAGATTATTTCTCTTACCCTCTAACTAACGGGAATTCCACCCAGAAGGTGCTTCCCTTACCCTTTGTGCTATCAATACCAATATTCCCGCCCATCAGCTTAACAAAGGACTTTGTGATGACGAGGCCCATACCCGTTCCTTCAATATTGGGAACGTTAAGTCGTTCAAAGGGTGTGAATAATTTGGCGATATCATCTTCCGTCAAACCTTCACCAGTATCGGTTACACAGATGCGTAATCGTTGATTATCAGTGAGTTCACTATCCAAAGTGATTTGCCCATGCTCCCGGTTGTATTTGATCGCATTGGAAAGCAGATTCAGCAGCACTTCTTTAAGGCGGGTATAGTCTGCCTCTACCCTGTATCCCTTGTCACTTATATTATCTATCAGTTCTATATGACGAGCTCCGGCCTGATTTTGTATCAGGGATATACAGTTTTTCAGCAGCTCACTAACATTGACTTCCTCAATGATAACTCTAAGTCTCCCCGATTCAATACCGGTCAGATCCAGCACCTCATCGATGAGAACCAGCAAATGACGACCACCTTCCATAATGTATCTGATGCTGTCTCGTTGGCTCGCACTGAGCCCTTCGGTATCCTGCTCAAGCAATTGTCCGAAGCCAAGAATGGAGTTCATCGGTGTGCGTAACTCATGGCTCATGCGTGACAAGAATTGTGACTTGGCCACATTGGCACGTTCAGACTCATCACGTGCCGCTGCCAGTTCGGTCGTACGTTCTTCCACCAGATCCTCTAAATGCGCGCGGTATTGAATGAGCTCGGATTCGGCGTGTTTGCGATCAGTGATATCCCGCACCATGACGACCAACAAATGCTGATTACCAACCAGTGCCTCATTGATTGAAATCTCAAGAGGAAAGACACTCGCATCCTTCCGTCGCCCGACAGCTTCGTGCAATCCTACTTCAAGAATATTTGTGGTGCCGGTATGAATATTGTTATTCAGGTGCTGGGGATACAGTGAATGATCAGGTTTCTGAATCAATGTATCGGCGCACCGCCCAATTACCTCGTCAACCGAATATCCAAACATATTTTCGGCTGACTGACTAAAGGCCCGGATAAGCCCATCATCATCAATTGTTATGATACCATCAACGGCGCTCGAGACAATTGCCTTCAGGTACTCCTGACCGGCGTGCTTGGAACGCTCGGCCAAATATGCGCGAAGTGTCACTAAAACGACTACTGCTGCAAGAACAAGCAACCATCCCCAATAATCCCGTAACAGGGATAACAGAGTCACTTTATCGAGACCGGCATATGGGCCTATACGCAAGCGTTTGTAGAGTTCATACACGCGTTCATAGCCAATAGCTACGGTCCAGTCCTTGAGACCGGCCGCTATTGCGGCAGAATCGGATCCGTCCATCTGCAAAAGAAGTTGCGTCACCTCATCCGCCAGCGCATTGGAGGTATGCCTGGATTTGACAAAAGGCCATTCAGGATAGAGTGGCGTGCTTAACAGGAAGGGAAATCCTGGAACCGACTGCGAATTCAGTATTTTGAAATCATCCAGGTCGATCTTGCCTTCCTCTGCCATACTCTCAAGGATGCCGGTACGCACTGTTCCGGCATCGGCCTTCCCTGTGCTCACCGCATGGACAACTGCGTCCTGGGGAAATCCGGTATATCCCAGCTCACCAAGATCATAAAAGGGATCAATGTCGATTTTATCCAATTCGCCCCAGGCCATGCGAAAGCCGCCAAAGGCATTGGCATTCACGGCCATGAGTCTCCTTCCTTTTAGATCGCTCAATGTATTAATATCATTGCGATTCGAGCGCGTGAATATAACCGCGCCGAATACAGCCATGGGTGTCCCCCCTATCCGATGCCGCCGCAAGGTAACCAGTTGCGCAGCACCCTGTTTCGTGGCTAATTCAATATATTGACCAGGGTTGGTCAGTAAGAAATCCACCTCATCATTTATGACGGCTTGTGAAAGACCGTTCAAATTATAGGGTATAATTTGGAAATGATGGCCGGGCAGCTCATTTGATAGATATTCTGCGGTTGGAGTCCATTCTTTTAAAGCCTCCACGTCGCCTCGAATCGCGAGCACACCGATTGTATAATGTTTTCCTGATGTTTCGTCCGCCAGCGCCGGTAATGGCTCAAACATGGATAGTATTACTGGAATGAATGCAAGACATCGCCATACTAGGGCGAATGTGTCTATCGTTTGCATAATTGCCAGCAATGCGATTGCTCCATCGTTGGATCAGATATTCTACAAGGACCCATTACATCTTACGCCGCACCATTTTCCATAACCAGTATCATGCAGCAGGTACGAACTAATATAGCGCCTGAAACCTGTGAGGCAAAGTCATAAAGTCCAGCGATCCACAACCGACAGTAAATGGTTGTTATTGATTGCATCGACAGCCAGCTACCTGAGAGATTATTTTTATTCCCCAGATCATCGTCTGACATACAATTGATTATTTAATAGCTGGAGAAAACAGATTTTGCGGTTACCATTCTGCTATAGCTGATAACGTGGTAACCCCGGGAGGCTGGCAACATAATGACAGATTTATTTTTAACTCATTTTTGTAAAAACTAAATCTGTCCCTTTTGTGAAACGGCGTGGGCCTGGAATCCAATATAGAAAAGGCGGAAAATATTAATTTTTCCGCCAATCTCACCGAGCCGATCATCATTGATGATCTGTTTCAATCTATCGAACTGGCACTAGATCGGGAATGAAAGAAGCTAATAACAAACAGTGGACAGACCACAATTACGGGAACTGCGAGCAAGCTCAGAAAAGGTGAAGATCCCCCAGCGAGACCAACAGGAAATTGATCGTGGTCTGCCCCCTGCTTATTCTGTTTATTAATATTTTTATTCAGGAAAGTTACCGCCGCCTTACTTTATACTGATACCCGTCCATTTGCCTTTATGGTTGCTAACCGTAATACTGGAATTACCGACTGTGTGGATGTTTACGACGACTTCACGGTACTGATCACCGTCGTAGGCCCATTTACGTGCAATGCGTACTTCACAATCCATACGTACCGCGCCACATTGGGAAACCGCATCGACGGTATCATTTTTCAGTGTTTCCTCGATAGACTTCTTTATATTCTGGAGTTGTTTGGTATCCAGCTTCAGGTCGCCAAGTACGTTTGGTGCATTCAGGTTAATAGTGTCTGCGAACACAGGCGTTACTAATGTTACAGCCAATACGCACCCGATAGAGATCAACAATCGTCTATACATTTATTCCTCCCCAGGACATTTTCACGGATTTAAGCAATCTGGTATTGCACTGTAGAAGGGGCCTTCTGTCAAGTTTTCAGGGAAAATAGTTTAGATTACAGCGTATTGGGCGCTGATTCCACGGGGTACATCGAGCTAATTATGATAATTTTCGATCGCAAAGACTTTGGCTTGCCGAGTCTTGGCACACTGACTACGCGTAATGGTTGACCAGGAGTACTATCCCTGGCAATCGTGCCATCTATCACCCTAAAATGTGCTGACACCTTGATTCGTCTTAATCAATCACAATACCCAGGGTGGCTAAGCGAAGAATACCCCAAACTTCTATTTACTAACGGTCCGGTGGTGACGACTCAACATCACGACTCAGTTTCTGATAAACACCTAGACCAATCACCAACATCACCACTGCAATCAGAAGGAAGGTCGGATACACCAGCATTGCCATATCTCTTTTAGCCGCAACGAATATAAACACAAGCGCCTCCAGGCTCGCGGCAATTGATATAATTACCATGAATTTTGTCAATGTCTCACGTGCCTCCTTGGACTCTCCCAATTCACGGTCTTTAAATACCTCTTCTTCAAGCAGGAACTTTGAGACATCAAAAACAGCCATAGCAATTACAATAAAACCAATAGCATCCAGCAATGCCGTAACCAGTGCTTTCTTTTCATTGAAGGCAAACCAGATATCGTGGACCGCAACCCCCATCATGGTAAGGCTGATCACGGCCAGAGATATTGCAACTAAAAAATAGATGATCGCACCGACTTTTTCAGATAAACGGATGAACATATCCATCACATTCTCCTTATATATGTGATTTTCTGCGATAATCGGGATCAGATACAAATTAACAGGTTGCCATATCAGGTGACAAGACTGTAACACGACTCATGCCTGGCCCAGCCCCCGGATGGATTACGCCCTGCTCCTCTTTACGTCTACTCCATTTAATCAGGGAGTGCTCACCGGATTTAAGGCAAACAGGTAGAAAGGCGCTGGGATTGGGGAGATAGACCGTAATATCCTTGTTATCGTGTTTGAATTTCACACCCCCGCACATAGACTGATGACACCTTTTGGCTAAAGTATTTGAGAAAAGGACGATAACTTAGAATATATGGACAACACCATAACGTTCCTGGTTGGCTGCCAAAAGGAGTCAGAATGAAACCGAAATCAGGTCATACTCGCATTAACAAACACGATGTTCTGTATAGCCACGTATTTTATCAGAGAGACTGTGACGGGCGCGGTGAAGGCTGGTATTTTATGCTGAGTCATAGCAGACCCTACGGCCCCTTCAAAGATAAGGACTTGGCACATACAATCCTTGAAGGGCTTGTGAAACGCCTGGAAAATGGTGAATCTGAAGATGACATCCGAGATCAGGGCTGATCTGCTGATATAACGTGCAAAGGGCATGGAGGGATTAAAAAATAATGCCTCCATGCCCTTTACGTACTTTACAGTATGCCATCAGATAGATTCATGTTTGATACAAACGAAGTCGGTGACAAATTATAATTAGTCACATTTGTCACCGACCCCATTAGTAGTTGTTAAATTTAGTCTAGTTTTCCGTAGTCGTACCAGACAGCCTCGATATTGTGGCCATCAAGATCATAGACAAACGCGGCATAGTAGCCCGGCCAATAGTCACGATAGCCCGGACCGCCATTATCAGTCGCACCTGCGGCCAACGCCGCCTTATAGAAAGCCACAACCTCATGTCGATTTTTTGCCTCGAAAGCAATATGAGTCGGTACGGCGGTATCCTTGTGCACAATCCAGAAATCGGTATTCTTGCCATCGTTGAAACCAGCAGACTCACCGTATTCCATGTTGTTGCTATAGCCGAGCGGCGTGAGAGCCTGCACGTAAAACTTCTTTGCCTTTTTATAGTCGCTCACTGGTAATGTTGTATGTGCTATCATGCCCGGATTTCCTCCTGATCGTGATAAACAGTCGGTATTTTGTGCTTGAGGCAAATGCCACCCGAAAACGCCTGCCTCTGCCGTCCCAGTGTCCGGTTCAGGACCACGCAGAGTACTCAGGTGGAAGACAGCCGAGTCTCTGCGCGAGTACCGCTGTCAAACAGGATCATCTCCCAGATATCCCTGGCCACATCCTGGCGCAGGATGTACACGCCTCCGTCATCGCCGCGTACCTTGAAATAACGGTGCTCGGGTGCCACCCAGCGATCCACGATCTCCGCTATCTCGATTACCCGCTCCCCGAGGAAAAAGCGCTGCGGGGCCTCCTCGGCACGATGACCGGCGTAGCATTCGACACGAATTGTCGCACTGGTTTCGGACATAATAAACAATTATAGACGCTACAAGCCTAAAATATATACTATACGCTTATACCCTGATAACAGAACATCTGAGCCCTGCTTACCGGGCTAAAGGAGGTAACATGTTGGAACTCAACCCGGAAACGGTGTGCTTCCTTATGAACAAGGCCAAGGAATTTCACGCCAAAGAGGGGGTGGTCATCCCCGATGAACCTCTCAGTCCAAGTGAAGATTGGGCACGCCAGGTCCTTGCGGATCACGAGGATGACCTCACCTACCAGGAAATCAAAGCCGCCGTTGACGACCTGGAACCTGATCAACAAACGACCCTGGTGGCGTTAATGTGGCTGGGACGGGGTGATTACGACAGGGATCAATGGGACGCCGCCTGCTCCGATGCCAGGGAGCAATGGACTCCGAGAACAGCGGAATACATCATGGCCAAGCCCCTGGTCGCAAACTATTTGGAAGAGGGACTTGCCCTCCTCGGCTACAGCTGCGAAGAATAGACATTGCGGCATCTAGTAAAAGGGGCGCCCATAAGTCGTTTTCTGTCAATAGGGCGATAAAAAACGAAGTGTACCACCCCAGTGTTATAGCTGTATCGATCATCGTGCCGTACACCCGATTCTTAGTGTTATGCGCTACTTCAAAATGAAGTGCTCCAGTCACCCATCAGGATCAAGATGATCGGCGCTGCCATGCGACAGTTTGACCGTCATCCCTGGCCAATAGTGGCCCCATAAAATAATCGGTACCTCGGCATGTCTAATTCGTTACAGTTCAAGGACTGATCGTCAGTCTCCGCAGAGCTCATGTCGAGGGCACTTCACTCAAACCGATCATTAAAGATCAGGTGATGGATATTCAGAGAACCGGGCTGGTCGCCATACCCCTTTCGATCTCATCGCCTGATAACCGCTTAGCCAAAGGCCCGGGCCACATCAAAGGTCGTTCCGTCCTTGAGCATATGATAACAGGCGCGGGTCAGCTTGTTGGCCACGGCCTTTTTGGCCACCATCAAGGGCACCTTTTTGCACTTGCGCTGGTAGTAGCGTTTGATCACGGGGTTCCAGATGCAGGCATAATGGGCCGCCTCGATAAAGGCCATGGCCAGATAACGATTACCGTTTTTGGTATTGCCCTTGCCCTTGGATTTGCCATTGCTGATCTTGTCGGAGGGTACGCAACGGGCATAGGATGAGAAATGCCCAACCTGGGCAAAACGCTCAATGGGGCCGGTCTCCAGCAAGATGGTCATGCCCAGTATCTTGCCGATGCCGGGTGTGCTGGTGATCCGTGCGTAGTGTTCGCTGCGTTGACACGTCGACAAGACAAAGGCCTCGATCTCTTCAATTTGCGCCTTGAGTTGCTGTTGCAACAGAAGCGCATGCCGGGCCGAAAACAGGCTCGCTGCGTCATCAAAGTATCGAACCAATGAATCAGTGGTTAATTGCTTGACCTGATGGCTGGTCAGACGCTGTCCGGTATGCCGACCAATCAGGCTTTGCAGACTGAGCAACTGGGCCGTGTGCTGCTTGACCAGCAGCAAGCGCCGGCGCAATACATCGCGGACATGACGCTGAGATTTGGGGTAGATGTAGCCGGTCGGTAAGATATTGAGCCGCAGCAGATGGGCCAGAAAGCGCGCATCGGTGGCATCATTGGTGTATTTGATACCATTATATTGCTGAATAGCTAGCGTATTGGCCAGGTGCACGGGATAGCCTTTGTCGATGAGTCCATCGACCAGCCAGTACCAGTTATAGGTGGATTCGACCACCACGCCTGTCATATCGTTCTGGTACGGCAGCAAATGGTGGCTGATAGTATTCAGGTCATTGTCCAGGCGTTTTTCGCTGATTAATCGGTCATTATCATCAATCACAGAAATCATGCTGTTATTGCTATGCAGGTCAATTCCGCAGTAAAGTGTCATTCGTCGTCTCCTTTGCTGTGAGTGTAAGCCCATTCGAGTTTAACGACTCTGGATGCCTCCGCAAGGGAGGCGACGACTTATGATTTTCAG
>Ga0210101_1000481_pt1 | contig 12972 bp, 10 predicted proteins | sample Muzzi_PWC_D1_FD_185534 | JGI IMG/M metagenome (GOLD analysis project Ga0210101, IMG submission 185534) | Wetland microbial communities from San Francisco Bay, California, USA, that impact long-term carbon sequestration - Muzzi_PWC_D1 (SPAdes) | ecosystem: Environmental > Aquatic > Marine >... | reverse complement strand
CGGCGTTCCCATCGGCGACCGCGGCCAGGGAATGCCGGGCACGTCGAGTTCGGCCAGGTCCAGCCAGGGCAATCCGTCTTCCTACATCGTCCACGGCAAGCGTTACTACGTCATGGACAGTGCCCACGCCAGAGGGTACGTCGAACGCGGCATCGCCTCGTGGTACGGCCGCAAGTTTCATGGCCGCAAGACTTCCAGCGGCGAAATCTACAACATGCACGACATGACCGCCGCGCACAAAACCCTGCCGATCCCGATATACGTGAAGGTCAGGAATCTGGACAACGGGCGGACCGCGATCGTCAAGGTCAACGATCGCGGTCCGTTTATCGACGGGCGTATCATCGATTTGTCATACGCCGCCGCGACCCGGCTCGGCGTCGATGGACCCGGAACCGCCAACGTCGAGATCAGTGTCGTCGATCACGGTCCGACCCGGCCCTACGACCTGGTTCGTGCGCAGCCCCCGAATGCACCGGTCGCAACGGCGAGCGAAGCCATACCGGCCACGCCGCTGCTGCGCGACCAGCCGCTTTATATTCAAATGGGTTCGTTCGCGAGCCTCAATAATGCCGACAACCTGGTCAGGGACCTGCTCGCCGTGAACGAATCGGCAGCCCAGGTTTCGCCGCTGCAAACCGACCAGGGACTGTTTTACCGGGTTCGCGTCGGGCCGTTGTTCGATCTCGACGAGGCCAACGCAATCCTTGCACGACTCAAGGGTAAAGGCTTCGATTCGCTGCGCATCGTTGTCGAGGAATGAACCAATTACCCTTGAGGGCGCTGGCGGTGATCGCTACAATCCCGTCTCTTCGTCGTTCACAACTCCTCGGGTCAATATGAAAATCGCTTCGCTGGTCACCGGATTCCTGGCCATGATGTTCGCCGTGACCGGCCAGGCGGCCGCGCCGATTCCCAATCCCCCCGAGCTGGACGCCAACAGCTACTTGCTGATCGATTTCGATTCCGGGGCGACGCTTGCCGAAAGCGATGCCGACAAGCGGGTCGAACCCGCCAGCATCACCAAGCTGATGACGGCTTACCTGGTCGACAAGGCGATCGCCGACGGTACTATCGGGATCGGCGACATGGTCACCATCAGCGAAAAGGCCTGGCGCATGAAAGGATCGAAAATGTTTGTCGAGGTCGGCAAGCAGGTATCGGTCGAGGAATTAATGAAAGGCTTGATCATCCAGTCCGGCAACGACGCCAGCGTCGCGCTGGCCGAGTACGTGGCCGGATCGGAAGACGCCTTCGTCGGCTACATGAACCACCAGGCCAAGGTCCTCGGCATGACCAACACCCATTTCGCCAATGCGACCGGCTGGCCGGCGGAGGATCACTACAGCACGGCGCGCGATATCGCCATCCTGACACGCGCGGTGATCCGTGACTTTCCGAAATCCTACAGTCTCTACAAGGAGCGCGAATATACCTATAACGACATTCGGCAGTTCAATCGCAACCGGTTGTTGTGGCGCGACGATAGTGTCGACGGCGTCAAGACAGGCCATACCGAGTCCGCCGGCTACTGCCTGGTGGCCTCGGCAAAGCGCGAGGACATGCGCCTGATTTCGGTGGTGCTGGGCTCGGATTCGGACAAGGCGCGCACGCAAAGCAGCCAGGCGCTGCTCAATTACGGTTTTCGCTATTACGAGACCTACCGGCTGTATACCGCCGACGAGGTATTGAACCGGGCGCGTATCTGGTACGGCGAACAGGACGAGGTCGCCATGGGGGTCGCCCGCGATATCCATATCACCATTCCTCGCGGCCGCTACGACGATCTCAAGGCGTCGATGGAAGTCGATGCCGAGATCAACGCACCGGTGACGCGCGGGCAGCAGCTCGGCGTGGTGAATATTCGGCTAGATGACGATGTGCTGTTGAGCGAGGACCTGGTCGCCTTGCAGGATGTCGGTAAAGGGAGCTTTATCAAACGGACGATGGACCGCATCAAGCTGATATTCAAGTAATGCCCGGCGAGTTCCCCGGCGGCGGCAGCGGCCTGGCGCTGATCGACTACCCGAGCAAGTTTCCACTCAAGGTCTTTGGAACCGACGATCCCCGGTTCGAACCCGCGGTACTCGAACTGATTCGAGCACGGTGCCCGCAGGCAGAGCACATCGAGGTGCGCCGCCGCAGGAGCCGCGGCGGTAAATACCTGGCGCTGACGCTGACCTTTACCGTTTACAGCCAGCAACAGCTCGAGGAAATCTACCAGGATCTTTACGACTGCGAGCAGGTCGTAATGTCGTTATAAACTCGGAATCCGCATCATGCTGGTCAGGAATATGGGATTGTCCGACTATCGCGAAACCTGGGCGGCGATGCAGCAATTTACCGATCGGCGCGGTGCCGAAACTCCCGACGAACTGTGGCTCACCGAGCACGAGCCGATTTTTACCCAGGGGCTGAACGGCCGCCCCGAGCACTTGCTGGCGCCGGGCGATATACCCGTGGTGCAGGTCGATCGTGGCGGGCAGGTCACTTACCACGGCCCCGGCCAGCTGGTGGTCTACTGCCTGCTCGATATCCTGCGGCTCGGCATCGGCGTCAAGGGCCTGGTCGGCCGCATCGAGCAATCGGTCATCGCGCTGCTCGACGATTACGATATCGAAGCGCAGGCGCGGGCCGGGGCGCCGGGGGTTTACGTCGGCGAGGCCAAGATCGCCGCCCTCGGATTGCGCATTCGAAAAGGATGTTGTTATCATGGCCTGAGTTTGAATGTCGATCTGGATCTCGAGCCCTTCGACCGAATCAATCCCTGCGGTTATCGAGGACTCGCGGTCACCCGCCTGAAGGATCTCGGCGTCGGCGACGATCTGCAGACGGTCGGCGACCGTCTGGCGGCCTTACTGACGGAACGATTGAGTGAAAAAAAACCAGGTAGTACAAGGCGTTAAGCTGAAAGGGGCCGACAAGGTCGCGCGCATTCCGATCAAGGTCGTGCCGTCGAAGACCGTGGCGCGCAAGCCGGCATGGATACGCGCCCGCGCGCCGGTCGGTGACCGCGTCAAGCAGCTCAAGGCGCGGCTGCGAGAAAACAGCCTGTACACGGTCTGCGAGGAAGCGTCCTGCCCCAACCTCGGCGAATGCTTTTCCAAGGGCACGGCAACCTTCATGATCATGGGCGATATCTGTACCCGCCGCTGCCCGTTCTGCGACGTCGGGCACGGCCGCCCGAATCCGCTGGATACCGCCGAGCCGGAAAATCTCGCGCGCACCATTCGCGACATGGGTCTGCGTTACGTGGTGATCACCTCGGTGGACCGCGACGACCTGCGCGACGGCGGCGCCGCGCACTTCGTCGCCTGTATACGCGAAACCCGCAAGCTCAACCCGCAGACCCGGATCGAGATACTGACCCCGGATTTTCGCGGCCGCATGGATATCGCGCTGCAGATCATGACCGAGGCGCCGCCGGACGTATTCAACCACAACCTCGAATCCGTGCCGTCGCTGTACCGCAAGATTCGCCCCGGTTCGGACTACGCCTGGTCGCTGGAACTGTTGCGCCGCTTCAAGGAGTTGCACGCCGGTGTGCCGACCAAATCCGGGCTGATGCTCGGGCTCGGGGAGGAACTCGACGAGGTCAGGCAGGTACTGCGCGACATGCGCGCCCACGACGTCGACATGCTGACCCTGGGGCAATACCTGCAACCGAGCCTCGATCATCTCGCCGTGGAGCGTTTCGTCACCCCCGACGAATTCGACGAACTTGGCGCCTACGCGCGTTCGATCGGATTCTCACAGGTCGCCAGCGGACCGATGGTGCGCTCGTCTTACCATGCCGACCTGCAGGCGGAGGGTGTCTTCGGCGGCTGAGCGTTCAGTTTACTGAACCACTGTCCCGGATTTGACTATTCGCGAGATTGACGGCTTCGGCAAGCCCGCTAGAACGGGCTTGCTTCGGGAGTATCGATTGAATCGGGACCGCTATTGAGGGGGTCAGAGCAAAATTTCCCCGAACAGTGCGGTTTCGAGCGAAGCCTGACGAAATCCTTGCGCAGGCAAGGATTTCGCCGGCTGGTGGAGGTGCTAGTCGGGGGGGTACTCGGAAATTCTGGTCTGACCCCGAGGATTCGGGATTTGAGTATTCGGATCCTGATCGGGTTCGGCAAGCCCGTAAGTATGGGCTTGCATCGGGAGCGTCGATTGGGCCGGGACCGCCATTGAGGGGGTCAGAGCATAATTTCCCCGGTCAGCGCGCTTTTTCAAACGAAGCCTGAGGAAATCCTTGCATAGGCAAGGATTTCGCCGGCTGGCGAAGGTGCCAGTCGAAGCGTTCGCGGAAATTTTGATCTGACCCCGAGGGTTCGGTTACTGGTCGTAAACGGTTGCTATCGGTTCGCGTTTGTGGGCAGTGCTCAAGAAGATGTGAATGATCCGCTGCGCGATCTCGGGGTCGACCTTCTTGCCCTCGAGAAAATCGTCGATCTGGTCGTAAGTCAGGCCGAGCGCATCCTCGTCGGGTTTCGACGGCGCCAGGGTTTCCAGGTCGGCGGTCGGCGCCTTGGTGATGATACGCGCCGGCGCCCCGAGGTGCTTCGCGATCTGCCGCACCTGGCGCTTGTTGAGTCCGAATAGCGGCACGATGTCGCAGGCGCCGTCGCCGTACTTGGTATAGAAGCCGGTGACGTTTTCCGCGGAATGATCGGTGCCGAGCACCAGCCCGTTGAGCAAACCGGCGATTTCGTATTGCGCGATCATGCGCATGCGCGCCTTGACGTTACCCTTGACGAAATCCTCTGCCGCTTCGCCTTGCCCGCCCAGGCCGGCTTCGGCCAGCGCCGCCAGCGTGGTTTCGTGTATCGCGTCGCTGCCGGCCTGCACGTTGACCGTCACCCCGTGGCTGGGCTGAATGAAGTCCAGCGCCAGTTGCGCATCGGCCTCGTCGGCCTGCTGCGAGTAGGGCAGGCGCACGGCGACGAAACGGTAGTCTTCCTTCGACATGTTGAGTTCGTCGACGGCGAGTTGCGCAAGACGCCCGCAGGTGCAGGAATCGACACCGCCGCTGATGCCGAGCACGAGGGTGGTGCCGCCGCTCAGCTCGAGCTGGTGCTTGATGAAATCCACCCGCCGCCGCACTTCGTACTCGACGTCGATACTGGGCAGTACTTTCATTTCGGAAACGATATCTGACTGGTTCATGGTGGCCTGGCTGATCGGGTTAATAGGGAACGGGATGCCGCCGGTAGACGCGGTGTATATCCTCCAGAACCTCGTCGCCGAGCCGTAGCCCGGCTGCGCCGAGGTTGTTCGCCAGCTGCTCGATGCTGGTGGCGCCGATGATGCTGGAGGTGACGAACGGGCGCTGGTTGCAAAACGCGATCGCCATTTGCGCGGGGTCGATGCCGTGCCGGCGGGCGATACTCACGTAGGCATCGACGATCGGCCAGATGCCATCGTGCACGCGCCCGTAGAGATCGGAATTGATCGTCAGCCGCGAACCAGAAGGCCGTGCGCCGTTGCGGTATTTGCCGGTAAGCAAGCCGCAGGCCAACGGCGAGTAGGGTAGCAGGCCGACCTGCTCATGATGAGACAGTTCGGCGAGGTCGAGATCGTGGCTGCGGTAAAGCAGGCTGTACTCGTTCTGTATCGACACGACGCGCGGGTAGCCGCCCGCCGCGGCAATACGCAGGAATTGCATCGTGCCCCAGCAGGTTTCGTTGGAGAGACCGATTTGCCGGATCTTGCCGGCCTCGACCAGTCCGCCGAGGCACTCGAGCGTTGTCAGCACGTGGTCGAGGGTCTTCCGGGTATCCTGACCGCTCGGGTCGAAGTGCCAGTTTTGCCGAAAATGGTAGGAACCGCGATTCGGCCAGTGCAACTGGTAGAGGTCGATGTAGTCGGTTTGCAGCCGCGCGAGGCTGCCTTCGACGCTGGCGAGAATTTTTTGCGGGCCGATGTCGATGCCGTTTTGCACGTTGCGATTGCCGGCGCCGGCAACCTTGCTGGCGAGGACGACCTGTTCGCGTTTGCCGGATTTTCGCAACCAGCTGCCGATGATTTCCTCGGTGCGGCCGGCGGTCTCCGCGCTCATCGGGTTGGACGGATAAAGCTCGGCCGTATCGATGAAATTGACACCGTGATCGAGCGCGTAATCGATTTGCGCGTGGCCTTCGGCCTCGCTGTTCTGGGTCCCCCAGGTCATCGAGCCGAGGCAGATCACGCTGACCTCGATATCGCTGCGACCGAGTCGCCGGTATTCCATCACGACCCCTTGGCGTAATTCAAATCGATAATACGCTGTGTATCCTGTGCCAGTTCATCCATGCCGAGCGCCTGGTAGGCCTGCAACTGTAATTCCAGCGTCGAACGAATCACGCTCGAGCCCTGGTAGTTTTGCAGGATGTAGCGAGTGCGATTGGCCACCGCCACCCAGGCCTCGCGCGAGGCGTAGAAACTCGCCACGTCGTAATCCGAGCGCGCCAGCTCGTCGCGCAGGTAGATCATGCGCTGGCGTGCATCGGCGGCATACTTGCTGTCTGGAAAGCGCTGCAGGAGTAACTTGAAGTCGTCGTAGGCGGTCTGCAGCAACTGGCGATCGAATTTGGATTTATCGCGGTCCTTGAGAATGTCGAGTATGGTGCCGCCGCGTTCGAAATTCACCAGCCCCTTGAGGTAGTAGGCATAGTCCACCGATTGGTGGCGCGGGTGCAGCTTGATGAAGCGATCGAGCGCGGTGATCGCGGAATCGGGCTCGTCGAACTTGAAATACGCATAAGCGACGTCTATCTGGGCCTGGGTCGCGTACTTGCCGAACGGAAAGCGCGATTCGAGGGTTTCGTAGTATTCGATCGCGGTCAGGTAATTTTCCTTGGCGAGCTCCTTGCTCGCCTCGGAGTAAAGGCGTTCCACCGACCAGTCGGCGGTTGGATCGACTTCCTTGCCGGGGCCGCAACCGAGCAGACCGGCGACGACGATCAGGTATAGCAGGTAGCGCATTCTCAAAGAGATTTCGTTCAGGGTGGACGACTTGCCGAAAAAACCGCCAGACAGTATAACCAGCGCATGAAATTAATTCAGCAAAGTTTCGAGATCGGCAATGGCCAGGCCGGCAATCGCCTCGACCAGGCATTGCAGCAATTGCTGCCCGATTATTCGCGTAGCCGCATCCAGGACTGGATTCAGCAGGGTTTCGTCTCCATCAACCGGCAACTGTGCAAGCCGCGGCAAAAGGTGTTTGCCGGCGATCGTGTCGACCTCGACGTGCCCGAGCAGGCGAAAATCGCCGCCGCGCCGCAAGCGGTCGAATTTCAGCTGCTCTACGAGGACGCCGACGTACTGGTCGTCGACAAGCCGGCCGGGCTGGTCGTGCATCCGGCGGCTGGACACTTCGATGGCACCCTGGTGAACGGTTTGCTGGCGCACGATCCGCGCCTCGAACAGTTGCCGCGCGCGGGCATCGTCCACCGTCTCGACAAGGACACCACCGGTGTCATGGTGGTAGCGCGCAACCTGCCGGCACACCGCTGGCTGGTGGAGGAGTTGCAGGCGCGCCGTGTGAAGCGCGAGTATGTCGCCATCGCGCGCGGCGTGGTAACCGCGGGACGCAGCATCGAGCTCGCCATCGGCCGGCATCCGCAACAGCGCAAGAAAATGTCGGTGCAGAAAAACGGCAAGCCGGCGCTGACCCATTTCCAGGTGGCGCGCAAGTTCGCGCATTACAGCCTGCTTCGGCTGCAGCTCGAAACCGGGCGCACCCACCAGATCCGCGTTCACCTGGCGCACATCCACCATCCGCTGCTCGGCGATCCGGTCTACGGCGGCCGAACCCGCATTCCGGCCGGCCTGGATGCCGTGCTGAGCGAGCGGATACGGGCATTCAGGCGCCAGGCACTGCATGCCGAGCGGCTGACCTTCACGCATCCGTCGAGCCGCGAAACGGTCAGCTTCGAGGCACCGCTCGCCGAGGACTTTAGGCAATTGCTGGAGGCGCTGGAGCGATATGATTGAATTCATCGAACCGCAATGGCCGGCGCCGCCCGGCGTGCGCGCGCTATGCACGACGCGCCGCGGCGGTGTCAGCGAGGCGCCCTATGACAGCTTCAACCTGGCGCTGCACGTCGGCGACGATCCGGCGCGGGTGGCGCAAAACCGCGCGCTGTTGCGCCGCTCCCTCGACCTGCCGGCGGAGCCGAGCTGGATTGCGCAAACCCATGGCACCCACGCGGTCGTGCTCGAAACCGAGGCGGGGCGCGATGCCGATGCCGCGATTACCCGCGTACCCGGTCGCATCGCGGCGGTGATGGTCGCCGATTGCCTGCCGGTGCTGCTCTGCAACCGCGACGGCAGCGAGGTCGCGGCGCTGCACGCCGGCTGGCGCGGGCTACAGGCCGGCGTGATCGCGTCGACCCTCGAGCGCATGCGCTCGCCGGCGGGGGATTTGCTGGCCTGGATCGGGCCGGGTATATCGCGGGACCATTTCGAGGTCGGCGACGAGGTACTGGCGGCGTTTTGCGAAACGGTGGGCGGCGCCCGGGATTTCTTTATCCCGCACGGCGAGGGTCACTGGATGTGCGATCTTGCCGGGCTTGCCGAACGCGTGCTCGAGCGGCTCGGGGTAGCGGAAATTTGGCGCGCCCCGCAGTGCAGTTTCCGCGATGCGGAGCAATTTTATTCCTACCGGCGCGACGGCGTCACCGGACGCATGGCGGCGTTGATCTGGATCAATTCATCGACCGAATCCGCGGCTTGAAAAAGCCGTTGGTAAACCCATTTAACCCTAAATTTTATAGTGTTTATGAGGATTACCTGCAATGCGTATGGATCGCCTGACCAGTAAATTCCAGGACGCACTGTCCGATGCCCAGTCGCTGGCCATCGGCCGCGACCACCAGATGATCGAGCCGGTGCACCTGATGATCGCGCTGCTCGACCAGCAGGGCGGATCGGTGCGGCCGCTGTTTTCCCAGGCCGGCGTGAATATCAACCTGCTGCGTTCGCAGCTCGGGGAGATGCTCGAGCGTCTGCCTCGAGTCGAGGGCGCGGCCGGCGAGGTGCACCTGTCCAATAATCTCGGCAAGCTGCTCAACGTCACCGACAAGCTGGCGCAGGAACGCAAGGATCAATTCATCTCCAGCGAATTGTTCGTGCTCGCCGCGGTCGAGGACAAGGGCCCGCTCGGCGATGCGCTGCGCTCGGCCGGTGCCGACAAGAAGGCGGTCGCCGCCGCGGTCGACGGCATTCGCGGCGGTCAGACCGTCGACAGCGCCAATGCCGAGGAGCAGCGCCAGGCACTGGAAAAATACACCCTCGACCTGACCGAGCGTGCCGAGCAGGGCAAGCTCGACCCGGTCATCGGCCGCGACGAGGAAATTCGCCGCGCGATCCAGGTATTGCAGCGGCGCACCAAGAACAACCCGGTACTGATCGGCGAACCCGGGGTCGGCAAGACCGCGATCGTCGAGGGCCTCGCGCAGCGTATCATCAACGGCGAAGTACCCGAGGGCCTGAAGCACAAGCGCGTATTGTCGCTCGACATGGGTGCGCTGATCGCCGGCGCCAAGTTTCGCGGCGAGTTCGAGGAGCGCCTGAAAGCAGTGCTTCACGACCTCGCCAAGCAGGAAGGACAGATAATCCTGTTCATCGACGAGTTGCACACCATGGTCGGCGCCGGCAAGGCCGAGGGCGCGATGGATGCCGGTAACATGCTCAAACCGGCACTGGCGCGCGGCGAGTTGCACTGCATCGGCGCCACCACGCTCGACGAGTACCGCCAGTACATCGAGAAGGATGCCGCGCTCGAGCGACGCTTTCAGAAGGTGCTGGTGCAGGAGCCCAGCGTCGAAGACACGATCGCCATATTGCGCGGTTTGAAGGAACGTTACGAGGTGCACCACGGCGTCGACATCACCGACCCGGCGATCGTTGCCGCGGCGACGCTGTCCTATCGTTACATTGCCGACCGCCAGCTGCCCGACAAGGCCATCGACCTGGTCGACGAGGCGGCGAGCCGTATTCGCATGCAGATCGACTCCAAGCCGGAGCCGATGGACCGTCTCGAGCGGCGTCTGATCCAGCTGAAAATCGAGCGCGAGGCGCTGAAAAAGGAAAGCGACCCGGCGAGCAAGAAGCGGCTGGCCGCCCTGGAGGACGAAATTTCGAGCCTCGAGCGCGAGTACTCCGATCTCGAGGAAATCTGGAAATCCGAAAAGGCCGCGCTGCAGGGCAGCACGCATATCAAGGAGGAACTGGAGCGCGCGCGTCTCGACCTGGAAACCGCGCAGCGCGCCGGCGACCTCGCGCGCATGTCGGAATTGCAGTACGGGCGCATTCCCGAACTGGAAAAACAGCTCGCCGCGGCCGCCAATCTCGAGTTGCAGGACATGCAGTTACTGGTCAACAAGGTCGGCGAGGAAGAGATCGCCGCGGTGGTGTCGCGCTGGACCGGAATCCCGGTTTCCAAGATGCTCGAATCGGAGCGCGAAAAACTGCTCGACATGGAAACCCGGCTGGGCGAGCGCGTGGTCGGCCAGCAAGAGGCCGTGGCAGCGGTATCCGATGCGATTCGGCGTTCGCGCGCCGGGCTGTCGGATCCGGCGCGTCCCAACGGGTCGTTCCTGTTCCTCGGTCCCACCGGCGTCGGCAAGACCGAATTGACCAAGGCGCTGACGCAATTCCTGTTCGACACCGAGGACGCGATGGTGCGCATCGACATGTCCGAGTTCATGGAAAAGCACAGCGTTGCGCGGCTGATCGGCGCCCCGCCGGGCTATGTCGGCTACGAGCAGGGCGGTTACCTGACCGAGGCCGTGCGCCGCCGGCCCTACTCGGTGATATTGCTCGATGAAATAGAAAAGGCGCATCCCGACGTGTTCAATGTCCTGCTGCAGGTGCTCGACGACGGCCGCCTTACCGACGGCCAGGGGCGTACCGTGGATTTCCGTAACTGCGTCGTGGTCATGACCTCGAACCTCGGTTCGACCGAGATCCAGGCGATGGCCGGCGAGCAGAATTACGACGAAATCAAGCGCGCGGTGATGGAGCAGGTCGGGCGGCATTTTCGGCCCGAGTTCATCAACCGCATCGACGAAACCGTGGTATTCCGCCCGCTCAACCGCGAGCAGATCCGCGCCATCGCGCAGATTCAATTGCGCAGCCTGAGTGCGCGCCTCAAGGACAAGGATATCGAGATTACGGTCAGCGAAGCGGCGCTGGATATGCTCGGCGAAATCGGCTTCGACCCGGTTTACGGCGCGCGACCGCTGAAGCGCGAAATCCAGCATACGCTCGAAAACCCGATCGCCAGGGCGATCCTCGCCGGGGAATTCGAGCCCGGCGACGGGATTGTCGTCGAGGTCGACAGCGAGGGCCGCTTCGAGTTTTCGAAGCGGCGCCTTCATTGAGAACTGTTCCTCAGAAATAAGCCGGTTATTTGGCGGTATTAAGCCATTTTCTTACTATAATCAGGAGTAAACGGCAATTTCCCGAGTGGCGACAGGCTAGGCGACAAGACAATGGCGGTTCTGGGTTCCATGATGTTCAACCGGACGCTCAAGCAGTTCCTCGAGTGCGAGGACCTGCAGAGCGCGAAGGGCGTCGCTTTGACCAAGAAAATCAGCGCGGCGGCGAAGGAGTCGCTGGACCGGCTGCTGCAGGTGATTCCGGAAACCCCGGCGCCGCATAGCGAGGTTTTGCGCAAGATTTGCCGCGAACAGGTCGAGCGCGGGTCGGAAGACCTGTTTCTCGGCAAGCTCGATAACGAGGCCACCGAAATCCGCTCCACCGCCGCGTCGATTTTATCCGAAACCGACCAGATCAACCCCAGCAAGCTGTTCAACAAGCTGCATCAGCCGAATGTTTCGCAATCGGAAATCATCGAGATCCTGTTTTTTCAGCGCGAGAACCTGAAACCGGGGCAAATCATCTCCAATGCTATGAAGCTCGATAAGGGTCACGCCGAGCAATTGCTCAAGCTGTTACCCGATTCGAAGCAGCCGCTCGATATCAGCGCGCTGAACGTTGAACCTGCCGCGATCAGGAATCCCTCGGTGAAGATCGAGTTGCTGCGCTATTTCGCCAGGGTCAAGCAACCCGCGATCGCCGAGATGATCAGCAAGTTCCTCGCCGACGATAACCATACCGTGGTGATCGAGGCATTGCGGGCCCTGCGCGACCTGAATGTCCGTTTCGATGCGGCCTTCCTGCTGCGCTCGGTCGAAAAGATGTCCGAGGTCGAGCTGGAAATGGCTTCTGAAATTCTCAAGAAGCAGGCCGATGCGGAGCTGGCGCCCAAGGTGGCGCCGTTCGTCTGCGGCAAGTCGGACGAATTGCGCCAGCAACTGATTCAACTATTCATCGCGCACGTCTCGCCGAGGGGGCTCGAGGAATTCCTGAGCCTGCTCGAACCCCAGGACTGGTGGGGCCGGGACCAGGCGTTGAAGTGCCTGCAAAAACTCGCCAACGACAAGGTCAGCGCCAGCGCGAAAACCCTCGTCGAGCATGCCAACGAGTTTATTCGCGACCAGGCGCAGCAACTCGCCACCAGCGTCAGCAATCCCTCCGACCTCAAGCAAATCTGGCAGAATGCGCTGCACGAGAACTGGCAGGTGCGTGAAAATGCGCTGCAGGCGGTCGGTAAATCCGGCAAGCGCGAAGCGATCCCGCTGTTGAAAAAGGTACTCGAAGCCTGGCCGGATTCGGCCAGCCCGGTGCTGAAGGCGACGGCACAACTGGGATTCCAGAAAGGGCTCGAGATAGCTTTTTTCTGCCTGCGCATGCCGGAAGCCCTGGTGCAACGCGAGGCGCTGGAAACCATCGGCAAACTGACCCGGGGGCAACACGCCCGCATGGTGCGCGACAAGCTGATGCAAAAAGTACCCGAATTACAGGCGACCGTGCGCGACACGGCGGGCGAGGTCGTCCAGCGCCTGACCGACGAATACAAGCTGCCGGCGCTGGATGTAGACCATGCGACGTATTTCGACACCCGCCTGATCAAGTTCGAAGACACGCAGTCGATGG
>Ga0210101_1000480_pt1 | contig 12989 bp, 12 predicted proteins | sample Muzzi_PWC_D1_FD_185534 | JGI IMG/M metagenome (GOLD analysis project Ga0210101, IMG submission 185534) | Wetland microbial communities from San Francisco Bay, California, USA, that impact long-term carbon sequestration - Muzzi_PWC_D1 (SPAdes) | ecosystem: Environmental > Aquatic > Marine >... | reverse complement strand
TAATTGTCCTTCTGCGAGAGGTTCGCCTTGTCCTCAAGGATGCCGTCGATCCAGCGCGACACCGGCATGCCTTCGATATTCATCGTATAGGCCAGGGTTCCGCTGCCATCGTCGTACTGCGCGGACGTATCGAAGCGGTTTTTCAGCCAGTCGTAATCCACGTCCCAGACCCGCGACCAGTGCTTCCAGGAGCCCTCCGCGAGGCCGTAGTAGCCCGGCAGGGTGTGGCAGTTGGGCCCGACATCGGTAGCGCCCTGCACATTGTCGTGGCCGCGGAAAATATTGGCGCCGCCGCCGGACACCCCGACATTGCCCAGTGCCAGCTGCAGGACGCAGTCGGCGCGTGTGTTGTTGTTGCCCGTGTGGTGCTGGGTATGTCCCATGCACCAGACGATGGTGCCGGGATGGTTCTCGGCCAGGGTTTTGGCGCACTGGTACATTTCCTTTTCCGGCACACCGGTCACGTCCTCGGTGGTCTTCGGGTCCCACTTCTTCACCTCCTCGCGCACCTCGTCCATGCCGTAGACGCGCTGGCGGATGTACTCCTTGTCTTCCCATTTATTTCCGAAGATATGCCAGAGCAGGCCCCAGATGAACGCCGTGTCGGTGCCGGGGCGCAGGCGGATGTACTGGTGTGCGTGCGCCGCGGTGCGCGTACGCCGCGGGTCGACCACGATGATCTTCGCGCCGTTCTCCTTGCCCCGCAGGATATGCTGCATGGCGACCGGATGCGCCTCGGCGGCGTTGGAACCGCAGACCAGCATCGCCTTGCAGTTGTGCATATCGTTGTAGGAGTTGGTCATCGCGCCATAGCCCCAGGTGTTGGCGACGCCGGCGACCGTGGTCGAATGGCAGATGCGGGCCTGATGGTCCACGTTGTTGCTGCCCCAGAACGCCGCGAACTTGCGCTGCAGGTAGGACCCTTCGTTACTGGCTTTCGACGAACCGCAAAAGAACAGCGAATCGGGACCCGATTTCTCGCGGATCTCCAGCAGCTTGTTGCCGATGGATTCGATGGCCTCGTCCCAGCTGATGCGCTTCCATTTGCCGTCGACCAGCTGCATGGGGTATTTCACCCGCCGGTCGCCGGTGCCGTGTTCGCGCACCGAGGCGCCCTTGGCGCAATGCGCACCGAGATTGATCGGGGAGTCGAAATCGGGTTCCTGGCCGACCCAGACGCCGTTCTGGAGTTCGGCAATCACGCCGCAACCGACCGAACAGTGCGTGCAGATACTGCGCCGGATCTCGGTCTCGACGCCCTGTCTGGGGCTGTATTCCTGCGCCGCGCGCACCTTGCGCACCAGCGTCAGCGGCAGCGTGCCGGCCAGCGCAGCACCGCCCAGCGCCAGACCGGAACGGCGCAGGAATGTCCGCCGGTCCAGCGTCTGCCCGACCGCGTCGAAGCCGGTGCCCTGCCGTACCGCCATGCTCACCTGATCCTGCTTGCGCGTGAGTTTCATTGCCTGATCTCCTGTGTTGCCCCGCCGGCGACTGCCCGGCTCACGACCGGAGCGTCTCGTAATAGCTGCGGATATGATCGGTCACCCGGTAACCCTGAGAGACGCGCGCCTCGCCGGGACCCGCATTCCCGGACTGCGAGTCTGCGTCGGTCTCCGCTCCCGCCGTCAGCAGCACCAGCACACCGCCCCCGGCTGCCGTCATGGTCTGCCTGAGAAACCGGCGCCGCTCCCGGAATGTCTCGCTTTCTCTGTTCATATCGAACTCCTTCATGAAGACAAACAGTTCAAACCACTGGCCGGTAACACTTCATTCTTCCAGTTCGAAATATCTGTTCTCGAACCGCAGAAATGCCTCACCCAGCCCGCCTACCGCGGCATACAGGCAGGCCGCCCTTGCCCGCTGCAGATCCTGGAAAAACACCGGCATCCAGCAGGCGATATGGTTGAGGAAAAACTGCCGCTCGGTCGGAAAGGGAATGTCCCCGGCGCTAATGATCACGCGCATGCTTTCACACAGTGCCGCCGCGTGGTCCTCCGGATCGTTCGTGCCGGGCTGCCGCTCGATCCCGAGTACCTTCAGATCGCGGCGCAGGTAAGCAAGCGGACGGTCCATGAGGAAGCCGGTCATATACCATGAGGCATAGGGAACCAGCTCTCCGCGCCCGATGCCGATAAAAAGGTCGTGGTACTCGTCGTCGAGCGCCTCCGGCTTGTACTCACGAGCCGCCACCTTGAGCAGTCGCCAGGCGGTTGCCAGGTCGTCCGCGACGGGGCCGCCCTCCTCGATCTCATCGAGCAGTTCCAGCAGCTGCGGCGATGGCGGTTTTGCCAGCAAGTGAGCCAGCAGGCCGTAGACGCTGGCGCGCAGGCCGTCCTGGTCGGTTTGCGGTATCGGCATCGTGTTGGTACCCGCGTACAGAGCTGTCGGCAGTTCCATCGGGTGACTCCCGCCGGGCGGCTGTGCCGGCTCAGTCATGCTTTTGCAACACCTGTGCCCGGTTGCGGTGGAACAGAGTCCGTGAGACGGACCGGATTACCCGTTGCTATCGACAAAGCCGACGCAGGCTCCGCCGTGTCGTGGACATAATGTCCCACCCTGGGTACAACCGGGTCAGATGGCGTCAAGGCGTCTGCCTCAGGCATCGGCAACCGGCTTGTCATAGACATTGGGGCTTTCCTCCTGCTCGAACATGTCCAGCGCCTTGCAGTCCTGGCACATCCGGATCCGGCGGCGCGCAGACTCTTCACGGAACATCCAGTGCTGCGCCAGGCGTTGCGTCAGGCGCTCCATCACCGCGCGGGTCGCAAAGGGTTTCCCGCAACGAATGCAACAAAACGGCTCTTCCTCGTGCAGGGTGTGCAACTGGCGACGGCGCTCGCCATCGTAGTCGATGCGCGGCAGCAGTCTGACAGCATCCTCCGGACAGGCGGCGTGACACAGCCCGCACTGCACACAGTTGGCTTCGATGAATTGCAGAGCCGGGCGGTCATCGCCCGCATACAGCGCCTTCGAGGGACACACGGCAACGCATGCCATGCACAGCGTGCACAGGCCGCCATCGATTTCGATGGCGCCGAAGGGTGAGTCATCAGGCAGTTCAGCCATTGGCCTGGCATCAGGGGCCTGTGCATGCAGATGATCGATGGCAAGTCCGAGCGTCGTGCGTTTTTCGTTGAAGGGCATGAAGCCGGCGGGCTCAATCGCTGGCGGCGGCAACCACCGCCCCAGCGTCTCGATAAGAGCGCCATTCCGATCCCCGCTCAATACCAGTTGCAGGCAATCGCGCTGGTAGCCCATGCCGCTCAGAATCGCTCTTGCGTAGCTGATCTGCAAAGAGATCTCGCGCAACACGGAAGGCGGTATGGAACCGGTGGTGAACAGCACGACACGCCGCGCACCGTAGGCGAGCGTCGCCAGCCAGGTATCGATGCCGACCGATCCGGGCTCCTCGATCTGGAACGGCATTGCCGACTCCGGCAGTTGTGTGGCCAGTGTCTCCAGGATTTGCCGCCCGCTGGCGCTGTCGAAAAAAATGACCTGCGGATCAGACCCGCCCGCCTGCCGGTAGCGGCTCAGGGCATCACGCACCGACGTCAACAGGCTGCTGAGGTCCGGGTACGCGTAACGGATTGCCCCGCCGGGGCAGGCGCTCGCACAACTGCCGGCGCCCTGGCAAAGGTAGGCGTCGACTTCGATAATCTCTCCCAGCGAACGAATGGCCTGCGTGGGACAGGCATCGATGCAGCGCCGGCAGCCGGCCAGTCCGCTGCGGCCATGCGCACAGATGTCGGGATCGTAGCTGAAGTATTTCGGCTTCTCGAACTCGCCAACCAGATCACGCAGTTCGTTCAGCACCGGGGCAAGCGCCTGCGGACCTGCAGGCGCGTAATAACCCGGCGGCGGCACCTCATGGTCCAGAAATGCGGCGGCAGAGAGGTCCAGAACCAGATCGACGTACTCGGTCTGCGCACCAAACAAACGGGACGCCTCCAGTTCCCGTCCGTCGCACTCGATACGGACAGCGAACCTGCCGAAATGCCCTTCGAGCTGTTTCACCCGTCCCTTGACCAGGGTAAGGTCCTGCGGGACAGGCGCTCCGTGATCAGCCGACGGCTCCACCAGCAGCACGCACTGCAGCGCCGGTTGAAGCGCCCGGGCGCAGGACACGGCTTCCGGCAAGGCGCCGATGATCAGCAGATTGCCCTGAGAACGGTAACCGACGGTACCCACACCCGCGCCGGTCGCGGTGTGCGCCTGCAGCGCAGCGGCACGGGCGCGTCCGTCGGAGGTGAGGCTCGGCAGCGCTGTACGGACTTCGGTTGCTGTGGTCATTTCCCGGTCTCCTCCGCGCGCTCCGCCGGCAGCGTCGGTGCGGAATCCTGTTGCGCTGGATCAGCAGCGGAGCGGACCGGTTCATCGGCCGGGTGATCCGCGGCGTCTTCGTCGTGAACCGTCAGCTTTTCAGTGGCGTGTTGCAGTTGCTGCGCCAGCTCGTCCTGCGTCAGCTTGTCCTGTGCCACCCCGGCCAGCACCCGGCGCAGGGGTTGCAGCAGGTTATAGTCCGTGTCGTAATCATCGAGACCATCACGCACCTGGAATTTGGTAGCGCTGAACAGTTTTCGCAACGCCAGGCGGTGCAGCCCATCGCTCACGCCGGGAGATAGAAAGCCGCTGTAATCGCTCTCCTCATTCAGCGAATCCAGGCTCGGCATGTCCTGGTCTGTGAGCGCCTTCTGCGCCTCGCCGGTTGCGGGCTGGTGCGCGGCGGTCCCCGCCACGGGTAGCTCCCCGGTGTCGTCTGGCGGCGCGACTTCTTCGGAGGGCACAGCAGCACACTTGCGCTCGCTCCAGCGCGCGAGAAACCCGGACGCTTCGGCCTCAGGGCCGGGCGAGTCGTGGCGATGGTTCCCAGCCATCGTCGGCCTTCTCGGTCCAGTTGACGCGTTTGCGTTTTTCCGGCTGCTGCGGTTGGTAGTGCTGCATCACGAACGCCTCCAGCCGCAGGTGCAATTCCGGCGGGATCGGTGCCGAGAAAACCAGGTCATCGATTTCCATGTGGGCACCGGCCTCGTCGTAGTTCGCGGTAACGGTGAAGGGCGCCAGTTCACCTTCCGCCTGCTCCCGACAGACCAGGAACAGGGACGGCCGGCGACCCACGAGGTTGTACCAGTAGCTCTCGGCAGAATCGCGGAACAGGGCAACGTTCAGCCCGCTCCACAGCCATTGTGTCTGTCCCTCGCTGGTGTGCACCGGCAGGCGCTGCGGACTGTCGCCTGATACGGCCTGCCCGGCGACAAAGCCGATCAGGCGCCACACCGGCACGTGCCAGGGGCCGCGCTTCGAGCGGGTGCATTCCATCACCGCCGACACGGGATAACGGGCATCAGGTTGCACAGGCTGCTCCATCATTCATCAGGACACAGTTCCCTGCGCAAGAGTCGTACCAGCATGGATTACATGGGGAATCAGGGAGTTATCTGAAGCTGTCGCAAACCGGCTGCGACATTATGTCCCATTGCACGGACAACGCTATACACAGCGACCGATCAGCGGCACCGCCGAAGGTTCTTCAGCACTGTGCGCGGACGCTGATTAACGGCGTCCCCGGGTAGCAAGGGTGCCATGCTTCATGACTCGCTGTTCCAGACCTGAATCTTGCGTTCGAGGGTCTTGCGGGAAATATGCAGACGTCGGGCCGCTTCGGACTTGTTGCCACCGACACTTTTCAGCATGCTGAGCACATGCTGCTTGCTGACTTCCGCAAGACTCAGGGTCAGCGGAAACGGCTGCCGCGTCGCGGCGCCCCGACCCGGGTCGCCACCCTCGTCCCAGTCGCAGCATTCCAGCAGCGGTTTGCCCAGCAGCAGGGCCCGCTCCACCAGGTTGCGCAACTCGCGTACGTTACCGGGCCAGCGATAGCCCTGCAGGCGCTTCACTTCCTGCGGTGATACCGGCATCGGCGGCGTACCCAGTTCGGGGCTGAGCAGGCGCATGAAATGCGCGATCAGCAGTGGTATATCTTCGACGCGCTCGCGCAGGGCCGGCACGTGAATTGGCAGCACATTCAGCCGGAAGTGCAGATCCTCGCGGAATACACCGTCCCTGACCCTGGCTTCCAGCGGTGCATTACTGGCCGCGATGACGCGACAGTTCACCGCACGCTCCTGGTTGCTACCAACGGGGCGCACCCGACGTTCCTCCAGCACCCGCAGCAGGTTGGCCTGCATCGGCCAGGGGAGCTCGCCGATTTCATCCAGAAAGATCGTGCCATTGTCGGCGCACACGAACAGGCCGGATCGGGACATGTGCGCACCGGTGAAGGCACCGCGAATGTGCCCGAACAGTTCACTATCCAGCAGTTCTGAGGGAATCGCTCCGCAATTCACCGCAACGAACTGTCCCTTGCGTCCACTGCGCCGGTGTAGGGCGCGCGCGATGAGTTCCTTGCCGGTCCCGGTCTCGCCCTGCAACAGCAGGGTCGAGGACGTCGCGGCGACACGTTCGATCACATCGAGCACCCGGCGTATCGCCGGACTCTCGCCGATCAGGCCTTCAGCGGAAGGATCCCTCGGCTTGACGCTGCGTGACAGGTAATTCTCGTGCAGCTGCCGGCGCCGCCGCAGGCAGCGCCGGATTGCCTCGATCAGCTGTTCGTCCCGGAAGGGCTTGACCAGCAGGTCCGATGCGCCGGCTCGCAGTGCACTGATGGCGGTATCGACATCGGCATATTCGGAAGTCAGCACGATCTCGGCGCTTTCACCCCGATCGCGCAGCACCTGCAGCCATTCGAGGATGCGACTGCCGGGCTGGCTCAGGGTCACCACGAACAGGTCAAAGTGACAGCGCTGTGACAGGGCCTCCGCGTGCTGCGGTGTTGGCGCCGCTTCGACCAGCGCACAGACCGGCTTGAGTGCCCGCTTGAGCTGTTCGCTGCGCGCCGTATCAGATTCCACGAGCAACACCGATAATGGCCTGCGCCCGCGGGCCTGAGACTCGTCGGCCGGTTTATGAGGAGTCACCGGTAAAGCGTCCACCCGTGTAACCATTATGGCCACCCTTGCGATGCGGCTTCGAAACGAGCTTGCTGTGCCAGGAGCGCTGCGTCAAAGCGATACAGTGTCTTCACTGACTGGGTCAAAATACACCACCGGACACCCGGCTGGTTCAGGCGATATGCCGATGATTCATGACCTGATTGACTGAAGACCCCACATTAACCATAGCAGGAGCCTTTTAGTCGTCAAGAATCCTGAGCTGGGAATGAATAATCCACTGGCTGCGACGGCGGCAGGAAATCGGCACGTTTACACCCTCCTTCACGCGAAATAGCATCGCTATGCCTCGCGAACGGTTGAAATGCATTCCCCCGGATTCCCCTCCCGTCTCGCGACGCACGGCTGACGCGGACAGGTTTCTGCCCATACACCGGCGCGACCGCACACAGCGGCCGGCGGACATTCGCCGCGTGGCACTCGACTTGCATGCCCAGTCACTGAGACACCGCATACTGTTGCAAATGACGCACCCGTCTGTTCATCACTGCACACAGGGAGCTTCTGTAATGAAACGAGCACTTCCGGGCTTCATATTCCTGTGGTTGTGCCTCAGCAGCCTGAGTGTGCAGGCCGATCCCCCGGTATTGCGCATGGCCACAACCACCAGCACCGAAAACTCCGGCTTGCTGAAGGTGATTCTGCCGAAATTCGAATCGCGCAGCGGCCTCGATGTCCAGGTGCTGGCCGTCGGCACCGGACAGGCATTGCGACTCGGCTGCAACGGTGATGTCGATGTCGTGCTGGTGCATGCACCGGCAGCGGAACAGAAGTTTGTCGATGATGGCTGCGGCGTGAACCGCCGCCAGGTGATGTATAACGACTTCGTCATCATCGGTCCGCCAGCCGATCCCGCGGCGGTTGCACAGAGCAAGGACGCCGCCGAAGCGCTGGCAAGGATCGCAAAGTCCCGGTCGCTATTCGTGTCCCGCGGCGACGACTCCGGCACCAATAAAAAAGAGCTCGCACTCTGGCAGAAAGCAGGCGTCAAACCCGCGGGCGACTGGTATCGCGAGGCCGGACAGGGCATGGGCAAGGTATTGCAGATAACCGGTGAACTCGACGGCTATACCCTCACCGACCGGGGCACCTGGCTGGCCTACCGCGCCAAATCGCCGCTGAAGATTCTCTTCGAGAAGGACCCGGCCCTGTACAATCCGTATGCCGTGATCGCCGTCAATCCCGCACGCTATCCGGATACCAACTATACCGGCGCGATGACCTTCATCGCCTGGATCACCTCCCGCGAGGGCCAACGGATGATCGCGGATTACCGGATCGACGGCCAGGCCCTGTTTACGCCTCTGGCCATCACGAATCCGGGCACACGCTGATTGCGGGTCGATATGGACAGTCTGCTGCAGCCCACACACGAGGCATTTCACCTGCTCCTGACGGGGGATCGGGACCTGTGGACGATCATCGGCATCTCATTCCGGGTCTCGCTCAAGGCGATCCTGTGCGCCACACCGTTCGCCCTGCTGCTCGCGTTTCTTCTCGCCTACGTCTCTTTCCCCGGACGCCGACTGGTGGTTTCCATCTTCGAGACGCTGATGGCGCTGCCGGCTGTCGTCGTCGGCCTGCTCATCTACCTGCTGCTCTCGCGCAGCGGCCCCCTGGGCGACCTGCGGCTGCTGTTCACCCAGTCCGCCATGGTGATCGGGCAGATCGTACTGTGCTTTCCCATCCTGGTTGCGATGGGCTATGCCGCCATCCGCGCGGCCGACCGCCGCGCCTGGGAAACCGCGCTGACACTCGGCGCCGGCCGACCGCGCGCGATGCTGACGCTGATCCACGAGGTGCGCTTTGGCCTGCTGGTGGCGGTGATTGCCGGGTTCGGCCGGATTGTCTCGGAAATCGGCACGTCCATGATGGTGGGCGGCAACATTGCAGGTCACACCCGCAACATCCCCACGGCGATCGCCCTGGAAACCAGCAAAGGGCATTTTGCCGAAGGAATTGCCCTGGGGATCGTGCTGGTCACGCTGGCATTCGGGCTGAACCTGGCGCTCAACCTGTTGCAGCGCCGCGAGGTGCAGGCGACATGAACAACGACGGCCAGCTGTGCTTTTCACAACTCGAAAAGCACTATCGGGAACGTCACGTGCTGTCGATCGGCAGACTGACGCTGGTGCCCGGCCGCATTGTGCATCTCACCGGCCGCAACGGAGCGGGCAAGACGACGCTGCTCAAGATCCTCGCTGGTCTGGAGCCCCCCGACTGCTGTGACGTCTCGCTGGATCACCACAGCCAGCCGTGGCAAGCGGTACGTCAGCGGCTGCGCCGTGACATGGTATACCTGCATCAACATCCCTATATGTTCGATGACACGGTGACAGACAATCTCGGCTACGGCTTGCGTGTGACCGGCGTGCACCGCGCCCGTCGCCGGCGGGCGGTCGCCGTGATGCTGGAACGGATAGGGCTCGAGCATGCGGCCCGGCGCAATGCACGTACCCTCTCCGGCGGCGAACAACAGCATCTGGCGCTGGCGCGTGCCTGGCTGTTACAGCCGCGGGTGCTGCTGCTGGATGAACCAACCGCGAACATGGACAGCGAGTTCCGCCGGCAAACCTGGACGCTGCTGCAGGAAATGCTCAATGATGAGCTCGCCATCATGGTCAGCAGTCATGAACTCTCAAAGGCCGAATGCCCGAATTGCCTGAACCTGCACTTGCAGGACGGCAGGCTGAACGCGGGGCCACCCTCGCTGCACCTGGTCGGTCAGGGCCGCCCCACGGCGCAGGACTATCTCGGAGTCAAACCATGAAGCCGTCCTCCGATGTCACTGCCGTGGTTCTCGCCGGCGGGCGCGCCCGGCGCATGGGTGGACAGGACAAGGGGCTGATAGAACTCAACCAGGTGCCGCTGATCGAGTACGCACTCACGGCGCTGCAGGGACAGGTCGAGACGATCCTCATCAACGCCAACCGCAATATCGAGCGCTATGCAGGCATGGGCTATCCGGTCATCGAGGACCACCACAGCGGTTTCAACGGCCCGCTTGCCGGGATGGCCAGCGCCCTGTCGGCGATGCACACGCGCTATCTGGTCACCGTGCCCTGCGACTCCCCTGCGTTGCCGCAGGATCTGGTTGACCGACTGCTGAGCGCGAGGGCAGAGGCCGACGCCGAGCTCGCGGTCGCGCACGACGGCATTCGCATGCAACCGGTGTTTGCCCTGCTGGAGCGGTCACTGCTGCCCAGTCTGGAGCGCTTCCTCGAGGCCGACGGTCGCAAAATCGACCAGTGGTATGCGCAGCACCGTCTCGCACTGGCGGATTTTTCCGACCAGCCGAACGCCTTCAGCAACGTCAACACACCCGAGGACCTCGCGCACATGTCACACACGCCCGGCCTGACGCGGGTACGCCGGGAAGCGCCGGAGTCATGGCCGCCATGAAGGCCGGTCCCCTACCCCGCCCGCAGGGCTGCCGTTGCGGTAATGCGCGATGAAACCGGGGGTATTCCTGAACCTGATTATCACTGAAACTCCGTCATACGACACATGCGGTCGAAATGGCGGGTGTGGGGCCCGCAAACAGGGACACGCTGTGAATACCTCCCTGTACGCTCGGCGACAGCTTCCCTGCTGTCGACGGTCCCTGTTCGCGGGCCCCACACCCGCCGCCAGCGTTGGATGTGGCTCCGGACCCGGACTGCAAGACCGTCTGCCGCAGGGAGAAGGTGAGACCGGGAACCGGTCGAGAGGCTGGCCTGGGCCATGCGGCAGTCGAGCCTGCAGGGAGGTATTTACGGCGTGTCTTGCAGCCCGGGTCCGGATGCCGCGTCCTCCATCATGGCTGAGTTTCAGTGATAATCAGGTCCCTGAATGGGTCATTATTACCCAACCACATCCGGCCTCCGGCGGCACCCGACCCGGGGCCCTGTCGGAAAACCTTCTTGTGCTCAGCCACTTGACGAGAGAACGCCCGACACTCACCCCGGGTATGCTTCTTGCTGCAGCACCTTAGTAGCGGAGACACCTCATGGACCTGACGACATCGCCACCTGACATAAGCGCCGAGCGACTGGTTGACCGTTTCGGCCGTCACGTCACCTATCTGCGCATCTCGGTCACGGACCGCTGCAACTTCCGCTGCGTGTACTGCATGAGCAAGGAGATGACCTTTGTACCGCGCAGCCGCCTGCTGACACTGGAGGAAATCGGACAGATCGCCCGCGCCTTCTGCGAGCTGGGTGTCAGCAAGATCCGTATCACCGGCGGCGAACCACTGGTGCGGCGCAACATCCTGTGGTTGTTCGAACAGCTGCGCCGGATCCCGCAGCTCGAATCACTGGTGCTGACCACCAACGCCTCGCTGCTGTCCAGGTACGCCAGGGATTTGAAAGCCGCCGGCGTCAACCGCATCAACATCAGCCTGGACAGCCTCGACCCTGAACGCTTTCGCCGGATCACCCGCAACGGCGATCTGGCCACGGTCCTTCAGGGCATCGACGCCGCCCTTGAGCAGGGCTTCGACCGCCTCAAACTCAACTGCGTGGTGATGAAGCACCGCAATCACGATGAGACGCTGGCGCTCACACGCTTTGCCGCCGCGCGCGGCATGGACATCTCCTTCATCGAGGAGATGCCGCTCGGTGAGATCCGCGAGCATGTCCGTGCCGAAGTGTACTATTCGAGCGACGAGATCCTCGAGGACCTGAAGCGGGAACTGAACCTGGTTGCCACCACGGAATCGACCGGTGGACCGGCGCGTTATTACCGCCTGGCGGACAGCGTCACGCGAGTGGGTTTCATCTCGCCGCTCTCCCACAATTTCTGCGCCGACTGCAACCGGGTGCGGCTAACCGCCCAGGGGCAGTTGCTGCTGTGCCTCGGGCAGGAACACGCCAGCGACCTCAAGCGTGTCGTGCGCAGCCATCCAGGCGATAGCGAGCGACTCAAGCGCAGCATCGTCAGCGCCATGGCCATCAAACCACGCGGCCATGAATTCGACCTGCAGGGACAGCCCGTCATCCTGCGCCACATGAACCTGACGGGGGGATGACGATGCAGCCGCAACCCCTCACGTACCGCCCGTATATGACCCGGGCGGGACTGGGCCCAACGCACCCGGTGCGGGCGGTCGACGAATTCGGCGAATGGCGCGACGGACGGATCGCCGGTGAATCCCCGCTGACCATCAAGGTGGACGGGCGCGAGGTCGTCACCCTCATGACCCTGGGCACCTGCCCTGAAATGCTTACCCTGGGATATCTGCGCAACCAACGCCTGTTCGAGGACCTACGCGCCATCCGCGCGGTGGAAGTCGACTGGGAGCGCGAGCAGGTGATGGTAACCACCGTGACCGGACGCGGTATCAGTGACTGGGAACACAAGCTCGCAAAACGCACCGTCACTACCGGCTGCGGCCAGGGCACTGTGTTTTCCTGCACCCTGGATAAACTCTACGATGTGCACTTCTCGCCCGTATCACTGCGGCAGTCGACGGTCTACGGTCTGCTTGCGGCGATCACCGAGCACAATGAAATCTACCGCGCGGCAGGCGCTGTGCATGGCTGTGCGCTCTGCCACGATAACGGCATTCTGACCTTCATCGAGGATGTCGGCCGTCACAATGCCGCTGATGCCATCTCGGGCATGATGTGGCTGGACGGCATCGACGGCGGCGACAAGATCTTCTATACCACCGGGCGTCTTACCTCGGAGATCGTCATGAAGTGTGCGCACATGGGCATCCCGGTCCTGCTGTCGCGCTCGGGCCTCACCCACATGGGGCTCGGTCTGGCGCAGGAACTGGGCATGACGCTCATTGCCCGCGCCAAGGGGCGACACTTCCTGGTCTACAGCGGTGCGGAGCATTTTATTTTCGATGCCCCGCCCGAAAGACGTCCGCTTGCAGCCAGCCAGGGCCAGGCATGAACGGGCAGATCCCTCAGGAGACCGGCACCCCGGCCCCGCAGGCAGACAGTCTGCCACGCTTCATGAGCGTGCGTCAGGTTGCCGGATACC
>Ga0210101_1000479_pt1 | contig 12996 bp, 4 predicted proteins | sample Muzzi_PWC_D1_FD_185534 | JGI IMG/M metagenome (GOLD analysis project Ga0210101, IMG submission 185534) | Wetland microbial communities from San Francisco Bay, California, USA, that impact long-term carbon sequestration - Muzzi_PWC_D1 (SPAdes) | ecosystem: Environmental > Aquatic > Marine >... | reverse complement strand
CAGGTCGTTGTTGCCCGAAGTCGTATCGGCGTTGATCCACAGCGACAGCGTGGCGGTGGTCGAGTTATTGATCCAGGGGCGATCCTTGCCGAGATCGACGTACTGGCTGGAACCGTCGAAATCCTGAGCGTTGCCGATGATGCCGGCGGTATCGGTGCTGCCGGCATTGGTCGCGTCGTAACTGCCCGCCGAATCGGTTACCGTGCCGCCGGCGCCCGGATCCTCGTTCAGGTGGTAGGTCGCCACGTAATCCGACCAGACACCGGCCGGGTCCTGGCCGTTGTCGGGCGGCGCGGCGTTACCGTAGTACATGACGATCGAGTCGGTATCGGAATTGCCGTCGATCTGCGGAATCTTGACCCAGACGTAAGAGGTGCCGGACTCGTCCCAGACCTCGATTTCATGCGCCAGCAGGGTGCCGTCCTGGTCGAAGAAGCGCAGGTCGTCGCCCTGATCCTGGGTCTTGCTGTAATCGATGACGCTGCTGTCGAGGGCGATCAGCACCGGGAAATCGACCAGGTCCTCGGTGCGCGCCGAATTGTTGAAGCTCAGTGTGCGCCGGTACTGCCAGTTACTGTCGAACCAGGCGGTGTTCGATACCAGCGTCGAATCCTCGTCGACGGTATAGGCATCGTCGAGCGCGACCGGCGGATCGTTGGCATTGGTCACGGTGACGCTGATCGTCTGAGTGTCGGTGCCGCCATTGCCGTCCGCCGCGGTAACCACCAGTTCGAAGATATTGTCGCCATTGGCGTCGCCCGGATTCTCGAAGTCGGGCGCCGTGACGAAAGTCAGAGCTCCCGTAATCGGATCGATCGAGAACAAGGCCGCGTCGGCGCCGCCCGAGATGCTGAAGCTCACCCCATCGCCGTCCGGTTCGATCGCGGTTACCGTGGTCACCGCGGTGGTGTTCTCGGCGACGTTGACCGCCGCCGTGGCGCCGCCGCCGTCGCTGGTGATGATCGGCGCATGATCGGTAATCACCAGCGCCAGCGCATTCAAATCCTCGTTGGCGCTGTCGAGCCCGACATCGGAGCCGTCCATGAACATCGACGCGGTAGCTACGGCAGTGCCCGAGCCCAGCGTGGTCTGGGTCACATCGAGCAGGAAGACGTCGTTTTCGCTGACCGCGAGACCGGCGACCGTGCTGTTGTTATTCAGCGTCAGCAGCAGGTTGCCCTCCTGCAGGTTGACCCCGCCCGCGGTGATCGATTGCTCGACCAGTTCGATACCCTGGATCTGGTCGGTAATACCCAGATCGTCGCCGTCGATCAACACGGACAGCGTGCCGCTGGTCGTCCCGCTGCCGACGTCGTCGGCGGTGTAAAGCTGAATATTATTGTGTACTCCGCCGCCGCCGCTGGTGGCGAGCAGGAAGCTGCCGGCCTGCAGCGTCGTGTCGCCGACCGTGGTATCGAATTCGACCAGCGAGACGGCGTGGATTCGATTGCCGGTGGGGTCTTCCAGCACCATGAAGAAGGTGCCGCTGGAATAGTCGCCGGGCGTGTCGGGGCGAAACGCGACGATATCGTGGTCGGTGACCGACAGGCTGTTGGTGCTGGTCAGCGTTTCCGGGTTGAGCGTCGCGAACAGCAGGTCCCCGGCCTGCAGGTCGATCGCCGGCGAGGTCGCGCCGCCGACGGTTACCGCCGTCGATACGTAGTGCATGCCGCGGATATTGGCGGCGCTGTCGGCGGCGAACGCGGACAGGTCGAAAGAGCTGGCCAGGCTGCCGCCGGTAGCGGCGCCGTAGGCGAGCGTCGGCCCGCCGAAGGCCAGCGCCTCGCCCGAGCCCCAGGAATCGAGGCCGTTGGCGCCGCTCGGCGAGGCGACGTCGTTTACCGACGACAGCAGTAGTTCACCCTGCTCGAAAACATTGAGAACACTGACCGAGATCGCCTGGCTGTCGGTGGCGCCGTGCGTGTCGGTCGCGGTCACCGTGACCTCGTAGACATTGTTGGTGTCGGCATCGGCGGGCGCCTCGGCATCGGGCGCGGTGAGCAGCGTCAGCACGCCGGAAGCCGCATCGATCGCGAACAGGCCGGCATCCGCGCCGCCCGTAATCGAGTAAGTCAGGGTATGGCCGTCGATATCGTAGGCGTCGACGTCGGTGACCGCGACGGTGTTTTCGGCGATGGTCACGGCGGCCGTATCGCCGGCGCCGTCCGAGTAGATGACCGGCGGGTTGTTCGCCAGCACCTCGACCTGATGAATCGGAATAAACGCGAGCTTGGTCGGACCGTCGAGGCCGCCGGCGACCGCGAAGGTATCGACGTAATTGCCGCTGGAATCGAGGCGGACCACGTTGTCGTCGTCGTAGTTGGCGACGTAGATATAACCGTCCGGCGAGAACGCAATGCCGAGCGGCCGGTCGACCTCGGGGTTGGCACCGAATAACCCGTCGAACGTGCCGTCGCTGTTGTATACGTAAATACTGTTGTTGCCGGTATTGCTGGCCACGTACAGCTTGTCGTCCGGACCCCAGACGATTTCTTCAGGTTGGTTGAGACCGTTGTCGCCGCTGGCCACGAAGACATCGATGAATGCGCCGCTGGTGCCGTCGAAGCGCAGCACGTTGTCCGACGTATAACCGCTGACGTAAAGATTGCCGTCGGGCGCGAACAACACCGAATCGGGATTGCTCAGCGCGGCATTCGACGCGAACACGTCGATAAATGCGCCGGTTTCGCCGTCGTAGCGCAGTACCTGGTCGGTAACCCCGCTGGCGACGTAAAGATTACCGTCCGGGCCGAAGGCAATCCCGTTAGCTTCTTCCAGGCCGCCGCTGCCCACGCTAACGAATTCGTCGATGAAATTCCCGTTACGGTCGTAGCGCAGTATGTTATCGGAGCCCGTACCCGAGACGTAGATATTGCCATCCGGTCCGACGATGGCTGCGTCCGTCGATTGCAGGCCGTCAGCCGAACCGAAGCTGGTAACCTGCGTGCCGGTGTCCGCATCGAACAGGAATACGTCGTAGCCGCTTTTCCAGCTCGGCACCAGCAACTGCTGCGCGGTATAGGTGGTGCCGCCACTGGTGGCCGCCACCAGCACGTTATTGGTGAATCCGGCGTTAGTGTAAACATGGGTCACCGACGACGGGTCGCCGGCGAAGGTTTCGACGTTGCCGTCGCCCCAGTCGACGGTCCAGCTGTCCATCGCCTGGGTGGCGCTCAGGTTCAGGGTATAGGTCTCGCCCTCGATCACCGTGCCGCTGCCGCCGACCGTCAGTACCGCGTCGTTGGCGTCGGTTACCGAGACGTTGAGTAATTGCGAAACGGTATTGCCGTTACCGTCGTCGGCGCTTACCTGCACCACGTAGACATTGTCACTGTTGCTGTCCGACGGGTTTTCGAAATCGGGCGCGGTGTTGAACGACAGTTCCCCGGTGACCGGGTCGATGCTGAACAATCCCTGGTCGGCGCCGCCGCTGATGCTGAAAGCGACCGGATCGGACTGCGGATCGTAGGCGGTCACCCGGGTCGCCCGGGTGGTGTTTTCCATCACCGAGATATCGGCAGCGGCGGCGCCGCCGTCGGAGGTGATGACCAGGTTGCCGGGCGTGTAGTCGATTGTCAGCACCGGGCGCAGCGCGGCCGTCGCCGCTTCGGAAGAACTGAAGTCCCAGCCATCGCCGCTGGAATTGGTGATCACCCAGCCGTAATTCGCGCTACCATCCAGCCAGGATTGCACCGCGGCATCGAGGCCGGTGATGGTGATCGTGCCGGACGCGTCCGGCGAGCCGACGCTTGCGTCCACGGTCGTCGACGCCTCGACGCCGTCGATGCTGACACCGTTGGTGAGCGAGTTCCAGCTATCAGACTCGCCCCAGGACGTCAGCATGCGATACAGATTGATGGTCGCGCCAGGTTGCGACGTGTTGGTCACGTTGATCGTCAGCTCGGCGCTGTTGATCGTCGACCCCGGCGGTATTTGTCCCGGACCGGTGCCGAACAGGTTGTCGAAACCGATCAGGCCCTGAGTCGGGCCGCCGCCATCGTTCGCATCGACGCTGATTACCGAGCTCGAACTGTTGTCGGCATTGGGCACGCTTTGCTGAAGCTCGGTGTCGATGTTGCCGCTATATCCGTCGACTCCCTCCTGGAACTGGATCGTCGCGAACACGCCCTCGTATTCGGCGATCAGCGAATCGCTGACCGCAAGGTCGGTTTCGATCTGGCCGTAACTGAATTCCAGCGCCCAGTCGCCGCCCATGCTCGTGGCGCCGGTCAGGTCGCTGGAGGCGGCGACATCGGCCAGCGTCAGTGCGCCGAGTTCCTCGAGCAGGTTTTGCCCGGTCTCGGTCGCCGCCAGGTCGCAGCCGTAAAACAGGATGTCGCCGATTTCGGTAAAGGAATTGGCCCACAGGGCGATGCTGAGATTGTTCTGGTCGAGCGAGTCGGCGTCGAGGCGGCTGTTGCCGAGCTGTACGCTGCCGTCGCTGCCGTGCGAAATGATGTGGATCGCGTCGAGATCGTCGTATCCCTTCAGCGCTTCGGAAATTTGCTCGATACCGTCGCGGTCGCGTTCCAGTACCACCACTTCCAGCTCGCGGCTCGGGTCCATGTTGGAGCGAATATCGTCGACCAGCAGCCGGTAATTGTCGACGCCGGCGTCGACGAAGACGACCTCGTGGCTCGTCTCCTCGGCCGGTGCGGTATTATCGCCGGCGTCTTCCAGCGGCGCCTCGTAGGCGTCGACGTCCTGCAACAGCGGATCGTCGACGAGCGCATCGCCGATACCCACCAGCCCCTCGGCGCCGCCCGAGAACAGGCGCCGCTGCTCGAGTTCCTCGAGGATCAGCCGGGTGTCTCGCCGGGTATGTTTCGGGGATCTGCTCATCCTGCGCCGCTTACTCCGTCATCACCGAATCGGGCAACGCACTGAATATCTGTCCGCGTGCGGGCTTCGGCGTATCGAAATCGAAACGCGCCAGGCAATTGACCCCGCCGACCAGTTCGTCGTCGGGATTCGGCAACTCCATGCGCACCGTAAAGCTGCCGCTGGCCGGGTCGATCAATTGATCCACCACGGTCACCGTGGCCTCGAAGGTCTGGCCGGCCGGCTGCTCGGGATGAATCTCGACTTTCATGCCCTTGCGAATCAGGCCGAAATACTCGGTCGGCGCGATCAATTCGACCTTCAACGGGTCCACCTGGGCGAGTTTCATGATCACGCGGCCCTCGACCGATTCGCCGACCATCGTAAAGCGGTCGACGACGATGCCGTCGATCGGGCTGCGAATCGTGCGCAGCGCCAGCTGCGACTGCGCGAGCTCAAGGTTGACCTGCGCGATACGCTGGTTTTCACGCGCGCGCTTGAGATCGATCTGCGCCAGCGCGAGCTCGGTTTGCGCCTTGTCGGCCTCGTACTGGGATACGGATTTTTGCGACAGCAATTCCTGCATGCGCCGAAAGTACTGCTTCGCGTAGCGGTATTGCTCCTTGCGATTCTCCACCTCGCTGGTCGACTCCGCCTGCAGGCGGGCGAGCTTGACGCGCGCCATCTCCACCGAGGCTTCGAGCTTTGCCAGCGGCTGCCCCTTTTCGACGGCGTCGCCGGTTTCGACGAGGATTTCCTCGAGCACCGAGATCACCGGGCTGCTGACGTCGACGTACATTTCCGGTTTGACCAGGCAGTCGAGTTCCGCCGCCGCGCGGCCGGCCGCGGGTGCGCAGGCGATCGCCGCCAGCAGCCAGGCGAGCGGGAGCGCGGCGCGGCGCGAATCTCGACCACCCGGCGAAGCGAGTCGCAACCGGGAAAGGAATCTTGTCAGGGTAACGGTCATTATTCGAATCTCCCCGCAAATGCCAGGATGCGGCGCAGCCGGCGGTCCTGCCGGGTCAGCGCCTTGCGAATCGCGCATTGCTGTTTCTCGTGGCGGCGTTGCGCGCGACGCAACAGAGCGCCGGCGACCAGTCCCGGCAGCGGTTTGCCGTCCGCGGCAAGCCTGCGGCACAGGTTCAGGGTCGCGGCTCGATAACTGTTCAGTAATGCTTCGTCATCGAGCGACAGGATCGCCTCGGCGCTGCCGGTATCTCCCTGGCGCGCGCAGCGACCGTAGAGCTGGCGGTCGAGGCGCCGCGAAGGATTCACGCTGGCGGCGATCACGTGCAGGCCGCCGAGATCCTCGACCACCGGGCCGAGCTCGATATCGGTACCGCGGCCGGCCATGTTGGTGGCCACGGTGATCGCGTCTTTCTGCCCGGCGGCAGCGACGATTTCCGCTTCCTGGCGGTCCTGCGCGGCATTGAGTACGCGGTGCTCCAGGCCGGCCTCACGCAACCAGGCGGAGACTCGCTCGGATTCCTCGACCGAGGTGGTGCCGATCAGGATCGGGCGGCCGACGTTGTGTAATTGCGTTACCCGTTCGAGCAAGGCGGCTTTCTGCTCGGCTTTGTCGCGGTACAGCCGGCAACCGAAAAAGCGGCGTTTCGACGGCTGGTTCGGCGCCACCTTGCGTACCTCCAGACCATAGACGCGATGCAGTTCGTCGCCGACTTCGCCGATGGTTCCGGAAGTGCCGCCGAGACGCAGGTAGCGGCTGAAAAACCGCTGGTAGCTGATGCGCGCCTGCGGCTCGCGCCGCTCGCTGATCAGGCAACCTTCCTTGGCCTCGATCATTTGCTGCAAGCCCTGCTCCCAGGCACGGTCCGGCATGCGCCGGCCGGTGGACTGGTCGATAACCTCGACCTTGCCGTCTTCGACCAGGTAATCGCGGTTACGGTGATAGAACAGCAGCGCGGCGAGCGCCTGGCAGACCAGCGCGGTACGTTTGCGCGGGTTGTTCCACAGCTTCGGCAGGTTCTGTATCTGGTCTTCCAGGCAATCCTCGCCGGCCAGGGTCAGCTCGACGCTGCGCCGCCTCGAGTCGGCGCGGTAATCGCGGTCCGCCCTGAGCAGCGAGGCCAGGTAGAGTGCGTCGCTGTAGGTTTCGGGAGAATCCTCGTTATCGATCTTGCGGGTAATTATCAGGGGCGTGTTCGCTTCGTCGATCAATACGCTGTCGGCCTCGTCGACGATCGCGAAACAAAGCCCGCGTAACAGCAGCGAATCGCTTCCGTTAGCCAGTCGGCCGCGTATCTGGCGATACTGGAAGCGCAGGTCGCCGGTATCCTCGCCCATCTCGATACGGTCGCGCAGGTAATCGAAGGCGACCTGCTTGTTGGTGGTGTGCACGATATCGGCCTGGTAGGCCTGCTGGCACGAATCCCGCGGCATCTGGCTGACCACCGCGCTGCCGTCGAGGCCGAGACGCCGGTAGAGCGGCGCCATCAATTCGCAGTCGCGCGCGGCCAGGTAATCGTTGGCGGTAATGACGTGTACCGGTATACCCGCAAGCGCCGCGGTACAGGCCGGCAGTGTCGAGGTCAGCGTCTTGCCTTCGCCGGTCTGCATTTCGGCGAGCATGCCGTGCATCATCAGCCAGCCGCCGTAAACCTGCACGTCGTAGTGCCGTTTGCCGAGGATTCGCGCCGCCGTTTCGCAAACCATCGCGAATGCCTGGATCACCAGCGCCTTGCGCAGGCCGTGGCGGTGCAGGCGAGCGCGCAATTCCTCGATCGCCGCGTCCAGCTCGGCATCGCTATAAGCGCCGAGCCCTTGCTCGATAGCGCGCACCCGGCGTACCACTGCGCGCGGCCGCGCAACCCGGCGGCCCGGCTTCAGCAGGCGCTCGAAAGCGCGCCGGATCGCGGTCTCGAACTCGCCCGGGGTCGATTCGGGGCGTTGCGGATAACCGCCGAGACTGAGGCCGGGTTTCAACGATAACTCAGACATTGAACTGCCTCAGGAAAGCCTGCCGCAGGCGGCGGTACCATTGCGTCGCCAGCGCTTCGCTGCCGTGGTCGACGCGCACCCAGGCGCGCGTGCCGAGGGGAATTTCGTGGCCGCGAAAATCCGGCGCGAGATCGACCAGGAAAACCTTTTCGAGGGTGGCGTAGCCGTCGGCGTCCGGGGTGACGACGAACGGCCCGCCGCCGGTGGTGGCCAGCGCCAGGCTCGGCAAGTGATTGGTGGCCTCCGGCGCCTGGCGCAGAATGCTGGCATCGAACTCGGTACCGGGCTCGCTGGCGAAGCGCACCTTGATATCGACCACGCCGTGCTGCAGCAGGCCGATATTTTGCTGGCTGACGACCATGCGCACGGTCGGTTTTTCGTCGTCGAGGATATAGCCGAGCAAATCGCCCTTTTGCACGTAGCGGCCGGGCAAATCATCGGCCTCGAGCAATAACAGGCGGCCGTCCTTGAATGCATTGACCGACATCTGCTTCGCCTTGTCGAGAATGTACTCGAGTTCAGATTCCGCGACCCGCAAGTCTTCTCCGACGATGCCGGCCTCGACCTGGTCGTTGGCGCGTTTGGCGCGGTAGCGCGATGCCATTTCCTCGACCTTGGCCCGGGCAATCTTCGCCTTGCTGCTCAAAAACGGGTCGCTCAGCGTCAGTATCGGCGTGCCCCTGGTGACGACCTGTTGGTCGTCAACCAGTAATTTCTCGACGAAGCCGCCGTGCTGTGCGCGCAGGCGTACCTCGTCGGGCTGCCAGACCACGCCCTGGTTGAGGCTATAGGAAGGTATCGGGAAAAAGCCGACCAGCGCGATTACCGCAACAGACAGCAAGCCGCTGGTGGTCAGCGCGCGGTTACGCTTCGCGCGCAGCGCGGGACTCGCCATGACGAAGCTCAGTCCCCGGTAGAGCGGCATCAGGATTTGCAGGCCGACCAGCCAAAGCCCCAGAATTACGCCGATGTAAAAGAACTTGGCGGTGACGATGCCGATGATAAACCACAGAATACCGAGCCGGTAAGCCAGCGACAGCGGCGAATAAAGCGCGAACCAGGCTGCCTCTCCGGGCGCGCTGACCGGCGACTGCGCATCGAGCATGCCGAACAGGTAACGCTGGAACAGGTAATGCCAGTACTGCGCGGAGCGCTGGTAGAGATTCGGAATGCCGACGGCATCGGCAAGCATGTAATAGCCGTCGTACTTGAGTAACGGATTGCCGTTGAAAAACAGCGACGATACGCCGCCGATCAGGAAAATGTTGAAGCCGATATCCTGCACCATCCCCGGCTGTGCGGCGAGGAACAGCAGCAGGCCGAGCGCGGCAACGAACGACTCGACCATGATGCCGGCGGCGCTGACCAGAATGCGCTTGTAGCGGCTGCGGAAATGGGTCGCCGTCGAAACGTTGACATAGGGCACCGGTACGAACAGTAGAAAGGTGACTCCCATTTCGTGCACTTCCCCGCCCTCGAGCTTGGCGCTGAAGGCATGGCCGAGCTCGTGGATGAACTTGATCGGCGGATACAGCAGGAATATCAGCAGCAGGTTATAGGGCGTCAGCGCGTTGATTTCGAAGTGGTGGCTGATACGCGGCCAGTTCTGCGCGGCCTCGCTCGCGGCATAGATCAGCAGCAGCATCCACAGTTGCCCGGTCCACTTGGTGAAGATCCAGCCTACCTTGTCGAAATGTCGGTTCAGGAATCTTTCCGGGTCCCACAGCGCGACTCGCATCGCAACCGGGTTCGCGAAACGCTGCACGAACTTGCGGCCGCGCATTTGTGACTGGCGCTTGAACAATTCCCCGGTATCCGCGAGCGCACCGCTTTTCAGCAAGTCGGCGGCAAAGAGATTGCCGAGCAGGTCGATGATCTCGCCCTGGCCGGGCGCCGAGAGATCGTCGTCATCGATCAGCAAGTGATAAATTTCGTCGATGCTGCGCTCACCGTCCATCAGGCCGATGAAACGGTAGGCGGCGGGATTGAAGCGATGGCTACGGCCGGTAGTGGTATTCTCCAGCAGGTACCAGATCTGGCCACGGTAATCGTGGCGGTGGATTTCGACCTGGTCGTGCAGCCTCGGCTTCAGCGCTGCGACCCGGAACCAGTGCGGGCTGTGCAATGCGTCGTTCATCACCGCGCTCCGTCAGGGCCACCACGACCAGACCCAGAGCCTGAGCCAGTCGATGAATTGATGCGTGCCGATCCACAGCAGGCGTTCCTGCCCGGCGTTGATCTTGGCTATGCCCTCCATGCCGGGACGCAGCGCCTTGCCGCCTTCCGGCAGGGACGCCTCGACGCGGAAGAAATTGGCGCCGTCCTCGGCGCGGGCGATGGCGGTGATGCGCTCCACCGTGATCGGCATTTTTTCCCCGGACAGGCTCGACAGGGTCAGCGAACCCTGCTGCCCCGGCTCGACGTAGGCAATCTCGCTCTCGTCGACCTTGAGGATGATGCGGTAGTCTTCCAGCGGTGCGATCTTGAACAGCGTATCGCCCCGCTCCACCGGCGACCCGAGGATCTGGCTGAGGTCGCCCTCGATCACCACGCCGTCGAAGGGCGCGGTCAGGTTGATACTGTCGAGCTGCTGCTCGACCAGCTCGATTTCGGCGGTAATCTGGTTGATCTGCCCGCGGATCACGCGCACCTTGACGAGATCCCGTGTCGACTGCGCCTCGCGGTACTCGCGGCGCGCCTGTTGCATGCGCCCGCCGAGCCGCGCCAGTTCCAGTTTGAGTTGCTCGTCGTCGAGGCTCGCCATGATCTCGCCCTGGCGAATCGTGTCGCCGGCGCGTACCGACGACGACAACAGGTACCCCGCGACCGGCGCGGCGACCACGCGCTGAACCTGGCCTTCGAGTACCGCGTCCGCGGTAATCCTGAAATCGGCTTCCACCAGGCTCGCCGCGGTCAGCAGCGCGGCGAACGCGGCGATCGCCAGCTTGGTGCGCAGGTAGTGCATGCCGAAGATCGCGTGCAGGCCGTTGCCGATGCTGGCGGCGAGCTTGGCCAGGATGCCGCGTTCCTGGTCGCGCCTGAGGACCAGGAACGGGGTCAGCAGCGACAGGGTTTGCCGGCACTGGTCGACGGTCTTGCGGTCCAGCGGCGATTGCTCGCTGCCGATCAGGGTCACCGCGCCGAACACCTTGCGATCGGCGACCAGCGGGACCGTCGCCACCGTGTGCAAATCGTGCTTGCGGGCCAGCCGTTGATGGGCGCGCACGATCAGCCGCGTGTTCAACTGCGGATAGAGCAGCGGGCTATCCTGTTCGATCGCCTCGTCCATCGCGTTGCCGATGCGCCGCACGATGTTCGAGCGCTGGTCGAACTCGGCACTGTTGGAGATCGCGATGACGTTGCAGTGATGGCCCTGCTTTTCACCGAAGGCGACGCTTTCGCACTGGTACTCGCTGGTCAGCTCGGCGACCATGCGCATCAGGCCCTGCTGGTAATTCTCCTGTTCGAAGCAGCTCGCCAGTACGCCGACCACGCTGCCGTAGAATTCTTCGCTGTCGGATTTTTCGAAGCTGGCCAGCCCGAGCCAACGAACGCTGCGCTTCAGGGACTTGAACACGGCGTTGTGCTTGGTAGTCGGCAAATGCTTGATCTTGATCGCCAGCACGCCGGCCAGCGTCGAACGGATGTAGACCGGCTTGGCGAAGAAATCCAGCGCCTCGCCGTCGACCACGTGCGCGCGCGCCAGGCAAACCTCGTCTCGTTTCTTCAGTGCGTATTTCACGGTGGCGAAAAAGTCCTGGTATTTTTCCAGGCTCTCCGGCCAGCGCGCCAGCAGGTGCAACTGGTCGTTACCCGGATCGGGCACCATGAATACCGCCGAGTGCACGCCGGGCAACAGGCCGCAAAGCGTGGCCAGCCATTTCTCGGAAAAGCGGCCGTTCATGCGCACCAGCCTTCGATACGCCGCCCGGGGGCGCGGAACGGCAAAAGGTGGCGCGGCATGAACGGCCGGAGACTCATGGTCAAGTCGGGGGAATGCAGCGGGGCGACGGGGCGCGACACGGAATCGCCCGCAAGCGGAGCGTGCGCATCGTTGCGTTCGGCGTCTGGATCGCCGTTTTGTTTCGAACCGTGGGGATATGCAAAACATATCCGCGCGGATCGCAGACTCTGGTTCAACTGCCTACTCATATGCGCCCCTGAAAACGCCCGCGGTCAACACGTGATGCGTTTTTTCAACGATTCGTTGCATTTTCAAGCCTGCAGGGTATGACTGCTGTTGCACTCAATGCGCCGCGAATCCTTGTTGATGAGTATAGGTGAGTATCGACTCGTTCTTGTTGCCGGCAGGCCGGGCATCAGGGCTAATTCCCCGTTTTGTGACGCATGCACGTGCCCGGAAGGTTTAAGCGGCTGAATTTACTGGTTTTTAACGCCGTTTTTGTCCTCGACAGCCAACCGGCGGCGTATCTCGCCGTTCGGCCTGAGTATAGACACTGTCGAGGTTTTGTCCGGAAAAATTGACGGTCGTGATCGGCACGCCCGCGCGGGACCCGCGACTGCCGGCCCACCGGTTCGCAGGCGTCAAGCAAAGACCCGTAAGCAGAGTAGTTTCAATCACTTGCGCCAGGCACGACAAAACCCGCCGCGCGCCGGCGGTTTGTCGTGCGGCGGGTTCAGGGCGCCTGGATGACCGACCCCGGATCGGAGATGCTGACCTGTGCGCCGGAACTCGCTACGAAGCTCGCCATCTCGCCCTGCATCGCCGTGGTGACCGCGGCGCTAGAGGTCGGATCGAGAAGCGAGCCGTGCGACCCGGCGACGAACTTGACGCTGACCTGCAGGTTCGCACCCATCGTGGTGGTATTGATTTGCGTCAGGCCGAGGCGCGCCAGCAGGGGCTCGGTTCCGGCGAGCGGCGCGGCGACGGTGTTCGACGAATCGTTACCGTCCGGCACGCGAATCGGCACCGTCAGGTCGGACGGTGACGAATTACCGCCGGCGATTTCGAAAAACAGGATGCCCTCTCCCTTGCCGGCGAGCGAGGTCGCGTAATTCATCGGGTCGGCGGTGTCGACGAGGGTTTGCGCGGCGCCTAAGAATGACTCGTAGTCGAGCGTACCCTTGCTGACGCCGGCGGCCGCCAGCCCGGCCTGCACGACGGGCGAAAAGGTCGCCGAGCCGTCGAGAATTTTGGCGATGCCGCCGCCGCCGTTGGCCAGCACCGCATCCTTGACACTGGTTTCGTAGCGGGTA
>Ga0210101_1000477_pt1 | contig 13007 bp, 12 predicted proteins | sample Muzzi_PWC_D1_FD_185534 | JGI IMG/M metagenome (GOLD analysis project Ga0210101, IMG submission 185534) | Wetland microbial communities from San Francisco Bay, California, USA, that impact long-term carbon sequestration - Muzzi_PWC_D1 (SPAdes) | ecosystem: Environmental > Aquatic > Marine >... | reverse complement strand
CCGAATTTCAGCGAGGATAAGCAGATGAGCGAGTCGAAAATCTTTGCACCCGAATTCAACGGCCTGACCTCGACCCAGCGGACACTGCCTTATCGCTACTACTTCGACGAGGAACAATTCCAGCGCGAGCTCGATGCCATCTGGGCACGTAACTGGATCTATCTATGCCGCGCGGAAACCCTCGCCGCGAGCGGCGACTACCGGGTATTCGAGATCGCCGGGCGCGAAATCATCCTGCTGCGCGACGATAGCGACGGGCTTGCGGCCTATTTCAACAGTTGCCGGCATCGCGGTTCGACGCTGTGCAGGGACGAATCCGGTTGCTTCAAGCGCGGCCGCATCACCTGCCCTTACCATAGCTGGATGTACGACCTGCAGGGCCGGTTGCTGGCAACCGGAACGGCGCGTGCGGTCAGCGGCTTCGAGCGCGAAGATTACTCGCTGAGTCCGGTCGCGGTCGCCGAATGGGGCGGTTTCGTGTTCGCCAACCTGCAGGGCGCCGACGCGCGGCCTTTCGAGGTAGCGCTCGGCGAGGAGTTGGCACCGCTTGCCAACTGGCCGCTCGGAGAGCTGCGTGTCGGCCACCGCTTCAGCAAGACGATTGCCTGTAACTGGAAACTGTTCTGGGAAAACTTCAACGAGTGCCTTCATTGCCCGAAGGTCCATCCCGGTTTGTGCCAGCTGGTGCCGATCTACCGCCGCGGCATCATGGTGCGCAATGACGATCCGAATTGGCGCGAGCGCGCGGACAGCGGCGATCCGAAGAACAGCGGGCGGCTGCGTGCCGACGCCGAAACCTGGTCGCCCGACGGGCATGCGGTGAGCGCGCCGTTCGCGGGCCTGACCCAGGCCGAACGGGAACGCGGACATACTTACGCGGTCGCCCTGCCGTCGCTGTTCATCGTCGGCCACGTCGATTATGTGCGCTCGGTTCAGATTACCCCGCTAGACAGCGAGCGCATGCAAATCGACGCCGAATGGTTATTGCCGCCGGCGGTGCTCGCAGACCCGAAACTCGATTTGTCCGAACTGGCCAGCTTCGCCGAGCAGGTGATGCGCGAAGATGGCGAAGTTTGTGAAATCAACCACAGGGGTCTGCGCTCGGCGGCCGAGCCGCAGGGTGTGTTGATGCAGGAAGAATACGAAGTGTTCGCGTTCCAGGAATGGATCCGGCGCGAACTCGGCGAGGTGCCGCTCGCCGAAGCCCGGGCCAGCCGCGCCAGCCGCAGGCGGGAAGCGGGCGTGGAGGGCTAGCGGTATGGGTACGGATATATCGATCAGCGCGCGTAACGTGATCAAGGACTTCGGCAGTTTTCGCGCGCTCGACGACATCAGCCTGGAGATACACAAGAACGAGTTTTTTACCTTGCTCGGACCCTCGGGCTGCGGCAAGACCACGCTGCTGCGGTTGATCGCGGGATTCGAGGTGCCGACCCGGGGGCATATCGAGCTGTCCGGCCAGGACATCACCAACGTGCCGCCTTTCCGGCGCCCGGTGAATACCGTATTCCAGAGCTACGCGCTATTCCCGCACCTGACCTGCGCGCAAAACATCGGCTTCGGCCTCGCGCGCCTCGGCCGCGGGAAATCCGAAATCGACGAGGTGGTGCGACGGATGCTGAAACTGGTCAAACTCGAGGAACTCGCATCGCGCAAACCCCATCAGCTCTCGGGCGGGCAGCAACAGCGCGTTGCGCTCGCGCGCGCGCTCGCCCCCGCGCCCGAACTGCTACTGCTCGACGAACCGCTGTCGGCGCTCGACCAGAAACTGCGCAAGGGCATGCAGATCGAACTCAAGCGGCTGCAGAGGGAAACCGGCGTCACCTTTATATTCGTCACCCATGACCAGGAAGAAGCGCTGACCATGTCGGATCGAATCGGCGTGATGAGTGACGGCCTGCTGCAGCAGGTGGGTACGCCGAGGGAAATCTACAATCACCCGGCCAATCGTTTCGTCGCCGATTTTATCGGCGAGTCCAATTTCCTCGCCGCCGGCGTCGGCGATACGGCGGGCGAGTACACCGCGGTCGCGCTCGATTGCGGCTACCGCCACCGGGTGCCGGCATCGCGGCAATTACAGCCCGGCGATTCGGTGGTCGCCGCGATTCGCCCGGAATCGCTGGTGCTGACCGACAGCGGCGCCGAGGACTCGATCGCGGCCACGGTCACCGATGCGATCTACTTCGGCACCGATACTCATTGCCATGTCGAACTCGACAATCGGGAAGCACTAGTCATCCGCCTGCAGAATGCACGTGTCGACCGCGTCGATCTGAACCCCGGTTCGCGGGTCGGGGTGCGTTTCGATCCCGACGCGATACAGGTGCTCGGAGACTGATGCCCATGCCGGACACCGACAACAGCGATCGGCTGGAGCGGAAACGCGGGCGTGAGGCCTGGCGGGTCCGTGCCTTCACGATCGGGCCGGCGGCGGCGATGCTGATCCTGTTGACGTTACTGCCGCTTGGTCTGATGGTGTACATATCGCTGCAGGAGCGCGACTGGTCGGGCAGCGTGATCTGGGGCAATTATTCCTTCGAGGCTTACATCCGCTTCATTTTCGAGCGCAAACTCGACGACAGCCTGCAGCTGAACGCCGATTACGTACGTATCTTCGCGCGCTCTTTCTGGTTGTCGCTGCTGACCACGGGGTTGTCGCTGCTGGTCGGGTTCCCGACCGCGTTGTTCATTGCCACGCGCCCGCCGAGGTGGCGGGCGACGCTGGTGTTCCTGACCACGGTACCTTTCTGGACCAACCTGCTGGTGCGCAACTATGCGTGGATACTGTTGTTGCGCGATACCGGCCCGATCAACGCGGGACTGCAGGAACTCGGGGTGATCGACGAACCGCTGGCGATGCTGTATACCAACTTCGCGGTTTCGGTCGGGCTTACCTATTCGTTTCTGCCATTCATGGTTTTACCGATTTACGCGGCCATGGAAAAAATGGATTTCCGTCTCGTCGAGGCATCCTTCGATCTCTACGCCACGCGCCTGCAAACCCTTTGGCAGGTGATGATTCCGGCGGCATGGCCAGGTATTATCGCCGGCTGCATCCTGGTATTCGTGCCCTGCCTGGGGTCTTACGTGACGCCGGCGCTGCTCGGCGGCGGTAAGTCGATGATGGTGGGTAACCTGATCGGCCTGCAGTTCGGCGCCGCGCGCAATTGGCCGTTTGGCGCCGCGCTCGGTTTCGCGCTGCTGACCCTGATCCTGCTGTCGATGCTGTTTTACGTGTTCAAGGTCCGCCCCGAGGAGAACCGCTGATGGCGATCGGCGCGCGAACCCATCCCGGTGACCCCAGGCACTGGCCCGGCCTGGTGTTCATGGCGATATCCTTTTTCGCCTACGTATACCTGCCGATCGCGATATTGATCGGCCTGTCGTTCAACGAAAACGAGCAGGCGACCATCTGGACCGGGTTCAGCCTCGACTGGTACGTGAAGGCACTGCACAACGACGACATGATCAACTCCGCGAAGAATTCGCTGATTATCGCCACCATCGCGAGTCTGCTTTCGACCAGCCTGGCGACCCTGGCGGCGACCCGCATGGCTTTCGACAGGTTCCGCGGCCAGACCGCCGTGGGCGCCCTGATCGCATTGCCGCTGACCCTGCCGGAAATCGTTACCGCGGTCGCCACGCTGATGCTGTTCTCGCTGATCGGCCTGCCGCTGGGGCTGACATCCGTGATCCTCGCGCACACCGTATTCTGTATCCCGTTCGCCTACCTGCCGATCAAGGCGCAACTCGACCGCTTCGACCCGAAGTTGATGGAAGCCGCCGGGGACCTTTACTCGAAACCGATACAGACGTTTTTTTTCGTCACCCTGCCGCTGCTGGCGCCGGGCATCATGTCCGGCGCGGTGCTCGCGTTTATCATTTCGCTGGACGATTTCGTCACCACATTTTTCGTCGGCGGCGCCGGGTCGACTACGCTGCCAATTTACATATTCGGACTGATCCGGGTCGGCGTTTCGCCCGAAGTCAATGCCATTTCAACCGTCATGCTGATCATTTCGATCGCCATGGTTTCACTTTCACTGCTGCTCAACCGGGGACAGGAGCGCGGGGATGACTAATCGACACTCTGACCCCAATGGAGAATCCTATGAATAATTTTACCAAGCTACTGGCGACGTCTAGCGTTGCCCTCGTCATGCTTTTCTCTGCCGGCACCTTGCGTGCCGCGGGCGAATTGCATTTATACAACTGGTCAAACTACTTTTCGCCGGACCTGATCAAGAAATTCGAGAAGGAAACCGGCACCAAGGTCACGCTCGACACCTATGCCTCCGAGGAAGACCTGCTCGCCAAGCTGCAGGCCGGCGGCTCGGGTTACGACGTCATCTTCCCCGGGCCGACCACGCTCGGCACGATGATCGAAAAGGGTCTGGTAGCCAGGATCGACGCCCCCAAGATGTCGAATTTCAAGAACGTGCTGAAACCCTTCCAGTCCCTGTCGGTGGATGCCGACCGCAGTTACTCGGTACCCTATATGTGGGGTACGACGGGTTTTACCTACGATCCCGCGATGGTGCCCGGCGGCAAGCTCGACGATAGCTGGAAATCGATCTTCGAACCGGCCAAGGAGCTGTCCGGAAAAATCGCGATGCTCAACGAAATGAGCGATGTCTGGAACGCGGCCGCCTATTACGCCGGGGTCAGCAAGTGCACCGAAAACCCGGACGACGCGCAGAAGATCCTCGACGTGCTGATGAAGCAGAAACCTTACGTCAAGGTCTACTCCAACGACGGCACCATCGATCGCATGTCGGCCGGCGAGGTCGCCGTGCACATGCAGTGGAACGGCGCCGCGCATCGTACCAAGAAGAACAAGCCCGGCGTGGTTTACGTCTATCCGCGCGAGGGCGTGACCTTCTGGACCGATACCATGGCTATTCCGGCGAACGCGCCTGACATGGAAACTGCCAAGCAGTTCCTGAACTGGATGCTCGAACCCGAGAATGCGGCAGCCGCCTCTAATTACACCGGGTATTCGAACGCCATCATCGGTTCCGGCAAGTACCTGAGCGATAGCCTGAAGTCCGACCCGGCGGTCAACATGCCCGAGAAATACGCGGATCGCCTGAAGCCGTTCCAGTCCTGCAGTCCGAAGTCCAAGGAGTTGCGCGAGCGCGTCTGGACCAAGTTGAAGTCCTAGTTTCCGCTATAGGTTCCTGAAGACTCCCGCGGCCCGGCGATCTCGCCGGGCCGCGGTTGCGGCCGTTCACGGGCAGGCCTTTGTAATTTGACCCTCGAGCGTCAATAATTGCGCCCTTTGGCGGGCTGCCGGAATCCTGATGTCCAATCCAGTAAAACTTTTCGAACCCCTGACTATTCGCCAGACCACCTTGCCGAACCGCATCGTGGTCTCACCGCTATGCCAGTACTCGGCCGTCGACGGAGTCGCCCAGCCCTGGCATTTTGCTCATCTGAGCAGCTTCGCGCGCGGCAAGTCCGGTCTGGTATTTACCGAGGCCACCGCGGTCGAGGCGCGTGGCCGGATCACGCCGCAATGCCTCGGCATCTGGAACGACGCGCAGGCTGACGCGCTCGCACCCGTGGTCGAGTTCATCGAGTCGATGGGTTGCGTGCCGGGCATGCAACTCGCGCATGCCGGGCGCAAAGCCTCGACGAGTTCGCCGTTTTCGAAACGGGGACCCGTCCCGCTTACCGAGTCCGATGCCGCCGAAGCCGGCGCTCCATGGCAAACGGTGGCGCCGTCGCCCTTGCCGGTCGCCGACGGCTGGCATGTGCCGGCCGAGCTCGATGGCGACGATCTCGAAGAAGTCAAAAAGGCATTCGTCGACGCCGCCCTCCGGGCCTGCGATAGCGGTTTCCGGGCGCTCGAACTGCACATGGCGCACGGCTATTTGCTACACAGCTTTCTGTCGCCGCTCGCCAACCGGCGCGAGGACGACTACGGCGGCGATCTCGACGGGCGCATGCGTTACCCGCTCGAAATCGCGGACGCGGTGCGAGCGGCCGTCCCGGACGGCATGCCGCTGTTCGCGCGTATTTCGGCCATCGACGGCCGCGAAGGCGGCTGGAGTCTCGAAGACTCGGTAGAGTTCTCGCGGCGCCTGGCCACCGCCGGTATCGATATCGTCGACTGCTCTTCTGGCGGGATTGGCGGCGCACCACGGTTTCGCAGCGACGACGACGGTAAGCCGCTGACCCGCGATTCGGCCCGAGCTCCGGGATTCCAGGTGCCTTTCTCGCGCGCGATACGCGAACAGGCCGGGATCAGGACCATGGCCGTGGGCGTGATCATCGACCCGCGGCAGGCCGAGGAAATCCTGCAAAGCGGCGGCGCCGACCTGGTCGCGCTCGGGCGCGAGCTGATGTATGACCCGTTCTGGCCGCTGCGCGCGGCCGAGGCCCTCGGCGTCGACCCCGATTTTCGGATGTGGCCGGCCCAGTACGCCTGGGCGATCGACCGGCGCGCGCAGATCAAGACTCTGAACGAATCCTGAAGCGCTTTCACCACCATGCCCCGATTCGGTGCGCGCTGTGAATTTGCCGCGGCGCCGGGAATGTCTGGTAACATATCGGCTTTACAACGATTTCCGACGAGCATGGTAAGAAAAGACTTCACCTTCATCAGTTTCCTGCTGCGCCTGTTGTTCGCGGCGCTGCTCGTATTCCTGACCTATAACCCCAGCGACTATTCCTGGGTCGGCTGGCTCACCAGCGATGTGCCTCCAGTCTACAAGGTCGCCGGTGGCATCGTGCTGCTGATCGGCTGGGTCATGTTCCTGCGCGCAACCTGGAATTCCCTCGGTCCGATCGGCACCGTGCTCGCCGCGGCTTTCTTCGGCGTCATCATCTGGTTACTGATCGAATGGAAAATTCTTTCCCTGGACAGTGCTACCGTGTTTCAGTGGGTCATCCTGATCATACTCACCGGCATACTCGCGGTGGGCATGTCCTGGTCGCATGTCCGCCGCCGGATTTCGGGGCAGTACGATACCGACGAAATCGAAGGCTGACCGAGCGTCGACGGCGGCCGCCGACAGGGGCGCTGTGACGCGACATGCTCGCGGCGAACATCGCTACATATGCGGGCCAAGCGGTTCATTCTTACATCGGCACTGGAACTAATGTCGCAAGGAGTCGCTGCTGAAAACGTCATCCTGCTGCATGGCCTGGCGCGTACCGATCGCTCGATGAATAAGCTCGGCCGGGCGCTGGCCGAAGCGGGTTACCGCGTCGATAACGTCAGCTACGAGTCCACCCGTCACGATATCGAAACCCTGGCCGGGATGGCGATCGGTCCCGCGCTTTCGGCCTGTCCGGGCGGGCAAAAAGTCCACTTCGTGACCCATTCGCTGGGCGGTATACTGGTGCGGCAATACCTGCAAAATCATCGCATCGAGAATCTCGGTCGCGTGGTCATGCTCGGGCCGCCCAACAAGGGCAGTGAGGTGGTCGACAGGCTGGGAGAATTTCCGGGCTTTCGCTTCATCAACGGCGATGCCGGCCTGCAACTCGGCACCGGCGCGAGCAGTGTGCCCAACCGTCTCGGGCCCGCCGAATTCGATCTCGGTGTCATCGCCGGCACCAGCAGCATCAACCTGTTCCTGTCGAGCATGATTCCGGGCCCCGACGACGGCAAGGTTGCGGTCGAGAACACCCGTCTCGAGGGCATGCGCGACCACCTCGAAATGCAAGTCACACACAGCTTCATGATGCGCAACCCCGAGGTCATCGAACAGGTAATCCACTATCTGCGGAAAGGTCGGTTCAGGCGCGGCGAATAGCCGTTCCGGCGGCGTCAGTCTTCCCGGGTTGCGTCGTCGGCGATGGATTCGGGATCGTCGGTCTCGGCCTGGTCCCGCTCCCAGGCGATGAAATGATCGATATCGCTTTTTACCGAAGACAGGACCCAGCCCAGCAATGCCGCGTCGTCGATCAAGCCAAGGCCGAGGATGAAATCGGGGATCATATCGACCGGCATCACGAAGTAAATGATCGACGCCACAATCGAGATCAGGCTCGCGGTCGGGATTTCTCGATAGCGGCCGCCGGCGTAGGCCCTCAACAGGCGAAAACTGGCCTGCAGCGATTCCAGGATTTCCGAGAACGGCCCCTGTCGGTGATAAATTTTTTGCGTTGCCCTGTCGATCAGGCGATTTAGCCGGGCGGGAGATTTCAGATATTCGATCGCGCGCTTGCGCGCGGTCCTGAAAAACGAACTCCTGCCTACCTTTTCGCCCGTTATCCTGTCGCCCATGTCGCCTCGGCCTGCTAGCCCTGCTTCAAATCTTTGACGGTGCGCGCGTAGTCCTGCAGCTTCGATACCACTCGCTGGCGCTGGCTTTCGTCGGCCCAGCCGCTGATCTCCTCGATCGCCTCGGCATAGGCTCGCCAGTAGGCGCTCCGCGCGGGTTCGTAAACCCTCGCATACACGGTATCCGGATAAAGCATGACGGTTTTCAGGCGTGCCGTATCGATCCCGTTTTGCGTCGCGTCACTCAACGCCGCGACTAGCGCCTGCTGGCGGGCCTCGCGGTAGCGTATCCAGGGTTCGTAGAGGTCGGGCAGCTGCGCCAGCCGTGCTCGAACCCGATCTTCGAGCAGAAATCCGAAACTGCCGAACCATTTTTCGAGCCGCGCGAGATCGCGGTCTACGCGATAGATTTCGCGCTGCTGTGGGGATTTCGCGAGGTATTCGCGGTACTTCTGCGATTGTTCTTCGTGGTAGCGCCGGAATTGCGCGATCTGCTCCGGGGTCAGCGTCGCCGCCAGATCGCCGAGGCTGTCGATGGCTTTTGCCACCGCGCGCCGCCAGGCGCTGCGAATTTCCCCGTTGAGGCGCAGGAATTCCTCGGCGCTGATACCGTCGGCGCTGTCGAGCGCGGCGCGTTCCAGCGCCTCCTGGTAGCGACTCAATTCGTGCTCGCGGTGCCAGACGAAATATTGCTGCAAGCGGTTATCGAGTTCCAGGTTTTGACTGGCGTCGAGATCGAAGGCGTCGTCGAACCTGCCGGCCACCAGGGTGGGCGCATGATCGTAGGCCAGGCCGGTCAGCCCGCAGCCGCTCAGGGTCGTCAGCGCGGCGCTGAGCAACGCGATGTGCAGAGGTATTTTCAGGTCGATCGAATCGAAAAACTGTCGCATGGTAAGACCGTGGACCGACTGCCGACGGCCCTGCTCAGGTGATGGGTTCGCGCAGCGGCTTGGGCAGAGGGAAAATCACGTCCTCGGTAAAGCCGAGCGAAGTAGCCTTTCCGGCGCCGTGCCGCTGCAGGAATTCGACCACGTTTTGCACCAGCAGTTCGGGCGCCGACGCGCCGGCGGTGACACCGATCCGCGATTTGCCCTGCAGCCATTCGAGACGGATGTCGAGTTCGCTGTCGATCAGGTAGCCCTCGATTTGCTTGTTTTCGGCGATTTCCCGCAGCCGATTGGAATTCGAACTGTTGCGCGAACCGACCACCAGGATCAGGTCGCAGCATTCGGCAAGCTGCTTGACCGCGTCCTGCCGGTTTTGCGTGGCGTAGCAGATGTCTTCCTTCTTCGGCCCCTTGATATCGGGAAATACCTCGTACAGGCTGTCGATGACGATCGCCGTATCGTCCTTGGAAAGGGTAGTCTGGGTGACGAAGCGGAGTTCGCGCGGATTGCGCGGTTTTAATCCGCGAACGTCGTCTGCGGATTCGACCAGGTAGATATCGCCGCCCGCCGAGTGGTCGTACTGGCCCATGGTGCCTTCCACCTCGGGGTGGCCGCGATGGCCGATGAGTATAGTTTCGATGCCCTGGCGGCTGTAGCGGCTGACTTCCATGTGTACCTTGGTGACCAGCGGGCAGGTCGCGTCGAAGACCTTGAGCTGGCGGCGCTCGGCTTCGCGGCGTACGGCCATCGACACGCCATGGGCGCTGAAGATTACGTAATTGTCGTCGGGAACCTGGTCGAGTTCATCGACGAAGATCGCACCCCTGCCTTTCAGGTCGTCGACCACGTAGCGGTTGTGCACGACCTCGTGGCGCACGTAGATCGGGGCGCCGAACAACTGGATCGCGCGCTCGACGATTTCTATCGCGCGGTCGACGCCGGCGCAGAATCCTCGGGGATTGGCGAGCAGAATTTCCATCAGTGTACCGTCTTGTTGCGGGTGTCGTTATCGACCGAGACGATATGCACGCTGTAACGGACAGTGCGTCCCGCGAGCGGGTGATTCAGGTCGACCCGGACCTCGACTTCGTCGAAGTCGAGAATCGTTCCCGGCAGGGTTTTGTCATCCTCGGTCGCGAACTCGATGATCAGGCCGGCTTCGAGCTCGATGTCGGGGTCGAACTCGACCCGCGGAATCGAGCGAAACAGAGTTTCGTCGATAAAGCCGAAAGCCAGCTCGGGGCCGATGTCGATGGTTTCCTCCTGGCCCTCGCTGAGGCCGATCAATGCCAGTTCCAGGCCCTCGGCCATTTTTCCGCAGCCGAGTCGCACCGTCATCGGTTGCTCGTCGAAATTGTCCTCGAGCACGTCGCCGTTGGTCAGTCCCAGGCGGTAGTGGAGCGTTACCAGGCTGTTTCTTTCGATCTGGCTCATGCGCGTCTATTCGGTGCGTGGTTTGCCGAAACCGGTCAGGCTGCTCAATATTAACATGAATGCGCCGACGCTGATCGCGGCGTCGGCGATATTGAAGGCAGGCCAGGGATAGCTGCCGAGCCAGACCTGGATGTAATCGACGACATGACCCAGATAGATTCGGTCGATCAGGTTGCCGATGGCACCGCCGAGAATCAGACTCAGGGATATCGCGGTCAGTTTCTCTTCGCTGGCGAGGTTGCGCAACCACTGCAGGATAACCCCGCTGATGACGATCGCAATTGCGGTAAACAGCCAGCGTTGCCAGCCGCCGGCGCTGGCGAGGAAACTGAATGCGGCGCCGGTGTTATAAGTCAGGTACCAGTCGAAAAACGGCGTCAACTCGACCGCCTCGTGGGGGATAAGCGTATGCTCGGCAATCTGCTTGGCGATCTGATCCAGCAGCACCACGAGGAGGCTGATCCATAGCCATCTCAATTGCGAGCGCGTGCTGTTCACGGGATGAATGGCGGGTTCAGACGAATCTGCGCGGTTCGCCGACACCGTCGATGTTTTCGATGCAGCGTCCACACAATTCGGGGTGTTCGTCGTGCTTGCCGACATCCTCGCGGTGGTGCCAGCAGCGCACGCATTTGGGATATTCGCTCGGTGTCGCGGTGACCCGGATTCGCTTGCCGTTGCGCAAGGTTACCGCGTTTTCGGCTGCTGCCGCTTCGAGCGGAGCGAGGGTCGCCGACGAAGTGATCATCACGAAGCGCAGTTCGTCGCCGATGACCTCGAGTTGCTCGAGCATGTCGGGCTCGGCCTGGATAACGAGGTCGGCATCGAGTCCGGCACCGATCTTGCCTTCGTTGCGTACCCCCTCGAGACAACGAGTGACTTCGACGCGCACCTGTTCGAGCGCGTCCCAGACCGCGACGTCGACCTCGGCGTTGGCATAATCGAACAGCCCGTCGTACCACTCCGCGATGAATACCCCGAGCTCTTCGTGCGGTCCCGGCAGGTTTTCCCAGACCTCGTCGGCGGTAAAGCTCAAGATCGGTGCGATCCAGCGCGTCATCGCCTCGGCGACGTGGTACATCGCGGTCTGACAGGAACGCCGCGCGAGCGAGTCGGCCTGCGTGGTGTACTGCCGATCCTTGATCACGTCAAGATAGAAACCGCCCAGGGTCTCGGAGCAGAAGTTGTGAATCTTTTGCACCGCGAGGTGGAAATGATAATCGTCATAATGCTTTTGCAGCGCGGATTGCAGCTCGAGCGTCTCGGCCACGATCCACTGGTCGAGTGCCAGCATTCTGTCGGCTTCGACGAGGTGACTGCCGGGTTCGAAGCCGTTGGTGTTGGCGAGCAGGAAGCGCAGCGTGTTGCGGATTCTGCGGTAGGAATCCGCCGTGCGCTTGAGGATTTCGTCGGAGATCGACATTTCGCCCGAGTAATCGGTCGCCGCGACCCACAGGCGCAGGATATCGGCACCGAGGGTTTGCGTGACCTTGATCGGTGCGACCACGTTGCCGACCGACTTCGACATCTTCATGCCTTTGGCGTCGACCGTGAAACCGTGCGTCAGCACCTGCCGATAGGGCGCACAGTCGTGCATCGCGCAGGAAGCCAGCAGCGAGGAGTGGAACCAGCCGCGGTGCTGGTCGGAGCCCTCGAGGTACATGTCGGCCGGAAAGTTGCAGCGCGGGTCGCGCTGCAGCACGCTGTAGTGCGTGGTGCCCGAGTCGAACCAGACATCCAGCGTGTCGTTGAGCTTGACGTAGTCTTCGACCTCGTCGCCGATCAGTTCGCCGGCCTCGAGCGAAAACCAGGCCTCGATGCCGGATTTCTCGATCCGCTGGGCGACCTGCTCGATCAGTTCGGCGGTACGCGGGTGCAACTCCTGGGTTTCGCGGTGCATGAACAGCGCGATCGGCACCCCCCAGTAGCGCTGCCGCGAGATGCACCAGTCCGGGCGATTCGCGATCATGCTCTCGATGCGCGCCTGACCCCAGGAGGGTACCCAGCGCACTTTCCTGATTTCGGCCATCGCGATATCGCGCAGGCCGGCTTTTTCCATGCTGATGAACCACTGCGGCGTAGCGCGGAAAATGATCGGCGTCTTGTGTCGCCAGCAGTGCGGGTAACTGTGCAGGTAATCCTCTACATGGACCAGTGCGCCGCGCTCGCGCAACACCTCGATGATGTGCTTATTGGCCTCGAATACGTGCTCGCCGGCGAACAACTCGGTGCTCGGCAGGAAGCGGCCGTCGTCACCGACCGGGTTATAGATGTCGAGCCCGTATTTGCGGCCGATATCGAAGTCGTCCTGGCCGTGGCCGGGCGCCGTATGCACCGCGCCGGTACCGGCGTCGAGGGTGACGTGCTCGCCGAGCACGACCAGGGAATCGCGGTCGTAGAACGGGTGGCGCAGCAGTTGACCCTCGAGCGTCTCGCCCTTGCCGCGAGCG
>Ga0210101_1000476_pt1 | contig 13014 bp, 12 predicted proteins | sample Muzzi_PWC_D1_FD_185534 | JGI IMG/M metagenome (GOLD analysis project Ga0210101, IMG submission 185534) | Wetland microbial communities from San Francisco Bay, California, USA, that impact long-term carbon sequestration - Muzzi_PWC_D1 (SPAdes) | ecosystem: Environmental > Aquatic > Marine >... | reverse complement strand
CAGATCATGATCCACGCCGGTGTAGACGCGGTCCACCTCACCGTCGATGGTGACGAGGCCCTGCTGGACCTTGATCGCACCGCCATCCATCTTGTCGATATAGTGCTTGCCGCCGAGGCCGCGAACCTGAACGCGCCCGACATCGCCCACGCGGAAATAGCTGTGTAAACCCTGGGTGATGGTGAGCGGCACGGTGTCCGGGTTAAAGCTGCACAGGGCCAGTTCCAGCGAGCGGCCGACGGTGATCTCCAGGGTCAGTGCAAACGGGTGCGGCCAGAGCGCACTGATCTCTTCGTCCGGCGAGATGCCGAGCCGCACCGATGTCGCGCCGTCCTCCCGCAGGGCAGTATCGAGCACCTGCCAGTCACGGTTACGCACGAAGCCGTGCGCCGGGCGTCCCCTGCCCTCCGGGTCGGGTCCGAACCAGGGCCAGCATACCGGGATGCCACCCTTGATGGCCTTGCCGGGCTGAAAAAAGGCGTGCTGGCTCACGAACAGCAGGTCTTCCGGTTCACCGGCGGGAAGGAAGGATAGCACCTGGCCGGCGTAGAGGGAGACCAGCGCATGCGCCCTGCCATTGTCTATTTCTATCAGGGGAAATCCGCCTTTGCCGGTTACGAAGCGGAGCTTGTCGGCAATGCCGTACGTCTCGTTCAGCTGTTCGGGATTCATCAGACCGGATTCCTTGCTGTCGGGGGCCGGGCGGAACACGGCACATGATGCCGTTGCGCCGGTGTCATCCTGGCCTGCGCATCGCCACGGCGATGCAGTGAAATCGGATGCCTTACCGGTACGAGGCGCCGGCGGCTGCCATACGATCAGCCAGCGGGTCGGCGTTTCTCTTCGTTCCGGAGCGCCATTTCGGTGATCTCTTCATATAGATGGACGACATAGGCGCAAAAACTCTGCCATTCCGGATGCCGGTCCATCAGCGGTTTGCTGTGCATGGCATCATTAATGACCTGTTCTAGGAATTCGATATCCGGGTCATCGAGAACACCACCCCCGTCAACCTTGTCCTTGAGTGAAAGCAGCCTCGGCAGGCGCTGCTTCTCGAACCGATCTTCCAGCGCCATGATGACGCCGGCTTCTTTGGACGTATCAGTCATACCTTCCCCCGGCCTTGCCGTCGCGTTGTGCTTGTTGATTCTTATCGTATATTCAAGCATAGCATTGTTCCCGGCGATGCCGTAGCGCTGCGGTCGACAGGAATCTGCCCTGCCCTTCGTAATCAGTCACAAGTACCTGTCCCGACTTGAAAAAATGAATGGCTTGCGAGCAGAAGAGACGAAACCTGTATGATATCCGTAACGATTGAACCTTGAAACAGGGAGCACTCCCATGTCGCGTTTTCACATGCATGTCGTGGTCGAGAATCTTGATATCAGCACCCGTTTTTATACGGCGCTGTTCGGGGCCGAGCCAACCACCGTCAAGGAGGACTACGTCAAATGGTTAATGGATGATCCGAGCATCAATTTTGTCATCACCAGCCGCGGACATATCCCCGGCCTCGATCACGTCGGTATACAGACCGATACCGATGCGGAACTGGAAGCACTGCAGGCGCGCCTCGCGGCGGCCGGGATCACCGGCCAGACCCAGAAGGATGCGGCCTGCTGTTATGAGCGGTCCAACAAGCACTGGACACTGGACGCGCAGGGCATCACCTGGGAGGCCTTTCACTCACTGCATCCGATAGCGACGTTCAACGACGAGACCTCGGAACCGGCAGTGTATGGCTGCTGCGCCCCGGATCTGGGGTCCGTCGGCTGCAAGCGATGAACATCCTGTTCCCTTGTACCGTCAATTCCTGCCGCTCCCGGATGGCCGGGGGCTTCGGGCGAACATTTGCCCGCCGGGGCTGACCGGCAACAGATGCCGGCGCTAATCATCGCCTAACATCGGCGTGCCAGTCTGTCGTAATCGCACGCTTACGAGCCATAACGTTCTATGTCCTACCTGGAAATCACTGAGCCATTACGCAAACTTCCCGTCTCCGACGCGGATGCCGTGTGCGCCGTCGACATGGGAAGCAGGGTCTTCACGCTGGTGTGCGGTTACCGCACCGGCAACCGAATCGTCACCAGGAATGTCTGCCATGCACCGCTCGATGTGGGCGCGGATATCACGCGTAATCGGGGCATGATCAGCACAGGGAAGCTCGCCGAAATCGGCGCGATACTGTCGGATTTCCGTGCCTGCTGCAACCACCTCGGCGTCACCCGTATCATCGCGGCAGCCACCGCCGGTGTGGGTCGCGCCGCCAATGCACGGGAGCTGATCGGCCGCGGAGAGGCTGAAGGCATTGCGGTGGAACTCATGGACGAACAACGCGAAGGCGAAGTCGGCTATCTGGCCGCGACCGGAGGAGAATCCGGCCGGCTGGTGAGCAAGCTGCGCAGCCACAGCTGCCAGGTTGCCTGGAAATCAGCCGCCGGCGTCACCGTCATCTATCTCGATACGGGTTACGTCAAGGCCTACGAGGACTTTATCCGCAAGGCGTACAGCATCGGCGAGGCCACCGACACCTACCGGGATTTCCTGAAACGGCAGTTTCACCTCCCTTCCGGTACGCAGCAGCTCATTGCCCTCTCGGCCACGGCCTGCGCCAGCTTCATCACCGGATTGCCTGAGAGCCGCGTCAGAAATACCACGCTGTCAGCAGCGAAGGTGGCTGCCAGGCTCGACGGTGTGCAGGAACTGCTCGCGCCTGAATTCGACGCGCTGAAGAACAGCGGCAGCGAAATCCCCGAGGTGCTCACCGGGCTGATCTTCCTCGACTGCCTGTTGAGTCGCAGCGGTCACACACACGTGACCATCTCCGGAGCCGACCTGCCCATGGGACTGATTCACGAGCACTTCGGGAGCCAGGCGGCAGCCAATGGCTGAAAACTGCGGCCGGCGCCAGCCCGTGCCTCAGGCCGCGCAGGGATTCGACAAGTGGTCCTCGTCGAGGATTTCGCAGTATTCCACCTTCTCGGCCAGCGACGTGAACCACTCCTGACAGGCATGCCGGGCGATTTCCCGGCTGCTGAATGTCCACACGACCTGGCCGTTTTCCGTCATTATCGTGGCCGTCTTGTTCGGCCATTCCTTGATGAACAGTTTCATTTCCCCACTCCTCGCAGAATGCTCTCCGGTCTTCACTCACGAGGCTAAGCCCCGATTGTTAGGAGAATGTGTCACCTGCGTTATTTCTTCGGGCCGGGCGATCGCGCCTGGCCCACGACCTGCTCGCCACGCCCGGTACGATTTGCCTGGAAAGGAAGTTCAGGCAGACGGCACGGCTGTCATGCGCCATGGCTGCCGATGATCCGTACTCAGCAGGTCGAGGCCCGCGTCATTGAACCGCTGATACTGTGCCGGATGATATCGCCGGTCAGCAGATAGATGATGTCTTCAGCGATATTCGAGGCATGATCCCCGATACGTTCCAGCTGGCGGCATACCGACAGCAGCATCAGGTGCTGTCCGGCATAATCCGGTTCGTGCTGGATCATCTCGATCTGCAGGGGCAGCTGGGATTTGCACAGTGCGTCCACCTCGTCATCCATGGCGAGCACGGCTTCCGCGATCTTGATGTCGAGCTCCACGAAAGCCAGCAGCACCTTGCGCAGCATCAGCTTGGTCTTCTCGAAAATGGCGATCATGTTCTCGGGAACTTTCATGGGTCCAATTTCGGCCATTTGCAGCACGATTTCGGCCATGTTCTTGGCATGATCGCCGATGCGCTCCAGGTCATTGTTGATCTTCAGCACCGCCACGATCAGCCGCAGGTCATTGGCGACCGGCTGGTAGAGCGCCAGCAGCTTCAGGCACTCCTCCTCCATCTCCACCTCGACATTGTCGACTTCCGCGTCGCCCTTGATCACCTTTCTGGCGGTCGTCACGTCCATCTGCACGAAGGCATTGAAGGCCATGGTCAACTGCTCTTCGACCTGTTTGCCGACTGACACCAGATCCTGGTTCAGGCGATTCATTTCCCTTTGAAAATGCATAGTCACGACGATGACTCCTGGAATGCCTCAGCCAAAGCGACCGGTGATGTAATCACGCGTCCGCGTATCCACGGGATTCTGGAATATCTGCTCGGTTTTGCCAACCTCCACGAGGCTGCCGAGATGAAAAAAACCGGTGCGCTGCGAAACGCGCGCCGCCTGCTGCATGGAGTGGGTGACGATGATGATGGTGTAGTTTTCCTTCAACTCCCACATCAGGTCCTCGATCCGGCTGGTCGCGATCGGATCGAGCGCCGAGCAGGGCTCGTCCATCAGCACGACCTCCGGGTTGATAGAGATGGTGCGCGCGATGCACAGGCGCTGTTGCTGCCCGCCGGACAGTCCCGTGGCCGGATCGTGCAGGCGGTCCTTGACCTCTTCGAACAATCCGGCCTTGGTCAGGCTGTTGACGACGATCTCCTCCAGGTCGGTGCGATGTTCGGCCAGACCATGAATTTTCGGCCCGTAGGCGACATTTTCGAATACCGATTTGGGAAACGGGTTCGGCTTCTGGAACACCATGCCGACCCGGCTTCGCAATGACACGACATCAACCTTCGGAGCGTAGATATCCTCGCCATCGAGCAGGATGTTCCCCGTCACCCGGCAACCGTCCACCACGTCGTTCATGCGGTTCAGACAGCGCAGGAAGGTCGATTTGCCGCAACCGGAGGGTCCGATCAGCGCGGTCACCTGACGGCTGTGGATGTCGATGGAGACATCCATCAGCGCCTGCTTATCCTTGTAGAAGACGTTGATGTTGCTTGCGGCGACCTTGGGGGCGTCACCGGCACGCACGGCGGTCAGCATATCGCCTCTGGCCAGCACCCCGTTGGCTGTCGTTGTATCGTTCATGAAACAGGTACTGTTCATGTTTTGCATGGCTATTCAACCTTGGTTTGGGTTCTGGAACGAATGATCACCGCCAGGATGTTCATCAGAATCAGAAAACTCATGATCACGATGATGGCTGCGGCCGTCTTTTCGACGAAGCCACGTTCGGCGCTTTCGGCCCAGAGGTAAATCTGGACCGGCAGGGCGGCCGATGAATCCAGGGGGCTGGCGGGTACGCTGGCGATGAACGCGACCATGCCGATCATCAGCAGCGGAGCGGTCTCGCCCAGCGCCTGCGCCATGCCGATGATCGTCCCGGTCAGGGTGCCCGGCAGGGCGGCGGGGAGCACCTGGTGGAAGACCACCTGCACGGGCGAGGCCCCCAGCGCCATGGCGCCCTGGCGAACACCCGGGGAAACGGCGCGTATCGAGGAGCGGCAGGAAATGATGATTGTCGGCAGGGTCATCAGGGCGAGCACCATACCGCCCACCAGGGGCGTACCGCGCGGCAGTCCGAAGAAACCCAGCAGCACCGCCAGACCCAGCAGCCCGAAGATGATCGAGGGAACCGCGGCCAGGTTGTTGATGTTGGCCTCGATGATGCGTGTGAGGCGATTGTCCGGGGCGAACTCCTCCAGGTAGAGGGAGGCGGCGATGCCCAGTGGAAAGGAGAGCACAAAACACACCAGCAAGGTAAACAAAGAACCCGTGATGGCTCCGCCGATGCCGGCCAGTTCCGGATAGCGGGAATCGGAACCGGTGAAGAAGCCGGGATTGAAGCGATACTCGATCAGCCCTCGCTCGACGAGGTTGTCGAACCAGGCCATCTGCGCCTCGCTCAACCGTGTATGCCGACCGGTGCGTGGCAAGTTGCCCTTGTAGAGCTGGTCGAAATCCGAGGCGATCGGCACTTCCAGCGACACGGCCTGCCCGATCTGACCGGGATGATCGATGACATATTGACGCAGATCGAGCGCCGCGCCCGGGCTGAGTATCTTGGAGAGTTCCCGCTTCTGCGCGCGTGATGTCACCTCGGGAAACAGTGCGTACAGGGTGTGCTTGACGGCGGTGTAGTAGTGACCGTCCCGAAGCGTGTCCGCGGTGTACGGTGTTTCGATACCCAGGCGCTGGGGATCAAGATCAAATTCGAGTTTGAGCGTGGTGCGGTAGAAACCCGTGTGACCCGAGGAAACGATGGTCGATACCAGAAACACCAGGGCGCTGGCCGCGCTCAGCAATGCCGCCACTCCGTAGAAGCGGAAGCGTTTCTCGGCTCGCAGGCGGCGGCGCACGTTTTCGGGGCTGATGGCCATCGCTAGTCGTACTGCTCGCGATATCGTCTGACAATGTGCAACGCCAGAAAATTAAGCGCCAGGGTGATACAGAAAAGCGTCAGGCCAAGCGCGAAGGCGGCGAGCGTTTTCGGACTGTCGAATTCCTGGTCGCCGACCAGGATGGTGACGATCTGCGTCGTCACGGTGGTCACGCTGGCCAGCGGATTCGCCGTGAGGTTGGCCGCCAGTCCCGCGGCCATGACGACGATCATGGTCTCGCCGATGGCGCGGGAAACGGCGAGCAGCAGGGCGCCGGCGATGCCCGGCAGGGCCGCGGGCAGCAGAACTTTCCGGATGGTCTCGGATTTGGTGGCGCCGAGCGCCAGCGAACCATCGCGCAGCGAGTAGGGCACCGCCGTGATGACGTCATCGGAAAGCGAGGAGATGAACGGGATGATCATGATACCCATCACCAGTCCGGCGGCCAGTGCGCTCTCGGAAGAGGCATGCAGGCCAATACTCCCGCTGAACTCCACGATCAGGGGCGCCACGGTCAGCGCCGCGAAAAACCCGTAGACCACGGTCGGTATGCCGGCCAGGATCTCCAGCACCGGCTTGGCGACATGACGTATGGCGGGCCGTGCGTACTCGGCGAGGTAGATGGCCGAGAACAGGCCGATCGGGACGGCGACCAGCATGGCGATCAGGGCGATCAGCAGGGTACCGGTAAACAGCGGCACGGCGCCAAAGGCGCCTGAGCTGCCGGCCTGGTCGGCACGCAGGGCGATCTGCGGACTCCATTTCAGGCCGAAGAGAAAGTCCAGCAGCGGCACGTGCTGGAAAAAACGCAGTGTCTCCAGCGCCAGCGCCAGCACGATGCTGACGGTAGTCAGGATCGCAATCGAGGAACTGGTGAACAGGAACACCCGGACAAAAACCTCGACCTTCTCGCGCGCCGGCAGCGTGTTGCTGATGCGTTTGTAGCCCGATACCAGACCGCCCAGACCGGCTGCGACAAGCAGCACGGTCATTACTATGTCGGCCTTCAGACTCAGCTGCTGGTAGAGCTCAACCGCCCGCCGCACCGCTTCACCGGCCCTTTCCATCGGCAGGACGCCACTGGCGAGATTCCTGATTTCGACGAAGCGGAAGGCCTCATTCGCCGTCGCCTGACCCGTGCTTTCGGCAAGCGCATGCAGGACGACGGGGCGAATGATCCATGGCTCCACCGCCAGCCAGGCGAGCGCGACCGCAAGCATCGGCAAGGCGCACCACAGGGCGTTGTAAAATCCGTGATAAACAGCCCGTGAACGCGGCCGCGGTCCACCGGCCTGCTGCGGAACACGGATTCTGCGCCAGCCGAGCACCCACGAGGTCAGCACCAGAATCAAAAAGAAAATCGCGAGTTGGGAAAACATGCTGTCCTGCAAGTCAAATGGCCCCGCCAGTCAACTGCTGGCGGGGCCGCACGTTATTTCGAGTAGGCGCCTGTGACTACCTCGTCATCGGCTTGAGGTTCATGGCCGTGTTCCGGACCTCTTTGCGCCTGGCATCAGCCAGGGGAACCAGGCCGGCATCGATCAGGTAGCCTTCATCGCCGATCGCATCCTCGCTGACAAACTCCTCCACATACTCCTTGAGACCCGGGATGACGCCGACGTGCGCCTTCTTGACATAGAAGAACAGGGGTCGTGCAATGGGATAGCTGTAGTCCTGAATGGAATCGATGGTGATCTCCACGCCCTCGATGTCGGCTGCCTGGATCTTGTCCATGTTGCTTTCCAGATAACTGAAGCCGAAGATGCCGAAGGCCTTGGGGTCGGCCTCGAGTTTCTGCACGATCAGGGTGTCGTTTTCACCCGCCTCGACAGCGGCGCCGTCTTCGCGGATGACCTCGCAGTCCTTCTTGTTTTTTTCCTTGACCTCGGCCGGACAGCCCTTTGCCATGACCAGCGAATCCCAGGCATCACGGGTGCCCGAGGTAGGCGGCGGGATCAGCACGTTGATCTTCGCATCCGGCAGCGACGGATCGATCTCGTTCCACTTTTGCGGTTTCGGACCATGCTCGGCAAGCGCCATCCAGAGCTGCTTGCGGGTGAGATTCAGCTTGGGACCCTTGACGCTGTTGGCAAAGGCGATGCCGTCATTGCCGATGATCACCTCGACGATGTCCTTGACCCCGTTCTTCTGGCAATCCTCCCATTCCGATGACTTGATGGCGCGCGAGGCATTGGTGATATCCGGGTTGCTCTCGCCCACGCCCTGGCAGAACAGCTTCATACCGCCGCCGGTGCCGGTACTCTCGATGACGGGGGTCTTGAAATTACCCTTGTTGCCGAAGCGCTCGGCGACGATCGTGGCGAAGGGATAGACCGTCGATGAACCGACGATCTGTATCTGGTCCCTCGCCTGGACGGCGCTGGTTGACACGGCGCCCAGCAGGGCAGCAAACGAGGAAAGCAACACGATGCGGCTACGGCTTTTTAATGACATACATCCTCCAGGTGCATAAGTGAAATTCGATACTGCGTGGAAGGATGCAGGAGAATTGTTAGCGTTATGTTAGGCGAGCTTCAGCATTTCACGAGGTTTCCGCCGGCTCGGGATACTTGGACAAGAGCCCGGATTACCGAGAAACATTAATTACAACATACTGATTATATTATAAATATTGTGCCAATCACTCGCCGGGCAGCAGGATGATGAAGGTGCTCCCCTGGCCGATGCGGGTTTCCACACTCACATCCCCCTGGTGCACGCCGGCGATGTGCTTGACGATGGCCAGTCCCAGTCCGGTTCCGCCGAGCCGGCGACTGCGCGCCTTGTCGGCGCGGTAGAAGCGCTCGAACAGGCGCGGCACGTGATGTTCCGGAATCCCCGGCCCCTGATCGGCAACGGTGATGCGCACCCTGCGGCCGACCCGCGAGCCGGACACCGTTACCGTGGTGTGCCCGGGGCTGTACTTGACGGCGTTCTCGATGAGGTTGATGACCGCCTGGGTGAGCAGCGAGCGGTCGGCCATCACCTCGACCTCGCCGGAACAGTCGACGATGATCGCGATGTCCTTTGCTTCCGCCCGGCCACGACAGGACTCCCGGCAGGACTCCAGGATATCGCGCAGGACATAGCGATCGACGGCGAGCAGTTCGTCCAGGGGCGCGCTTTCCAGCCGCGACAGGGTCAGCAGGTCGTCGATGATGTCGGCCAGGCGGCCGGATTGCCTGGCGATGATCCGCAGGAAACGATCGAGGTCCTCGGGATTGTCCCGGGCGCCTTCCAGCAGGGTCTCCGCGAACCCCTGGATGGAGGTCACCGGGGTCTTCAATTCATGCGAGACATTGGCGACGAACTCGCGGCGCAGATTTTCCAGGCTGTCGAGCTGGGTCGCCATCTGGTTCAGCGCAGCGGCCAGCTCGGCGATTTCCCTTACCTGGTAATCGGGCAGCTTGGCGGCGAAACGCCCGTGCGCAAAACGTTCGGCGCCCAGACGGATCTCCTCCAGCGGCGGATTGATCTTGCGGTAAACGTAGGCGCCGACACCGAAGATGATCATGAGCAGCACCAGCAACAGCAGCAACAGCTTGTTGAAGAGTTCACTGAGAAGCTGGTTGATGGAGGACAGCGACAGGGCCGTGCGCACCACCCAGCGCGTCTGGCCGAGATCCAGCGGCACCGCGACATAGAGCAGGACGGCCTGCAGGGTTTTGCTGTAACGGATCATCGAGCCGGTGTGACCGTTCATGGCCTGAATGATTTCCGGGCGGCCGCGATGGTTCTCCATGGTGCGGTCGTCGGCTTTCGAGTCGCACAATACGATGCCCTGATCGTCGATCAGGGTGACGCGGATGGCCGGATCGGTGCGCTGCAGGGCAAGGCAGCGGTCGGTGTGTTCCCCGGGTTTGATGCCCTCCTTCTCGATGTCCTGGGCAATGCCCCGCGCCCGCGCCTCAAGGGTGATCTCGAGCTGATCGATAAAAAAATCCCGAAAGCGGTCCGCGACATACCAGGTGATGGTAAGCAGCGCGACGACGGTGATCGCGACCGACAGGCCGTAATACAACCACAGGGAGTGCTTGCGTGGCGTTCTTGCCGTCTTCACTCGAGGAAGCGATAACCGACGCCGCGCACGGTTTCGATATAGCCGGAGTATTCACCCAGCTTCTTGCGCAGGCCGGCGATCTGGACATCGATGGCGCGTTCGGTGACGACATAGCCTTCGCCGCGGATGGCATCCATGATCTGGTAGCGGGTGAACACCCAGCCCCGGTGGGAGGCCAGGTAGTAGAGGATGCGATACTCGCTCGCCGTCAGGTCCAGGGGCTGGCCGGCCAGCATCGCCTTGAACTTTTTCGGGTCGATATCGAGTTCGTGCGCCTTCAGGATGGCGGTTTCATCCGGCAGGGTCTGACCGATGCGGCGCAGCACCGCGCGCACCCGCGAGAGCAGGATGTTCGGGCTGAACGGCTTGGCCAGATAATCATCCGCGCCCAGCTCCAGTCCGGTGATGATGTCGGTCTCCTCGCCCTTGGCGGAGATGATGATGATGGGGACATCGTGCGTCGCCTTGCCGGCCTTGAGCTGGCGGCAGACCGACAGTCCATCCACGCCGGGCAGCATGAGATCGAGGAGTATCAGGTCGGGTTTGCGCCTGGTGGCGCTGGCGAGGCCGGTTTCCCCCGATTCCACCGCCTCGGCCTCATAACCGTTCTTCTCGAGGTTGTAGACGAGCAGTTCACGGATGTCTTCGTCATCCTCGATAATGAGTATTGTTTGACTGATCATGGCGGAATGGTGCCACAGTTATTCACCCGGGCGATACCCGAGCGTCAGGAACAACAGGGATGAACAGACGGCATTGCCGGCTGACAACGCCGTATGACGGCAGCCAGAATCCGGGCAATGAAACAACCCGCCGGGCATCGGCAGATTCGCCCGCGAGACGCCGGGAATGCTGCTGCGTCAGCTTGATTGTTCAGCGTCATAAGCGATACTCTCCTTTTCATGGCAGGTATTTTCCACCGGCTCTTGCTCTTGCTTCTCAGCCTCGCGCTGGCGATGACGCCGTTGCGTGGTGCGCTCGGCCATATCAGCTTGTCCACGGCGCCCTCCGAACACCACTGCATGCAGATGTCGCACGGTATGCACTCGCCGGGCAAGCCGGTCGATCACCATACCATGCCGGTCAGCGGCGACAGCGGCCATGACTGCAGTCGGGGCTGCAACGGAACCTGCTGCACAGGGGCATGCACCTGCGTCCATGCCGCAATGGCCATCCCCGTTTCCCTCTGGACATTGCCGTTGCTGACCACCGCGGCGCGGCATACCCGGTTGTTTCCGGGTTTTACCCAGCGCTCCCTGCCTCCTCCGTTTCGACCTCCCGTCTCCGCTACCAGCTGATTCCGCAGCTCACTGCTGCTGCCCGTGTTTGTGGCAGGCTTTCACGTCTGCCGCCTGATATTCAACAGTTTTGGCAGGGAGATCGCCATGTGGCAGATTCAAACGATTCTCCGGTTGTCGCGCCGGCATTACCCGCAGGGTAACGGCGACGACCGGCTTTGCCCGCGCGTGACGAAGGCGCGGACGGCCGGCCTGTTGTTCACGCTGTTCGCGGCCGCGCAGGTGCATGCCGGCGCGGTGCTAACGCTCGGCGAAGCGGAACAAATCGCCATCAGCGGCGATCCCGTGATCGCCGCCGATCGGGCGCGCGCGCAGGCACTGAGCGAGGTCGCGATCGCGAACGGTCAGCTGCCCGATCCCCGCCTGAAAGCGGGCGTCGCCAACCTGCCGCTCGATACCTTCGAGGTCAACCAGGAACCGATGACGCAACTGGTCGTGGGCGTGGAGCAGTCCTTCCCGCCCGGCGATACCCTGCGCTACCGCCGGCTGCAGGGGGAATGGCAATCCACAGCCGAGCAGGCCAATGCACAGGACAGCACCCGCAAGCTGGTTCGCGATGTCCGCAACCGTTACCTCGAACTCTACTACCAGGGTCAGGCGGGACGCATCGTGGCGGAAAGCCGCGATCTGTTCGCACAGCTCGTCGACATCACCCGCGGCCAGTATGCGACGGGCCGCGCCAATCAGCAGGACGTACTGAGCGCGTCGCTGGAACTCGCGCGCCTCGACGACCGCGCCACCCGTATCGAGAATGCGGAGGAGACCAGCCGCGCCGAGCTCGGAAAATGGCTGGGCGAAGCCGTCACCCGGCCGCTCGATAGCCGGTTTCCGGAGCTGCCGGCGTTGCCGGCCAAAGCGGACCTGGAGGCCGCGCTGCCGGAACACCCGGCGATTCGCATGGAAACCGCGCGTATCGAGTCCGAAACCCAGGGTGTGCGGATGGCGCGCGAACAATACAAGCCCGGCTGGAGCATCGGACTGGCGTATGGCCAGCGCTACGGCGAGGATGCCGAGGGAAACAGTCGTCCCGACATGCTGACCGCCCTGGTCAGTGTCGATCTGCCGCTGTTTCCAGGACAGCGCCAGGACCGCCGGCTCGCCGCCAGCGTACAGCAGGCCGAGGCGGCCCGCTACACGCGCGCGGACCGCCTGCGGAAGCTGAAGGAGATGCTGGAAACGGAATACGCCAACTGGCAGCGGCTGGGTGAACGCGCCACGCTGTATGACACCCGGCTGTTGCGCGAGGCCAGCGCCAATGCCGAGGCCGCCCTGAACGCCTATCAGAGCGGGGTGACCGAATTCACCACCCTGATGCGCGCGCGCATCACCGATCTGGATGTGCGTCTCGATGCCCTGCGGCTGCGGGTCGACCGCGCCAGGGCACAGGCCAATCTGCTCTATCTTGCCGGAGGTGCATCATGAACACGCGTCAATTCACCGGTTTTCTCGCCGCCTGTCTGCTGGGCTCGCTGTGGCTGCCGCCGACGGGACTCGCCGCGGACACTGGC
>Ga0210101_1000474_pt1 | contig 13064 bp, 16 predicted proteins | sample Muzzi_PWC_D1_FD_185534 | JGI IMG/M metagenome (GOLD analysis project Ga0210101, IMG submission 185534) | Wetland microbial communities from San Francisco Bay, California, USA, that impact long-term carbon sequestration - Muzzi_PWC_D1 (SPAdes) | ecosystem: Environmental > Aquatic > Marine >... | reverse complement strand
GACGCTTTTCCAGGCCGATGGGTATGACCTGGTGCTTGAGAGCCAGGTCCCTTGGAATGAGCTTCAGCACGTCTTCGGAAAGGTTCAGCAGCCGTTTGGGAGGAACATAGGGGACACCCAGTTTGCGGCTGAGAAACCGGGCCAGATCTTCCTCCGTCACGAATCCCAGCTCAATCAGGTTGGTCCCAATTTTTCCGCCGAAAAATACGCGGTTCTGCAATGCTTCGTCGCACTGACCGGGGGTTACGAGATCGGCCTGAAGCATCATTTCCAGCAGGGTAATGGCCATGGTTTCTTTCCTTTTCCGGTTGCGGTCGATCGTTCGCCGGCAACTTACGGAACCGACCACCTCAAAAAGGTCTGCGGACGGGTTGTGTCAACCCGTCCCAAGTTATCCCATCCTAAGCTGCAAAAAGCTTTCCAAGTCGGGACATTGCAGGTAAGGATTGTGGGCATTTTCGAAGCCGATGGTGGAGACCGATTGCGGTCCGTAATCATGCCCGGGGAAAACTTCGGTTTCCGGAGGAAACCCGGCCAGCCGGCGCAGACTGCGATAAAGGGCTTCGGGGTCGCTCCCGGGAAGATCGGCCCGGCCGACGAAGGTCACAAACAGGGTGTCTCCGGTGATCAGTGCCCCTGGGGGATTCAGCGTGATGGAGCCCGGAGTATGACCAGGCGTATGCAGGACGTCGACCCTGCCTTCACCGACCTGGAGCTGCGTCCCGTCTTCCAAAGGGACTTCGGCCCCTGGGTTGTCCAGGGGATGGGCAGCCAGGCGGGCTCCGGTGGACGCAAGGAGAACCGGGTTCCCCGCCACATGATCTTGGTGGCCGTGGGTATTGACCAGAAACTCCAGGGTAATGCCGCGATCGTTGATTTCCTTCAGAAGCAGGTCGGGCCCGAAGGAGGGATCCACCGCCAGGCCCTTGCGGGTAGCGGGGCAGAAGACCAGGTAGGCGAAATTTTCCATGTCGCCGGCCCGGACCTGAACTATTTCCAGGGCTTCCCGTGAACCTACCATGGCATCTCCTCCGGCGGGTTCCGACGGCCGGCGCGAACGATTTCGCCCTTTTCGATCCGGAAACACTCACCGGTGGCCCGGACCGTCCACTCATCCCCCTCCTCGGGGGGGAGGGGAAACTCGCGGCTTCCCAGGTAGACATCTTCCTGACCGATCATGCCCCACCATTCCAGAGCTCCAGTCTGCCAAATTTTGGTCTTCAGGTTAAAGGCCATAAATTCCTCTGCCAATTATTCCACGGCTTGCCGTGGGAATCTGTTTTCACTTATACTAACACCTTAAACAAGTTGGACAGCTTCGGAAAGGATGGCGCAAGGAATGAAATTCGTCAAGATGCACGGTGCCGGAAACGATTATGTCTACGTGAATTGTTTTGAGGAAACCGTTGAAGATCCGGTCGCCTTGGCCATTCAGGTGAGCAATCGGAATTTCGGTATCGGCTCCGACGGCCTGATCCTGATTCTCCCTTCGGAGGAGGCCGATGTGCGCATGCGCATGTTCAACGCCGACGGCAGCGAGGCGGAAATGTGCGGGAACGGCGTGCGTTGCGTGGCGAAATATACCTATGACCACGGTCTGGCCAGGAAAGATGAAATTTCAGTGGAGACCGGCGCGGGGGTTTTGACACTGCGGGTCTTTCCCAACGCCCGGGGGCTGGTGGAGAAAGTCCGGGTCAATATGGGCCGGCCCCGGTTGACGCGGGGCGAAGTTCCGGTTACCGGAGATCCGGGAGCGCAGGTGATCAACCAGGCAATGACCATCCTGGACCGGACCTTTCATGTGACCTGCGTCTCCATGGGGAACCCTCATTGCGTCATTTTCGTCGACAATGTCCCGGAGTTTCCGGTGGCGAAATACGGCCCGGAAATCGAATCTCACCCCTGGTTTCCGAACCGGATCAATGTCGAATTCGTTGAAGTTATTTCGGGCCACGAAGTTCGACAGCGGACCTGGGAGCGGGGGTCGGGAGAAACCCTGGCCTGCGGAACAGGCGCTTCCGCGGTGGCCGTGGCCGGAGTTCTCTGCGGACGGACGGAGCGGACCATTCTCAACCATTTGTCCGGGGGCGATCTGGAACTTGAATGGACCGAAGCCGGTCTTGTCTATATGACTGGCCCGGCTGTCCAGGTTTTTTCCGGCGACTACAATCCCCACTGACGGTTCCGTGGCCCTTCATTTTGACGTCCGCAACTGACCGGCTGCGGCACTCCCCTGCGGGTTTTGACCAGACAGCCAAGGCGCGACAAGAGAAAATTATGCAGGCTATTCTGTTCGATCTGGACAATACTCTTTATTCGCCCGAACGGCAGGTTTTCGCGCTGATCGACCGGCGCATCAACCACTACATGTCCCGGGTGGTGGGGATTCCGGAAGGCGAGGTCGATGCTCTTCGCCGCCGCTACTGGGCCGATTACGGAGCCACCCTGCAGGGATTGATCCGTCATTACGGGATCGATCCCGAAGACTATCTGGACTATGTTCACGATGTCGACCTCGCCGGACGGCTGCTCCCCGACCCTGACGCCCGACGAACCTTGTCCCGCCTGCCGGGGCGGAAATTCGTCTTTACCAACGGCTCCCAGGGTCACGCTTTGAGGGTTCTGAACGCTCTGGGCCTTGCCCCTTGCTTCGAGGACATCTTCGATATCCGGATTGCGGCCTACCAGCCCAAACCGTTGCCCGATCCCTATCGAAAGGTTCTCGAGCGGCTGAGGCTCTCCGGAGATGACTGCATTATGGTGGAAGATTCCCTGGAAAACCTTAAAACCGCCAAAAGCCTCGGCATGAAAACTGTTCTGGTCGGGGGCCCTCCTTCCGATAAGCCCTGGGTCGATCTGCACGTTTCGGCCGTTGCCGACCTCCCTCATGATATCCCCTCCCTCGCGGCACTCTTTTCCGCCGCGCCCCTCCCGACGGCTGTCGGCCACGAGCGATGACTCCCCTCGGTGCTCATATGTCCATCAGCGGCGGGCTGGACCTGGCGTTTTCCCGCGGGGAAGAGGTTGGCTGCACCGCCATGCAGATATTCACCAAAAATGCCAGCCAATGGCAGGGCAAGCCGCTGACTGAAAAGGCAACCGCCGATTTTCGCCGGACCTGGGAAGGCAGCAGCATCGGGCCGGTTATCGCCCATGACGCCTATCTGATTAATCTGGCGGCCCCCGATCGGGACAAGTGGCAACGATCGAAGGAGGCTTTCCTGGAGGAAATCCGCCGTTGCGCCGCCCTCGGAATTCCCTATCTGGTGACCCACCCGGGAGCCCATCTCGGCGAGGGAGAAGAGGCCGGAATCGAAAGGATTGCCGCTGCCCTGCGGGAGGTTTTCCATGACGCTCCTCCCGAGGTCACGGTTCTGCTGGAAAACACCGCCGGTCAGGGCTCCTATCTCGGCCATCGTCTCGAGCACCTGGCGGAAATCATGGCCCGCGTCCCGGACCGGCCCATGGGGATCTGTTTCGATACCTGTCATGCTTTTGCGGCCGGATACGACCTGAGCAACCCGAAAGGTTACGAGGGGACAATGGATGATATCGAGCGGCTCATCGGGCTCGAAAAGCTGCGGGTTTTTCACGTCAATGACAGCAAGAAGGGGTTGAATTCCCGCGTGGATCGACACGAGCATATCGGCCGGGGAGCTATCGGCGAGGAAGGGTTCCGGCTCCTGATGATGGACCAGCGGTTCAACGCGGTACCGAAAATTCTGGAGACTCCGGAAGGACCCGACGGTGAATGGCATCGGGCCAACCTGGCTCTGCTGCGCCGCCTCGGGGAAGCGACCGGATAACCGTGCGCGGGGTGCTGCAAAGGGTCTCCTCGGCCCGGGTCAGAATTGCCGGCGCCACGGTTGGTGAAATCGGTCCCGGTCTGCTGGTCTTTCTGGGGGTGGGACGGGGCGACGGAGAAGTGGATTCCCGCCAACTGGCCGAAAAGACGGCGGGGTTAAGGATCTTCGAGGATGACCAGGGGAAAATGAACCGCTCTGTGGCCGAAGTGGGCGGGAGCGTTCTGGTCGTTTCCCAGTTCACCCTTTACGGGGATTGCCGCAAAGGCCGCCGCCCGGGCTTTTCAGAGGCCGCCGAGCCGGAGGAAGCCAATCGACTTTATCTCTTTTTTGTTGACCAGCTACGCCAAAAAGGGCTGACCGTGGCTACGGGAGTCTTTCAGGCGGAGATGGCCGTCGAGCTGGTCAACGACGGTCCGGTGACGATTCTTCTCGACAGCCGCAAGACGTTCTGATGGATTCTACCGAACACAGCCGCCCCAACAAATCGGCCCTGAAACGGGCCGCGAAGGAGGTCGAAGCCTTAGCCGAGAAACTGGCCGGGGTCTCGGAGGCTTTCCTGGCGGAATTGGCCCTGTCGGCCGATCTGAAGGAGAAGATCGACCTGGCGCGCCGGACCAAGGGACACGGCGCCCGCAAACGCCAGATCAAGCACCTGGCCGGCCTGCTCCGCCGGCGGCATGAGGAATTGGGGGTCCTTGCCGATTTTATGACCCGGATCGATCAGCGAAACGCACGGCAGAACAGGGACTTTCACTATCTGGAAGGGCTTCGGGACCGACTTTGCGATGCCCACCTCTTTCCGGAAGCCCTCAGTGAAGTCGAAAGCGTTCTGCCTGATCTCGATCTTCAGGCCATTCATCAGCTGGCGGGAAAAGTCCATGCCTGCGCGGACCGGGGAGCGTTTCGTGAAATCTTTCGGAGGCTTCGCGATGCCCGGGAAAAAAAGCCGGCGTCTGATAAGATTGATTTGCCGGGCTGAGAGATCGTGCCGATCCATGGGGATATATTTGGATGATCAGGATAGCTGCTGCGTTGTTTCTGCTCCTGGGAATTCTTGCGTCCGGCGCCAGCGCGGAGACCTTCCGTTGCCGGGATGCCGAGGGGGGTATGGTCTTTACCGATGATCCGGCCAAATTTCCCCCCGGATGCAAGCCGATTAAGGAGAACAAGGGGGACGTGAGAGGAGGACTGACTATAATTCCCACGTCCCCTGCACCAGTGGTGAGGGGAGGTTACGGGGAACGGTCTGCCCCGACCGGAGAGGGGGGAAGTGAGACCCGGGACTGGCGGAAAGAAGCGCAGATTCTCGCGGAGGAATACCAAAAAGCCCAGGCCCAGCGTATTCCAACTCTGCCGCCGCCCACAGTCTACAAAGCGGTCGTGGATATGAAACGAATTGTACAACAGGCGGCGGAACTGCGCCGTGAAATGGCCGGGGAAAGGCTTCCTGCCGGGGACCGGGCGGAAATCGAGCAAATCCTTTCGGTTATCCCGCCCCCGCCGTAATCCTCGCGGCCCGAGAAGAAGACGGCATAAAAAAAGACCCGCTGGATACCGGCGGGTCTTTTTTTATGATGGAGCCGGGGAACTCCGCTAAAGGGCTTTTTTGATCAGTCCCTCAAGTTGATTTTTCGGGACCGCCCCAACGACCTGGTCTACCACTTGCCCATCCTTGAACAGAATCAGGGTCGGGATGCCGCGGACACCGTACTGGCCGGGGGTTGCCGGATTTTCATCAACGTTCAATTTTGCCACTTTAACCTGCCCCTCATATTCGTCGGCCAGACCGTCCACCACCGGACTGATGGCTTTGCACGGAGCGCACCAGGAGGCCCAGAAGTCAACCAATACCGGAGTAGAGGATTTAAGGACGTCTTTTTCAAAGGTATCGTCAGTCAGCTGAACGACTTTGTCACTCGCCATAGTTCCATCTCCTTCGCGAATGGAAATTATTACGAATCGGGAAAGCTTTTAACGTCTACCCATCATAGACCAGCCTTCGAAAAAATCAAGGGGATATTTGGCCCATGGCCTGAGGGTTGCGGAGGGGGGCCGCTTGACAGCACCACCCCGGGCTCCTATGATCGATTTTTATTTCAGGGAGGGTTTTGTGACGCCTGTCGAGAAAGTTAATCAGTCCATTGTCGAGCACGTCGATTTTATTCAGGGAGCTTTTGCCGGCCAGGGAGGGACCTTGCACGTCCTGGCCAGGAAAGTCGCGGATGCTTTTCAAAGGAACGGGCGCCTCTGGCTGGCCGGATCCGGACCGATGTCCGCGGCCGCACATTTGGTTTCCAATCTTTTTCTTCACCGCCTGACCCTTGAACGGCCGCCGTTGCCGGCGATCGCCCTGGGACAGGATGCCGTTCTCGCCAGCACCTTGGAGCGGGAAGGCGAGGGGCGGCAGGTTCTATTCCGGCAATTAAGAACCATGGCCAATCCCCGCGATCTCTTGCTGGTCTTTGGTACCATCGGGTCCGATCCGGCGGCGGAAGAAGTCCTCGAAGGCGGACGGCAGATGGAACTGGTGACGGCGACAGTCTATCCCCAGGGGAGCCGACTGGCCCAGGCCGCGACCGATTTTTCGTATGTACTGGATACCAAGTCCATGGCCCGGGCCATCGAAGGAAGCATCTTCTTCGGTCAGCTATTGTGCACGTTGGTGGAAGGAGAGCTGTTCGGGGTTTGAGCGGGAGAATGCTTCGTTTGGGAGAAGGAAAAGGTCATGATTGCTCACTCCCCCAAGGAGACCCTGGTGCCGCTGCACCTGCGCCTGGCCGGCCGGTTTTGTATCGTTGTCGGCGCCGGGGCCGTCGGCTTGCGCAAATGCGGGAATTTACTGGCAGCGGGAGCCAAAGTCCGGCTGATTGACCCGGGGGCCGCCAAATTGAAAAACTGCCATCCCGGTTTGGATCTCGTGGCGCGGCTTTATCGGCGGGGCGACCTTCGCGGCGCCTGGCTGGTCGTTGCCGCGACCGGGAATCGAAACGTGAATCAGGCCGTTGCCGAGGAAGCCGGGACGGAAGGTGCCCTGGTCAATATTGTGGATGACCCCGAAGCCGGGGACATCTTCTGGCCGGCGGTTTTCCGCCGGGGCGATCTGACGGTTTCCGTGTCGACCGGAGGTGGATCGCCGGCCCTTGCCTCTCAGGTGCGCGACCGGGTCGCCGAACTGATCGGGCCCGAGTGGGCGGCAGTCCTCCAAATCGCAGCCGCATTGCGGCAAAAGCGGTTGACACATCCGGACAAAATTAAATATGATCAAGAGATTTTGCGGTCCTTTTTGGCGGGCCGGTTGCCTGCCCTGGTCGCTGAAGGTAATTCGGCGGAAATCGATCGGCTGTTGGGAACCCTGGTCGGTGAGGGGACGACCCTGGCCACCCTGGGAGTTGCTTTGCCGGAAGAGATGACATGAGCCCGAACATCCTCCTGTTCAAGATTACGCTCCTGTTTTATTTTTGCGCGACGGTCCTTTATCTGGTTGACGTCATCGGTCGCCAGGAGCGATTCGGTCGGGCTGCCCGCTGGGTGCTACTGGGTGGATTCGTCGTTCACTGCGCCACCCTCACGGCGCGATTCCTGGCCACCGGACACACCCCGGTAAGCAACCCTTACGAGGCGCTTTCCTTTTTCGCCTGGTCGATTGTCGGCATCTATCTGCTGTTCGACCTGCGCTATCGGATCAGCGTTCTCGGGGCCTTCTGCTGCCCTCTGGCCCTGGTTCTGATGATCGCGGGGAGCGCCGCTCCTAAATCGGTGGGTGAGTTAAACCCGGTTCTGGACAGCTGGTGGTTTCCGGTCCACGTGACCCTGGCTTTTCTCGGCAATGCGGTTTTCGCCATTGCCTTTGTTGCCGGTGTCATGTATCTGCTGCAGGAGCGGATGTTGAAGAGCAAGAAGTTCTCCGGACTCTATTTCCGGTTGCCCTCGCTGAATACCCTGGACGCCATCAATTATAAATGCCTGACGTTCGGTTTTCCTCTCATGACCATGGGGATCATTTCGGGCGCGGTCTGGGCCAATTCCGCCTGGGGAGGCTACTGGCGCTGGGACCCCAAGGAAACCTGGGCTCTGATCACCTGGTTTTATTACGCGGCGCTGCTGCACGGTCGGCTGAGTGTCGGCTGGCGGGGTCGTCGTGCGGCCATCTTTGCCATTATCGGTTTTCTCTGCCTGCTCTTCTCCTTCCTGGGCGTTAACTGGTTTCTTTCCGGGGAGCATACGTTCGAAGCTCTCCGTGGTCGCTGACCGGAGAAGCGAGAAGGGAATCTGCTGTCGCAATGGATATTCTTGTCGTGGGGCTGAGTCATAAAACCGCCCCGGTAGAGTTGCGGGAACGCCTGGCTTTTCCTCCGACGGCTATGGAGCGGCCGCTGCGTGAGGTCGTCACCCTCCCGAGTATCGCGGAAGGGATGATTGTCTCGACCTGCAACCGGGTGGAAATCTATGCCACCAGCCGGCAGATCGACCTGGGGATCGCCCAGCTGCGAAAATTTCTCGCCGACTATCACCGTATCGACCCGGAAGAACTCTCCAGCCATCTGTACGACCATCAGGGGGAAGAAGCAATCCGCCACCTGTTCCGGGTCGCATCCAGTCTCGATTCCATGGTGATCGGCGAACCACAGATTCTCGGCCAGATCAAGACCTCATACGGCTATGCCACCGAGTACAAGACCGCCGGACTGATCCTTAACCGGTTTCTGCATAAAGCCTTCTCGGTGGCCAAGCGAGTCCGGACCGAAACGGCCATCGCCAGCAACGCGGTATCGGTTTCTTTTGCCGCGGTCGAACTGGCCCGCAAAATCTTCGATACTCTGGACGACAAGAAGGTCATGCTGATCGGCGCCGGTGAAATGTGCGAGCTTGCAGCCCGGCATTTTATCAACAACGGTGTTTCTCAGGTACTGGTGACCAACCGGACCTTCGAGCGGGCCGAAAAGCTGGCCGCCGAGTTTTCCGGTCGGCCGATTCTGTTTGAAAATTTTGCCGATCACCTGCATCAGGTCGACATCGTGCTGACCAGCACCGGCGCCCCCAATTTCATCCTCGGTGCCAAGCAGGTCGATGAGGTGATTCGCCTGCGGAAGTACCGGCCGATGTTCTTCATCGACATTGCCGTTCCCCGGGATATCGATCCCAAGGTCAACGACATCGCCAACGTCTATCTCTATGATGTCGACGACCTGCAGGGGGTGGTTCAGGCCAACCTCAAGGAGCGGCACAAGGAAGCCAAAAAAGCCGAGGGAATCATCGACCAGGAAATCGGCCAGTTTTACCGCTGGCTGGCCGGGCTGGAAGTCGTGCCGACCATCGTCGCCCTCCGGCAGAAATTCGAGGAAGTTCGCCGCCAGGAACTCGACAAGACCTTTGCCAATCTCAAGGACCTGGGGCCAAAGGAACGCAAGTCGATCGAGGCCATGACGGGGGCCATCATCAACAAGCTGCTGCATCAGCCGACCACGTTGCTGAAAGGGGCGCAGGAGAACGGGACCGATGATAACTTCGTCGACGCGGTTCGCACCCTGTTCGACCTGGTCCCGCCACAACCCGAGGGGGAAATGAAAACCCTCGAAGACCATTCAGAAAAAGACTGAAAAGGAGGCCCCTGCACCATGGGCAAAAAAAGCTTACGCATCGGCACCCGGGCAAGCCAACTGGCTTTATGGCAGGCCAACTGGGTGAAGTCCGAGTTGGAAAAAAGGTATCCCGGAATGGAAGTCACCCTGACCAAGATCAAAACCCAGGGCGACAAGATTCTTGATGTTCCCCTGGCCCAGGTCGGAGGAAAAGGCCTCTTTGTCAAGGAAATCCAGGAGGCCATGCTGCGGGATGAGATCGACCTGGCCGTTCACTCCATGAAGGACGTGCCGACGGTCTTTCCCGAGGGACTGGCCCTGCGCTGCATTACCGAGCGGGAAGATCCCCGGGACATCGTCATTCTCAAACCGGGATTCAGGTCCTTTACCGAACTTCCGGTCGGCGCACGGATCGGCACCTCGTCTCTGCGGCGCAAGGCCCAGCTGCTCCACCTGCGCCCCGACTTCCAGATGATCGATATCCGCGGCAACGTCGAAACCAGAATTCGCAAGCTGACCGAGGACGATCTCGCTGCCGTCGTGCTGGCCGCTGCCGGCATGAAGCGGCTCGGTTTCAGCGCGCAGATCACCGAATACCTGCCCGTGGAGATCAGCCTGCCGGCCATCGGCCAAGGGGCTCTCGGCCTGGAAACCAGGATCGACGACGAAGAAACCAACACCCTGGTCGATTTTTTCAACCATCCCGAAACGGCCTGGGCGGTCAAGGCCGAACGGGCCTTTTTGAAACGTCTGGAAGGCGGTTGCCAGGTGCCGATCGCAGCCTTCGGCCGGGTGTCGGGGGACGAGTTGACCTTTACCGGGCTGGTATCCGATGTCGACGGCCGGGAGTGTCTGAAAAAGACGGTCCATGGCAGGGCCGAGGATGCCGAGCGGCATGGGACATCCCTGGCGGACGACCTGCTGCTCATGGGAGCGGGTCGGATTCTCAACGAGGTCTACCAGCACGAAACGTTCAACCAGAACCGCGAAGAAGTCTGATCTTGCTTGCCTCCGGTTTTGCCGGATCGAGCCGGGAGGCGGCCGGAGCGGATGACCGTTTCGGCCGTTTTTGATTCGAGGCGAATGTTGTCATCGGGAATCGTATATCTTATCGGGGCCGGACCGGGGGATCCGGGCCTGATCACCGTCAAGGGTCTCTTCTGCCTGCGGCGGGCGGACGTGGTGGTCTACGACTATCTGGCCAATCCGGTCTTTCTGGAAGAAGCCCCGCCGGACGCCGAGCGGATCTATGTCGGCAAGACCCGGGGCTGCCATCACGTTCCCCAGAACCAGATCAATCAGCTCCTGGCGGAGAAAGCCGGCGCCGGAAAGATCGTGGCCCGGCTGAAGGGGGGGGATCCGTTCCTTTTCGGCCGCGGCGGGGAAGAAACGGAGTTCCTGGCGGCGCAGGGCATCCCTTTCGAAGTCATCCCCGGAATTACCGCGGGAGTCGCCGCCGCCGCTTATGCCGGCATTCCGTTGACCCACCGGGACTACACCATCAGCCTCGGCATGATTACCGGGCACCAGAATGCCGCGAAGGGGCAGGCCGGGTTCGACTGGAAACCCCTGGCCGCCGGCGCCGGAACCCTGGTATTCTATATGGGGATGGCCAACCTGCCCCTCATCGTTGACCGGCTTCTGGCAGAGGGGAGACCGACCACCACCCCGGTGGCCGTTGTCCGCTGGGCAACGACCTCGCGCCAGGAAACCCTGGTTGCGACCCTGGCAGACGTGGTTGGGAAAGTTGAAGAGACAGGTATCAAGCCGCCGGCGGTCATCATTATCGGCGAGGTGGTTTCCCTGCGAGAGAAATTGCGCTGGTTCGACAACCGTCCCCTTTTCGGCCGAAAAGTTCTGGTCACCCGTTCGACCGAACAGGCCGGTCCCCTGGTGGAGCTTCTGCGTGAAGCCGGAGCCGAGGCGGTGATCTGCCCGGTCATCGAAATCGCGCCGCCCGCCAGCTGGACACCGCTGGACGAGGCGATTCAGCAATTGGATCGGACCGACTGGCTGATCCTGACGTCGGCCAATGCGGTCAACATGTTCTTTGATCGTCTGCGGGCCTTCGAACTGGACGGACGGGCGCTTGCCGGCGTGCGGGTAGCGGCGGTGGGACCCAAGACCGCCAGGGCCATCGAAGACCGGGGGATCAGTCCGGACCTGGTGCCGGAAAAAGAATTTCGCGCCGAAGGGATTGCCGGCCTTCTCGCAACCGAAAAGATCGCCGGCAAGCGGGTTCTCTACCCGCGGGCGGAGCTGGCCCGGGATCTGCTGAAACGGGAACTGACCGAGGCCGGCGCTGAAGTGGTCGATCCCATTGCCTACCGGACCGTCGCCCCGGCCGCCCTCGATGCCGGGATCGTCGAGAGCCTGGCGGCGGAGGAGATCGCTGCGGTGACCTTTACCTCACCGTCCACCGTCGATAATCTGGTCGGACTGCTGGGACCGGCGGCGATCGAATATTTGCGAAAGCCGGTTCTGGTTTCCATCGGCCCGCAGACCTCCGCCGCTCTGGGACGGCATGGACTGCCGGTGACGGTGGAGGCGTCTCCATCGACCATGGAAGGGATGCTCGAAGGTCTCTCCGGATGCTTCTCCGAGCACATTCAAAATAAACCGGCCTGAACCGGCCGGGCGTTTGGAATCAATCGACAACCTAAGGAGTGAGCCATGATTTTCCCTGAATACCGTGCCCGTCGACTGCGCCGCAGTGAAACCATGCGGCGGATGGTTCGTGAAACCGTCCTGCGGGTCGATGATCTCATTTATCCGATGTTCAGTGCCTTCGGGAAGGGGATCAAAAAGGAGATTCCCTCCATGCCGGGGATTTATCAGCAGTCGATCGAACATATCGTGGCCGAGGCCCGGGAGATCCATGACCTGGGGATTCCTGCGGTGATCCTGTTCGGCATTCCCGAAACGAAGGACCCCATGGGCCAGGATGCCTACAGCGAAACCGGCATCATCCAGGAGACGATCCGGGCGATCAAAGAGGCAGTGCCGGCATTGACGGTCATCACCGATGTCTGCCTCTGCGAATATACCGATCACGGCCATTGCGGCGTTATCAAGGACGGCGACGTCGACAACGACGAGACCCTGCGCCTGCTGGCCGCCGAAGCCCTCTCCCACGCCCGGGCGGGGGCCGACATCGTGGCCCCGTCGGACATGATGGACGGCCGGGTGGCGGCCATTCGCGAACTGCTCGACGCCAACGGTTTCGGGCATATTCCGATCATGAGCTACGCCGTCAAATACGCCAGCGCCTATTACGGTCCGTTCCGGGACGCGGCTGAATCAGTGCCGCAGTTCGGCGACCGGCGCAGCTACCAGATGGATCCGGCCAACCGCCGGGAGGCCCAGCGGGAAGCGGCGCTGGATGTCCAGGAGTCGGCCGATTTCCTGATGGTCAAGCCGGCCCTGGCGTACCTCGACGTGCTAAGGGACCTGCGGGAGAATTTCGACCTGCCGCTGGTCGCTTACAACGTCTCCGGGGAATACTCGATGATCAAGGCCGCCGCGAAAATGGACTGGATCGACGGCGACCGGGTGATGCTGGAAACCCTCCTCGGAATGAAACGGGCCGGGGCCGATCTGATTATCACTTACCACGCCAAGGAAGCGGCCCGGCTGCTGGGTCGCTAGCAGGCTGATGAAAAACGCCCATTTGCCAAGG
>Ga0210101_1000473_pt1 | contig 13078 bp, 10 predicted proteins | sample Muzzi_PWC_D1_FD_185534 | JGI IMG/M metagenome (GOLD analysis project Ga0210101, IMG submission 185534) | Wetland microbial communities from San Francisco Bay, California, USA, that impact long-term carbon sequestration - Muzzi_PWC_D1 (SPAdes) | ecosystem: Environmental > Aquatic > Marine >... | reverse complement strand
CCCCCGCCAGTGTCTCTGTGGGTGTGTTACTGCATCCGCTTGCCGGCGATGTAGTCGTCGATCGGCCAGGGGGCCAGACCGCTGCGGATGTCACGCCAGGCGGCGAAGTCTTCCTTGAACTGCTCTTGGGAATCCAGGGTCTTCTTCACGTCGGGATACTTGGCCTTGAGCCCGTCCAGGTATTCCTTGGTGCGCTTGGCAAACGAGGTGATGGCGTCTTTGTCCATCTTGACGAATTCGATCTTCTCCTTGAACTTCTTGATCGCTTCGATGTTCAACTGCTCCTGCCAGGCGTTCGACCACAGCTGGGTCTCCTTGGCGGCGATGTCGATGATATACTTCAGGTCGTCCGGCAGCTTGTTGTAGGCGTCCTTGTTGAAGAACACGGAGCACTGCACCGACGGCTGATGCACGCCCGGCTCGAGGACGTACTTGGTGATCTCGTCGAAACCCATCGGGTAGTTGATCGCCGGGGTACTGAACTCGGCGGCATCGATGACGCCACGCTCCAGCGCCAGGTACACTTCGCCGCCCGGCAGCGGGGTGACCGAGGCGCCAAGGCTGTTCATGATGTCCATGAACCAGCCGGGAGTCCGCAGCCGCATCCCTTTGAAGTCGGACAACTTGGTGGCTTTCTTGTTGGAGAAAAAGCCCATCTCCTGGCCGCCGTTGCCGCAGGGGAGGGCCACCAGGTTGTAACGGCCGTACAGGTCCTGCATCTGCTCCAGGCCGCCGCGCTCATAGAGCCAGATGTTGTAGCCTTCGGCATCCAGACCGAACGGCACCGAAGCGAAAGAGACGAAGTTCTCGTTCTTCCCTTTCCAGTAGCCGGGCCAGTCATGACCGACTTGGGCCGAGCCTTTGGAGACCGCGTCAAAGGTTTCCATGGCGCCGACCAGCTCGCCGGCGGAGAACACTTTGATGTCGAGACGGCCACCGGAGGCCAGTTTCACCGAATCGGCGAAATGCTGGGCCATGTCGTAGAACAACAGGCCTTTACTCCAAGGCATAACCATCTTCCAGTGGAATTTCTGGTCCGAGGTCTTGATGCTGCGCAGTTCCTTCTTGGCATTCTCATGCCGCATGTCCGCGCCGAACTTCTCGCGCTTCGCCGCAAAGGCGTTGGGGGCCAGGACCAGGCTGAGCAAAATCAGCAGGCCGAGAATTTGCTTGAACGTTTTCATCATAGTTTCTCCTCTCCTCTTCAGTTGAGTTTCTGGATGTGGTCAGACATCCACTTCTGGGTTGATTGTAATAAGTTAAAAAAATTAAATACGAACAAATGGTCTGGCCAATTGAAAATAAATCTGGTCGGAGGTTTATGTCAAGAAAAAAATCAAAAGTTGTTTTATGCATACTGTGTGCAGGTACACGCTTTTAACACTATGTAGGGGATTCGTATTAAGGAATGTATTTCAGCGAGGTTTTTCTCTGATGTAACTGTTGGCGCCTGGGCAACAGTTTCGTGAGTTTGGGTAAATTTCATGAGAGATATGTGTCGAAATAACAATAGGTTGAAGAGGGTTCTCTGAATTGTTCCGGTTGATAATCGGCCGGAGATGAGCAGTAATTTTTGCTGTCGAGAGAGAAATGAGCAATGTGTTCTTTTTCTTGACAGCAAAACTGGTTTGTGGTTACTTTACCCCAGTGGTCAGACCAATTTGGAGAAATTATGACAAAAACGGCAGAAATTAAAAAAAGGTTTGTCGCTGCTGCCGAAGCGGTGGGGGCACAGGTTGTAGAGTGTAAAAATCTGCAGCAGGCAGTTGCTTACCTTGCTGACCAGGTTGACGGTCCTTTGCTTTGTCCGCCTTTCGCCAGCGGTGAGCGGGCCGGATTGGTTGATGAATTGACCAAGGCGGGGTTGGAACTTGTGACCGATAATTTTCGTCACCATTCGCCGACCGCCCAAGCCGGGATTACCGGGGTCAATTTTGCAATGGCCGATACCGGAAGCCTGGCGCTGGAGAGCACTGATGAAGCGATCCGTCTGACTAGTACTCTACCGGAAATTCATTTCGCACTGCTCGATCCGCAGAAGATCCTTGCGGACAGTCTTGAGGCGGTTGCGCCTATGCGACAATTGCATCAACGAGATTCGCGAAATTACATCGCCTATATCACCGGTCCCAGCCGAACTGCGGATATTGAGCGGGTACTGACCATCGGTGTCCATGGCCCGAAGCAGTTGCACATTCTTCTGGTTCCGAAACTTTCAAGCGATTTATTGGAAATGTAAAGAAGGTGTCAGGTGTCAGGCTTCAGACCTAAGGTTAAAGTTTTTGCCTTGCCTGAAGCCTGACACCTGATGTTTAAATCCTTTTTTCGAAGGGATGACCAATGACAAAACAACGCACGAAAGATTATAAACAGCGGATTGACCGAGCTCTGGCGACCCCGAAATTGCAGGATGCCCTGCACAAGTTCGGAGACGCTTTTTTGATTTCGCGTGCTAACGCCTTTGCCGATTATGATTTCGAAGCGATGCGCAGCGAGATTGCTGAGATGAAAGACGGCGTACGGGAGAATCAAGCCGAACTGCTGCAGCAGTTTATCACTAATGCTGAAGCCGCTGGGGCGACCGTCTATCTGGCCAAAACCGCTGAGGACGCCAATAATTACATTGCTGACCTGGCAAAAAAGAAGGGTGCCAAGCTGGCCGTCAAAAGTAAAAGCATGGCCAGCGAGGAAACCCACCTGAACCTGGCCCTGAAAAAGGCTGGCACCAGGGCGCTGGAAACCGACCTTGGAGAATGGATCATCCAATTGGCCGGGCAACGTCCCAGCCATATGGTGATGCCGGCGATCCACATGTTCAAGGAAGAGGTCGCCGAACTGTTCAGCAAGCAGACCGGCAAAACCGAACCGGCCGAGATTTCCCATCTGGTTCAGGTTGCCCGCGAGCAGTTGCGTCAGGGATACATGGATGCCGATATCGGCATCACCGGCGCCAATATCGCCGTTGCCGAAACCGGCGGCATCGCCCTGGTGACCAACGAAGGCAACGCCCGGCTCACTTCGACTCTGCCGAAGATTCATGTGGCGTTGGTCGGAGTCGAAAAACTGGTGCCGACCCTCGAGGATGCGACCAAGGTTATCCGTATTCTGCCGAAGAATGCCACCGGCCAGGGGATTACTTCGTATATTACCTGGATTCGTGGCGCCGTTCCCTGTGACGGTGTAGAGAAAGAACTGCACATCGTGCTGCTCGACAACGGTCGCAGCAGCTTGGCGGAATCGCCGCACTGCCGCGACGCCTTGCGCTGTGTCCGCTGCGGCGCTTGCGCCAATGTATGCCCGGTTTACCAGACCGTCGGCGGCCATATCTTCGGCCATATCTACATCGGCGCTATCGGCATCATCCTCACTGCCTTTTTCCATGGCCTCGATAATGCTGCCGAAATTGTTCGTGCCTGCATCGGCTGTCGCTCCTGCGTTACCGTCTGCCCGAGCAAGATCGACCTGGAAGAAATTATCCTGTCATTACGCGAAACTATCGGCGACGAGGAAGGGATCGGCACCGGCAAGTCGCTGGTGTTCCGCAAGGTCATGCGGAATCGTAAACTCTTCCACGGCCTGATCCGGGCCGCCAGCCTGCTGCAGAAGCCGGTTACCAAGGGGGAGCGGACCATCCGCCATCTGCCGCTGTTCTTTTCGCCGCTGACCGAATGGCGTACCCTGCCGGCGGTCGCAGAGAAACCTTTGCGGGATGTCATCCTCCAGCAGCCGCAGAAGGTGGAAAAGCCGCGTTACCGGGTCGCCTTATATGGCGGGTGCGCTAACGATTTCCTCTACCCGGAGCTGGGTCTCGACCTGGTGACCGTCATGAACGCCCTCGATGTCGAGGTGTACTATCCGCAGAAGCAGAACTGCTGCGGGGTGCCGGCTCTCTACTCGGGGGACAAGGAAACCGCCATCGAGCTGGCCAAGCAGAATGTCGACGCCATGCTCGAGGAGAAGCCAGATTTCGTACTGACCACCTGCCCGACCTGTACCATGGCGTTGCAGCGCGATTTTGTCGAGCACCTCAAGGATAATCCGACTTGGGCGGCGAAGGCGGAACAGCTGGCCGAGATCACGGTCGACGCGGCCGGTTTCATCGTCAATCAGCTTGGCGGAGCGGAACTTTTCAACAATCTGGCCAGCAAGGAAAAGATCACCTACCATGACTCCTGCCATCTGAAGCGGGGCGCCGGAGTCTGGAAAGAGCCGCGCAAGTTGATCGAAACCACCGGTCACGAACTGGTTGAGATGGCTCACTCCGACCGCTGCTGCGGGTTTGGCGGGTCCTACTCGCTGACCAGCCACCCCGATATCGCCAAGATGATTCTCAATGACAAGCTGGCGGATATCGAAGCCAGCGGTGCGAGCTGCGTGGCGATGGACTGTCCCGGCTGCATGATGCAGATCCGCGGCGGGCTGGAAAAACATGACTCGAAGGTGCGCGCTCAGCATACTATTGAACTGCTGGCCGAGGCGCTGAAAAACCGAAAATAACAAAATCTGAGTCTCTGTCCGGAACCTCCGGACAGAGACTCGCGACAGCTGAACTTGCGTGGACCCTCTCTCTCCCACGTTTATTGCCCCAGTCTGCTACTCCTTCCGGACTGGGGCTTTTTTTGTCCGAAACCGCAGCGTCTCGCCGCTTGTCGTTTAGTGTTCCATATGCTATATCGATGAGCGGGAAGGCCTCGTTATTTGCCTCTTCTCCGCGCCAAGTTCAAAACTTGATTCCGACAGCTGTCAGGGGATTTGTGTCACCTATGTATAAAGATTATTTCGGATTCAAGGAAGAGCCCTTTTCCATCGCTCCCGATCCGCAGTTCCTGTATATGAGTGAACGCCATCGCGAAGCCCTGGCACATCTCCTCTACGGGATGAAAACCGAAGGCGGGTTCGTCCTGCTTACCGGCGAAGTGGGTACCGGGAAAACCACCATCTGCCGTTGTCTGCTGGAGCAGATTCCGGAAGATTCCGAGATCGCCTTCGTCTTCAATCCCAAACTGACCGTAGTCGAATTGCTCGAGTCGATTTGTGATGAATTGAGGATTTCATATCCGCAGGGGAATCGCAGTATCAAGATTTTTATCGATGTGCTCAACCGTTTCCTGCTCGAAGTTCACAGCCGGGGACGGAAGACGGTGTTGATCATCGACGAAGCGCAGAACCTGAGTGCTTCAGTGCTGGAACAGATCCGCCTGTTGACCAACCTTGAGACCAACAAACAGAAATTGCTGCAGGTAATCATGCTTGGGCAGCCCGAGCTGAAGCAGTTACTTGAACGCACTGAACTCCGCCAGCTGGCGCAGCGGATCACGGCACGCTACCACCTCGAGCCGTTGTCGAAGAATGAGATCAAGGCCTATATCGACCATCGACTGGCTGTTGCCGGAGTGGAACGACCGCTTTTCACCGCGGCGACCATCAGGAAACTCTATGGTCTCAGCGGCGGTGTGCCGCGCTTGATCAACCTGCTGTGTGATCGCGCTCTGCTTGGGGCCTATGCCCGGGAACGGCAGACGGTCAGCCCGGGACTGCTGGAAAAAGCCTCCCGCGAGGTTTTCGGTAAACGGGTGAAACCGCAACGGTTTGTTTACCCGACCTGGCAGTGGCTTCTGGCGCTGCTGGTCGTGGCCATCGGCAGTGTGATGCTGGTATCCATTTACTGGATCGACCAGCAGGCGCCGGTTCCCTCCCCAATCAAGGTGGCGATTGCGCAGTCTTCGCCGCCGGATACTCTGGAGTGGGATGAACAGCAACTGATCACCCAGAGCAGTGTGCTGGCCTACCAGACCCTGTTTAATCTCTGGGGAGTCAGTTACAGCAGCGAACTGGGCTCGGTGCGTGATCAAGCCGCCCGGCACGGACTGAACCTGTTGAGCCGGCAAGGCAGCCTCGGACGACTTCGACAGCTAAACCGGCCGGCGGTGTTGAAACTGAAGAATTCCCAGGGGCAGGAGTATTATTCTACCCTGACAGCCCTGGCCGGTGAAACCGCGACGTTGGTCGTTGGCAAGCAGCACCGAACCGTTCCGATCTCGGTTCTCTCCGAGCACTGGTACGGCGAGTTCGGTCTCTTGTGGCAACCGCCGCCCGATTACCAGAGGGCGTTGAGACCGGGAGACAGGGGGAAGGTGGTGGAATGGCTGGATCGACAGATGGCGGCCTTGAACGGGCGTAACGCCCGGATCGGCAAGGATAGTGCGTTTGACGGGGAACTTCTTGAGGAAGTGCAGCAATTCCAGTCCGACGAGGGACTGGTGCCCGATGGTGTGGTCGGCACCAATACCCTGATCCTGCTCAATACCCGTACTGGTCAGTTGCAACCGACCCTGTCGGCCGGGCAAAAGGGGTAGGCGTCATGTCATTCATTCTCGAAGCTTTGAAAAAATCGGATAAAAAGAACCGGGATGGGAAGGTTCCCCGGCTGGAAACTATTCACCGACCGGTTGCCGATTCCGGGTCGAACCGATCAAAGTGGATCTGGCTGCTGCCGGTACTGATCCTGAATATCGGGGTGCTGCTGTGGTTATTCGGCCCCTGGCGGCAACCGGTCCCTTCACAGCCGGTCGTTCAACACTCTCCTTCGCCGGAGTCCGAAGCACCGGCGGCTGCCTTGAAGACGCCGCAACCTGCAGTTGCCTCCGCCCCTGTGGTGAACCCGGAGCCGACTCGTTTGCCGGCAGCTCCGGATCCTCCGCCGCCGAAGGTTCAACAGTCGCTACCGGCAGAAAAATCTATTAACCCCTTAGAGGTTGCCGCCTCAGCGGACGAGCGGGAGAACCGGGTTTACACCCTGAAAGAACTGCCACTCTCGATCCGCTTGGGCATTCCGAAGATGCGTATGTCGCTGCACGCATTTAACCGGAATTCCGCTACGCAAAGTCTGGTCCGGATTAACGACCAGTTTCTGCGGGAGGGTGATCGTTTGGACAATAAATACCTGCTGGAAAAAATCACAGTAAATGGCGTAATCTTCCGCTTTGATGGTCATCGGTTCCTGATTCCGCGCAAGCAATTTCAGGATGAATAGCGCGACTGGACCGATCCTGGCAGTATCACGGGCCGATCTGGCCGTACTTGGCAGGGTCAAGGATTGCATCCAACCTGCGCTGCCGATTGATCGCCTTTCTCCCTATCTCCCCTGACTTCGATTCTTTCCCGCATGCCGACAGTGCGGATTGTTCCCCGAGGAAATTCATGATCCATCTGACCAATATCTCCAAACAGCATGGCAACCGGGTGTTGTTTAAAAACGCCAGCTTTCAGATCCTGCCCGGCAGCCGTTCCGGACTGGTCGGCCCGAACGGCGCCGGCAAATCGACCATCTTCCGGATGATCACCGGTGAAGAGCTACCCGATGCCGGTGAGATCAGCTGTAGCAAAAAAACCGTCATCGGCAACTTTTCCCAGAACGTCGGTGAAATGACGGGGCGCAGCGCCCTGGAAGAGGTGATTGCCGCCTCCGAAGAGACAGTCAAGCTGGGGGAACAGATCCGGAAAATGGAAGCGCAGATGTGCGAGCCGCTGGCAGAAGAGGAAATGGCGGCGCTGCTTGAACGCTACGGCGATGTCCAGCAGGAGTTCGAACACCGCGGCGGTTACGATCTGGAAAGTCGCGCCCAGGCGGTATTGACGGGACTCGGAATCGGCCCCGACGACTTTCAGCGGCCGGTGGAATCGTTCAGCGGCGGCTGGAAAATGCGGATTGCCCTGGCGCGGATTCTGACTCTCAATCCCGACGTGCTGCTGCTCGACGAGCCGACCAATCACCTGGACGTCGAGTCGATCATCTGGCTGGAAAACTGGCTGGCGGAAGATTTTCAGGGCGCGCTGATGATGACCAGCCACGATCGAGATTTCCTGAACCGCCTGGTGACCCGGATTGTCGAGGTCGGACACCAGACGATCACCAGTTATGGCGGCAACTATGATTTCTACCTTCGCGAGCGCGAAATCCGTCGTGAACAACTGCTGGCCAGTTATCGCCGTCAACAGGAAATGCTGGCCAAGGAAGAGGAGTTTATCGCCCGTTTTGCCGCGCGAGCTTCGCATGCGGCCCAGGTGCAGTCGCGGGTGAAAAAACTGGAGAAGATTGAACGGATCGAGCTGCCGCCGGAGCAGAAGGTCATCAGATTTGAATTTGCCGAACCGCCGCGTAGCGGTGACGATGTGGTCGCCATCGACAACCTGGCGAAAAGCTGGTCGCTTGAGAACGGTGGCGAAAAGCCGGTGTTTTCCGGTGTTTCCGGAATGGTCCGCCGTGGCGACAAGATCGCCGTGGTCGGGATCAACGGCGCCGGCAAGTCGACTTTCCTGAAAATCCTGGCCGGGCAGATCGAAGCGACAACCGGTTCGGTCGCCATCGGCGCCAACGTCCATATGGGCTACTTCAGCCAGCACTCGATGGAACTGCTCGACCCGAAAAAAACCGTCTTCGAAACCGTGCAGGATGCTCTGCCGCAACAGACCATCGGTGTGCTGCGCAACCTCTGCGCCGCTTTTCTGTTCCAGGGGGATGATGTCGACAAACGGGTTGACAAGCTCTCCGGCGGGGAGAAATCCCGGTTGGTGCTGGCCACCCTGCTCGGCCGGCCGCTGAATCTGCTGATCCTCGACGAACCGACCAACCATCTCGATATCCGGTCACGAGAAGTATTGCTCGAGGCGCTGCAGAATTTTACCGGCACCCTGCTGCTGGTCAGCCACGACCGTCATTTTCTGCGCAGCCTGGTCGGCCGGGTGTTCGAAATTGATCATGGGGCAATGGTCAGTTTTGAAGGAGACTACGAATATTACCTGCGCAAGACCGGCCGTGATCATCGGGCGGCATAGGCAGAATGGCCTTTTAGCTTGAAAATGGTCGTTCCCTCACAGGCTCTCGAAAATTCATGGCAATCAGTTATTATTGAACTGAATTGACCCTGTCGTTCCACACTCCTGCGGAAGGAGGTTGATATGCTGGATAAATGCTATTTCTACCGGGGCAAAGTGGTTTCGGTATACGATGGTGATACCTGCCGTGTCGATATCGATCTCGGTTTCGGTATCTGGAAAAAGAAAGAGACACTGCGCTTGAGTCGGATCAACGCTCCTGAAGTGCGCGGAGAATCTGCTGCGGCCGGCAAGGTATCGCGTGATTTCCTGCGTGATTTGATCCTGGATAAGGATGTGGTGGTGCAGACGATCCTTGACACCAAAGGGAAATACGGTCGTTATCTGGCGGAAATCTGGCTGTTTAATGACTTGAATCAGCAGTGGATCAATATCAACGACAAGTTGGTGGAAAACAAGCAGGCGATCTATCAGGATTATTGAATGATCGCCATTTTCTGTTTATCGAGATTATTCTATTTTAGAACATTTAAAAATAGTGAACGGAAAACCCATAAAAAATGGGAAGAGATCTGTAGTATTATTTGAGACCGAATTTCTGCAAGGTTTCTACCGGGGCCTGGTCAAAATGGGAAAATTCCATACTGAAGCTGCCTTGTCCCTTGGTGGCGCTGCGCAGTTCGGTCATGTAGCCGAACATTTCGAACAGTGGCACAGTGGCCCGGATGACATCCTGACCGGGGCGTGAGGTCACCCCTTCAACCTGACCGCGTTTCTGCTGCAAGGAACCCATTACCCGGCCGGTAAAGTCGGTCGGGGTGGTCAGTTCCAGCGACATCACCGGTTCGAGCAGGGTCGGTCTGCCGTTGCGCAGCGCCTGGGACAGCGCCCGATTGATCGCCGCTGAAATCCCCAGCTCGGTAGTCTTGCCCGGTTCAAACGGCGCGGCCAGCAGTTTCACCTGCAGATCGGTCAGCGGATAACCGGCCAGCGGTCCGGCCTGACAACCGGCGAGAATTTTTACCTCCAGCAACTGTCCCAGGTCTTCCGGCCAGCCCTCCAGAACCTGCGCCGGAATCTCGATATGCAGCCCTGACTTTCTGGTCGCTGGAATCAGGCTGAGACGGACCTCTCCGTAGTGCATTTTCGCGTCGATTTCCCGTTCAAACCGTTCGTGTTGCTTCGATTCGCGGGTGACGGTTTCGCGGTAAACAACCTGTGGCCGACCGGTCTGGGTCCCAACGCCAAAGTCACGCAGCAGACGATCGACAATCACTTCCAGATGCAGTTCCCCCATGCCGGTCAGCAGGGTTTGTCCGGTTTCCGGGTCCTCCTTGACCAGAAAGGTCGGATCTTCCCATTGCAGTTTCTCCAGCGCCGCTGGGAGTCTGTCGCGGTCGTCGACGGTTTTCGCTTCGACCGCCAGTGAAACTACCGGTTCCGGATACTCCAGTCCGGCCAGTTGCAGCGGCTGGACCGGGGAGCTGATGGTGTCGCCGGTCAACACGGTTTTCAGGCCGGTAGCGGTGACGATATCACCAGCGACGGCATGATCGATCCGTTCCCGTTTATGAGAGTGCATGCGGAACAGGCGCGCGACCTTTTCTTCGCCGAGAGTCCGGCTGTTATAAACCGAATCACCCGGTTTCAGGCTGCCGGAATAGAGCCGCAGGTAGGTCAGTTTACGCCCCTCATCAGCCAGTACCTTGAAGGCCAGGGCACAGAGCGGCCCGTTGGGATCGGTCGCGACCGGATGATGTTCTTCGCTGGTGATCCGTCGGGCATCGGCCGGGGGGATGTCGAGGGGGGACGGGAGCAGGGTGCAGATCGCTTCGAGCAACGGTTGAATCCCCTTGTTGCGCAATGCCGAGCCGAGCAGGACCGGAGCGATCTGGCAGGCGAGCACACCTTTGCGCAAGGCCGGTAGAATCCGATCCGCGGCGATCGGGTTCCCTTCCAGAAAATCGCTGAGAATCCGGTCATCGAAGTCGGCGGCGGCTTCGATCAGTTTTTCCCGCGCCTGCTGTACCTCGTTCAGTAATTCTTCCGGGATCTCGCCGTCGATCAGGGTCAGCCCCTGGTCCTCTTCGCGGAACAGAATCGCCTTTTCTTCCAGCAGATCGATGACACCGCAAAAGCCGTCCTCAATGCCGAGCGGCAGCTGCAGCAGAACCGGCTTGGCATGCAGCTTCTCGATCATGCCGATCAGCACGGCACGATGGTCGGCGCCGATCCGATCCATTTTGTTAATCAGGCAGATCCGCGGAACCCGGTAACGATCAGCCTGGCGCCAGACCGACTCGCTCTGCGGCTGGACCCCTTCAACGGCGCTGAAAATCGCGACCGCACCATCGAGAGCCCGCAGCGATCGTTCGACTTCGATGGTGAAATCGATGTGTCCGGGAGTGTCGATCAGATTGAAAATATAGTCATGCCAGTGACAGCGGGTGGCCGTAGCCGTGATGGTGATACCGCGTTCCTGTTCCTGTTTCATCCAGTCCATGACCGCCATGCCGTCATGGACTTCCCCCATTTTGTGGATTTCGCCGGTGTAGAACAGAATCCGTTCCGAGACAGTTGTCTTCCCGGCATCGATGTGCGAGATAATGCCGAAATTGCGAATTCGGCTGAGGGTGACATCAGTCATTCAGGAACCCTTTACTGGTGATGAGCTGCTGACGCGATCCGATAACTGTTGCTGATGATCAGGATCGTTCTGCCGGATTGTCCCGGCACAAGCTTGTTTGGTGCTCTTGAGCACAGTATTGTAGAGTCGTTCTTCGAAGCAAGTTTTTTTAACCTCGACCGTAGTTTGAGTTGAGAGGTTTTCGCTATTTACCTTGATCCGGTCGAACGCTGGCCCCCGGTTTTATGGTCGCAGGGTCCGCAAAGAATTGGGCTTGAGATCCTGGATCGGCAGCGAATGGGTCTGGCCGTCGTAGGCCAGGTAAATTCCCTCGGGCAGCTGAGGTTCATGGCGTGGATGGTCTACGTCGTGGCTGAGGTGGGTCAACCAGGTCTGCCTGGCGCCGATCGTCTGAGCCATCTGCACCGCCTGGTCGATATTGAAATGGGTCTTGTGCGGTTTGAAACGCAGCCCGTCAAGTACCAGCAGTTCCAGATCTTCGAGCAGTTCCAGAGAACTATCCGGGATGGCGCTACAGTCGGTGAGATAGGCGAGTGGCCCGCAACGATAGCCGAGAACCTGCATCTGCCCATGCAGCAACGGAATCGGGATGATCTGCAGCTCAAAGAGTTCAAACGAAATCTCAACCGGGAACAGCGTCAGCTGCGGAATAAAACCGGGCTGGTCCATATCATCGAAAATGTAACTGAAATTTTCCCGAACCCGCTTCAGGGTTCGGGTCGAGCCGTAGACCGGAATCGGCTTTCCGGAATGCAGGCTAAAACTGCGCAGATCATCGATGCCGTGCATGTGATCGGCATGGCTGTGAGTGTAAAGGACCGCGTCGATGTGCCGGATATCTTCCCGTAATGCCTGCAGGCGCAGATCGGGTGAGGTGTCGATCAGGATGTTGTGAACGCCGTATTGCAGCAGGGCGCTGCAGCGGGTTCTCCGGTTGCGGGGATCGGCTGAAGTGCAGACCGGGCAATTGCAGCCGATCACCGGGATGCCGGTACTGGTTCCTGACCCGAGAATGGTGATGTCAAGCGTGGCTGGCGTCATCCTTCTGCCGATCCGGTGAATTGCGAGAGTGGCTTAATAATTTAACATCTAACCCGGGAAGGAACAACTGCTTCTTTCTCAGCTCTTGCCTGTGCCGAAGGGCTGGAGTAGACTCGGCAAAGTTCCCGGGGAATGCTATGAAACAGCTGACCAAAGAAGAATTCAACAAACTCTGCATCAAATGTGTCCGGACCTGTAAGCAGCCGGTGACAATGCTGATGCTCGATTGTCCACGGTTTCAACCGCGGCCGTTCAAGTCTGAAAAATACCGGTTCCAACAGCTGGATCTGTTCGGCAAAACCGAGGACTGACGCTTTTACGGAAACCCGCGCCAAGGGACGAGGCTAGTCGAGCTGACTTCAAACAGCCTGTGCGGCGAGAAATTCTTTCAGGATCGGAATGAACTTTTCCGGCTCGACCAGGAACGAATCGTGACCGTAGTCCGACTGGATCAGGTGATAGGCGACCGGCTTGTTCAACCGCTGCAGCTCATTGACCACCTCCTCGGTCTGGTCGGGAGGGTAGAGCCAGTCGGAGCTGAAGGCGAACCAGAGG
>Ga0210101_1000472_pt1 | contig 13126 bp, 11 predicted proteins | sample Muzzi_PWC_D1_FD_185534 | JGI IMG/M metagenome (GOLD analysis project Ga0210101, IMG submission 185534) | Wetland microbial communities from San Francisco Bay, California, USA, that impact long-term carbon sequestration - Muzzi_PWC_D1 (SPAdes) | ecosystem: Environmental > Aquatic > Marine >... | reverse complement strand
GAGCTCGGCGCGGGCAAGACGACGCTGATCCGCGGCGCCTGCAGGGCTCTGGGCGTCGAGGGGCCGGTCACCTCGCCGACCTTCACGATCGGGCAGCGCTACGCCGGCCGCCTGCCGGTCTCCCACCTCGACCTCTACCGCCTCGGCGGGCTCGAGGACGAGGACCCGGCGCTGCTCGACGACTACCTCGACGCCGCCTCGGTCGCCTTCGTCGAGTGGCCGGCCATCGCCGGGCCGCAGCTCTCCGGGCGGCGCACGATCGAGGTCCGGCTGGCCCACCTCGGCGGCGACCGCCGCCGGATCGAGCTGGGCAGCGCATCGGCGGGCGGCTAGCCGTGTTTTGAGGGCAGATGCTCTCTGTAGCATCGCAGGCAGGCACGCAATCAAGGAGGGGAAGCGCTCGATGAAGGGACTGAAGACGCTGTTGGCGATCGGATCGGGGATCGCGCTGCTGGCGAGCGCCGCGCCCGCGACCGCCAAGGGCGCCGCGTTCAGGCACTACGTCGCCTGCGGTCTTTCCCAGAAGGCGAAGCCGTCGCACATCTGCAAGAAGAAGCGCAAGAAGGGCGCCTTCTTCCGTTCCAACGTCGGCCGCAGCTGCCTCGACCCCGACGGCGAGGAGATCCGCTGCGTCTACTACACGGTCTGCGTCAAGTTCCCGACCAGGAAAAACCTCTGCGCGCCCAAGCAGCAGGCCGAGAAGGGCACGCTCTACGTCAACAAGATCAGCTCGAACATCCCCGGGCGTCACCGGGTGACCTGGTTCGTCAAGGGCAAGCGGGTCGGGCTGTTCAACTTCTTCGTGCCCAAGCGCTGACCGTCGTCGGCTTCGACACCGCGACCGGCGACACCGCTGTCGCCGCCGTGCGCGGCGACGAGGTCCTCTACGAGGCTACGGTCGGTCTCTCCGGGCGCGGCGGTCCGCAGCACACGGCGGCGCTGCTCGCCGGGGTCGAGCGCGCCGCCGCCGAGGCGGGGGGCTGGGACGAGGTCGGCCGCATCGCGGTCGGGATCGGCCCGGGCACCTTCACGGGCCTGCGAATCGGGATCGCCACCGCCCGGGGGCTGGCGCTGAGCCGCGGCCTCCCGCTGGGCGGCGTGGGCACGCTCGACGCGCTCGCCGCCGGCATCGGCGAGCGCGCCGGCGCCCGTCCCCGCCTGGCGCTGCTCGACGCGCGCCGCGGCGAGGTCGCGGCGGCGCTCTACTCGGCGACCGGCGAGCCGGTCTGGGGACCGTGGCTGGGCTCGCCCGCGGAATTCGCCGAGCGCCTCGCCGGACTGCCGGAGGCGGCTCTTTGCGCCGGATCGGGAGCGGTACGATTCCGCCAGCAGTTGACCGGTCGGGCGGTCGAGATCCCGGATGACGACGACCCCGTGCACCGCGTCGCCGCGCGCCACGTCTGCGCGCTCGCGGCAGCGGCGCCGGGCGAGGACGAATCCGCCTCCGTCTCCCCGATCTATCTGAGGCCCCCAGACGCGGAGAAGTGGCGTGAGCGAGATTCTGTCCAGGCAGCCGAGTGAGGTCGGCGGCGATCCGCCGGTGCGGCGGCTCGCCTACAGCGACCTGCCGGCGGTGGTCTCGATCGAGCGGCGCTCCTTTCCGGCGCCCTGGTCGCTGGCGATGTTCGTGCTCGAGCTCTCCAAGCCCGCGGGGATCTGCCTCGCGGCGACGCGGGGTGGGGAGCTGCAGGGCTACCTGGTCTGCTCGCGCTACGACCGGGTCTGGCACCTGATGAACGTCGCGGTCGCGCCCGAGTGGCGCCGCCGCGGCGTCGCCAGCGGACTGGTCGGGCGGCTGATAGCCGAGACCGGCGGGGCGCTGCCGGTCACGCTCGAGGTGCGGGTCTCCAACCGCGACGCGATCGCGATGTACGAGAAGCTCGGCTTCCGCTCGGCCGGCGTGCGGCCTCGCTATTACCAGGACAACGGCGAGGACGCCCTGATCATGTGGCTGGACTGAGGGCGGCGGCGCGGTGATCCTCGCGATCGAGACTTCCTGCGACGACACCTGCGCGGCCCTGGTCGACGGCGCCGAGATCCTCGCCAACGTGATCTCTTCGCAGGACGAGGCGCATGCGCAGTTCGGGGGGATCGTCCCCGAGGTAGCCTCGCGCCACCATCTCGAGCTGACCGTGCCGGTGGTCGAAGCGGCGCTGCGCGAGGCCGCGGCGACGTTGGACCAGGTCGATGCGGTCGCCGTCACCGCAGGGCCGGGGCTGATCGGGGCGCTGCTGGTCGGGCTCAGCAGCGCCAAGGCGATCGCCGCTCCGCGCCGCCTGCCGCTGATCCCGGTCGACCACCTGCAGGGGCACGTCGCCGCGAACTTCCTCGCCCCCGAGCCGCTCGAGCCGCCCTTTCTCTGCCTGGTCGCGAGCGGCGGCCACACGCTGCTGGCCGGAGTGCGGGACCACGCCGGTCACGAGATTCTCGGCCAGACCCTCGACGACGCCGCCGGCGAGGCCTTCGACAAGGTCGCCCGGCTGCTCGGGCTCGGCTTCCCGGGCGGGCCGGCGTTGCAGAAGCTCGCCGAGCAGGGCGACCCCGAGGCCTTCGAGCTGCCGGTGGCGATGGCCCGCGACCCGGGGCTCGACTTCAGCTTCAGCGGGCTGAAGACGGCGATGGTCTACCTCGCCCGCGACCTCGGCGAGGACGGCGTGCGCGAGCGCCGCGCCGACCTCGCCGCGAGCTTCCAGGCCGCCGCGGTCGGTCAGCTGACGGCGAAACTGAAGCGGGCGCTGAAGCGGGGCGGATGGGAGGCCCTGGCGCTGGGTGGCGGCGTCGCCGCCAACGGGCCGCTGCGCGACGCGGTGGCGGCGCTCTGCGAGGAGCGGGGGGTGCGGCTGAAGCTGGTGCCGCTGCGGCTCTGCACCGACAACGCCGCGATGATCGCCTCCGCGGCGCGCTACGCGCCGTCCCTGCCGTACCCCGAGTACCTCTCCTACGACGCCTTCCCGAGCAGCCGCCCGCCGCTCGCGCCCGCATGAGTGTCCAGCTCGTTCTCTACACGCGGCCCGGCTGCCACCTCTGCGAAGAAGCGCTGCGCGAGCTCGTCGAGCTGCACCACGAGGGCTACGAGTTCGACCTGCACGAGGTCGACATCGAGAGCGATGACGGGCTGCTGAAGGCGATGCTCGAGCGCATCCCGGTGCTCGAGCTGAACGGCGAGCGGATCTCCGAGCTGATCCTGGACCAAACCTCCGTTCGCGCCCGGCTCGATACTGTGGTGGGCAGATGATCGATCCGGCGGTGGAGGAGCTCGCGGTGCCCGGTGGGCTGGTCGGCGACGGTGAGCGCCTCTCGCTCGGCGTCGCCGCGCGCCTCTCGCGCTACCTGCAGGTGCTGACCCAGGCGCGCAAGATGGGCCGCGAGACGATCTCCTCGCAGGAACTCTCCGAATACACGCACATCAACCCGACCCAGATCCGCCGCGACCTCTCCGGCTTCGGCAAGTTCGGCAAGCGCGGGGTGGGCTACAAAGTCGACTCGCTGGTCGCCGAGATCCGCAAGATCCTGCGCACCTCGGGCCAGCACAACATCGCCCTCTTCGGCGCCGGGAACCTCGGCCAGGCGATCGCCAGCTCCGACATCTTCGCCGACCACGGCTTCGAGGTCGTCGCGATGTTCGACATCGACCCGTCGGTCGTCGGCACAGAGGTCGGCAGCCTGACCGTGCGCGACTTCGGCGAGCTCGAGTCGATCGTCGCCGAGCAGGAAATAGTCGTCGGCGTGCTCGCCGTGCCTCCCGGCGCGGCCCAGGCGGTCGCCGACCGGCTCGTCGAGGCCGGCGTGCGGATCATCTTCAACTACTCCGAGCAGCTCCTGCAGGTGCCGCCGGAAGTAACCGTGCACACGTCCAGCCCTGCCGTCGACCTGCTCTACGCGCTCTACTTCTACCTGACCTGAGACGGAGCCGACGCCTTGTCCCTGGACCTCGACCTGGCTCGGGAGAGATTCGAGTCCTCGACCGATTTCACGATCGGGCTCGAGGAGGAGTTCGCGCTCCTCGATCCGCAGACGCTCGAGCTCGAGCACCGCTTCGAGGAGCTCTACGCCGCCTGCCAGAGGGACGAGGCGCTCGCCGGCTCGGCTGCCGGCGAGCTGATCGCCTCGGAGATCGAGATCCGCTCCGGCCGCTCGGAGAGCTTCGCCGCCGCGGTCGAGGCACAGAGCGAGCACCGCAACCGGCTCTTCGCGCTGGCCGGCGAGATGGGCCTCGCCCTCGGCGCGATGGGGACCCACCCGTGGGCGAGCTACCTCGACCAGCGGATCATCGACACGCCGCACTACAACCGCCTGCGCGGCGAACTCGGCTATGTCGCGCAGCGCAACAACACCTGGAGCCTGCACGTGCACATGGGCGTGCGCGGCGCCGACCGCGCGATCGCCGTCTGCGACCGGATGCGCGAGCTGCTGCCGCTGCTGCTCGCGGTCTCGGCCAACTCGCCCTTCCTCGACCGCCGCGACAGCGGCCTGCACACGGTGCGTACCGAGATCTTCACGCGCACCTTTCCGCGCTGCGGCGTGCCCAGCCCCTTCGGCGACTGGCGGCGCTACGCCGAGTTCGTCGAGCTGCTGGAGCGAACCGGCAGCGTGGTCGAGTCGACCCAGCTGTGGTGGAGCGTGCGGCCGCACCACGAATTCGGCACGGTCGAGGTGCGGATCTGCGACGCCCAGACGCGCGGTGAGGAGTCCTTCGGCCTGGCCGGGCTGATCGCCGCCTGCATCGCGCAGACTGCGCTCGACCACGACGAGTGCGGCTACGGGGAGCCGCTCGCCGACCGCGAGATCGAGGAGAACCTCTGGCGGGCGATCCGGCATGGGATGAGCGGCAGGCAGATCGACTTTCGCCGCGGGGTCGAGGTCGAGGCGCGCGCGGCGCTCGACGCAGTGCTCGAGTGGACCACTCCGGCCCGCGCCGCGCTGGGCATCGAACCGCGCCTGCCCGAGCGCAACGGCGCCCAGCGCGCCCGCGAGGCGCTCGACGCCGGGCTTTCGATCGAGGACGTCTACCGGGACGCGGTGGATGAGACGCAGCGCACCTATCCGCGTGCCCTTATAGACTCCCGCGCCGCTTAAACCGACGGAGGAACCTAACTTGACCAGCTTCTTGACCGACTACGGAGTCGTCGTCGCGCTCGTTTGCGCCGGGGCGGCAGTTCTCTACGGATTGATCATCACGCAGCGCCTGCTCGCCAAGTCGCCGGGCAACGAGCGCATGCAGGAGATCTCAGGGGCGGTGCAGGAAGGCGCCAAGGCCTACCTCAACCGCCAGTACACGATCATCGCCGCGGTCGCGGTGCCGATCGCGATCCTGCTGCTCGTGCTGCAGAACTGGGAGACCGCGGTCGGCTTCGTGATCGGCGGCGTCTTCTCCGGTGCCGCCGGCTTCATCGGCATGAATCTCTCGGTGCGGGCCAACGCGCGCGTCGCCGAGGCGGCTCGCGGCGGCGTGCCGCCGGCGCTCGACGTCGCCTTCAAGGGCGGCTCGGTGACCGGCATGCTCGTCGTCGGCCTGGCGCTGCTCGGCGTCGCCGGCTACTACGGCATTCTCGTCGCGACCGGATCGACCGACAAGCACGCGGTCGACGCGCTGGTCGGGCTGGGCTTCGGCGGCTCGCTGATCTCCGTCTTCGCCCGGCTCGGCGGCGGCATCTTCACCAAGGCCGCCGACGTCGGCGCCGACCTCGTCGGCAAGGTCGAGGCGGGGATTCCCGAGGACGATCCCCGCAACCCGGCCGTTATCGCCGACAACGTCGGCGATAACGTCGGCGACTGCGCCGGCATGGCCGCCGACCTCTTCGAGACCTACGTCGTGACCTCGGTCGCCGTGATGCTGCTCGGCGTGCTCACCTTCACCGGCGCGGGCGGCGAATTCCTCCGCGAGGTCGCGATCTACCCGCTGGTGATCGGCGGCGTCGCGATCATCGCCTCGATCATCGGGGCGCTCACCGTGCGGACCAAAACCGACCGGGTCGAGGGCGCCCTCTACACCGGCGTCGTGATCTCCGGGATCCTCTCGATCGCGGCCTTCTACCCGATCACCGACTGGATGATGAGCGACCCCGTCCGGCTCGGGCTCAGCACCGCCGCCGACGCGGTCAGCGTCACCGACCTCTGGCTCTGCGCGGTGATCGGCGTCGCCGTCACGGCGCTGCTTTTTGTCATCACCGAATTCTACACTTCGACCCGCTTCCGGCCCGTCAAGACGATCGCGCAGGCCTCGGAGACCGGCCACGCGACGAACATCATCCAAGGGCTGGCGCAGGGCTTCCAGTCGACCGCCGCGCCGGCGCTGGTGATCGCCCTGGCGATCCTCGCCGCCAACGAGCTGGCCGGCATCTACGGCATCGGCGTCGCCGTGATGGCGCAGCTTTCGCTCTGCGGCCTGATCGTCGCGCTGGACGCCTTCGGGCCGATCACCGACAACGCCGGCGGCATCGCCGAGATGGCGGAGCTGCCGGAGGACGTCCGCAACGTCACCGACCCGCTCGACGCGGTCGGCAACACGACCAAGGCCGTCACCAAGGGCTACGCGATCGGCTCCGCGGCGCTTGCCGCACTGGTGTTGTTCGCCGCCTTCAAGAGCGAGCTCGCCGACGAGGCGCCGGCCGGGTTCGACCTAAACGCCCTGTTCAACCTCTCATCGCCCGAGGTGCTGATCGGGCTGATCGTCGGCGGGATGATGGTCTACCTGTTCTCGGCCCTGGCGATCGAGGCGGTCGGCCGCGCCGGCGGCCAGGTGGTCGAACAGGTGCGCGAGCAGTTCCGCACGCACCCCGGGATCATGGAGGGGACCGAAAAACCGGAGTATGGGAAAACGGTCAGCATCGTCACCCTCGCCGCGCAGAAAGAGATGATCCTGCCGGCCCTGATCCCGATCCTCGTCCCCGTCATCGTCGGCCTGCTCAGCGTCGACGCGCTCGGCGGCCTGCTGATCGGCGTGATCGTCGTCGGCCTCTTCGCGGCGATCTCGATGACCGCCGGCGGCGGCGCCTGGGACAACGCCAAGAAGCTGATCGAGGACGGCGCCCATGGCGGCAAAGGCTCGCCGGCGCACGAAGCGTCGGTGACCGGCGACACGGTCGGCGATCCCTACAAGGACACGGCCGGGCCGGCGATCAACCCGATGATCAAGGTCGCCAACATCGTCGCGATCCTGATCATCCCGATAGTCCACTTCTAAGCCGGCAGGCGGGAGGGGCAGGGTGTCCCTCCCGCTTGCCGGGTTTCTCGCCCGCGGCGCCTACGGCCGTCCGAGCCGGTCTGCGGGGCGGAAAACGGACGCCGCTGCGCAAGAGGGACACCCTGCCCCTCCTCATGATGGCTTTGAGTGACTCCGATATTTCCTGAGTACAATGCGACTCGTGCAGGTCGGGGCGACCGCGGAGGCTGGTGAGCCGCCGCATGGAGTGCTTGGGTCGAAGAAGAAGTCGGTCTGATTCGAGTGGGAAGCGATCACGACTGAGTTCGTCACGGTGAGCACCTGCGAGAGCGATCTCAACACCTCGTCAGCGTCTACACGGGTGTTGAAGTCGCCGACCTAGCCAAAGTGGCCGGCGAGTACGAGAGCTTCGGGCCGACCTGTCCTGGCTACAGCGGCAGCGCGGTCACGTTCGAAGCGGTCTCTGGGACGACCTATGAGATTGCGGTCGATGGCAACGCCTTCTATCTGCCGCCGGCGGAACCACCGAGCGGAGAAGGCGCGATCGAGCTTCAGCTCGCGGCAACGCCCGTACCCGCGAACGACGATTTCGCGGAGGCCACCACGCTGTCTGGGACGCTCGAAGAAGAAGAAGAAGGCTCTGATACCGCCTTCTACTGGGCGAGCGAGCCGGGCTTCAACTGGAACGCGATCAAGGAGGAAGGCGAGCCCAATCACGCCGGGGATTCCGGCGGCGCGTCGGTCTGGTACCTCGCTGGGCGCGCTGACGCCGCTGGGAGACGGAAAATTCCCTTGTCGCGCGGAATTCGAGGCGGTCGCCGGACACGCCTACCGGATCGCCGTCGACGGAAAATACGATTCGGAATCCGGCGGCCCCGCGCTGAGAGCGTTTACGCTCAGCGCGAGGATGGTCCTCCCGGTGGAGTCGCCGACCCCCGAGGCCGGAGGCTCCATCCCGCCGCCAAGCGAGCCCGGGAGCGAGGTCGACGTGTCTCCGCCCGACACGCGGATCTTCAGGCGGGTGTTGAAGCGTCGGCCGCCGATTTTCGTCTTCCGCTTCCGCTCGACCGAGCGCGGTTCGACCGCTTCAAGACGAAATGCACGCCGCACGCAGGGTCCCGTCGCAAGCAGCGCCGAGGGTAGTTCCACCTTCTTGAAGTCCGGCGATGCGGCGCCCGCGGCCGGACGACGCCGACTGGTCAGTTTGCCACCGTATCCGTGGGTCAAGTGACCACTCGGCACCTGCAGCCGCGCCTTTGCCGCCTCGGCTAGGGTCGCGAGCGTGAATGACGACTTCGTCACCGTCGCCGACTTCGAGCGGGCCGCTGCGGAGAAGCTCGAGGAGGGGGTTGCCGGGTACTTCTTCGGCGGGGCCGGGGATGAGCTGACGCTGGCCGAGAACGTGGCGGTCTGGCGGGGGTGGCGGCTGCGGCCGCGGGCTCTGGCGGGACTGAGCGAGTGGGATACCCGGGCGGAGGTGCTGGGTGCGGAGGCCGCGATGCCGGTGCTGGTCGCGCCGGTTGCCTACCAGGGGCTGGTCGATCCCGAGGGCGAGGCGGCGATGGCGCGGGCGGCGGCAGCCGCGGGGACGGTGATGTGCCTCTCGACCCTGGCGACGATGCGGCCGGGCCCGGTCGCCGAGGCGGCGCCGGGCGGGCGGCGCTGGTTTCAGCTCTACTGCTTCGAAGACGATGCGGTGACGAAGGCGCTGGTCGATGAGGCGGTCGAGTGCGGCTACGAGGCGATCGTCGTCACCGTCGACGCGCCGCGCGGCGGCAACCGCGAGCGCGATCGGCGCACCGGATTCGCGATTCCGGAGGAGATCGGCGTGCCCAGCGTCGAAGCGGCGCTCGGCTCTGGCCGCGCGGTGACGATCGATGAGACCTTCGACCTGATGGAAGCGGCGCTCTCCTGGCCGGATTTCGGAGAGCTCGCCGCTGAGTGCAGCGTGCCGGTGCTTGTCAAGGGCGTGGTCACCGCCGAGGACGCGGCGCTGGCGGTCGAGCACGGCGCCGCCGGGATCGTCGTCTCCAACCACGGCGGTCGCCAGCTCGACCGCTGCGTGGCCACCGCCGAGGCGCTGCCCGAGGTCGTCGACGCGGTCGAAGGGCGCGCCGCCGTGCTGGTCGATGGCGGCATCCGCCGCGGCGTCGATGTCGCGATCGCGCTGGCGCTCGGCGCCGATGCGGTGCTGGTCGGGCGGCCGGCGCTCTGGGGGCTCGCGGCGGGCGGCGAGGCCGGCGTCCGGCGGGTCCTGGCGATGCTGCGCGATGAGCTCGAGCTGACCCTGGCGCTCTGCGGCTGCGCGACGCCGGCCGAGCTCGGCCGCGAGTACCTGCGGCGGGCACCGGGCGGCTCCGTATATTCGGCCTGAGAGATGGCTGAGCGACATCCACGCGAGGAGGCGCTGCGGCGCGTGCACGGAGTCGGGGCGCTGTTCTCGACCGCCTACGGCAACGTAGGTTCGTCGATCTACTACGCGCTCGGCGTCGTCGCCGTCTTCGCCCTGGGGATGACGCCGGTCGTCTTCCTGATCTCCGGCCTGATCTTCGTCTGCACCGCGATGACCTACGCCGAGGCGACCGTGATGTACCCGGAGGCGGGCGGCTCCTCGAGCTTCGCCCGTCACGCCTTCAACGAGCTGGTCAGCTTCTTCGCCGCCTGGGGGCAGGTGCTCAACTACGTGATCACGGTCGCGATCTCGGCTTTCTTCGTGCCCCACTACCTGGCCGTCTTCTGGGAGCCGCTCGAACGCAACCCGGCCGACATCATCGGCGGCATCCTGCTGATCGGGCTGCTGATCGGGGTCAACGTGATCGGCAGCAAGGAGTCGGCGCGGCTCAACATCGTGCTTGCGATCGCCGACCTGATGACCCAGGTCGTGCTGGTAGGGATCGGCCTCGCCCTCGTCTTCCACCCGGAAACGCTGGTCAACAACATCGAGCTCGGCGTCGCGCCCAGCTGGGGCAACTTCGCCCTCGCGATCGCGGTCGGGATGATCGCCTACACCGGCATCGAGACCCTCTCCAACATGTCCGAGGAGGCGCGCGACGCGCCGCGCACGGTGCCGAAAGCGATCGGCCTCGTGGTCGCCGCCGTGCTCGTCCTCTTCCTGCTGATCCCGATGGTCGCGCTCTCGGCGATGCCGGTCACCGTCGAGGCCGGCCAGTACACGACCGAGCTGGCGACGACCTACGCGGAAAACCCGATGCTGGGGATCGTCGACAACCTCGGCCTCGCCGAGGGGGTCACCGACTTGCTGCGCGTCTACGTCGGCGTGCTGGCGGCGATCATCCTCGTGATCGCGACCAACGCCGGCCTGATCGGGCTCTCGCGGCTGACCTTCTCGATGGGCCAGTACCGGCAGCTGCCGGAGGCGATCCGGGCGATCCACCCGCGCTTCCAGACGCCGTGGGTGGCGATCGTCCTCTTCGGCGCGATCTCGGCGGCGGCGCTGCTGCCCGGCGAGACCGAGCTGCTGGCGACGATGTATGCGTTCGGCGCGATGCTGTCCTTCACCGTCGCCCACGTCGCGGTGATCCGGCTGCGCAGCCGCTACCCCGATGCCGAGGGGCGTACCTACGTGCCGCGCGGCAACCTGCGCGCCTTCGGCTTCTCCTGGCCGCTCACCGCCGTCTTCGGCGGCCTCGGCACCTTCGCTGCCTGGATCGTGGTCATGGCGCTGAACACGCGCACCCTGATCATCGGCTCGCTGTGGATGGCGGCCGGGATGGTCGTCTACCTGCTCTACCGCCGCAGCCAGGGGCTGGGGATGAAGCAGACGGTCAAAGTCGTCACCCCCGAGCCGCTCGGAGTCGAGGAGGTCGAGTACCGCAGCGTCCTGCTCGCCTTCTCCGACGGCGAGCCCTTCTCCGAGGAGATGGTCGCGACGGCGGTCAAGCTGGCCTCCAAACGCCGCCGCGGGATCCACGTCCACTCGATGCTGACCGTGCCCACGCACCTGCCGCTCGACGCCGAGCTGCGCGAGCGCGAGGAAGAGGCGCAGAGCAAGATCGAGCAGGCGAAGCTGATCGGCGGCCAGCGCGTCACCGGCCACGTCGCCCGCGTGCGGCCGGGGCAGGCGGGCTACTCGATCGCCGGCGAGGCGAAGGAGATCGAGGCCGCCGCGGTCGTCGTCGGCCTGCGCTACCGCGATGGCACGCCGCTCTACGACAAGACCCTGCAGACGGTGCTCGGCGAGCGACCCTGTCGGGTGATCGTCGTCTCCAACCCGGCCGTAGAATCGCGGCCGTGGACTCGTCCCGACGGATCTACCGCGGCGCCGTCCGCCTCCTCTCTCTCGTCTTCGTCGCCATAGGCGTCGCGATCCTCTTCAGCACTTTCGCCCAGGGCGGCGGCCCGCTGGCCATGGGCACGTTCTTGGGTTTGGCCTTTGTGGGCGTCGGTGTCCTGCGTCTCTGGTCCTCGGGGGCGTTCGCCCGCGGGTGGGGCGGGCGGCGCGGGGGGTCGGACGTGTGAGTCCGCTAACCCCCCCTCCCCCCGCGACAGGACCCGCGGCCGAGGGCGATCGGCCCTCGGAGCCCGAACGCCGCAGCCGCCTCGACCCCCTGCTGCCGCGCGGCGTCGGCGTCGCCGGCCTCTTCATCGCCGTCTACTCGACCGTCGGCTTCTCGATCTACTTCGCGCTCGGCGTCGTCGCCGACCGCGGCCTCGATTTGACGCCGGCGATCTTCCTCGGCGCCGGCCTGCTCTTCGCGCTGGCCGCGCTCACCTACGCCGAGGGGGCCTCGATGCTGCGCGAACGCGGCGGCTCTTCGAGCTTTGCCCGGCACGGCTTCAACGAGCTGATCGCCTTCATCGCCGGCTGGGCGATCCTGATCGACTACCTGATCATCGTCGCGATGGCGGCGATCTCCGTGCCGCACTACCTCGAACCGATCACCCCGGACCTCTCGCTGCCGCGACGCGAGATCGGCGTCGCCGCGGTCGTGATCGTCGCCGCCTGCCTGCTCAACGCGTTCAACGTGACCAGCAAGGGCCGGGAGAAGCCGCTCGTCCTGCTGGCGCTGGCCGACATCGCCCTGCAGGTCGCGGTGGTCGCCGTCGGCGCGATCGTCGTCTTCCACCCCGAGCGCCTCACCGACCAGCTTCACTTGTTCAGCGACCCGACGCTGAGCGACGTGATCTATTCCGCCGTGGTGGCGATGCTCGCCTACGCGGGGATCGAGGCCGCCGCCGACCTCGCGCCCGATCTCGACGTGCGGCGTCGCGACCTGCGCCGGATCGTCTCGCTGGGCGCGGTTGCGGTGCCGGTCGGCTACGCCCTGATGGCGGCGATCGCGCTGATGGCCGTGCCCGTCGTCGCGGGCCCGAACGGTCCGGAGACTGCGCTCGCGGGCGAGTACGTCGAGGCGCCGATCCTCGGCGTCGTCTCCTCCTACAACCCCGCCTGGCTCGCCGACGCGATGCGCTGGATCGTCGCCGTGATCGCGGTTCCGGTCCTCTTCTGGGCGACGACGACGGCGATGTTAGGCGTCTCGCGCCACATCTACACGCTGGCGATCAACCGCCAGATCCCGAGCTGGTTGGGCAAGCTCGACGCGCGCCATGCGACGCCGCGGGTTGCGATCGCGATCTCCGGCGTGATCGCGATCGGCATGGTCGTCCCGGTCGATGTGAAGCTGCTGGCGGGCATCTACGCCTTCGGCGCGACCCTGGCGATCACGATCGCCCACTTCTCGATCGTGCGACTGCGGGTAACCGAGCCCGACCGGCCGCGGCCGTTCCGCGTGCCCTGGGACGTGAGCTGGCGCGGGGCGCAGATCCCTGTGCCCGCCCTCTTCGCGGGCGTGATCAGCGCCCTCGCTTTCCTCAGTGTGCTCGTCTACCACGACACGGCGCGCTGGGTCGGCGGTGGCTGGATGGCCTTCGGCCTGCTCTTCTACGTCGTCTACCGCAAGGGCTTCGAGGGCACCTCGCTGACGCGGCGGGTCTCGGTCACCG
>Ga0210101_1000471_pt1 | contig 13133 bp, 6 predicted proteins | sample Muzzi_PWC_D1_FD_185534 | JGI IMG/M metagenome (GOLD analysis project Ga0210101, IMG submission 185534) | Wetland microbial communities from San Francisco Bay, California, USA, that impact long-term carbon sequestration - Muzzi_PWC_D1 (SPAdes) | ecosystem: Environmental > Aquatic > Marine >... | reverse complement strand
TCGATCGACAGCACGCCGCAGTATTCCAGTTCATCGGCGAGTTCGCACGCCAGCTCGATCGCGCCATCCGCCGCGACGGTACTGATGTCAGCGGGCGCCAGTGACAGGTCCAGGATGCCCTTTCGGTAGCGGTTTTCCACGACCGGATAGACGGCGATTTCCCCTTCGATGCTGCGCGCCAGGATGACGGAGAGGCGTTTCTCGACGTAGAGGCGTTCCTCGAGTATGCAGGGCTGCTCCCCCATTTCCCGGAACGCCTCGGCCGCTTCCTCCAGGTTGGCGACTGCGTGGCGCCCGTGGCCGGGATAGCGCGGCTGGGCGACTTTCAGGATCCCCGGCGCCTCGAGTCCGGCCATGGCCTCCTCGAGGTCATCGAGCGTCTGGATGGGGTAGAAGGCCACGGTCGGGAACTCGTGTTCATCGAGGAACGTCTTCTCCAGCAGGCGGTCCTGCGCCATGGCGACCACGTCCGGTGCCGGATGCACCGGGCAGTGACGCTGCAGTCGGGACAGGCTCTCCACCGGAAGATTCTCGAATTCGCTGGTGATGGCGACGCAGGAGTCGCCGAGCATGTCGAGCGCGGCGTGGTCGTTAAAATCGGCCTGGATGTGCTGGTCCGCGATGTTGCCCGCCGGGCTGTGTGGGTCGGGATCCAGAATGATGACGCGGTAGCCCATGCTGCGGGCGGCGATGGTGAACATGCGGCCCAGCTGGCCGCCGCCGATCATGCCCAGCGTGGCATCGGGGAAGATCATTGCGGCGGCAACTTTGCGTTGCGCACTTTCTCTTCCTGTTGTCTTCGAAATTCCTGCAACCTGCCTGCCATGGCGGCATCGGTGACGGCGATCATGCTCACGGCGAACAGCGCGGCGTTGGCGGCGCCGGCCTCGCCTATGGCGAAGGTGGCCACGGGGATGCCCTGGGGCATCTGCACCGTCGAGAGCAGCGAATCCATGCCTTTCAGATACCTGGACGGGATGGGGACGCCCAGCACCGGCAAGGTGGTCTTGGCGGCAAGCACGCCGGCGAGGTGGGCGGCGCCGCCGGCTCCGGCGATGGCGCAGACAAAGCCGCGTTCGCGCAGGCCCTCGGCATATTCCACCAGCAGATCAGTGGCGCGATGCGCCGAAATGACCCTGGCTTCGCAGGGTATGGCGAATTTTTCCAGCATCTCGACCGCCGGACGCATGATATCCCAGTCGCTGCTGCTGCCCATGATGACGGCGACCCGTGGTGTGCTCATGTGCTTATCCCGTGTTGATGGTGGTGAAAGAGCGGGCAATTCTACCACCCCCCGAAGGGTTGCGGGCAAGTGACTTGCCGTGGCGGCGCATGCAACGGACGCTTCATTCCCGGGGCCGATGGCGGGTAGAATGCCCGTCTTTCGACGCAATTCACCCCCGAGGTCCCACTCATGAAGGACGTGCTGTTTGAAAGCCGGCTGGCATCCCTGCCACTGCTGCACCGTGGCAAGGTGCGCGATATCTACGCCGTCGGCGATGAACACCTGCTGATCGTCACCACGGACCGCCTGTCGGCCTTCGACGTGGTGCTGCCCGATCCGATTCCCGGCAAGGGCGCGGTGCTGACCGCGGTGGCCGGTTTCTGGTTTGACTACACCCGCGACCTGGTTCCCAACCACCTGGCCGCGATGCCGCTCGAGCAGGCGGTGCCGGATGCACGGGAACGCGCCGACATCGAGGGCCGCGCCATCGTGGTGAAAAAGCTCAAGGCGCTGCCGGTAGAGGCGATCGTGCGCGGCTACCTGATCGGATCGGGATGGAAGGATTACCAAAAAACCGGGCAGGTGTGCGGCATCCCGCTGCCACCAGGGCTGCGGATGGCCGATCGCCTGCCGGAACCCCTCTACACGCCCTCGACCAAGGCGGCGCTCGGCGACCATGACGAGAATATCGACTTCGCGCAGACCGTAACCCTGCTGGGCGCCGAACTGGCGGAACAGGTCCGCAAGGTGAGCCTTGAGATCTACCGCCGCTGTGCCGCCTATGCCCTGGACCGCGGTATCATTATCGCCGACACCAAGTTCGAGTTCGGCACCGACGTGAACGGGGGGCTGGTGCTGATCGATGAAATCCTCACCCCGGATTCATCGCGGTTCTGGCCGGCGGACAGCTACACGCCCGGCACCAGTCCGGCGAGTTTCGACAAGCAGTATGTGCGCGACTACCTGGAGACGCTGGACTGGGACAAGACGCCGCCCGGACCGAAGCTGCCACCGGAGGTGATCGACAGAACGGCGGAGAAATACCGCGAGGCGCAGCGGCGACTGACCTCCTGAGCGAGTGTTTTCGCAGGAACGTCCAGTACCCGGGAAGCCCCTGTCTTTTTCAGGGTCCCTGTTTTTTTAATTGCTGCGAAATAATGAATATAGCCACGGAACCACACGGAAAGCATCCTGGTGTGCTTGTTTCCGTGCGGTTCAGTGGCCATATCGGTCTTGCGGAAATAAAACCGCGGGTGTCATGAATCTAAGGTAAAACCCGGGCATTGCATGTCCAGGTGTGTGTCAGTCAAACACGACTAGTAATTCGATCCAACGGGAGGTGAAAACCATGTACGGATTCAATGTTACGGTTCCCGGCACCCTGCAGCAGGTCGAGGAGCGGGTGCGCGAGGAACTCCAGAAGGAAGGCTTCGGCGTGCTGACCGAGATTGATGTGGCGGCCACCCTGAAGAAAAAACTCGACGTCGAACACCGGCCCTATCGCATCCTCGGCGCCTGCAACCCGGTGCTGGCGAATCAGGCGATCCAGGCCGATCCCGACATCGGCCTGTTGCTGCCCTGCAATGTGGTGGTGCGCGAGGAAGAGGACGGCTCCATCACCGTCGGTTTCATGGATCCTGCCGCGGTGCTGAAACTGGTCAATCGGGCGGATATCGACGTCGTGGCCGGCGAGGTGCGTGACCGGCTGGAACGCGTCCGGGATGCCCTGCTCGACGGCTAACCCGGCGAGTACACCGATTCGCAGCGCACCTGTTGACGTGGTGCCTGCCCGCGCCTCCGCCGCCTGCCCGGGGCAGGCAACTGCCTGCTGAGGGCGGACTCGGCATCGCCGGGAAATTTCCTCCCACCCGCTCGTTTACGCACCGCCTCCCGCCCGGCTTAAGCCGGGCACCCTACCCGGTAATACACCCTTCCTACCCCGCAAATGGGGTGTTGGCCTGACGTATTTCCGTCGCCTCACGCCCTATGCTGTTTTTACGTGGTTTTTACCCGGAACGCACAGGCAGACGACCTGAGGTACGCCGGTTCAGGAGCGATCCGCCCTGGCGTGCAGGATCCGCGACAGTCACGAAGAAAAGGAAGACATGAAATCCATCGATGTGTTCGGCGTTGTTGACGAGGAAGCGGATGTTTCGGGCGGGTGAGGTGACTCGAATGAGATTTCTGCAGCTCGCGCGGGAGCCCCTGAACGCAGCTGCGATGCAGAGAGGAGGGATAGCGTAATGGTCAGAATTGAACCAATGAAGTGCATGGCCGGGGGGATGATTGCGGTGGTTTGCTCCACTCTCCTCATGGCGTTCAACGAGTGCGCTGCAGCTCCGGAAAGCAGCATCTACGTGCAGTGCGGGGGTGGACCGGGACCGGGGGTCGATTGCATCCATCTCGCCGCCGGCGACGGCCAGGTGACGATGGCCGATGATGCCGCGAAGCCACTCTATATTTTCAGCTTTTCCGAAGTGCCGTTGCCTGGTGTGGACGGTGCTCCGACCGATCCGTCGCTGTACGCGGGATTCGTGATGGATTACGGATTGCTGTCTGCCAATGCGCCGGCGCCGACCATTGCGGTCGACGAGGACGACGATGTCTATCTCAATCTTACCAACGTCGGCATGGTGCTGCGCCCCGACCTGTCCGACCCGCACACGGTGCACTGGCACGGGTTTCCTAACGCCTCCTCCGTATTCGACGGTGTGCCTGAATCTTCGGTCGCCATCAACATGGGGGCGACGCTGAGCTACTACTACAAGCCGGTCGACGCCGGCACCTACATGTACCACTGCCATGTCGAAGCCACCGAACACATGCAGATGGGCATGCTCGGCAATCTGTACGTGCGGCCCCGTCAGAACCAGGAGGCAGTCGGCAGCCTCCTGTTCACCGACTTTGACAGCAACAATGCCAATGTCGCCAACGGTGGCACGACGCCGGCGCCGGCGGTGGACACTGGTGCAACGCATGCCACAGGCCACACCTACGCCTACAACGACGGCGACGGCACCACCCGCTACGACGTCGAGGTGCCGATCCAGATCGGTTCCTTCGATCCCGATTTTCACGACGCGAGCTACCTTGTCCAGCCGCTGCCGTTCCGCAGCATGAAGGACAAGTACTTCCTGCTGAACGGGCGCGGCTACCCCGATACGACCGATCCGGCCGTGCACAGCACGATGAATGATCTCGGTGCTACCGAGGATTCCCAACCGGTCAGCAGCCTCATCGAAGCGACGGCCGGCGACATCATCCTGCTGCGCATATCCAACCTCAACGTGACGCAGTTCAACACGCTGGGCACCAATGGCATCCCCATGCAGGTCATCGCCAAGGATGCACGGCTGCTGCGCGATGGCGCCGGCAACAACATGTACTACATGACGAACTCGGTCACGATCGGCGGCGGTCAGTCAGTCGATGTACTGCTCCACACGGCCGGACTGGGCGGGAAAACATTCTTTCTGTATTCCAAGAACCTCAGTCAGCTGGCGAACAATGCCGAGAACTTCGGCGGCGCGATGACCGAGATCGTAATCAACTAGGAGGCCGGCAATGAGATTTCATATATTAACGAACAGACTCGGTGCTGGCATTGCCCGGTTATTCCCGGCCGCGCTGCTGGCGATGCTGCTGCTTCCGGGCATGGCGGCCGCTGCTATTGAAGGCATTCCGGGCACGAACTTTGTCCTGACCGCACGCGAGGGGACCATCGCGTCCGCCCCCGGCGAATCTGTCTACATGTGGGGTTATGCCAATGGCACGGGAACGATGCAGTTGCCCGGCCCGACCCTGATTGTCAACGAGGGTGATGATATTTCAGTAACCCTCCATAACTCACTGCCGGTTGCTGCAGGCAACGTTTCGATCGTGTTCCCCGGGCAGGTTGTATCCACCAGCGGTGGCGTACCGGGTGCGCTGACCCGGGAAGCACCGAACGGCGGTTCGGTCACGTATACCTTCACCGCTACCCGGCCCGGCACCTTCCAGTATCACAGCGGCTCGCAGCCGGATCTGCAGGTGGAGATGGGGCTCTACGGTGCCCTGATCGTGCGTCCATCAATGGTTTCGCCCGCGGGTTGTACGGCAGTGGCCTATGATCACGCGGAAACCTGCTACGACCGTGAATACCTGTTCCTGCTGAGCGAGATCGATCTCGATATCCACCAGGCCGCGCAACTGCAGGCCGGCGGAGCGGGCCCGATTGAACTGCCGGTGGGGGCGTACTTTTCGGAATTCTGGCTTATGAACGGCCGCACCGGACCGGATACGATGGCTTCTTCATCCATGCCCGGCAGCGGCATCCTGCCGACACAACCTTACGGTTCACTGGTTCATATGCATCCCGGCGAGAAGGTACTGATTCGCCTGGTAGGGGCCGGCCGCGAGTCACACCCGTTTCACCACCATGGCAACCACGCCCGGGTGCTGGCCAACGATGCGCACCTGTTGCTGAGCGCCACAGACCCGAGCAAGCTCGCGGGTCCGCTCCTGTTCACACTACCGTCGACCCCGGGTGGCACCACCGATGCCATCTGGGAGTGGACCGGCAAGGACCTCGGTTGGGACATATACGCTCACAACTCCTCGGGGGACATAGTGGGCTGCAAAGACACTGACGGTGACGGCTATGCCGATCCGGGCGATCCGGGCGACGCCGAACCATGGGAGTGGTGCGCAGACCATGGCGTCCCGATTCCGGTAACACTGCCCGACCTGAGTTCGCTCGTATTCGGTGGCTACTGGAGCGGCAGCCCGTATATGGGCGACCTCGGCAGTCTGCCGCCCGGTGAGGGTGGTCTGAATCCCGATGCCGGTTTCACGTTCATATGGCACTCGCATACCGAGCGGGAACTGGTAAATAACGATTTATTCCCCGGTGGAATGATGACCTTCATGATCGTTGAAGCGCCTTGGGTCACGATCCCATAACGCGGAGGAGACAAGCGATGAGATCAAAAATATTTATTAACGTGTTAAAAGTGACCGCATTTACAGCAGCGCTACTGACTGCGGGCGTGTCATCCGCCGCCGACGTGTACCTGCAGGCCCAGAGCTTCACCAAGAACATTCCCGACGGTGGCAGTGGCGTCAATGTCCAGATGTGGGGGTTTGCAGAATGCGATGCCGGATTCACCAATTGCGGGGTGGCTCCAAACGAAGCAGTTAATGCACCCGGCCCGCAGATCGACGTCGATCTTGCAACGGACACTACACTGACGATACACGTCAGCAATACGCTGCCGATCCCGGTATCGGTCATCGCTCCCGGGCTGAGCAGTGACGGCGACCCGGTGATGATGACGGACGGTCTGGGCCGCACGCGTATCCGCTCCATGACCCACGAAACGATACACGGTGGTGGCATCAATACCTATACCATGCCTCTGAAAGCCGGCACCTACCTTTACCAGAGCGGTACGGCGCCCTCGCTCCAGGTGCCGATGGGCCTGTACGGCGCCCTGGTGGTCAGGAATGGCGCTGAAGCCTATCCGGGAACCACGCCTGGTTCGGAAGCGCTGCTACTTATCAGCGAGCTCGATCCGATCCAGAACCAGCGGGTCCATGCGGCGGCGGCGAGTGCATTTCCGGGTGTCGGCTGCGTGACGATCAAGGACTACGCCGATAACGGTACCGCGGGTTATCCCTGCACGGTCGATTACTTCCCGGTCATTACCCTGGTCAACGGCGAGACGACGGTCAATCTGATCCCCGGAATCGCTCCGGGTGATCTGGTGCTGCTGCGCATGCTCAACGCCGGCCAGCGCACCCACGTGCCGACTATACCGAACGTCGAAATGAGCCTGATCGCCGAGGACGGAAACCCGTATCCGGGCAATCCCCACGTGCAGAGCGAGGCATTGCTGCCGGCCGGAAAGACGCTCGATGCGTTGATCCAGACGGCGCCCGGCACCGACGTGACGCTTGCCGTTTCCGACCGCATGCCGTCGTACAACAACGAAGCACTTACAAACGGCGACGGAGCGCTGGCAGGTGTCGTGATCGGTACAGGCTCGGGAGCGCCGCCCGCTTCGACCATCTATGCGGTTAACGACATGTACGCTGTCCCTGAGGATGTCGTCGCGTATGCTGGTGCCAGCGTGCTCACCAACGACATGGGCCTCGCCGGTTCCGCCCTGTCGGTGAGCACCGATGTTTCTCACGGTGCACTGACACTCAACGGAGACGGTTCGTTCACCTACACCCCGGACGCGGACTTCTCGGGCACGGACACGTTCAGTTATGTCGCCACGCTGGCAGGCGAATCCTACCCGGCCAACGTCATGCTCAACGTTTCGTTTGTCAATGACGCGCCGGTGGCCAATGCCGATGGACCCTACACCAACGCGGTCGGCACGACGGTCAGCGTGGATGCGGCGCACGGTGTGCTCGGCAACGATACCGATCCGGACGGTGATACGTTGACCGCGGTACTCGAAGGTGGACCCATCGCCGAGCTGACGTTGCACGATGACGGCTCGTTCGAATATACCGGCGCCGGCACGACGTTCACGTTCGACTACCATGCCACTGACGGCGCCTCGAACAGCAATTCGATCACGGTGATGATCAATTACAATCCCCCGTCGAACATCGCGCTCCACGTAACCGATCCTGACGGAGTTCCGGTAAGCTCTTACCGGTGGATCCTGCAGGAAGACACGACCTACCTGGTCGATCCGGACAATCCGGGTGATCCTGCCGACATGTTGTCGGTCAAATTCCACAAGAGTTACATGCCGGTGGTCGCGCAGGGTTGTGTTGGTCAGGAGTGCCCAACAGATAACACCGTGATCCCGGTGGCCCCGTTCACCCAGGCCGTGCTCGATGGTACCAAGCATTATTATGTTTCCGTGCTGCCGAATGATGCCGGCACGGGTACAGGTCACTCCCTGGGTGGTGCACCAATTCCGGTGGGCACAACATCGGCAGACACGATCAATGTGATCGTTAACAAGCAGCCGATCCCGACGGCGCAACTCACGGTGCTGGTATTCGAGGACAATGCGCCAACGAACGGAGCACCGGACGGCACAGAGCCCGGCCTCGGCGGGTTCGAGATCACGCTTGAGGACGCCGCCGGCCGTTACGGTCAGTCGCCCGGCACCGTGAACTTCGATGTCAACGGCGAACCGCTCAGGAATGCGCTGGACTGCCCTGGTGACATTTCGCCGCCCGAGGGTGTAATACTAACCTGTCCTGACGGGCGGGCATTGATCCAGAATCTGCCGCCCGGCAAGTACGGTGTGATCGTGACGCCCCCGGCAGGTCCCGATGTCTGGACGCAGACCGCGACGATCGAGGGCACGAATGTGATCGATGCCTGGATTGGTGCCAATGAGCCGCCGTACCTCGTGGAATTCGGGGGGGCCGCGCCCCACGCCTTCATCGGCTTCGTGAATCCGGCGCACACGGTCGTTCCAGAAAGCGTACCGCCAGGCCTGCGAAACAACACGGTGACCGGCTACGTGGACCTGCTGCATACCGCGCGGCCGCCGATTGCATCGTTAATCGACAGTGGCAGCTACAACGGTTATTCGCACACGCGTCCGTGGATCGGCCTTAACAGCAGTTCCGGCGGCGGTCCGAACTTCGCTACCGTGCAGGCAGATCTGGTCGAGGATGGTTCAGGTAACCTGCAGGCACAATTCACGATAGAGGGGATCCCCGACGGTTCCTACCAACTCGCCATCTGGGACGACTATCTCGACCAGATTATCTCCTACCAAGCCGTCGATTTGTCAGGGGGGACGATTACCGATGTCGGCCGTATCCCGGTACCGTCCTGGTTTGGCCGCCAGGAACACACCGTGTATCTGGACAACAATGCGAACGGCATTCGCGACGAAGGTGAACCCGGATTGCCGGATCAGAATATCAACCTGCGATTCCGCGATGGAACAATCTTCCAGTCGTTTCCGACTGACTTGTCCGGCTTCGTACCTTTCGACCAGATATTCCCGTTTCTCAACTGGATGGTGGCCGAGGTTGATTACGCGCGGTTCAAGCCAACCGGCGTGACGTACTGGGTTGACGGCGGCGGCGATGTGACCGGTGGAGATTTCCCTGGTCTGCTGAATCCTCAGGTCGGTAGCCCGCACACGGATATAACTCCCGTTCCGGTACTACTGGAGGGCTTCCAGTCCATAATGGGTAATACCTCGGTCTTCGAATGGGGTAAGGTACCCTATGAGCCGGGCGAAAACGGCGGTATCGCCGGTATCGTCTTCTACGGTTCGACGCGTGGCGAGAACGACCCGCGGCTGACCGTCGGCGACACCTGGGAACCGGGTATTCCCCGGATCACGGTACGCCTGTACAAGGAAATTGCGGCGATAGATAAGGACAATACGCCGACAGGCAACTTTCCGGGTGTCGAAGATGTGGACATCAACGGCAACGGCACCCTGGATACCGAGCCTGGCACTTCGCTTACCCTGGTCGATGAGGTACAGACCGACAGCTGGGACGATAACCTGCCCACCGATTGCCCGGGCGAAGCGGCGAGTCCGTTCGCCAACGAGACCCTGGCGGGTGACATCACCCGCTGCTACGACGGTTATCGCAACTACGAACAGGTTCGCCCCGCTGTATTCGACGGCGGCTATTTCTTCGGTGATCTTGACCCCGGCGCCTACGTGGTCGAGGTCGTGCCGCCTGCCGGTTATGAAATTATCAAGGAAGAAGACAAGAACGTTGATTTTGGCGACGCTTTCGAGATGGCGCCTGTGCCGATGATGGTTGCGGCCGCGATAGTGGTATTGCCGGATGCGGCGATGGTGGCCGAGGCCCAGAACAAGCAGTGGGGGCTTTTGGCGCCACCGTGCGTGGGGCCTCTGCACACGGTTCCGGACACGCTGAGCCTGTTCCCGGGCGAGGTCGTTACCTATGCTCCATTTGCAGGTGCTGACAGGCCGCTGTGCAATATGAAGCGGGTCATCCTCAGTGACCAGGCGAATGCCCCTGCCGACTTCCACCTGTTCACGTCAACGCCCGTTGCCGGACAGTTTACTGGCCTCAGCACAGACGACATTCTCATCGAGACGGATCAGAGGTCAGTGCTGTACGGCGACAAGCATGGACCGCCGTTCATGCCGATCAGACAGTACGACTGGTCTGGTCACGAGATCTGGCGCGGGTATACGGATGCGTTTGGTAAATACAACGGTATGGTGCCGTCGACATTCAGCGCGAATGTTCCGATTCCGAGCGGCTACTCGCCGGCAATACATTCCGTGTGTCTGAACGACAGGACCGACCCGCACGCTCTGATACAGTACGGGACTGTCTGTTACGAGCTGATGTACATGCCGGGTACGACAACGTATCTGGATACACCGATATTGCCGCAGTCCGGGTTTGCGGCCGGGTTCAATCCTGTCGATTGTGCGATGCCTGACGGCTACCCGGAGGTGGCGAGCGTCGACAGCCCGCTGGTTCCGCCCGGCGGAACCCTGACGCTCCACTCGGTAGGCCTGAAGTCGGTACCGAATCCCGACTATGAGGGTCCGTCGGCTACGCAACCAGCGATAATCGATCGCAACTACGGCTTCGGCGCACCAGGCTACGTGTTCCTGGACAATACGCCACTCGAAAATGTTCTCTGGACTGATGCGACGATTACAGGCGCGGTGCCCGCAGGGCTGGCGCCCGGTGACTACGAACTGAGTGTCATCAGCAACGATGGCAAGCAGACCATCAACACCGTTACCATTACCGTTGGTGCCGAGACCGCGACGCTCGTGTCCACGGCGGACGGCCCGACTGCGATCCAGGATGCGATCGACGCGGCGAGTGCCGGCGACCTGATCATCGTCGCGCCGGGCACGTATTACGAGCAGGTTGTGATGTGGAAGCCCGTGCGACTGCAGGGTTCAGGCGCCTACACGATAATCAATGCCATAGCCGTGCCGGTGGCAAAAGTCGACGCCTGGCAGACCAAGGTAGCTAGTCTGGTCGATACCGGTAAAGTCGATCTGCTCCCGACCCAGGCGGCTGGCGCAGATCCCTTCGGCCCGACTCTTTTCGGGACGGAGTCGGGTGCCGGCATCACGGTGCTTGCGAAGAGCGACGACTCATTGGGTACCTCGTTCACAAACCACGCTTCGCGTATCGATGGTTTCACGATCACCAGCGGGGACAGTGGCGGCGGTATCTACGTCAACGGCTATGCGCACAATCTTGTCATTTCGAACAACAACGTGACGGGCAACTCGGGCACGTTGCATGGTGGCCTTCGCATCGGCGCGCCCGAACTGGGTCTGGATACCACCGGTCCGTTCGCGTTCAACACGAACGTGAACATCCACCACAACTCCATTACGCACAACGGCGCCCAGACGGATACAGCTGTTGGCGGTGGCGTTGCCCTCTGCACCGGCACCGACGATTACAGCGTCAACCACAACTTTATTTGTGGCAACTTCAATCTGGGTGACGGTGCCGGTGTTTCGCATTACGGCCTGAGCGACAACGGTGAGATTGCGTTCAACCAGATCCTGTTCAATCAGACCTTCAACCAGGGTGTGGGCGCCAATGGCGGCGGCGTGTTCATCGGAGGTGAGCCGGCGGTTGTGACGACTCTCACGCTCGGTAGCGGTAATGTGATCGTGGACGGCAACTTGATCAAGGGTAACGAAGCCGGTAGCGGTCACGGTGCCGGTATCCGTACGCAGAACGTGAATGGGAATGACGTGTCAGCGAGTGCTAATGTGGGTAACTGGTGGTCGATCAAGATGAGGAACAACACAATCGTTAACAACGTCACCGGCTGGTCGGGAGGTGGTATCTCCATGCTGGATACCGTCAACGCCGAGATCGTCCTCAATACGATCGCAAACAACGACTCTACCGGTACTGCGGGTGCGATCATCGGCGCCGGACCGCAACCTGCTGGTATTTCGTCGGAAAGCAACAGCGCCGGCCTTGATGCGGTCATTCCCGGAAACGCTGCATCGCGGCTGAATTTCTCCAATCCGCAGCCGTTTACGCACAACATTATCTGGCATAACCGGTCGTTCACGTACGACGACAGCACCGCTACGCCACAGTTGTTGCCGGCGCTGGCTCCGACCGCTGCCGGTGAGTGTGCTTCAGGTGCGAACTACATCGACCTCGGTGTGCTCGACCCGACGTACAGCCTGGTACCGCAATTCTCGATTCTGACGAATGCCTCTGGCACCAATACGTCGGCCGATCCACTGTTCCTGAACGAGTACTGCAACACGTCTCGTACTCTGAGTGGGAGCGCGATCGAAGTGGTTGGCCCGATCGTGGTTGCGGTTGAACCCGTGGAAGGCGGCAATTTCGCCTCGGTGCGCTTCGGTCCGCTGACGCAGGAATGGCCTGTGGGCGCCGGTTTGTGGGATTACCACATCACCGGCGCGTCGCCGGCGATCAATAAGCCGCAACCGCTGCCGGCGGGTTTGAATATCGACCACGACATTGACAACCAGACCAGGCCTAATGGCATGACGGTTGATCTCGGTTCCGATGAGTACTACGCCGGTAATGGTACCGGCCCGCAGGGCAGTGCGGCGTTCACGAGCGCGAGCCCGTATTCCATCAACGGCAGTGGTACGCTGGATTTCGGTAATATTACTGGTAATGGCACGGTATCGAGCACGGTTACCGTGACCGTCTCCACGGCGCCTGTCACCATCAGCAGCATGACCGTTGCCGGTGCGGCCTTTTCGAAGGGTACCGACAACTGCACGGGACACACACTCCTCCCGGGCAGTCCAACCGCTACCTGCACGGTCGTCGTCAGCTTCCGGCACAACAACAATACTACCAAGAACGGTACCTTGACGATGACGTACAACGGAGGTGTTGGCAGCCCGAAGACGCTGAGTCTGACGGGTCAGTGATTACTCATCCCAAAGGAGCCTGTTGATGA
>Ga0210101_1000470_pt1 | contig 13138 bp, 9 predicted proteins | sample Muzzi_PWC_D1_FD_185534 | JGI IMG/M metagenome (GOLD analysis project Ga0210101, IMG submission 185534) | Wetland microbial communities from San Francisco Bay, California, USA, that impact long-term carbon sequestration - Muzzi_PWC_D1 (SPAdes) | ecosystem: Environmental > Aquatic > Marine >... | reverse complement strand
CGGAGAATACGCATGTCCACCACCCGCAGACCGCCGCGGGTATAGGCCCGGTCCCGGGCCAGGAATGGAAATCGGGCGGGATAGGTTCCGGTCCACAGCAGCCCGCGAACCCGGCGCAGATGAAGGCTGAGCCGCATGTCCGCCGCGCCGCTGCAGCGATCGGCAAAATCTCCCAGCACCAAGGTCGGACAGGGCAGAGAGGGGTTGCCGAGCAGCGTGGGTCCCAGCAACTGGTCGATCTGGCGCTGGCGGACCACTGAGGCAAACCGCAAATTCAGAAGGTGCAGCCGCTTGCCGGCCATATCCAGGTCGGCTTTCAAGCAGAGACCGCCGGCTGCCAGATCAAAAGGTTGGAGTCCTTTGAGGGGGTAGTAGGACAGAAAGGCGTTGCTGCCGCGGGTCGGTTCGCCGAAGGGACGCATTCCGAGCCGCTTGGCCATTTCGGCCAGAAGCACGCTGTCCACTTCCTGCAGGGCCACCACATCAGGGGCACCCGCCTCGATGACTTGAAGGACGTGGTCCAGACTGACGGGGCCTTCACCACCCCGGCAGCGCTGGATATTATAGGTCATGATGCGGATGGTGTTCACCGGTTCTCTCCTTCCGGAGGGGCCGGTTCCCGGCCGGGGTGCTGCTTGACGTCTGGTCTAGGGTGTGATCTTGCGGATCGAATTAATGGTCACCGTTTCCACCGGCATATTTTGCATCATCCCCTTGGACCGGGTCGGCAGGCGACCGATTTTATCGACCACCTCCATTCCTTCCACCACCCGGCCGAAAACCGCATAGCCATACCCTCTCGGGGTCTTGGAACGAAAGTCCAGGAAAGAGTTGTCCTTGAGGTTGATAAAAAACTGCCCCGTGGCGCTGTCCACCACCGAGGTCCGGGCCATGGCAATGGTACCGCGGCTGTTTTTCAGGCCGTTGTCGGCTTCGTTCTTGATCGGCGCCCGGGTCGCCTTCTGCTTCAGGTCAGCAGTAAAACCGCCCCCCTGAATCATGAAATCGCCGATCACCCGGTGAAAGATCGTCCCGTCGTAAAAGCCGTCTTCGGCGTACTGGAAAAAGTTCCGGACCGTGGTCGGGGCCTTTTCCCCGTCGAGTTCCAGCTTGATCGTTCCCATGTTGGTTTCGATGGTCGCATATTCCAGGGCCAGTGCCGGCCCGGCGATCAAAAACAGCAATATCAGTAAAATTCCGCTTCGCACGTCGATTCTCCTTTTGTTCAGTACTGTTCCGGTTTCAATTCCCGCTGCATCAGGTCAATCACTGCCTGCCGGGGATTCTTACCTTGGTATAGAACCTGATAAACCTGTTCGGTAATCGGCACATCAACCTCCAGCTTAAGAGCCAGCTGATAGGCGGACAGGGTCGTTTTTACCCCTTCGGCAACCATGTTCATCCCTCCCAGGATGTCGTCCAGATGTCGGCCGCGTCCCAATTCTACACCGACCGTCCGGTTTCGGGAGAGCTCCCCGGTACAGGTCAACACCAGGTCCCCCATGCCAGCAAGCCCGGCGAAGGTGGAAGGCCGGGCGCCCATGGCGATTCCCATCCGGGTTATTTCCGCCAACCCCCGGGTGATCAGCGCGGCCCTGGAGTTATAGCCGAAACCGAGACCGTCCGCAACTCCGGTCGCAATGGCGATGACGTTTTTCAGGGCTCCGCCCAATTCCACGCCGACCACGTCGTCATTGGTATAAACTCGAAATTGGTCCGTGCTGAACACCTTCTGGACGCTGTTGGCGGTTTCTTCACTGGTACTGGCCACGGCAACTGCGGTGGGCATGCCGGCAGCCACTTCCCGGGCAAAGGACGGGCCGGACAAAAATGCCTGTCGATCTATCGGATGCTCCGGCAAAACCTCCTGCAGGACATCGGAAAGGGGAAGGAGCGTGCCGTTTTCGATCCCTTTTGAGGCGGAAACCAGCAGGGTGGATTTTTCCAGATGAGGGGAGGTCTTTTCCATCAGGGTTCGCATGACCTGGGAAGGGGGAACCAGAACCAGCAGGTCCCGGCCGGCCGCCAGGGTCTTCAGATCGCTGGTGAATGACAGGTTCGCCGCCAGGGTGACTCCGGGAAGGAAGAGATCGTTCACCCGGGAATGGGGCAGGCGGTCCGCCAGTTCGGCCTCATAGACCCATAGAGTGACGTCATGGCCCTTTTTGGCCAACAGGTCGGCCAGGGTCGTTCCCCAGCTGCCGGCCCCCATTACGCCGATTTTTTTCGGATTCATCTCAAATGGCTTTCTTTTTCTGGGCGATCCGCTCCCGAATCTGGTCGATTTTCTTTTGCAGTACCTCGGGTTTGGAATAACTTCCCTGGAGTTCCAGCAACAGTTCCAGGGCTCGCTGAAGTTCGGACCGTTCTTCGTAAACCCCGGCGAGACCGAGTCTGGCTTCCGGGACCAGGGGATTTTCCGGCCATCCGGCGGCAACCTGCCCGAAGGCTTTTTCGGCCGCGTCCAGCTTTCCTTCCAGAGACAGGGTCACTCCGATCCGGTACATGGCCTCGGCCTGCAAGGTGCTTTCAGGGTAGTTTTTCAGCAGGCTTTCGAATTCGATGCGGGCCTGCTCGAAATTTTGCAGTCGAAAATAGCAATCCGCTATTTCGTACTGTATCCGGTCGCCGTCGGCAACGATGAAATCCAGCAGTTTCTGATAGGCGACCAGGGCCTTGGGAAAGTCACGCAGCTGGTACTTGTAGATGTTGGCCACCTGCCGCTGGGCCTTTTCGGCCTGTTCCGAAGTCGGATAGTCCCTGAGCAGGAGAAGATAGGCCACCAGGGCTTCCGGGGCTTGGTGCAGAAAAAGGTTATGAACCTCCCCTTCCTGGAAGAGGGCCTTGGGGGTAACGGCCTGTTGCGGATAATCTTCCCGAAGCCGGCGGAAGGTCTCGGCGGCTTTCTCAAAAGCCCCTTGATCGATCAGTCTCAAGCCTTGATTATATCGTTCGGCCAGCCGTTGATCCAGCGTTTGCCGATAGTGGACAACCGCTGACCCGGCTGCCAGGAGAAGAACCAGTAAAAGCCCCCCGATCAGGCGCCGGGGCTTATCATTCTTCTTCCGGCGCCGAAGGATCTCCTCCTGCTTGATCTGCTTCTTCAGCTTCCGGATCTGCTCCGTCGGCATGTTCGTCGTCCTTTTCAGCAAGTTTGGCGACCGCCACAATCCGCTCCCCCTCTTCCAGAACCATCAACCGCACCCCCTGGGTGTTTCGGCCGATGATGGAAAGGGCTTCGACACCGGTCCGCAGAACCTTGCCCCGGTCGGTGATAAACATTAAATCGGAATCGTCGTCCACCAGTTTGATGTCGACCACCTTGCCGTTTCGGGTTGAGGTCTTGATGGTAATAATCCCCTTGCCGCCGCGGCTCTGAACCCGGTATTCATCCAGGTTGGTCCGTTTTCCGTAGCCGTTTTCGGTCACCGTGACCAGGGTCATGGCGGTTGATTCGTTGACGGTTTCCATGCCAATGATGCGGTCGTCTTTTTCCAGCAGCATCCCGCGTACTCCCCGGGCGGTCCGTCCCATGGGACGAGCATCTCCCTCGGGAAAGCGGATCGATTTTCCGGAGCGGCTGGCCAGGAGGATGTCCATGTCGCCGTCGGTCAGGCGGGCGGCTATCAATCGGTCTCCTTCGTCGATCGTAAGGGCGATGATCCCGCCCTGGCGAGGGTTGGAATACGCCATCAGATCGGTCTTCTTGACGGTCCCGTTCTGCGTCGCAGTGATGATGTATTTACCTTCCACAAACTCCTTGACCGGCAGAATGGTCATGACCCCCTCATTCGGCTCCAGCTGGACCAAATTGACGATCGCCTTGCCCCGGGAGGCTCGTCCTCCCTGGGGAAGTTCATGGACCTTGAGCCAGTGGACCTTGCCCCGATCGGTAAAAACCAGGATGTATGAATGGGTTGAGGCGATAAACAGTCGCTCGACGAAATCTTCCTCCTTCGGGCGGATGCCGGTTTTCCCCTTGCCACCGCGGCGTTGCGCCCGGTAGAGGGAGACCGCGTTCCGCTTGATGTAGCCGGTATGCGTGACGGTCACCACCATGTCTTCTTCGACGATGAAGTCTTCCAGAGAAAATTCTCCCGTCGCTTCGACGATTTCGGTCCGCCGGGGATCGGCATACCGATCCCTGATTTCCTGGAGTTCCTGTTTGATGATCTTGAGAATTTCCACCTCGCTGGCCAGAATTTCCTTGAGTCGCTGGATGATAGCCAGCATGTCCTCATATTCGGCGATAATCTTGTCCCGCTCCAGGCCGGTGAGACGGTGCAGGCGCATGTCCAGAATCGCCTGCGCCTGCAGGTCGGAAAATCCAAACCGTCCAATGAGACCTTCCTTGGCCTCGGCCGGATTGGCGCTGGTCTTGATGATCTGAATGACTTCGTCCAGGTTTTCCAGGGCGATCTTAAGCCCTTCCAGGATATGAGCGCGGGCCTCAGCTTTTTTTAGATCGAAAATGCACCGGCGGGTCACGATCTCCTTGCGGTGCTCTATGAATTTGTCGAGGACCGCCCGCAGGGTCAGCACCTGCGGCCGCCCCCCCACGATCGCCAGCATGATGATGCCGAAGGACGACTGCATGGGGGTCATCTTGAAAAGCTGGTTGAGGACAACCTGAGGGATGGTTTCTCTCTTCAACTCCACCGCGATGCGCATGCCGTCCCGGTCCGATTCATCCCGCAGATCGCTGATTCCTTCGATTTTCTTGTCCTTGACCAGATCGGCGATTTTTTCGATCAGCCGGGCCTTGTTGACCTGAAACGGTATCTCGGTAACGATGACGCTTTCCCGTCCGGTCCGCCGGTCTTTTTCGACCACCGCCCGCGCCCGCATCTGAATAATCCCCCGGCCGGTCCGGTAAGCCTCCCTGACGCCGTCACGCCCGAGGATGAAGCCGCCGGTGGGAAAGTCCGGGCCCGGGATAATCCTTGTCAGGTGATCGTCATCGGTGGTCGGATCATCGATGACGGTGATCAGGCCGTCGATGACTTCGCCGAGATTGTGCGGTGGAATCTTGGTCGCCATACCGACGGCGATCCCCTCCGATCCGTTGACCAGGAGGTTGGGGAATTTGCAGGGAAGAACCAGGGGTTCCTGGAGCGAGTCGTCGTAATTTGGGCCGAACTCGACGGTTTCCTTATCGATGTCGTTAAGCAGTTCGTGGGCCAGCCGATCCATGCGAACTTCTGTATAGCGCATGGCCGCCGCCGAATCTCCATCGACCGATCCGAAATTTCCCTGGCCGTCGACCAGGGGATAGCGCATGGAAAAGTTCTGCGCCATGCGCACGATGGTATCGTAGACCGCGCTATCCCCATGGGGATGAAATTTACCGATGACATCCCCGACCACCCTTGCCGATTTTTTGTATGGCTTGTTCCAGTCATTGCTCAGTTCGTTCATGGCGAACAGCACCCGCCGATGAACCGGCTTGAGGCCGTCGCGGATGTCCGGCAGGGCCCGGCCGATAATGACGCTCATGGCATAGTCCATATAGGACTTGCGCATTTCGTCTTCAATGTTGACGGTTATCTTGTTTTGCTCGGAAAGCACATTTTCCTCCAGAAAATCCGGCTAAAGGGCAAAGGCTAAAGACCAAAGGTTTTTTCCCTTTGCCCTTCGCCTTTGGCCGGTTTAGATGTCCAGGTTCGAAACGTTGAGCGCGTTATTCTCAATGAACTCCCGCCGCGGCTCAACCTGGTCCCCCATAAGTACGGTAAAAATTTCATGGGCTTCCACGGCGTCTTCGATTTTGACTTGCAGCAGGACCCGGCGCTCTGAATCCATGGTGGTTTCCCACAGTTGCCCCGGATTCATCTCCCCGAGCCCTTTGTAGCGCTGGATGTATAATCCCTTTTTGGCTCGCTCCAGGAAAAAGTCGAATAGTTCCTGACGAGTGTCGACGCTTTTTTCTTCCTTCCCCTCACTGGAAATGAAGGCCCGTTCCCCCTGGCAGATATCTTCCACCTGTCGATAAGCCTGCAGCAGAAGCTTGTATTCGTGGCTGGAAAGCTGTTCCAGGACATGCCGGTCGATGCGCGCGCGGACATTGCCCAAAGTGAACAGGATACTGTTTTGCCCGGACACCACCTGGAACGAGGCGCGAGGCTCGACCTTGCTCAGTTTGTCGGCCAACGGCTGCAGATCGAGCAGGTCGGCAAATCCGTTTTGAATCTTGCCGGTCACGAAGATGCGCAGAACTTCCGCATTGATCCCCTTGTGCGTCATTTTTTTGAAATGTTCATTGAAATCAATGATATTCCGCAGGGTCGGAATAATCTGCTTGCCGCGCATGACCTTGCCGCTCTTTTCCATCTGCACGGTCATGCTTTCGACCCCTTCGTTGAGCAGGTGGTCCTGAAGGGAGGTTTCGTCCTTGAGGTAAATCTCTTTTTTTCCCCGTTTGACTTTAAACAGCGGCGGCTGGGCGATATAGAGATGGCCCCTTTCGACCAGTTCGATCATCTGACGAAAAAAGAAGGTCAAAAGGAGCGTTCGAATATGGGATCCGTCCACATCGGCGTCGGTCATGATAATGACCCGATGGTAGCGAAGCTTGCTCGGATCGAAATCGTCCTTGCCGATTCCGGTTCCCAGGGCGGTGATCAGGGTGCGGATCTCGTTGGAGGTCAGCATCTTGTCGAACCTGGCTTTTTCGACATTGAGAATCTTCCCTTTGAGGGGGAGAATCGCCTGATAGCGTCGGTCCCGGCCTTGTTTGGCGCTCCCCCCGGCACTGTCACCCTCGACGATATAAAGTTCGCATAAAGCCGGATCTTTTTCCTGGCAGTCGGCCAGTTTGCCCGGCAGAGCCAGGCTGTCAAGAGCCCCCTTGCGCCGAGTGAGATCCCGGGCTTTGCGGGCAGCCTCCCGGGCCCGGGCTGCCTCGATCCCCTTTTCGAGTATTTTCCTGGCGACGGAGGGGTTTTCCTCCAGGTACTCGGCCAGCTTTTCGTTCATCAGGGTTTCGACAAATCCTTTAATCTCCGAATTTCCCAGCTTGGTCTTGGTCTGGCCTTCGAACTGGGGTTCCGGTATCTTGACCGAAATAACTGCCGCCATTCCTTCCCGCAGATCGTCCCCGGAAATGGTGGTTTTGATATTTTTCAGCAGGTTGTTGGCCGTGGCGTACGTGTTCATGGTGCGTGTTAAAGCACCTTTGAACCCGATCAGGTGGGTTCCCCCTTCGTGGGTATTGATATTATTGGCAAAGGAAAAAATTCGTTCGTCATAGGCGTCGTTGTACTGGAGGGCTACTTCTATTTCCACTCCTTCCCGGGTGCCGTTAAAATAAATTGGCTTGGGATGAAGGGGGTTTTTGGCTCGGTTAAGATATTCCACGAAAGAGACAATCCCTCCCTCATAGTGAAATTTATGCTCCTTTTCCGTCCGTTCATCGAGAATTTCGATATAGACCCCACCGTTCAGAAAAGCCAGTTCTCGAAGACGTTGGGAAAGAATTTCGAAGGAGAATTCGGTCGATTCAAAAATCTGGGGATCGGGCCAGAAAGTAATTTTGGTTCCGCGCTTGGCCGTACTTCCCTCTTCACGCAGGGGTAATTCGGGCACGCCCCGAGAATAAGTTTGTCGATAAACTTTTTTCTGACGGCGGATTTCCAGTTCGAGCCGGGCGGATAAAGCATTGACCACGGAGACTCCGACGCCGTGCAAGCCGCCGGAAACTTTATAAGAATCGCTGTCAAATTTACCGCCGGCATGAAGGACGGTCATGACGACTTCCGCTGCTGCCCGATTCTGGGTCGGATGCATATCGACGGGAATTCCGCGGCCATTGTCGGATACGGTCACTGACCCGTCAACATGTAGCGTGACGGAAACCCGATCACAGTAGCCGGCGAGGGCTTCATCGATAGCGTTGTCCACCACTTCGTAGACCAGGTGATGGAGGCCCTGGGGGCCGGTGGTGCCGATATACATGGCAGGACGTTTGCGTACGGCGGAGAGCCCTTCCAGAACCTTGATGTTTGCCGCCCCGTATTCCTTGTTCATGATTAATTTCTGATCCTCTCTTTTAACTGAAAGAACGGACTCAACAGAGCATCCCTTCCCGGACGTGAAACAATTGCTCCGGCTCGAAGGTTAATCCGTTTAAATCGTAAATATCGGTTGTCGTGATAAAAACCTGCCCGGGCCGCCCACTGAGATATCGGAGTAAATATTCCCGCCGGTCTCGATCGAGTTCACTGGTGAAATCATCCAAAAGCAATATAGGCGGTTCTCCGGTCAGGACCTCCAAGTCGATGGCCTGCGCCACTTTCAAGGAAATCATGAAAGAACGCTGTTGTCCTTGAGATCCGAAAAATTTTAAATCCTCGCCATTAACGACAAACTGAAAGTCGTCCCGATGTGGGCCGGTCAGAGTTTGGCCTAATCGCCTTTCCCGCTCCCGATTTCGTTCTAAATCCTGCCGGAAGCATTTTTCCAGGTCCTCTTCCGTTCCTTCCCCAACCGGATACTTAACGGCTGCCTCTCCCTGCCCCTGGGTAATTTCCCCATAACTTTTCCGCAAAGATGGATTCAACCGTTCCAGATATAGGTAGCGATCCCGGCGCAATCGGGTTCCCGCCCGAATCAGTCCCTCGGTCCAAGGGTCAATCTCCGCCTCTTTTTTTCCTTCCCGTAACAGCTGATTTCGCTGTCTGAGATAACGGTAATATTCCTGCGCCCGCGGCAGGAATAAAGCTGATGTCAAAAAAATTCCCCGATCTATCAGGGCGCGTCGTCCGGCCGGACTCCCCTTGACCAGATTGACCTCTTCCGGAGCGAATAAAATAACCTGAATTTTGCCCAGGAACAGCCCAGCCCCTGTGACATCAACGGAATCGACACGTAACCGCCGCTGGGAAGACGAAAGGACTACGTCCAGTCGATGATCCGATTGTCTTGAGGAAATAGTCCCTGTCAATCGGGCTTGGGTTTCTTTGAATCGGATCAAATTTCCCGGGGTGGTGGTACGAAAACTTTTTAAATGGCCCAGATAGAAAATTGCTTCGAGAATGTTCGTTTTCCCTTGACCATTATCCCCCCATAAAACATTGAACCCGGTTATCGGGTTCAATGTCAGTTGCTGCAAATTTCGAAAATTAACCAGCTGCAGATGCCTTAATAGCATTAAAAATTCAAAAACTTCGGCCAGGAGGCGTTATTAAACTGAAGAATTAAAGACGCATTGGCATAACCACGGCCATGAAATCTTCGTCTTCCAGAGGTCGTAGTAGTCCGGGAGATATATTGTCCTTGATGCTGAACCGGATTTTCGGGCTGTCCTGGGCTTGAAGAATATCCAGGATATACCGAGCATTAAACCCAATCGTTATTTCTTCACCTTCATATTCCATTTCCATATCTTCCCGGGAATCTCCGAATTCCGCATGGGAGGAGGAAATTTCCATCCGTCCCGGACGAAAGGAAATTTTGACACCCCGGGATTTTTCACTGGAGAGAATGGACATCCTCCTCAATGCATGAAGAAAAGAATTACAATCCAGAACTGCCGTTAATTCATTTTTCTGGGGAATAACCCGTGAATAATCCGGAAAGTCCCCATCTACCAGGCGCATGACGACAACAGTTCTGTCCCGCTTAGCGACGGCATTATTGTCAAGAAAGCCGAGAAAAATTTCCCCTTCTCCCTCTTCCGCCAGCTTTCTCAACTCCAGAACGCCCTTACGAGGAAGAATCAATCCCTTTGCCACTTCTTCTAATGCGGTTTCAGGAATGTCCCGTCGAATAAGGGCCAGACGATGCCCATCGGTCGCAACCAGCCGCAGAAAAAATTTACCTTCTTCTTCGTTGGCCTGAACATAAATACCGTTTAAATTATATTTACTTTCGTCGTGAGACATGGAAAAGGCCGTCTTATCTATCATATTGCCTAGTTTTCCAGCATCCAAAGAAATGAAATTGTTTTCCTGGGGATTAGGAAAATAAGGAAATTCGTCGGGCGAAAGACCAACGATATTGAACAGTGCTTTTCCGCAGCGTATTTCTATCCAACAATTTTCCTTGGCGGCAAAAGATATTTCCTGATCTGGAAGTTCTTTAATAATTTCAAATATTTTCTTTGCAGCGACTGTTATTTTTCCCGCCTGGGAAACCTGAGCGGGATAAAAAGCCTGCATGCCTACTTCCAGATCCGTGGCCGTCAACTGAATTCCTTCGTCTTCCGCTTCAATCAGGACATTGGACAAAATAGGAATGGTGTTTCTTTTTTCCACAATACCCTGGACGCGAGCCAGAGCCTTGTAAAAAGCGTCTTTTTGAATAGTAAAACGCATTGGAATCCTCCTGTTCACAGGATACTGTAACTAATTATTATTAATTATTAAATTCAGTAGTAATAGTAGATTCCTGTTGATTCTGTGAATAGTCCCTTTCAGGGCCTATTCTTCCTCTTTTTCCTGGTGAGCTAACCTGTGAAGAAAAATCTATTTTTAATTTTTTTTTGTGGAAAAACCTAAACGGTGAAAAATTGTCCCCAATCTATCCCTCACCTGCTCACAGGATAAATCATAAATATTTTTTCTTTAACTTTAAAAATTTTAAAATTTAACCATTTAGGCTGTTTTTCAGGGTGTTGACGGTCGAACGAAGCTGAAAGTCATCCACCATCTGTTTTTCAATTTTTTTTATGGCGTGAATTATTGTTGAATGGTCCTTGCCCCCAAAACGAGTCCCGATGTCCGGAAAAGAACAGGACGTCAACTGTCTGGATAAATACATAGCGATCTGTCTGGGAAGAACCAGTGTTTTTAAACGTTTGGAAGATTTAAGATCCGAAACCTTTAAATTGTAATAGGATGCGACTTTCTTCTGTATTTCTTCAACGGTCAGTTCTCTGTTTTTTTCCACTAAAATATTTTTAAGGACTTCCCGAGCCATTTCCAAAGTTATCGGAGTTGATGTCAAACTTGCGTAAGCGCCGACCCTGATCAGATAACCTTCCAGTTCCCGAACATTACTGCTACCGGCATTGGCGAGGAAAAGAGCAACCGTTTCAGGTAGGTCGATTCGATTTTGCTCCGCCTTGAGTTTGAGAATAGCCTGTTTGGTTTCCACGTCCGGAGGTTGTATATCAGCAATAAGTCCCCATTCGAAACGGGAACGCAGGCGTTCTTCCAATCCCGGAATTTCCTTTGGAAATTTGTCCGAGGTGACGACGATCTGTTTATGGGACTCGTAAAGGGAGTTAAAGGTATGAAAAAACTCCTCTTGGGTCCTTTCCTTGCCGGCAATAAATTGAACATCATCAATCAACAACACATCCATGGAGCGAAACTTGTTACGAAACTCGTCCATTTTGGCATAGCGCAGGGAATTGATAAGTTCATTCATAAATTTTTCGGAGGTATAGTAGCAGACCCTCTGGAGAGGGTTTTTGGTTAAAATAAAATTCCCGACAGCGTTGATCAGATGGGTTTTTCCCAAGCCGACGCCACCGTAAATAAACAGGGGATTGTAGGTTGTCGCCGGGTTGTTGGCGACTGCCATGGAAGCTGCAGCGGCAAATTGGTTGGAAGATCCGGAGACAAAGGATTCGAAAGTATATTTCGGATTGAGGTTGTAACCATTTCCCGATTCCTTAACCGGTATTGCCGAAGGAAAGGGGACATCCGAATGTGTTTCCTGTGTGGTTTTTTCTTCGGCCGGAAAAGCATTGTCGGCGGGATGATCGACGATAGTCAATTCTATGGAATAGGGTTTTGCCTCAAGCCTGGAGACGGTTTCTTTAATAAGAGGAAGGTAGTGATCCTGAAGCCAGTCTCTGATAAAATGATTGGGAACTTCCAGACGAACCAAGTCCTGATCCAAACCGAGAAAGCGAATCGGTTTAATCCAGGTGGAAAAATGCTGGGGAGACAGAAGCTTTTCCAGATTTTGTAAGGTTTCCTGCCAGAGTCGATCCATGGGGTGATTCCGGAAGGAGAAAAGTGAATTGCGGGTTAACTCTCTATTAACCAGCACCCCTAAAAAATAAATATCCACAGACTTATCAACACCTGTGGATAGAGAGCTTTTCTTCCGCGTGGAGGTTCTGGTGATCACCGGAAGGAAGAGTTTAGAGGGGACTTTCAAGCTAACAAAGCTGGTTTGAATTTGCAAGGTTTTTTTATTACTGAACCGGGAAATAAGCTTCTTGCTTGACAAGAAAAAAGAAATGTGATTAATAATCCCCTTTGCTAAAAAATCGGGCAATAAATAGGCCCTTTTCCAGGAGTTTGTCATGAAAAGAACGTATCAGCCAAGTCGCATCAGTCGCAAACGGACCCATGGTTTTCGCCGGCGGATGAAAACCCAGGCCGGAAGGACTGTTCTTAGACGCCGGCGGGCACGGGGTCGTAAGGTTCTTTCGGTTACCATTCCGGCCAAATAAGATATTATCTCCTGGCCTTTCCGGTCTTGATCGCCAATCGATTTCCGAAGGAAGTTCGACTTCGCAGCTCTAAAGATTTCCGGCGATTGCGCGCGCTGGGGCAGAAACGCCATACCCCTCACTTTGTTGTTTATTGGCAACGAAAAAGCGACGGTCCCACACGGCTGGGTCTCACCGTAAGCCGGAAAGTAGGTGGAGCAGTAACACGGAATCGAATCAAACGTTTGGTCAGGGAAGTCTTTCGGCTGAAATACCAGGATCTTCCCGACCATACCGACTTTTCCATTATCGCCAAAAAAAATGCCGGAGAACTCACGTTTGACCAGATCCTTCGTGAGCTCCTTGTCTTGACGTCCCAAAAGTCAAGGTCCGGATCGACCATTGAGAAATCATGAAAAGGCTCCTCCTCTTTTTAATATTCTGGTATCAACGGCTCTTGTCTCCTTTGCTCGGCCCGGCCTGTAGGTTCTATCCTTCCTGCTCCGTCTATACCCGGCAAGCTGTCGAAAAATATGGTGTCGGCAAAGGTATGATTTTGGGGATGGGCCGTCTCTGTCGATGCCACCCGCTTCATCCCGGTGGTTATGATCCTATCCCTTAGTAATACTATTCCCATAACGGAGCGGTAAATGGACGATCAAAAAAATATCATTATCGCTTTGGTCCTAATGGCCGTGGTCTGGCTTGGATTTTCTTTTCTTTATCCTTCCCATAATCCCCAGCCGGAAC
>Ga0210101_1000469_pt1 | contig 13139 bp, 11 predicted proteins | sample Muzzi_PWC_D1_FD_185534 | JGI IMG/M metagenome (GOLD analysis project Ga0210101, IMG submission 185534) | Wetland microbial communities from San Francisco Bay, California, USA, that impact long-term carbon sequestration - Muzzi_PWC_D1 (SPAdes) | ecosystem: Environmental > Aquatic > Marine >... | reverse complement strand
CCGAGGTGCCCATGGCATTGGCGACGTCGTTGGCGCCAATACCCCAGGTCATGTATACGCCAAAAACAACCGCCAGTGCGATAAAGACGAAACCGTATTGAGTTATGATTTCCATGTTTGTATCCCAGGATTAATAAACCGTTAAGCCGGTTGAAACTTCGTCGTGCTGTTCCTGCACCGACCGCCCCCTCCCCGCAGGTCTCAGCAGAATGATGCTGCCGGGTACAGCAGCTAGCGCGCAATCAGCAGGCGCAGCCGATCCCCGACTTTTTCTGCATAATCCGCCAGGTCGCCGACCCACTCGATGAGCTGGTACCACATCATGACCGATACCGGCTTCATATCGTCCTCATGTTCGAACAGCTGCCGTGCCAGCTTGATACCGAGTTCGTCGGTGTCGTCTTCGATCAGGTTCAGCTTCTCCACCATCTCCTCGACGCGGTTCGCCTCACGACCGCGGAAGCCAATAGCCAGCAATTCATCAAGTTCCTCGATGATCTGCGCCGATTGCTCGCAGGTATCCAGACAGCGGCGTGCCAGCGTCTGCATGTCCTCCTGCATGAATTCCGGTATCTCCATGCGCCGCTCGATCAGCATGCCCGCGATATCCTGTGCGGTATCCGCGATGGAATCCTGCATTTGCAGAACCTCCAGCAGGTCGCGCCGGTCGACCGGCATGAACAGGCTCTTGGGCAAGGCCCCGCGCATTTCATTCTTGATGCGGTCGGCCTCGGCCTCCTTATCGAATATCCTGTTTTTGCAGGCTGTCACCTTGTCCTGGTCGCCCGCGGCAAGCGCCTCGAACAAGGGCGGTATTTCACGCGCGCATTCCAGCACCACGCGCATGTGGCGTTGCAGGGCCGAGAACGGAGACTTGCCGAACAGACTCCCGAATGGATTGGTCGATGACATAGTTGTTTATCCCTGGTGATGTCCGCTGGTTCGCGGAGGCGGACTGATTATGATTAATGGAATTTTGCAACAAATACGTAACATACTATTGATGCAGGTCAAAAGGTACGCAAAAATCCGCTGCAGGTGTGAATAAAATCCGCTTGTGAACCGTGTCCCGCCTGCAAGAGCATGCCAACCCCTATCTGACTACCCGCGGCAGGCGCAGCATGGCCCGCTTGAGATCATCCTTTTGCAGGCGCTTGAGCGCATCCTTGAGGCTGAGCCACTCCCGCTCCCGGTCGGTCTCGTCCCATTTGCGGTGGACCTTCCTGACCTTCATCGCATAGATCTGGACGGTGCAGACATCGCCCCACTTGCGATGCCGGTAGACACCCAGCAGTTTGCTGTGCACATCGCCCTGTACACCGGCTTCCTCGAAGGCCTCCTTGGCGGCGGAGGTCCGCGGGTTGAGGTCAGGCTCGATGACACCCTTGGGAATGATCCAGCGTCCCTTGTTGCGCGAGGTAATCAGCATGACTTCAATCTTGCCCTGCTTCTTGCGGTAGGGAATGACACCGGATTGCTTGTAGTTGTTGGCGCAGACTTTCCTGCCCATGCTATTTCTCTGCCAGCGCGGCTTCCAGCCGCTCGCAGAATGTCTGTATCACCTTGACGCGGGCATAGCGCTTGTCATTGCCCTCGACCAGCACCCAGGGTGCGCTGTGGGTGCTGGTATGCTCCACGATGTCGTTGACCGCCAGCTCATAGTCATCCCATTTTTCCCGGTTGCGCCAGTCTTCATCGGTCAGCTTCCACTGCTTGTGCGGAGTCTGCTCGCGCAACCGGAAACGCTCCAGCTGCTCATCCTTGGTGATATGGATCCAGTACTTCAGCAGCACGATGCCATGCTCGGTCAGCTGTTCCTCGTAGTCGTTGATCTCCGCAAAGGCGCGGCGCCACTCCGGCTCGGTGGCGAAGCCCTCGATGCGCTCGACCAGCACGCGCCCGTACCAGCTGCGGTCGAATATACTGATGCGTCCCGCCCGGGAGAGGTGACGCCAGAAGCGCCACAGGTAATGCTGCGCCCGCTCCTCGTCAGTCGGCGCCGCGATCGGTATGACCTGGTAGTGGCGCGCATCCAGGGAGGCCGTGATCCTGCGAATTGCCCCGCCCTTGCCGGCTGCATCGGCGCCCTCGAAAACCAGGATCGCGGATACCTTTTTCTTCAGCGCCTTGCGATGCAGCTGGTTCAGCTTCGCCTGCCACTGCTGCAGCTGTTTCTTGTAGTCCGCCTTGCTCAAATGCTGGGACATGTCCAGCCGTGACAGCACGGTTGCGACCGGCAGCGGTGGCAGCTGGCCGTCGCCGGCATCCGCCTCCGCAGCCGGCTCCACGGGCGCCGGGGTCGTCGATTGTTGCTGCCCACAGCGCTGCAGATGCTTGCGGATTTCATCCCGCACGACGGTCCCGACCGTCAGGCTGCGGTAACACGAGTCCATGCCCTCGACGATGTTCCAGGTTGCCGTGCCGGTGCTGGTGCGCATGATGGTGCGCTCCGCGGCGGACTCGAAGCGGTCGTAGATATGCCAGTGGTCCCAGTCGCGCTGGGTGACACGCCAGCTTGTGAGCGGGTCCTTTTCGAGTTTCTTCAGGCGCTTTTCCTGGGCATCGTGCCCCAGGTGCATCCAGAACTTGAGAATCAGTGCACCGTCGTCGGCCAGTGCCTTTTCGAAGGAGAGTATGCGGTCAAGCTGCTCGTTGAAAGTCGACTCGTCCGTCTTCTCGTAGACCCGATCCAGGATCGGCTGCGAGTACCAGGCGCTCAGGAACATGCCGATACGCCCCTTCGGTGGCAGCGCACGCCAGAACCGCCAGTATTCGGGACGCTCCTGTTCCTCATCCGATGGGTCATCATAGGCCGTGGTATGCAGCCAGCGCGGGTCCATCCACTCATTCAGCAGGTTGACGGTATCGCCCTTGCCGGCCCCGTCGACGCCGGCAAACACGATAATCACCGGGAAGCAGCCAGCCTCACGCAGCTGCTGCTGCACCTCGAGGAGTTCCTGCCTGAGTAGCGGCTCGCGCTCCCGGTACTCGGCTTTCGGTATCTTCTGTCCGAGCTCCGCCGTTCTGAACATGCCGTACTCCTCCATTCGTATATTTGTCTCCACAGCCATGCTTGCGCACGGTGTTTGCAGTCTGGGGCCTTGCTGGAATCAGCCTGAACATTAAACGATAATTATCATTTATACTAATGCTAATGTTAAGAGGTCGAGTGTATAGCACGCTACCGGGGGGCAAGCATGGCGAAGATTCTGGTTGAGGATCCGGAGGAGCATACCAAGGTTCCGTTTTTACGCGGCATCCTGATCCGCTCCCTGCAGGATGCAGGGTTGTCATTCAAGGAGGCCTACCGCTTTGCCTCGGATATCCGTTCCGAACTCGGTGATGCCCAGCTGATCACCAACCATGCCCTGCAAAAGCTGGTGCTCAAGCGCCTTCAGGCTGCCCGGGGAGACACGATAGCCAACCGTTATATCGAACACAACCTGCCCTATACCATCATGGTGGAGCAGCGCGACGGCCAGCTGACGCCGTTTTCCCGACTCGAATACCAGCATTGCCTCGAGACCATTGGCCTGGGAAGCGGTGAGGCAAGCAATTTTGTCGCCCTGCTGCACAAGCACCTGACCGACAGGCACATAGAACATATCAAGTCACGGCGCCTGGCCCTGCTGACTTACCGCTACCTGCGCCAGTCCCGCGATCTGGGCCCCGCCGTGGCGCAGCGCTGGATGGTGTGGCGGGATTTCGCCCACAGCGGGCGCCCGCTGGTCTTCCTGATAGGCGGAACGGCGGGCTGCGGCAAAAGTACCACGGCCACCATGCTGGCCAACCGGCTGGATATCGTCCGCACCCAGTCGACGGACATGCTGCGCGAGGTCATGCGCACCATGCTGCCGAAGCAGCTCATGCCGGTCCTGCACACCTCCTCCTTTGCAGCCTGGACCGCCCTGCCCGGCCATCCGGCAAGAGGCAACGAGGTTTCGGATGCCCTGCTGGTGCACGGCTACCGCAGCCAGGCAGACCTGCTTTCGGTGGCCATCGAAGCAGTCATCCAGCGGGCCCTGCGCGAGCGCGTCTCCCTGATACTGGAAGGTGTTCACATCCATCCGGCATTCGTGGAGAAACTCAAGAAAAAGCTCGGGCCGCGTGGTGACGAAGTGCTGGTACCCGTCATGCTGGGCGTCCTGAAACGCAAGTGGCTGCAGGGAAGAATCCGCGGCCGCAGCACCACTGTCCCGCAGCGCCGGGCGGAACGTTACCTGGAGCATTTCGATGAAATCTGGCGGCTGCAGTCGCATCTGCTTTCCGAGGCAGACCGCGCCAACATCCCCATCGTCGTTAACAGCGACAGAAACAAGGTCTTCAGTGAAATCATGCGGATTACGATCGAGAAACTGCAGCGGGACTTCACCGGCAGCCCGCAGGAAGTCTTTTCATGACGCAGCGCAACGGCCTGATCATTATTCTCGACGGACTGGGCGACAGGCCCATCCCCGGCTTCGATGGCGCCACGCCGCTGGAAGCAGCACACACGCCCGTCATGGATGAACTGGTATCCCGGGGGCGTTGCGGGCTGGTCGACCCCCTCTATCCGGGGGTGCCGGTCAGCACCCACACCGGCGCCGGCGTTTTGTTCGGCATCAACACCCGGGATGCCTTTAACCTGCCGCGGGGACCGGTAGAAGCGGCGGGAACCGGTCTGCCCATCATGCCGGGCGATATCGCCCTGCGCTGCAATTTTGCCACGCTGCAGGCGGATGCCGACGGCCTCGCCGTCATCGACCGCCGCGCCGGTCGCGTCCATGATGAAACCGCTGAACTCGCGGATGCGCTGCAGGACATTACGCTGGAAGACGGATTTTCCGCCAGCATCCGGCCGGCAACCGGTCACCGCGCCGTGATGCGCCTGGCAGGACCGGGGCCGTTGCCGGTTGTCACAGATACCGATCCGGGCTCGGGCGCCCGCAGCAGCCGGGTACTGACATGCCATACCCTGGATACGGACAACCCCCTGGGCGAGCAGACTGCGAATGCGGTGAATGCATTCATCCGCTCGGCCCATGACCGTCTCAAGGAGCACCCGGTCAACCGCAGGCGGGTACAACAGGGGCTCCTGCCCGCCAACGGTATCATTACCCGCGGCGCCGGCAGCATCAGCAATATACACAACATCATTCATCACCTCGGCCTCAGCACTGCCCTGGTGGCCGGGGAAAGGACGATTATCGGGCTCGCGCAGCTGTGCAACTTCGCGGTCATCAGCAAGCCCGGGTTCACCTCGATGGCAGATACTGACCTGGCTGCCAAGATCAACTCCACCCTGGCGGCATTGCAGGACCACGATCTGGTATACCTGCATATCAAGGCGCCGGATATTTTCTCTCACGATTGTGACCCGGAAGGAAAAAAGGCGTTTCTGGAAAAGGTGGATGGTGCCCTTGCCCCGCTGCTGCAACAGGACATCGTGCTTGGCGTGAGTGCCGACCACTCGACAGACAGCAACAGCGGCCGTCATTGCGGCGACCCGGTTCCCTCGTTGCTGTGCGCTCCGGGCGGCCGGCGGGACAGGTGCAGCGAGTTCGGGGAAATACACTGTCTGTCCGGCGGGCTGGGAAGAATCCCCGCCCGCGCCTTCCTGATCACGCTGCTCGATGAAATGGGCCGACTGCAGAACTACCGCACGCTGGACAGCCCGTATTTTATTTGAGGGGTCTCTGGCTGTTTGCCCATTGCATCACTGCGGGCACAGGGTGTGCAGGGAGGCAGGAGTGCCGCGGCAGCACAGGATGCCCGCAGCGTTCTCCCGGCGAGCGAATCAACTGCCTGCAGAGGCTCTCGCTGTACCCGCAATGACGATCAAACCGGGCCTGCCTGACGCGTACGGCGTAGCTTCAGCCGGCCCGCGTCACGCAACGTGTTTCTGGTCTCCACTGAGTCCCCGCACCAGCGGATAGAGCTTTTCCGTCTCCGACTGGATGCGCTGCAGCACCAGTTCGAACATCTCTTCGGACTCCTTCAGGAAGCGTTCGTGATCGGCGATGGCCAGCGTTTCGCCGCGCTTCCGGGGGCACCATTCCCGGGTGTAGTCGTGCATGATGCGCTTGATCTCCTGGGAACCCGACATGAAGTTGCGCGCCTGCTTCTGGATTTCGTGGTCATCATGCGCCAGCAGCTTGCTGTAGAGGTTGGTATCCACCAGGTCGATGTGTTCCTTGACCTTGTCCATGTAGCGGTAGAACAGCTCGCAACAGGCCCCGGTATCGCACATGGAGCGTTCCTTGAACAGATACAGGAGAACGTTGGAGAGTTCCGTGATACTGTGATTCTGGGTATGCAGTTCGTCGTAGGTAATCATTGCTCAGTCCTTGTAATTGACCCCGCCCCCGGGGATGAAACTGTTATATACAGGAGAAATCCTGAGGCTAGGGTGTAATCCTGTGCTTGTCAACCGGCCGGCGGCAATCACCTATCTCAGACAATCGGGTACGTGGAATTCATCATCCAGGCCGTAGACCTCGTCGAATGTCCCGTCGCAGTTGCTGTCGCGGATGACATAGTTTTTAGTACCGGAATCGTCGTCACTCGTATCTAGACTCCAGGCCCAGACGTGGCCACGGGTTGTCATACTGACAAGACTGTCTCCCGTGAGATTCAGGTAGTGCATGATATGTGTTTCATCTACCCCGTCACCGTCTCCATCGGCGTCCCGCTGGTCATGCAGGGAGAACCCATCCATATCGGGCGGTGTGAAATCACTTGCAACAGCCAGGTGTGCCATACCGGATATCATGGCAGCGCAGGTGAGTATCACTGCGACTACCGGGCGAAATCGCCGCTTTCCTTGAGAATTCATATCATCACCTCCAGCTACCGGTTCTTGCGACACAATCAGACCGGGAACACGCCATCACTTAATGAACATCTGATTAATTAGACAATACACGTCATTGCGAGCGAAGCGAAGCAATCTCCCACTATGGAATTAGTCAGTTGGAGATTGCTTCGTCACTTCGTTCCTCGCAATGACGAATTAATCAGAGGTTTCTTAAGAATAATTAGCAACTAAAGGAACACCTCATCATTGACAGGAAAATATGGTCGGGATGCATTATTTGACAGGTCCCTGTCATGCCTGCAACCTCAAAAAAGGGTATGCCAAGGATCGTTTGATTAACTCGTCATTCCGGCCGAAACACAGTGAAAACCATGAATCCGGTTGTTTATTTTCAACCTGCTACCGGATGATTCGCTTCGTTCTCCCTGCGGGCCGCCCACCGGTTTTGCAACGCACCATGCGCTTTTGTCCGGCATATGCAGGAATAACGAATATTGAATTAATCAGATATGGCAGGCTCCCGCCTTTTCTCACCCCCACTATATGCTATCGTATGCATCAGTTCCACAAACGATAACAGGCATCTCCGGGGGGTACACAAGAGACTGCCAATGAAAATCATGCACCTGATCGCATCCCTGTTGCTCGTCATTGCCAATGTCTGGTCGACCGGTTTGTCAGCAGATTCGGCAAGCCACCGCCAGGCCGCGGAAAAACTGCTGGAGCTGATTGATATGCAGGGGAAAATCGATGCCAGTGTTGAGACCGTGGTGAACCTGCAGCTGCAGCAGGAGCCGGCCCTGCGTGAACATGTTGAGCTGCTGCGCGCCTTCCTGGAAAAACAGATCGGCTGGTCCGGCATGCAGGAAGAGTTGATCACAATGTACCAGCAGACTTTTACCGAGGAAGAACTCAACGCCATGAACAGCTTCTACGGTTCGCCCGTTGGTCGGAAAATGATACAGCGCCTGCCGGAACTCATCCAGCAGCGCGACCGTCTTGCCATGCAGCGGCTGCAGGAACATATCGGCGAGCTGCAACAGGAAATCGCCGGGCAAACCGCGCAGTAAGAGCAGTGTCACTCCACCCAGTAAACCCGGCATTTCAGGCTGCAAATTCAGCGCAGGCAACCAGTATGAAATATTTACCACATCTCGGGCGGTTGCTGGCCGGCACAGCACTGCTGGCCGGTCTGTATAGCTCCCCCGCTGCGAGTGGTCGCCTGGAAACCTATCGGCAGGACAGTACAGCCACTACTTTCAGCCTGACGGATCTCGGAAACGCCACAACACAACTGGCGGACTATCGCGGCAGGGTCGTGCTGGTGAACTTCTGGGCCAGCTGGTGCCCACCCTGCATCAAGGAGATGCCGAGCCTGCAGCGTCTGCAGCAGCGACTGGATGACCAGCCATTCACCATTCTGACCATTAATGTCGGAGAGCAGAAATACAAGGTCTGGAAATTCGTGCAGCTCAGCAACTTCACCCTCCCGGTATTGCTGGACCCGAAAAGCCGGACCTTCGATGCCTGGGGTTCCAGCATACTCCCAACCAGTTTCCTGCTGGACCGGCACGGCCGGCCCCGTTACCGGGTACAGGGCGACCTGGCGTGGGACAGTGACGAGATCGTCTCACTGATCAACACACTACTGAAAGAACCTGAAAACCCGCCGGAATAGCGCACAGGAATCGCTGCCTGATTCATGCACGTCGTCATTGCGAGTGCTGCGGGAGGCATGACGCCGGAAACGGCCAGCGATGCAATCTTGTTAAAACACGAACCGGCAACCGGAGGTTGCTTCGTATGCTCGTTCCTCGCAATGACAGGTAAATCTGACACGGCACAATGGTCGTTCATTAAAACCATGCATCTTGCGCGGACTCCCTGTTTACACATTTGAGACAGGTCCTGGCAAATTCGCATCTTTGTCAGGATCAGCTGCCTCCCTGAGCGTACCCGACACTCGCACACAATCGCCCGGGTCTGGCGTTACCCGGCGTGGCGCTTGCCGAACCAGAAGCATGGGCAGATATCTGATTACCAGCCGCTCGACTTCGCACCACCCTTTTCATAGGGCAATTTCTGCTTCAACCATGCCTGCAGGGTGCCTTCAAGGTGGTAGAAGTTCTCAATATCATGGGCGTACAGGACGGGTTCCGCCTGGCGAGTCCGGGTACCATTGAGGCAGTAGATCACCACCCCGTTGGCACTTCTGAGTTCCTCGATTCTTTTTTCCAGCTCGGTGGAAGGAACATTGAGCGCGCCGGGTATATGCGCGATCCCGTATTCAGCCGGTGCCCGCAGGTCGACGACCAGCGGCGCCTCGGGTCTGCCGAGCCGTTCCTGCAACTCGGCAGGCGTCATGCCGGGCGAGAGGAAATCATCCGCCCACGCGAGTATTGCCAGACCGGCCAGCAGCAGGCCCGCCAGGAGCGCCCGGAAGTTTCGTAAAGTCATGGCTTCATCCCCCGACCGTGGTGTGCGAAGCATGTCAATTCACCTTGTCTACAGGCCTCGGGCAGCCACATAAGGTAACCGGACACCCGGGAGCGGAGCAGCCGCCAGTCAGGTATTCACGGGTCGAAGAGCGATCACCCAAGACACGGTTCCCGGCTGCATTAAGTGCCCTGGCAGGGTGCAGCCACCTCCAGCATGGCTGCACCATAACCACTACCTCACTGATTGAAGATTTTCTGCAGCTCCTCGATGCGCTGCTGGGTAACGGAGCCTGGCTCTGCGGCCTTCGCAGTCAGTTCCTTCACCATATCCGCTTCCTGCTGGGCCAGCGCGATGAGCTTGTCCTCGTAGACCTCGACCGGGAAGTCATTCTCGCGCAAGCCCGTGGTGTACTCGGCCAGTTTGTCGTGTATGTACATGCGCCGCGCCAGCTTGCGGGTCGCCGGATCGGTGATGTCCGTGTATTGCGCATCGCGCAGGTCCTGCACTGTCACCAGGTGCCACACATCCCCGACCTGCACCGGCCCGCCGATTTCGCCGGGACCCAGCGCAAATACCACATCATTCAGTTCCGGCAGGGCCTTCCCCTGCTCCACCCAGCCTATCTCGCCCAGATTCTTGCCGGCCTCCGGCGCAATCGAATGTTCCGCCACTACCTGATACATCGTCAACTCGCCCGCCTCGATCCTGGCCTTAAGCGCCTCGGCCTCCTCCCTGCTTTGCAACACAGCCATCTGGACCTTGCGATTCTCCGGCACCGTGATGCGCGCGCGATTCTCCTCGAAGTAGGTGCGCAGGGTTGCGTCATCCGGCTCCATAGCGGCGGCCAGCCTGCCGCGGTGCAAGTTGATCAGGCGGGTCTTGCGGTACTCCCCGACGCGGGCCAGGTAGGCCGGATCCTTGTCCAGTCCCGCGGCCATGGCCTTGTCCACGCTGATGCGTATGTCGACGAGGGCATTCACCGCAGCGCGGCGGTCCTCGCTGGAGGCGGAGCTGACCTTGGTACCGAGTCGGTCCTTCGCCTCGCCCCAGGTCAGCGCCACGCCGTCGATGGTTGCAAGCACGGTGTCGTCCGGCTGCTCCGCGTCCTCGAGCGGGTCCATGGCGGCGTCGTTGAGCTCCACGCTGACACCCTCGCGCAGGCGGGCGCGCAGCATCTCGGTCTGCTCGGCGATGCGCTGCCTGCGCAGGTTCGCCGCGATAACGGTACGCAGTTCATCCGTCAACTGCGTGCCCTCGATGGCGTTCTCCTTGTGGTATTGCTCGATGTCCGCATCGCTGACCTCAACATCCTGCAACAGCACCTGATTACGATACAGGGACATCAATATGGCTTCCGAAAAGCGCCGCATCTCCTGCTGGTAGGCGGGGTCCTGGTCGAGCCCCTGTTTCAGCGCATCCAGGTACAGCAGGTTGGCGTCAACCACCTTGTCCAGCAGGGTGATGCGCACCGTGTCGCGCTCCGGCGTACCCAGGCCGGGAATCGATATCCCCACCACCGCCGAACTGTTCAACATGGTATTGAGTTCACTGAAGTGTATGGCCTGGTCTCCGACCCTGGCGATCACGTCATCGGCTGGTAACGCCGCAGCGGCCGGCACCGGCTGTTCAGCCGCTGGTGTCGCTTCCGCGGCCTCTTGCGCCGCCGAGTCGCAGCCCTGCAGGAGCCCGAGGCCGATCGTCAATATGATTACCCGCAAGGGATGATTGAATACTGGTTTCATTAGGCATCTTCCCGAATGTAATAGTTGTGATGGTACCGCAGTGAGACAACCCACGGCATTATCCGGTTCCCGCCCTCGCCATCGCAAGTGGCCCGGATTGACGTCCGGGATGCGGACGGCAGCGGCGCTGCGCAGGGCAAAAAAAATGGAGGGGGAAACTGCCCCCTCCATTGCTTGAGTTAATGACCCGCCGGCACCGGAGTGCCGACGGGAGGTGGGACTACCAGCCGCAGGTCGTGCCGTTCTGGGATTCGGAGATGAATTCCCAGGTGACCGGCGACAGACGACCCTGCACCAGATGCTGCTTCCACGTCGGGTTGCTGCAGGTGGCCAGGCTCAGGAAGTTACCCGAGGGACCGCCGTTGACCGAGTGGCAGTTGGCGCAGACCGTGTTGGCGATGTCCTGCGCCGTACGGTCCGGGGTACCGTCACCATCGGTGTCCGGATCACCCGCCACGTGGCCCAGCGCCGAGATCTCGGCCTTGTCCTGCGTCAGGCGACCCACGCGACCCAGGAACGAGTGCCGCAGCCACTTGCCGCTGGTCTCGCTGATGTTGCCGCTGCGGTCCTGGTGGCAGTTGAGGCAGGCCGAATCCAGCGGATCGGCATCGGCGGTGTAGGTATGCGCCCAGGTCACCACGTCATCGAAGCTCTTGCCGAAGGACTTGCCGCGGATCCAGGTCGGGATGCCGTTCGTGTCCACCGTGTGGCAGGTGCCGCACTTCAGCGGGCCGTGCGAACCGTCGTGGTTCAGCGCCGCAGCCTGCGCGTAGGACGTCGAGTCGATGGTCGGGGTCACCGGATACAGACCGTGGATCGACTCGTGGCAACCCTGGCAGGTGACACCCTGGTGGCCGGTCGAGTAGCGCATCAGGCTCGCCTTGCGCGGGTAGTTGAACGGTGGCTTGAACTTGGTATCGCCCCAGGCATTGACCTCGCCGGCATTGCCGCCGCTCGGCTCAACATACGGTGCCGCATGGCAGTCCGCGCAGTGGGGTTCGCCCGGGCTCAGCCAGTGGTCGCGACCATCGGTAGCCGCATTGAACGGCACCGCCACCGCCTGGCCGCTATTGCCTTCTCCATCGAGCACGGCCTGTGCTGCAGCCACGCAGTCGTCCGTGGTGCAGAAGTCCAGGATGCGCACCGTGAAGTCTCCGTCTCCATCCGTGGTACCGAAGGGTGCACCGTTGCGGACCTCGATGATCGCGAGGTTGGCATCGGCAATGCCGGAATCCCAGACCGCATGCGTGAAGTCACCCAGCGGGTTGTTGGCCGTCGGATCCAGCCAGGCGATGGCCTGTGCCTCGCTCACGCCCACCGCACTAGCCACCGCCGCCAGCGATGATGCGCCACGCGGATTGGTGATGCAGTCGCCGTTGATGAGGTCCGGACAGTTCTCGGTCTTCCAGATCTCCTGGCCCAGCTGGGTGTGGCAGTTGGTGCACCACAGACCGCGGGTCGGGGCACCGCCCACACCGGCTACACCGTCCTGGTTGTGGAACACATTGTCCGCCAGCCACTCGCCCACCGCGTTCAGGTGTGCCGGTGTCTCCGCACCGTCGACGTCCTTCATCGCATTGGAGTGCACGTCACGGCCCACGAAGCAGCCGCCGCTCGCCAGGCGGTTGTCGCCGGACGCCTGGAAGTTGTCGCCGCCCAGGGTGATGGGATAGCCGTCCATCACGCCATCAGAACGGTGCGCCGGGTGACAGCCCTGGCAACCGCCGCTGCGGCCTGCCGCATCGGCAAAGTCGATAGTGCCGCCGTCTTCGTTGGGCTCACGATGCCGCCAGTGAAGCGCCTCGCTGATCGGCTTGATCACCTGCGTCAGGCCGGCGTCCTTGTAGGCCGATTTCACCACCGCGATCACATTATCCGCGTGGCACTTCTGGCAGATCACGCTCTCCTTGCCGAGACGCGTATTCTGGGCATCGGGATTCGTGTTCGGATTGGTGTCCGAATTGGCAGGCCAGCTGGAAGTGAAGCCGGTCCCCTGGTCGAAGTCATGCAGCGACAGCATGTTGATCGCCGCACCCTTCAGGCGCGAGTACCAGTCGGAATCCACCCCCACGACGATACCGTAGTAGGCATCCCAGAAACTCTTCTCCGCGGTGGTCACCGCCTCCAGGCTCGCGCCGGCATAGGTGCCGCCATGCGGGAAG
>Ga0210101_1000468_pt1 | contig 13142 bp, 12 predicted proteins | sample Muzzi_PWC_D1_FD_185534 | JGI IMG/M metagenome (GOLD analysis project Ga0210101, IMG submission 185534) | Wetland microbial communities from San Francisco Bay, California, USA, that impact long-term carbon sequestration - Muzzi_PWC_D1 (SPAdes) | ecosystem: Environmental > Aquatic > Marine >... | reverse complement strand
TTCCCGCCGCTTTCCTTGTGCCCCAAAAGCCGGGCGGGAATGACCCTGGTGTCGTTCCCCACCAGGATATCGCCGGATCGAAGATGATCAATGATCTGGGGAAATCGGCCCAGCTCGAGACGCTCGCGGGTCCGGTCAAGAACCAACAACCGAGCATGATCCCTCTGTTCAGGAGGAAACTGGGCAATCAGCGCTGGCGGCAGATCAAAATCAAATTCTTCCGGTCGAAGGCAGATCATCTCCGACCGGGCAATCGGGGCTAAATCAACCATATTCCGACGGCCAAAGTCAAACCCTTTACCGCTCCTATTTTACGCCCCAATAAACCAACAGCAGACCGGTCCCCATGGCGGCCAGGCCGAACCAGCGCAAAGCCGGATCGGCGATCTCTTTGACTTGGCGCAACAGCTCCTTGGTCCCTCGGGGGGAAAGAAACCAGGGGATCCCCTCGAGGACCAATACCAAACCGAGAGCCGTCAGCAGAAAATCCATACTTATACGATATGAACCGCCGGGAAGTCCGAACTACAGAAGTTTTGGCAGGTAATTTGCAAAAATACCGATCTGTAAAGGCAGGGTATCTTATAGTCTCGGCCAGACCCTGTCAAGCCAACCGGAAACCGGAGGGTAAAGACGATTCCCAGGGAATCCCCAGGATTAATACCGGTCTTCTCCGCCGGATGGACAGCAAATTCCTCCGCCCGAATTCCGTCTTTTTGAGCAACGCCACGGGTTTTGGCGGGGTTGTTCATGGAAAGGTCCCCGCCCCAGATGATTTTCCATCGACCGCATCACCAAGATTGTCGCCTTCATGTTCTCCCTTAAATCAAAAATCTTTGCTCTCACCATTTCTATTACCGTTATCGCCAGCGGGTTTTCCGTCTGGCATAATCTCCGAATTCAGCAGACAATGCTGCAAAGATTCGCCGTTCAGAACGGCCAAATTCTAGGGGAAACTGTCCGCAACAGCATTGCGTCCGCCATGGCGGAGGGAAAAAGTTCCCGTGTTTACACCATTCTTAAAAAGATCAGTGACGAGCCGGCTATCGAAAGGGTGCGCATTTTCGATCTCCACGGCCGGATAATCCTCTCCAGCCATGCGGAAGAAATAGGTGACTTGGTCGGCGCACCGGAGTTATTGGCTTTCCGCGCCAATCGCTTCGATTTGGAATGGAGCAACAAGGACGATCTTCTGCATAGCGCTCTCATCCCGATTGCCAATTCTCCGGCGTGTTATTCCTGCCATGACAGCGGCCAGGAAATTCTCGGCATTCTGGATGTTCACATCTCGTTAAAGGAGGTCGAAGGGCTTTTGGCCAAAGCCCGTTGGGGAACTCTGTTTTCCTCCACCGTGATGCTGGTGGTTTTGGTTCTGGCCATTGGCGCTTTTCTTCTGATTTTTATCGACAAGCCGGTTCGCAAGCTGGTCGACGCCATGAATCAGGTGGAACAGGGGAATTTCGACCAGGCCCGAACCTCCATTCACAGCTCGGAGGAGATGTTCCTGCTCAGCCGAAAATTCAATTCCATGGTGGAGCGGCTGAAAAATCTTATCGAGAACACCGTCAAGCATGAACGGGAGATGGCCGCCGCCAATCACAAACTTGCTCACCACGACGAGATCAACAGCATGAACCGGGCCATGGAAGAGCGGCTGCAGGAAATCGAGCATCTGAATCTCACCCTCGAAGAACGAATCGAGGAAATCGAAGAAGCCAACTATAAAATTGCCGATTTGGCCAGTGACCTGGAAGGAAAAAACATTCGTCTGGAAAGGGCCGTATCTCGTTTGGCGGCCCTGAATAAGATGGGCATTGCCCTGAATTCAACCATGGACCTGGATAAGCTTTTCGAACTGCTGATCCGGCAGACGATGGAACCGCTGAAAGCCCGAATCGGCTATATTCTGCTATTGGATAAGCCCTCCTGGTCACTCCGGGTTGCCGGAGCGGTAGGCATTCCCGCCCCTGTCGATTCCGGCAGGAGAATTCCCCTCCAGAGCGGCGGCGTGACTCATTGGGTAATCGAAAACTCCCAGCCCCTCCTCCTTTCCAGTATGACCGAGGCCCGGGAGTTCAGCCGGATCAGCCAGCTCGGCTTTTCCAGGGAAACGGTGATCTGCGCACCCCTGGTAATTAAGGAAGAAGTCATCGGCACCATTACCATGGCCAACAAAACCGATGAATCGTGTTTCGGGACCACCGATCTGGAACTCCTTTCCACCATTGCCGCCCAGGCCAGCGTGGCGATAAAAAATGCGCGGCTGTATGAGGAACAGGAACGAACCTACCTGAGCACGGTTCAGGCCTTGGTTTCGGCCATCGAAGCCAACGACTCCTATACCCGCGGACATTCCGATCGGGTGACCCGCTACAGCATCCTTCTGGCGCATAAAATGAACCTCCCCACCGAAACGCTGCGGCGCCTGGAACAGGCGGCCATCCTCCACGATATCGGCAAAATCGGCATTGACCTGTCCCTTCTCCACAAAGAAGAACATCTTTCCGAAGAGGACCTGGTCGACCTCCGCAAGCATCCTCAGATCGGCGTAAAAATTCTCGAGCCCATCCATTTTCTGCAGGATATCCTGGAAATCATCGAACAGCATCACGAGCGGGTTGACGGCAAAGGATATCCCCGGGGGCTGAAGGGGAATCAGCTTCTTATTGAAGCGAAAATCCTCGCCGTTGCGGACAGTTTCGACGCCATGACGTCCAAGAGACCCTATCGCCAGCCGCTTTCTGTTGATGCGGCGCTGAAGGAAATCGGCGCCCACGCCGGCTCACAATTCGATCCCGAAGTGGCGCGGACCTTCATCGACATGTGCCTTCAAAGCGAACCTTCCCCCTAAAAACGGAAAGCGTCCATGGCCATCCCCCGGCTGCCCATCTTTCATAAAATGTCCTTGAGAAAAAAAATCCTTCTCCCGTTTTTCCTGATTCTTTTCTTTTTCGGATCATCAGCCACCGTGGTATCGGTCCTGCTGATTTCCCAGGCCCTGTCCCGCACCTCCGACCAGCGGTTGAATGCGCTTGAGTCAGTAGTCCTCCGGGAAATAAATAAGCAGGAGACCCTTCTGGAAGCCTTTGCCGGCCTGATACAATCCTCATCCGGGTTCCTCGAAGAAAGGAATGACCGTGAAATTTCAAGGCTCCTGGAAGACCACCTTTACCAAACCTTGCTGGCGGCTGAAATTTCCGTCAGTTTTTTTCCCGCGGACAGACGGCGCCTCTTTCCTTATCCCGAAATAGGAGAACTATTCGATCAGGCCTATCGCAGCGGGAGAAGCCGATTCCGCCTGATCACAGGCAGCGGACTGCAAACCTCCCTGGCTGTAGCCGCCCCTCTATACGACAGCGGCTCGAATGAGCAACTGGTCCTTCTCCAGTCTCCCATCAATCGTGAATTTCTCCAAAAGCTCGCCGAACCCTTTCATGCCCACATCCATCTCCTCTCGCGGCAGGGGCAATCGCTCCTGAGTGATTCGACTGCGCAGTTCCAGCTGAACCTCTCCCCCGCAGATATCCAGACCGTTCTTGCGGGCGAGAAAATTTTTCGTTCCCGATCGGCTCCCCTCACCCATCGCTTTATGGTCTTTGCGGCTCCGCTCGGGACGACCGATGTTATGATAATGGGCCTGGAGATGCCGATGACCGACCTTGCCATCCTGGTTAAAACCATGGCCACCGGATCGGTCCTGGCCATTTTTTTGTGCTTGCTGCTGGGCGGTTATATCTACTACCGCCTCATCCACCAGATCATGTCTCCGGTCAAAGAACTTATGACCGCGGCCCAGGCGGTCAGTGAGGGGAATCTGGATCAACAAATCGGATACCAGGGTGATGATGATTTTGGCAACCTTGGGAAAATTTTCAATAACATGTTGATCCGGTTAAAAGATCTATACGAACGAAAAGTTGCCCAGGAAAAAGAGTTGGCCCTGGCGCAGGAGGAACTTCGGTACAAACGACTCCTTGAGGGAAAAACCCGGGAGATCGAAAAAACCAATCGGGAAATGAAAACCCACGTTAAAGAGTTGTCGGCTCTTTTCCAACTCAATAAAGCCATGATTTCAACTCTGGACGTGGGCCTTTTGTTCGATCGAATGACCCAGGTCCTTAAGGACTTCCTGCGGTGCGATGAGATGGTCCTGTTCCTGTACAACCAGGAGATGGACGCCTTGGAGGTGAGAAAATCTATCGGTTTTCAGGACGACATCCTTAAGGACCTGGTACTGCCGTTGGATGAAGGCCTTGCCGGTCGCGCGGGTCGGGAACAAAAGCTCCTCTACGAACCGGACCTTTCAGCGGAAACCAGCATGGCAACCTATCAGGGGCGGGCTTCCCTGCGCGGCGCTGCGGTTGCCGTCCCCCTGGTCATCAAAAAGCGTCTCAAAGGAGTTCTGGCCATCCACAAAGCCCGGATCGACAGTTTCAACGAAACCGAAACAAGCATGATCCAGGCGGCCGCCAACCAATTGGCAATCGCTCTGGAAAATGTCCAGCTTTACGAGCAGGCACGCAATCTCTCCAACACCGATGAATTGACCCATCTCGCCAATCGCCGCTATTTCCAGGAAGTCATTCTGCGTGAACTGTCTCAGGCTAGCCGCTACCAGGGAAATTTTAGCCTGGTCATGGCAGATATCGATCATTTCAAATGCTACAACGACATCCATGGCCACCTTCGCGGGGACCAGGTGTTGAAAAAAGTTGCCGCCATCCTCCTCCAGAACACCCGGGGCATCGATCTGGTGGCCCGTTTCGGCGGTGAAGAATTCGTGATACTGCTACCCAAAACAGACAAAGTCGGAGCCCTCGTCGCGACGGAAAAACTTCGCCTGTGCATTGCCGAAGAGAGCTTCGCCGGCGAGGAGGAGAGCCAGCCCGGAGGCACCCTGACTCTGTCCCTCGGGGTGGCCGAATATCCGACCGACGGCAAGGACATCTTTGAACTGCTGGAGCTTGCCGACCGGGCCATGTATCGGGCCAAGGAGGAGGGACGCAACCGGGTTTACGTGTGGCAGGGTGAATGACCGGGCATGGGAAGGAAGGGGGAACCGGCTGGTTTGCTCATCGGATTTTCGCGGCGAACAGCGTCCGGGCGGCATCTTCCCGGCCGCAGCGGCGCAGAGCTTCCAGGACCAGGTGGCGTTGCTCGGGCAGGTGCCAGAGGAGCAGGGCCTTCTGCAGACTCCGCTCCCGGGGTGTTCGCGGCACATAGACCGCCTGGTTGGTCCAGGGATCGACACCGGTATGCCAGAGACAAGTGGCCAGGGAACCGGGTGTAGGGGTAAATTCCTGGACCTGTTCGACCCGCAGGTGGTGTCGATGAAGGAAAAGCGCCACCTCGATCATGCCGGCGAGGGTTGCCCCGGGATGGCCGGCAATCAAATATGGGATTATCTTTTGTCGGCGGCCCGATGCCCTGGTGGTCTCATGGAAGAATTGTAGAAACTTCAGCAATGCCTCCGGGCCCGGTTTGCGCATGACCTTAGCGACTTTGGGGTCGGATGTTTCCGGAGCGATTTTCAGCAGCCCCCCGACATGGTGGGCCAGCAATTCGTCGAAATATTCCTGCTGGTGACTGAGCAAATCGTATCGGATCCCCGAGGCGACAAAGGCATGCTTCACTCCTTTCCGGCTGCGGGCTTCACGCAAGAGATGACTGGCTTCTTTCCCCGACGCCCTCAGATCCGGACAGGGGCTGGGGTGAAGGCAGCTTGGACGGCGGCAGGCTTCTGGACCCTGGGCTGACCCGCACCCGGTCCCGTACATATTGGCCGTCGGGCCGCCGAGATCGCTGATCGTGCCGCGGAATTCGGGATGCTCAACCAGCCGATCAATTTCCTCCAGAATGGATGCCGCGCTCCGCGACTGAACCACCTTTCCCTGATGGGCCGTAATTGCACAGAAGGCGCACCCACCGTAACACCCCCGGTGGGTGGTAATGGAAAATCGGATCTGAAGATACGCGGGTATCGGCTCGGAATAATCGGGATGGGGCAGCCGGGAAAAGGGCAGTTGATAGATTCTGTCCAATTCGGTGCCGGTCAGAGGCTCCGATGGCGGGTTGACGACGAGGCTGCGGTCGCCATGATTTTGCACCAGTGGTCGCCCGCGGCCGGGGGTGTTTTCACCCGCAGCCAGTCGGAATGCCCTATTATATGCCAGGTGATCGGCTGCCACCTCCTCGAAGGAAGGCAGCTCAATGGCGTCCGCCGGGGCGGTCCGGCCAATCCACGCAGTCCCCGGCACGTTCCTTTGCTCCCCGGGAGTTTCTCCCGCCGCGGATCGCCGGGCAATTTCGAGCAAAGCCCGCTCCCCCATTCCGTAAACCAGCAAATCGGCCTTGCTGTCCAGCAGGACCGATCGACGCACTCGGTCATTCCAGTAATCGTAATGAGCCAGCCGCCTCAAACTGGCCTCGATCCCGCCGATTATGACAGGCAACCCCTTAAAAGCCCCTTTGAGAGCCGCCGTATAGGCGATAACCGCCCGATCCGGCCGGGCGCCGGCATGCCCCCCCGGAGTGTAGGCATCGTCGTTCCTGACCTTCTTGGCTGCGGTGTAACGATTGACCATGGAATCCATGGCCCCGGCGGATACGGCCGCGAACAACCGGGGGCGGCCCAAACTGCGCAGGCTTTCATAGTTGTGCCAATCGGGTTGAGCCAGAATTCCGACCCGATATCCTTCGGCCTCAAGCAGGCGGGCCAGAAGCGAAACGCCGAACGCGGGGTGGTCGATATAGGCGTCGCCCGAGACGAAGAGGACGTCCACAGAATCCCACCCTCGAACCGAAAGGTCTTCCCGAGTGGTAGGCAAAAAAGAGTTCCGAGATCGATTCAGGAGAAATGGTCTCCATGCTGCGAAAGGGAGAGCCGGAAGGCCCTCCCTTTCAGGTTCGAACTCAAAAGCCGTCCTATCCCCTGAATCGCAGCTAGGGGAAGAGCGGCAATGCGGTCAAGGCTGCCTCTTCAGGAAACCCAAGCATCAGATTCATGTTCTGAACAGCCTGACCGGCCGCACCTTTGACCAGATTGTCAATCGCGGAAACGACAATCACCCTTCCCGTTCGCTGGTCTACGGCGACACCGATATCGCAAAAATTGCTCCCCCGAACATAGCCGACATTGGGCAAACTCCCCGCGTCGTATACCCGGACGAAGGGCTCGCCCCGATAATACTCCCGGAAGAGGGCTACCAGCTCAGCGGCGGTCCATTCGCTGGTGAGGGTCGCGTAGCAGGTCGACAGGATGCCCCTGCTGATCGGCAGCAGGTGGGGGGTAAAGGTGATTTTCACGGTCTGGCCGGCCATTGCCGCCAAAGACTGTTCAATCTCCGGAGTGTGCCGGTGACTGGCCACGCTGTAAGCCTTGAACCCTTCATTAACTTCACAGAACAGGCTGCCCGTTTTGGCCCCCCTGCCCGCACCGCTGGTCCCCGATTTGCTGTCGACGACAATGGAATCTAATGCCACGGCCGGATGTGAAAGGAGGGGACTCAAGGCCAGTATCGCGCTGGTTGGGTAGCAGCCGGGGTTGGCCACCAGCATGGCCGGAACGATTTTCTCCCGGTAGATTTCCGGCAAGCCGTAAACTGCTTTGGGCAGAAGGTCTTTCTGGCTGTGGGCCTGATACCATTGGGCGTAGAGGTCCGCGTCACGTAGCCGGAAGTCTGCCGACAGGTCAACCACCCTTTTCCCTGCTCCGACCAGATCGGCGACGATATCCATAGCTGCCTGATGCGGCAGTGCGGTAAAGACAAAATCGGCCTTACGGGCGATGACGTCGACATCGAGGGGATCGCAAACCAGGTCCACTCGTTGGCCAACCTGGGGAAAAACATCTGCAAGCAACTGGCCGGAATATTGTTGTGAGGTCACGCAGGTCAGTTCAACCTGCGGATGCCCCATCAATAGCCTCACCAGTTCAATTCCCGTGTACCCGGTAGCTCCGGCAACGGCGATTCTGATCATAGCGCACTCCTCGAAACACAAGCAAAAAAAGGGAAACCCGAGGGTTTCCCTTTTTTTATCCAAAAACCGGTGAATCGGATTAACCGATTTAACGTTTGGAAAACTGGAAGCTCCTTCGGGCACCACGCCGACCGTACTTTTTTCGTTCCTTGGCCCGGCTGTCGCGGGTAATGAAGCCGGCTTTCTTCAATGATGCCCGCAGTTCGACGTCCGCCTCCAGAAGGGCTCTGGTAATGCCGTGCCGGATGGCCCCGGCCTGGCCGGACGGGCCGCCGCCGACAACATTGACGGAGATATCGAACTTGCTGAGGTTATTGGTCAATTCCAGGGGCTGCCGGATGACCATCTGGGAGGTCGCCCGTCCGAAGTATTCCTCGACCGGTCGCTTATTGACGGTAATTTTCCCGCTTCCGGTTTCCAACCAGACCCGCGCGACGGAGGTTTTTCTCCGTCCGGTGGCATAAAATTTCTGTTCGGCCATCATTAACTCCCGATCTCCCTATTGGATATCCAAGGTCTTGGGCTGCTGGGCGGCATGGGGGTGCGCCCCTCCCGTATAGACCTTGAGTTTTTTAATCATTTGCCGACCGAGTTTGTTTTTCGGCAGCATCCCCCGGACCGCTTTCCGGATAAGTTCTTCAGGTTTTTTCTGCAGAAGTTTCTCGGCGCTGATGGACTTGATCCCGCCCGGATATCCGGAATGGCGGTAATACATTTTGCTGCCCAGTTTGTTTCCGGTCAGGCGCACTTTTTCCGCATTCAAAACAATGACGAAGTCCCCGGTATCGACGCTGGGAGTATAAATCGCCTTGTTCTTCCCCCTCAACACCCGGGCAATCTGGGCCGCAGCCCGTCCCAGAACTTTATCTTCCAGGTCGACTATGAACCAGGTTTTGTTAATTTCCGATTTTTTCGCAACTTGCGTGCTCATCAAGGTCCTCTCTCATGTACAATATCGGTGAAAATCTGCGAGGGTACGGGGCTCACAGAAGCAAAGAAATTATCGAACCAAATGCCAAATGTCAAGGTAAATTTCCAGCTTTTCGGGAAAAATCAAAGAACGCGGGGTTTCAGACTGAGGACGGGGCAGGACGCGTGCTGTACCACTCGTTCGGTATTGCTTCCCATCAGCAGGTGGGACAGACCGGTGCGGCCATGGGTACCGATGACGATTAGGGAAAAATTCTCCTCTTCGGCCAAACGGCAAATTTCCTTGAACACGATCCCGGCCGCCACCAGGCAGCGAATCTTCAGGCCGGCCTGGCTTTCCCGAATTCGACCCACTTCTTTTTCAAGTCTCTCCAGAGCCTCCTGCCGGCGACGGGCGAGATGATCCGTCGGTTCTTCTCCGAGTTGGGCAAACGCCTCCACCTCGCCGGTCGGTACGACGTGCAACAGGGTAAATTCGGTTGGAAACCACTGGGGCAGACAAAGGGCAAACTTGAGAGTTTCAAGGCTGTACCGGGAAAAATCGATCGGCACCAGAACTTTGAGTTTTTTCGTCTTGTCCATTGCGGCCCCAGGGAAAACAGTGGTCAAAACTATACCCCGGACGAATCGATTTGCAACCGAAGACCGCCTTCAGTTGTTTCCCCCATTAATCGTACCAAACTTCCATTAAGCAAAGCCCATGAGGGGGCGCAGTCGGTCCGGCTCGAAGTCCAGCCTCCCCCATTAAGAGCCGGGCGATTTCTTCAGGTTCCCGTTTTTTTAATCCGACCCCAACCAGGGTACCGACCATGACCCGGACCATGTTGCGCAGATAGCCCTCCCCTTTGACATCGACGATGACCAGGGATTCGGCCTGTTGAACGGACAGAGAAAAAATCTCCCGAATGGTCGTTTTGGCATCGCAGCCGGCGGTGCGGAATGCCTGGAAATCATGCCGTCCGACCAGCATGGCGGCCCCGGATCGCATGGCCGGCAGGTCGAGCCTGGCGGAAACGTGCCAGGCGGCACGGGCAGTCAGGGGTGAACGGATCGGATCGTTCCAGATTTGGTAGCGATACCATTTGCCGCGCGCGTCATACCGGGCGTGAAAGCCAGGGCCGACCTCCCGGGCGTCCCAAACCGCAATTTCCCGTGGCAGAAACCGGTTGACTCCTTCCCGAAAAGCTCCAAGCGGCAAATCCTTGTCAATTTGGAAATGAGCGACGAGGCCCTTGGCATGGACTCCGGCATCGGTTCTTCCGGAAGCGATCACCCGGATCGGATGGCCGACCACTTTCTCCAATGCCTCTTCCACCACCTGCTGGACGGCTATGCCGTTGGCCTGGATCTGCCATCCGGCATACCCGGTTCCGTCAAACTCCAGGGTGAGCCGAATCTTTCTCATGTGCAGATTCCGATCAACATAATGACTGGCAGGACAACCCCCAAGGCTATCCAGTTCTGCCGGTCCCATTCCCGGGGAGACGGCAGGGAGACCGGCTCAATGACAGCGGTTTCCCCGGCGGAAATTCTCTCTGCCAGGATCTCGGCCCGGGCCACCAGCCGCAAGACCATATCGGCGGCAGTTTGCGCCAGGTGGCGGCCGCGATCAAATTTGGAGCGTGTTTTCTCGGCCCCCTTAAGACTTTGGCCCGATCCAAACGCAGCCAGAGCTTCTTCCCGCAAAATTGGTATGAAATGGAGAACCAGCAAAATCTGGACGGCAAACCCGTGCACCGACACCCCGATGCGGGACAGGGGTCGCAACAACGACGCGACGGCTCCGGCCACCTCGGCCGGTGAGGTGGTCAAGGTCAAAAACGAGGAAAAGAGCAAGGCCAAAACCAGGCGGATGCAGGCCAGGGACCCGAGCGACAATCCATCGCGGGACAACCAGGGAACCCCGAGGAGGGTATGCCCAGGAGACAACAGCACGTGGATAATCAGAGTGAAAAGGAGAAGCCAGCGGAGCGGCTGAACGGCCTTGAGCAGATGAGACAGTCCGATTCCGCCGCTCCGCAGCAGGACAGCGGCCACCCCGGCGAGCAGGACGAGCCGTAGCCATTGATGGGAGGAAAAGACGGCAACGACAAGAACCAGGACCCCCACCAGCTTTATTCGGGGATCAACCCGATGCAGAATTGAGGTTCCAGCCAGGTAGCGCCCGAATATGGCAAATCCGTCTTTCAGCATCAGTCTTTAGATGGGGAAGCAGGGTTCCAGCTGAGGAGAATTCTCGGAGCACTCCCTGCGGGGTAGTCCCTCAGAGATACTTACCAACCAGGATTTCCGCAATTTGAACGGCATTTGTGGCAGATCCTTTACGGATGTTGTCTGCGCAGGTCCAGAGATTAAGCCCGTTTTCAATCGTCATGTCCTCACGAATGCGACCGACGCAAACCAGGTCCTGCCCTGCCGCGTCGAGAGGCATCGGGTAGTCTTCCGCAGCAGGTCGGTCGACCAGCTCGACTCCTGGTGCTCCGGTGAGCAGTTCGCGGGCCTTGTCGATGGTGATTTTCCTTTCGGTTTCGATGTTGATTGATTCGCCGGCCCCGTAGAAAACCGGAACTCTGACCGCCGTGGCCGTCACCCCAACATCCGGATCGCCCAGAACCTTCCGGGTCTCCTCCGCCAGTTTCCTTTCTTCCAGCGTCTCCCCCGATTCCAGGAAGGCATCGATATGCGGCAGGCAGTTAAACGCGATCTGATGCGGAAAGACTTTGCAGTCCCCCGGGCGGCCGTTGAGGAGTTCACCGGTCTGGACGCGCAATTCGTCGATTCCCTTCTGACCGGCACCGGAAACCGACTGATATGTTGAAACGACGATCCGCCGAATCCGGGCGTAGTCATGCAGGGGCTTCAGGGCGACGACCATCTGGGTGGATAAACAATTGGGATTTGCGATGATCCGTTTTCGGGCAAACCCGGCGATCTCGTCGGGATTCACCTCGGGGACCACCAGGGGAACATCCGGGTCCGTGCCCCATGCGCCGGAATTATCGATGCAGACCGCTCCGGCCGCTACGGCAATCGGACAGAAATCCCGGCTGCACTCTCCGCCTGCCGAAAAAAAGGCGACATCGATCCCGACAAAGGAATCGGCGGAAAGCTTTTCCACCGGGATTTCTTTCCCGCGAAACTCTAAAAAATCTCCTTCGGACCGTTCGGAGGCGAGTAGATGCAGTTTCTGCAAAGGGAAATCCCGTTCCTCCAGAATTCGCAGCATTTCATTTCCCACCGCTCCGGTGGCGCCGACAACTGCGACATTCCAAAGTCTGTCCATGTTTCCTGCCCTTTCTGATCCGGCCCGGAACAACGGTAGGGGCGATTATCGAACCGCCCCTACCGTTGAAGCATACCGACGGCGGCCCCATCGACTCCGGCACCGCGACCTTTTAACGAGTGCCCGGATCACCTCTCCAGGAGAACACGCACCATCCGCCGCAGCGGTTCCGCGGCGCCCCACAGCAGTTGGTCGCCACAGGTGAACGCCTGGAGATATCGGGGTCCCATCTTCATTTTGCGAACACGGCCGACTGGAACAGTGAGGGTTCCGGAGATAGCTGCCGGGGTCAGCCGGGCCAGGGTATCGGCCTTGGTATTGGGAATGAGCTCAACCCATTGATTGTCGCCGGCGATCATGCTTTCGACGTCGGCAATCGGCACGTCTTTTTTCAGTTTGATGGTCAATGCCTGGCTATGGCAGCGCATGGCGCCGACACGCACGCAGATGCCGTCCACCGGAATCGGCACGGCAGCGCCGAGGATCTTGTTGGTTTCCGCAAAGCCTTTCCACTCCTCCCGGCTCTGGCCGTCCTCGACCTCCCGGTCGATCCAGGGGAGGACGTTGCCGGCGAGGGGAAACCCGAACTCCTCCTTGGGCAGGATATCGCTGCGCAGGATGGTGGTGATCTCCCGGTCAATGTCGAGGATCGCCGATGCCACATCCTTGAGCCGATCGTGTACGGAACCGTGGAGAACCCCCATTTGACTGATCAGCTCACGCATGTTGGGGGCGCCGGCGCCGGATGCCGCCTGGTAGGTCATGGAAGTCAGCCACTCCACCAGACCGGCTCGAAAGAGTCCACTGAGGGCCATCAGCATCAGGCTGACAGTGCAGTTGCCACCGATGAAATCCTTCTGTCCCCGGTCCAGGGCCGCGTCGATGACGTTGCGATTGACCGGATCGAGGATAATGACGGCGTCCTTCTCCATGCGGAGGGTACTGGCCG
>Ga0210101_1000466_pt1 | contig 13197 bp, 11 predicted proteins | sample Muzzi_PWC_D1_FD_185534 | JGI IMG/M metagenome (GOLD analysis project Ga0210101, IMG submission 185534) | Wetland microbial communities from San Francisco Bay, California, USA, that impact long-term carbon sequestration - Muzzi_PWC_D1 (SPAdes) | ecosystem: Environmental > Aquatic > Marine >... | reverse complement strand
GTCGACACGCGGACCGAGGCCGTCGCCCTCGCCGTGCGCTTCAGCTACCTGGGCGCCGGCGGCGGGGTCAAATAGCCGGCGCTACCCGTCCTTGAACTCGAGCGCGCAGCCGTTGATGCAGTAGCGCTGGCCGCCGCGCTCGGGCGGGCCGTCGTCGAAGACGTGGCCGAGGTGCGCGTCGCAGTGCTTGCAGACGACCTCGGTGCGGCGCATCAGCAGGCTGTTGTCGGGCCGCAGCTCGAGGTGCTCGAGGTTGGCCGGCTCGGTGAAGCTGGGCCAGCCGGTGCCGGAGTCGAACTTGGTGCCCGAGTGGAAGAGCTCGGTGCCGCAGCAGACGCAGGTGAACGTGCCCTCGCGCTTCTCGTCCAGGTGGGGGCCGGTGAACGGGCGCTCGGTGCCGGCCCGGCGGGTGACCTCATACTGCTCGGGGGTGAGCTCTTTGCGCCACTCGTCCTCGGATTTCTTCATGAACCAAGAGTAGAGGGCGACACCCGCCGCCCATACGATGCGCCGCTGTGGAAGAGGCGTTCTACGAGAAGACCGGCGCGGGGAGCTTCATAGCTTCTGAGCTGACGCGGGGGCCGTGGGATCCGGGGGCGCAGCATGCGGGGCCTCCTTCAGCTCTGATTGGACGGGAGATCGAGCTTGTCGATGGAGGCGAGGGGTTTCAGGTTGCTCGGGTGACGCTCGAGATCCTCAGGCCGGTGCCGATCGGGGTGGTGACGGTCGAGGCTGAGGTGGTGCGGCCCGGCAGGAGCGTGCAGATGATCGAGGCCGTGCTGCGGGGAGAGGACGGGGCGGAGCTGATCAAGGCGCGGGCCTGGCGGATCCGGCGGGCGGAGATCGAGATCTCCGACGAGGTGGAGACGACGCCGGCCGCGCCGCCGGGGCCGGAGCAGGGCAGCGAGCCCGAGTTCTTCAGCACGGGCCAGTCGGTCGGGTACCACACGGCGATGCAGTGGCGCTCGGTCGGGGGCGGCTTTCGCGAGCCCGGCCCGGCGACGGTCTGGATGCGGATGGGTTGCGAGCTCGTCGCGGGCGAGGAGCCGACGCCGCTGCAGCGCACGCTGGTCGCCGCCGACGTCGGCAACGGGATCAGCGCCGTGCTCGACTGGCAGCGCTACCTCTTCATCAACGTCGACCTCAGCGTCCACCTCGAGCGCCTGCCCGAGGGCGAGTGGGTCTGCGTCGACGCGGTCACGCTGCCGCAGCGCAGCGGCATCGGCACCGCCGAGTCGGTCCTCTCCGACCAGAGCGGCCGGATCGGCCGTGCCGCCCAGGCGCTGATGATCGCCGAACGTCCCTGAGCGCCAATCGCGTGTGAGGTTTGGGTCGCATAGGGACCCAAACCTCACACGCGTTTCACCTCGTGGCGAGCAGGGCGCGGCCACGGGTCGAGATCGCGAGCAGGATCAGGGTCGCCGAGGCGATCGCGACGCAGGAGGCGAACAGGAAGGCGCCCTCGTAGCTGCTCAGCGCGGCGGCGATGCCGGCCAGCGGCGCGCCGAAGCCGATCCCGGCGTCGAAGAAGGCGGTGAAGGTGCCGAGCGCCGCGCCGCGCCGCGTCTCCGCGACGCGGTCGACGACGATCAGCAGCAGCGACGGGTAGAGCAGCGAGAAGGCGGCGCCCATCGCCATCGCGCCGGCTACCGCGACCGGGAGGCTCTGGGCGACCCCCAGCGTCGCCAGGCCCGCGGCCTCGACCAGGGCGGCGCCGATCGCCACCCGGGCCGGGCCGATCCGGTCCGGCAGGCCGCCGGCGGCGAGGCGGGTGAGCACGACCATCGTCGCGAAGACGCCGAAGACGACGGCGCCGTGGCCGAGCCCGCGCTGGTCGAGGTGGAGGACGACGAAGGAGGCGACGGTCGCGTAGCCGAGCGAGCCCAGCGCCAGCGCCGCCCCGGGGCGCACCGCCTCGCGCGCGATCAGCGGGTGGTGCTCGTCGACGCCGGGCCTGGCGTGGAAGGGATCGGGCAGGCGCAGCGCGATCAGCGCCCCGACGAGCGGGGCGGCGCCGGCGAAGAGCCAGACCGCCGTGTAGCCGGAGGCGTGCAGGAGCAGCTCGCCGATCAGCGGCCCGATGCTGAGCCCGGCCCAGACCGAGAGCCCGTAGAGGCCGATGACCCGGCCGCGGCGGTCGGGCGGGGCGATGTCGACGATCCAGGCCGAGCCGGCGGTGAAGACGGTGCCCTCGCCGGCGCCGAGCAGCAGCCGGGCGCCGATCAGCCCCGGCACGCCGAGCGGCAGCAGGTAGAGGAAGCCGGCGACGGCGACGAGGAAGGAGCCGAGCAGGACGGTCGGCTTGCGGCCACGGTGGTCGGCGAGGCGGCCGGCGACGGGCCGCAGCAGCAGCCCGGTGACCGCGTAGGCGCCGATCACGACGCCGACGGCGATCTTGCCGGCGCCGAGCGGGCCGTCGACGTAGCGCGGCAGCACCGGCAGCACCGCGCCGACCGCGACCAGGCCGGAGAAGGTGACGGCGAAGACCCCGGCGAAGGCGATGCCCGGCCGGGCGACCGGCGGCCTCATAGCGGTAGCGCATCCGACTTTGACCACGCTCTGGTGGGGTCAATGTCGGATGCGTCAGCCCAGCTCATGCGAGGAGGCCTGGGAGATCGTCGATCACGTGGTCGGGGGGCGGATCGGCCGCTTCGGCCTCGGCCCGAGTGCAGGCGCCGCTGAGGACGAGCACCGTCGCCAGGCCGGCCCTGCGCCCGCCCTCGATGTCGGAGGCGATCCGGTCCCCGACCATCGCCACCCGCTCGGCGCCGGAGATCCGCGCGCGGGCCTGCTCGAAGAGATGCGGCTCGGGCTTGCCGCCGGTCTCAGCTCGTTTGCCGGAGGCGGTCTCGACGGCCGCGAGCGTCGCTCCGGTCCCCGGCCAGGCGCCTCCCGGCATCGGCAGGGTCGGGTCGCGGCTGGTTCCGAACAGTGCGGCGCCGCGCTGCAGGGCACGCGTGGCCGTGAACAGCTCGCCGTAGTCGAACTCGCGATGGGCCGAGACGACGACCACGTCGGCGGACTCTCCGGCCTCGCCCTCGAGCAGCTCCAATCCAGCCGCCGCAACGGTCTGCTTGAACCCAGGGGCGCCGATCACGAAGGCGGTTCCACCGGACTCCGCTCTTTCCGCGGCCAGCTGTGCGGTCACCGCGCCGCCGGTCAGAACCCTGTCGCCGGCCGTCGGGATTCCGGCGTCGCGCAGGCGGCTCGCATACTCCGCCGGCTGCTTCACCGAGTTGTTGGTGACGAAGACGACCTGCTTGCCGGCGTCGAGCAGCCCCCGCAGCGTCTCGGCCGCCCCCGGCACGATCTCACGACCGATCCAGACCACGCCGTCGAGGTCGACCAGCAGTCCGTCGAATTTGTCAGCCAGGGCCATCTCCGCGCAGGCTATTGTGCCCGCCGTGAGCTCGGCCAACGGACAGGTGGTGGTCGCCTCCGGTGTCTCGCGCCGCTACGGCGAGGGCGAGGCCGCGGTCGACGCGCTCGTCGGCGTCTCTACCGGCTTCGAGCGCGGCCGCTTCACGGCGATCATGGGGCCGTCGGGGTCGGGCAAGTCGACGCTGATGCACATCCTCGCCGGGCTCGACGCGCCGACCGCGGGCACGGTCACCCTCGACGGCGAAGAGATCACCGGCCTCGACGACGCCGCACTGACGAAGCTGCGCCGCGACAAGCTCGGCTTCGTCTTCCAGTTCTTCAACCTGCTGCCGGTGCTGAGCGCCGAGGAGAACCTCGTGCTGCCGCTTTCGATCGCCGGCCGCAAGCCGGACGGCGAGTGGCTCGAGCGGCTGATCCGCACGGTCGGGCTCGAGGACCGCCGCACCCACCGGCCGTCGGAGCTCTCCGGCGGCCAGCAGCAGCGCGTCGCCGTCGCCCGCGCGCTCGTCTCCAAACCGGCGGTCGTCTTTGCCGACGAGCCGACCGGCAACCTCGACTCGAAGTCGAGCGCCGACGTGCTGGCGCTGCTGCGCCAGGCGGTAGACGAGTTCGGCCAGACGGTGATCATGGTCACCCACGACCCCGCCGCCGCGGCTCACGCCGACCGGCTGATCACCCTGCGCGACGGCCAGGTCGTCCACGACGCGGCGCCCGGCTCGGCCGACGAGGTGATCGAGCTGATGAAGCAGATCGACTGAAGCTTGACCGGGCTCGCGCTCAAGAGCCTCTGGGCCCGCCGGGTACGCGCCCTGACCACGATCCTGGCGGTGGTGATCGGCGTCGCCTTCGTCGCCGGGACCTACATCCTCACCGACACGACCTTCGCCGCCTTCGACGAAATCTTCGAAGACTCGCTGGCGAAGACCGACGTGGTGATCACCGCGCGCGAGGAGGTGCGCCAGGAAAGCGGCGAGCTGCCGAGCTTCAGCGCCGCCGTGCTGCCTCGGGTCAAGCGGGTTGCCGGCGTGCGGGTGGCGGCCGGGGTGATCAACTCGCCGGGTGGGTTCTTCGACTCCGAGGGCGATCCGATCGGCTCCAAGTTCGCGCCCAAGTTCATCGGCTCGAACCGCCCCGAGGCGCTCGAATCGGTCACCTACGTCGAGGGCCACAAGCCGCGCGACGCATCCCAGGTCTCGATCGACGAAGGGGCGGCCGAGGAGGCCGGCCTCGAGCTCGGCGACACGCTGCGGCTGGCCGCGGTCGAGCGGGCGAAGAGCTTCCGCCTCGTCGGCATCGTCAGGCTCGGCGACGCCTCCTTCGGGGGCGCCAGCATCGCCGCGCTGACCCTGCCCGAGGCGCAGCGGCTGACCGGCAAGCGCGGCCAGCTCGACGAACTCTGGGTGGCCGCCGAGGACGGCGTCGGCGAAAGCGAGCTGAGGAACCGCATCGCGGCGCAGCTGCCCGCCGACCTGCGGGTCGAGACGGCGGCGGAAAACGTCGAACGCAACTCCGACCAGATCCGCGACGACCTCGGCTTCCTGCGCATCGCCCTGCTCGTCTTCGCCTTCGTCGCCCTCTTCGTCGGCGCCTTCCTGATCTTCAACACCTTCTCGATCACCGTCGCCCAGCGGATCAGGGAGTTCGGCATGCTGCGCACGCTCGGCGCCGGCCGCGGCCAGATCCTCGGCTCGGTAGTCGCCGAGGCGCTGGCGATCGGCGTGCTCGGCGCCCTGCTCGGGCTCGCCGGCGGCTACGCGATCGCGCTCGGGCTGAATGCGCTCTTCGTCGCGGTCGGGATCGACCTGCCGACGACGGCGCTGGTCACGAAGGATCGCACGGTCGTCGTCTCGCTGGCGATCGGGGTGGGCGTCACCCTCCTCTCCTCCTTCATCCCCGCCCTGCGCGCGACGCGGGTGCCGCCGATCGCCGCCCTGCTGGCGCTGGAGCTGCCGCAGAGCCGGCGCCGCCGCGGCGTCGTCGCGCTGCTGGCGATCGTCCTCGCGTTGGCCGGGCTGGCGACGACCGTGGCCGGGCTCTTTGGCGGCGCCGACGGCGGCTCCGCGGCCGGCCTGATCGGGCTCGGCGCGGTCGCGGTGCTGCTCGGCGTCTCGCTGTTCAGCCCGCGCCTGGTCCGCCCGCTCGCCTCGCTGGCCGGGCGCCCGCTGGAGCTGCTGCGCCGCCTGATCGGGCGGCTGGCGCGCGAGAACACGCAGCGCAACCCGGCTCGCACGGCGGTCACCGCGGCGGCGCTGATGATCGGGCTCGCCGTCGTCGCCTTCGTCACCGTCTTCGCCGCCGGGATCAAGAGCTCGATCGCGACCGCGGTCGACGAGAGCTTCCAGGGTGAGCTGGTGATCCAGAACACCGACGGCTTCTCGCCGATCTCGCCGCGCGCGGCGCAGGCGGCGCGCGGCGTTCGCGGCGTAGCGCTGGTCTCGACCCTGCGCGCGACGGAAGCGAAGCTGCTCGGTGGCGGCAAGAAGCGCGTCTCGGCGCTCGGCCGCGATGCCGACGCGGTGCTCGAGATCGACTGGGTCGAGGGCGGTCCCGGCACGCTGCGCCGCCTGACCGGCCGCGAGGCGATCGTCAGCGAGTCGCTGGCCTCGGACCTCGGGATCGAGCGCGGCGACGAGGTCCGCTTCCTGACCCAGATCGGCCGGCGGCCGCGCCTGCGGGTGGTCGGCGAGTTCGAAGACCGGGCCGAACTGCTCGGCGGCGCAATCGTCACCCAGGGCCTGATGGCGAGCGCCTTCGACCAGCGCGACGACTCGCTCGATTTCGTCAAGCTCGCGCCGGGGGCCGACGCCGCGGCGACCCAGGCGCGGCTGGTGCGGCTGATGGACCGCGATTTCCCTGTCGCCGAGGTGCGCAACCAGCAGGAGCTGAAGGAAAACCAGGAAGGACAGATCAACCAGCTGCTCGGCCTGATCTACGCGCTGCTGGCTCTGGCCGTGATCGTCTCGCTGTTCGGCATCGCCAACACGCTGGCGCTCTCGATCCACGAACGCAGGCGGGAGCTCGGCATGCTGCGCGCGATCGGCATGTCGCGCCGCCAGGTGCGCACGATGATCCGCTACGAGGCGGTGATCACGGCGCTGATCGGCGCCCTGCTCGGCATGGCGATCGGAATCGTCTTCGCGGCGCTGATCGCCCAGCCGCTGAAGGACGAAGGCTTCGTCCTCTCCTATCCGCTCGGCCAGCTGGCCTTGTTGCTGGTCTTCGCCGCGATCGCCGGCGTGCTCGCCGCGATCCCCCCGGCCCGCCGCGCCTCCCGGTTGGACGTCTTGGAGTCGCTGCAGTACGAGTAGCTCAGGGCAGCTCGATCGCGAGCACGACCAGACCGAAAACGGCGTAGGCGCCGAAGAACGCGGCGACCAGCTTCAGCGGCGGGCCGCCGTGGATGCCGACCTCGTGCATCACGGCGTGGCCGCGGCCACGCTTGATCAGCAGGCGGTTGACCGGCCAAGCGGCGAGCCCGGCGATCGCCAGGGCGACGCCGAGCGAGCCCCAGAAGAGCAGGCTGCCGATGCCGGCCTCCATCGCGTCGGGGATCGCCAGCATCATCAGGTTGTCGACGACCTCCATCGTCGCGATGCTGACCGTGTCGACGCTGAGCGCGATCGGCAGCACCACCGCGAAGGCCATCCCCGCCCGCAGCATCGGCAGGCTGGTCAGCGTGTAGCCGAAGAGGAAGGCGAGCGCGATCGCGATCGCGATCGTGCCGAGGTTGGAGAAGCCGAGCGCGCTGCCGATCGCCATCCCGGCCACCTCGCCGATCGCGCAGCCGGTCAGGCAGTGCAGCGTCGCGCCGGCCGCCATCGCGGTCAGCGCCCGGCCCTCGGTCGGCATCTCGTGGTCGCGATGGGCGGGGTGTGCCTCGGCCTCCATGGCCACATCGTTACCAGGGCCGTCCAGAGGATCGATCTCACACGGTCGCCTGGGCGATGGGTGTAACGTCGGCGGCCGGAGGCCCGATTGGAGGCAGCGACCACAACCGCTCCCCAGGCGGCGACGCGATCGTCGCGGACCGCGCTTCCCCCCGGGCCGCCGCTGCCCGTGCCGCTGCAGACGGCGATCTGGTCGCGGCAGGCTCGGCGCATGCTCTACGCCTGCCAGGACCGCTACGGCGACGTCTTCACGCTGAGGCTCGCCCACGAAGGAACCTGGGTGATCCTCGCCGACCCGGAGGCCGTCAAGCAGGTCTTCACCGGCGACCCGCGCGTGCTGCACGCCGGCGAGGGCAACCAGATCCTCGAACCGTTCCTCGGTCGCAACTCGCTGCTCGTCCTCGACGAGAAGCCGCACATGAGCCAGCGCCGGCTGCTCCTGCCGCCGTTCCACGGCGAGCGCATGCAGGCCTACGGGGAGGCGATGGCGGAGATCGCCATTCGCGAGATCGAGCGCTGGCCGACCGCGACTCCGTACGAGCTGCGACCGCGCATGCAGGCGATCACCCTCGACATCATCCTGCGCACCGTCTTCGGGGTCGAGGACGAGCGGCGGATGGGGGAGCTGCGCGACGCCCTGCGCGACTTCCTAGACCTCGGAACCAACCCGCGCATGCTGCTGCCCGTGCTGCTGATCGGCCCCCGCCGGGTGCGCGGCATCGGGCCGGTGCGCCGGCGACTCGACCGGGTCGACGGCCTGATCCGCCGTGAGATCGCGGGTCGCCGCGGCGCCGCCGACCTCGAGCGGCGCGAGGACATCCTCTCGCTGCTCGTCGCGGCCCGCCACGAGGACGGCAGCCCGATGGCCGACGAGGAGATCCGCGACGAGCTGCTCACCCTGCTGGTCGCCGGGCACGAGACGACCGCCACCTCGCTCGCCTGGGCGGTCGAGCGGCTCGCCCGCCATCCGGAGAAGCTGGGCCGGCTGCGCGCCGAGGCCGAAGCCGGCGAGGACGACGCCTACCTGACGGCGACGATCCAGGAGACGCTGCGCCTGCGGCCGGTGATCTCGATCGTCCTGCGCCGCCTCACCGAGCCGGTCGAGATCGCCGGCCACGAGCTGCCCGCCGGGGTTTCCGTCGCGCCCTCGATCTACCTCGTCCACCGCAACCCGGAGATCTATCCCGACCCGCAGGCGTTCAACCCCGAGCGCTTCCTCGACGACCCGCCGGGCACCTACACCTGGATCCCCTTCGGCGGCGGCGTGCGCCGCTGCCTCGGCGCCTCCTTCGCCCAGTTCGAGATGGCCGTCGTCCTGCGCGAGCTGGTCAGGCGCCGCGAGATCCGTCCCGTCGACCCGAAGCCGGAGCGGGTCTTCCGCCGCGCGATCACCGAGACCCCGCGCCACAACGCGCGGGTCGTGCTCAGCTGATCGCGCCCCGGTCGAGGCGGAGGACCTCGTCGAAGAGGCCCGGCGCGGGCGGCTCGTGCGTGATCGCGAGGACGCCGGGCCCCCGTTTCGCCAGCGCCGCGATGCGGGCCTGCAGGTCGGCGGCCCCGGCGGCGTCGAGGTGGGCGGTCGGCTCGTCGAAGATCAGGTAGCGGGCGTCGGCGAGGAAGAGGCGGGCGGCGGCGATGCGCTGGCGCTGGCCGCCGGAGACCTTGGCGCCCGCCTCGCCGACCTCGGTCGCGAGGCCGTCGGGCAGCTCGGCCGGCCACTCGCCGAGCCCGACCGCCTCCAGCGCGGCGACGATCTCGGCGTCGGAGGCGCCGGCGCGGCCGAGCGCGACGTTGTCGCGCAGGCTGCTGGTGAAGAGGCAGGCGTCCTGGGGCGAGAGACGCACCGCTTCGCGGACCGCGTCGCCGTCGACCTCGCTCAGGTCGGTCCCGCCGAGTCGCACGCTTCCTCCCTGCGGCTCGCGGAAGCGCACCGCCAGCTCGGCAAGGGTGCTCTTGCCGCAGCCGCTCGGCCCGAGCAGGGCGACCGCCCGGCGCGGGCGCAGCACCAGGTCGGCGCCGGCGAGCAGCCAGGGCCCGTCGTCGTAGCGGAAGCGGATGCCCCGCAGCTCGAGCTCGCCCGAGCCCGGCAGCGGGCGGGGCGAGGCGGGCCGGGGCACCTGGGGCTCGCGCTCGAGCACCGCCTCCACCCGGGCGGCGGCGCCCGCGCAGGCGTCGATGCTCGTCGCCGCGGCGCCGAGCGGAGCCACGGCCTCGAAGGCCCCAAGCGCCAGCAGCGCCAACGCCGCGAGCAGGACCCCGGCGAGGGCGCCGTCGTGCACGGCGGGCGTCGCGACCGCGACCATCGCCACGGCGGCTCCCGCCGCGAGCGCCGTTCCCAGGCCGACGGCGAGCCCGCCGCTGAGCGCGTCGCGCCGTTGCAGGCGCGCGAGCCGCGCGCCCGAGCGCTCCCCGCGCTCGATCCAGTCGCCCGCGCGCCCGGCGACGGCGATCTCGGCCGAGCCCTGTGCGATCTCCACCAGGTCGGCGCTGAGCGCCGACCGGGCAGCGGCCTGGCGCCGGCCCGCCGTGCGCGCCGCCCAGCGGCTGAGCGCCGGGACGAGCAGGCCGCCCAGGCCCAGGGCCACGAGCAGGACGAGCCCGGCGGCCGGCAGGATCAGGGCGGCCACGGCGACCGACCCGAGCCCGGCGAGGAGCGCGGTCAGGGGTGGGCCGAGCGCCCGCAGGTAGAGGTCCTGGAGGCGGTCGACGTCGCCGACGAAGCGGCTGAGCAGATCCGAGCGCCGCAACTCGCCGGCGTCGCCGGGGACCAGCGGCACCAACCGCTCGAAGAAGCGTTGCCGCAGCTCGGTCAGCGTGCGGAAGGCGAGGTCGTGCGAGGCAAGCCGCTCGCCGTAGCGCAACAGAGCCCGGCTGATGCCGAAGAAGCGGACGCCGACGATCGCCACGCCGAGGGCGAGGATCTCCGGCCGTTGCGCGGCACGGCTGATCAGGTAGCCGGAGGTGGTGAGCAGGCCGACCGAGGCGAGCACCGCGGCGGCGCCGAGCGCCACCGAGAGCCAGAGCAGCCCGCGGCGCGGCTTCGTCGCCGCGACGGCCCGCCGCAGCGCCTGCCGTCCCGTGCTCATACCGGGATCGCCTCGCCCCGCCCGGCCGTCGGCAGCCGGTCCGGCTGCCGAATCCTGCCCTCGCGCAGCTCGACCACCCGGTCCGCGCGGCTGGCCAGCTCGGCGCTGTGGGCGACGATCAGGGCCGTGCGGCCGGCGGCGAGCCGCCCGACCGCGGCGGCGATGTTCCGCTCGGTCTCGACATCGAGGTTGGCGGTCGGCTCGTCGAGCAGCAGCAGCGGTGCGTCGCGGAGGAAGGCGCGGGCGAGGGCGAGCCGCTGTGCCTGGCCGGCGGAGAGCCGCCGGCCGCCGTCGCCGACCGGGGTCTCGAGGCCCTTCGGCAGGGAGCCGACCAGCTCCAGCAGGCCTGCCCGCTCGACCGCTGCCAGCACGCTTGCCTCGTCCGCGCCGGGCTCCAACAGGCGCACGTTCGCGGCGATCGTGCCGCTGAAGATCGTCGGCCGCTGGGGGACCCAGGCGATCCGGCGCCGCCACTCCTCGACGCCCACCTCGCGCAGGTCGGTGTCGCCGCAGGCGATCCGTCCCGCCGCCGGCTCGGCCAGCCGCAGCAGCAGCGAGAGCAGCGTCGACTTGCCGCCGCCGCTCGGCCCGGTCAGCGCCAGCGTCTCGCCGGGGGCCAGCTCGAGCTCGACCCCGCGCAGCGTCTCCTCGCGCCCGGGGTGGGAGAAGTGCACCCCGCCGAGGCGCAGCGGCGCGGCCCGTGGGTCGGGCGCCGGCCTCCCCGGGCGGGGGGCCGGCACCGCCGCCGGCCGGTCGAGCAGCTCGAAGATCCGCTCGGCCCCGGCCATGCCGTCGGCGCTGGCGTGGAACTGGGCGCCGAGCCGGCGCAGCGGCATGTAGAGCTCCGGCGCGAGGATCAGCACCGTGAGTCCGGCGCTGAGGCCCAGATCGCCGCCGGCCAGCTGCACGCCCACGGTGACCGCGACCAGGGCGACGCCGAGCATCGCCAACAGCTCCAGCACGAGCGCCGAGAGGAAGCCGATCCGCAGCGTCTTCATCGTCTCCCTGCGGTAGCTCTCGCCGGTTGCGGCGATCGAGCGCGCCTGCGCGTCGGCGCGGCCGTGCGCGCGCAGCGTCTCCAGGCCGCTGACCAGGTCGAGGAAGTGGGCGCTGAGCCGCGCGAGCCGGCGCCAGCGACGCCGCGTCGTGCGCTCGGTCAGGCGCCCGATCAGCACCATGAAGACGACGATCAGCGGCGCCGTGACGGCGAGGATCGCGGCCGACTCCCAGTCGCGCGGCAGCACCCAGGCGAGGATCAGCAGCGGCGCGGTGACGGCGAGCACGGCCTGCGGCAGGTAGCGGGCGAAGTAGGCCTCGAGCGCGTCGACGCCCTGCACGGCGGAGGCGGCGAGCTCGCCGGAGCGCTCGTCCTGGAGGGCCCCGGGGCGGACGAGCAGCAGGTGGCGGATCAGGCGCGAGCGCAGCTCGGCCATGACGCGGGCGGCGCCGATCCGCCCGCCGGCCTCGAAGCCCGCGTCGACCAGCCCGCGCGCGACCGAGATCGCCGCCAGCCAGAGCAGCGTCGGCGCCACCTCGCCGAGCGACGCCCCGTCGAGGAAGACGCGGACGATCGCGTGCGCCAGCAGCGTCGCCTGGGCAACGATCAGGACGGTGGCCAGGAGGCCGAGGCCGGCGGTCGCGCCGAGGTGCGCCCGCGCCGCGCGGCTGGTCCGGGTCAGCCGGCGTTGCGTCGCCCGCGCCCGCGCCCGTTCGTCAGGAGCCGGCGCCTGCCGGCTCCTCACCGGCCGACTCCCTCTTGTCTCGGTCGAGCAGGTCGAGCGGCGACTGCACGTCGCCGAAGTCGTCGGCGGAGACGCGGTGGCGGAAGACCCAGTAGGTCCACGCCTGGTAGGCGAGCACGACCGGCACGAGCAGCACGGCGACCACGGTCATCACGACCAGCGTGTAGTGCGAGGAGGCCGATTGGGCGAGCGTCATGTCGAAGGCGCTGCTCGTGCTCGAGACCATCGCGTGCGGGAAGAGGTCGACGAAGAGCGAGATGAAGAAGAAGGCGATCGCAGCGGCCGTGGCGGCGAACGCGCGCGCCGGGTGGCGGCCGGCGAGGAATGCGGCAGCGATCAGCGCGCCGGCCGCGAAGGCGGCGAGGATCGCCGCGGCGACGTCGACGCCGCCGCGGTGCGAGGCGACGGTCCAGGCGAGGAAGCCGATCCCGATCGCGGCGGCGAGGGGGGCGATGCGGGCAGCGATCGCACCCGCCCGCTCGCGCATCGCGCCTTCGGTCTTCAGCTCGAGGAAGATCGCGCCGTGGGTGAGGAAGAGGCTCAGGGTCGCCAGCCCGCCGAGCAGCGCGTACGGCTTCAGCAGGTCGAACAGCGTTCCCGTGTACTCGTGCTGGGCGTCGATCGGCACGCCGTGGACGATGTTCGCCCAGCCGACCCCCCAGAGCAGCGCGGCGAGGAAGCTGCCGCCGATCATCGCCCACTCCCAGCGGTCGCGCCAGCGCTGCGTGTCGCCCTTGCCCCAGAACTCGAAGGCGACGTTGCGCACGATCAGCGCCGCGAGGATCAGGAAGAGCGCCAGGTAGAAGCCGGAGAAGAGAGTCGCGTACCACTGCGGGAAGGCGGCGAAGGTGGCGCCGCCGGCGACCAGCAGCCAGACCTCGTTGCCGTCCCAGATCGGCCCGATCGTGTGCAGCACGGCACGGCGCTCCTCCTTGCCGCGGCCTACCGCACGGATCAGCATCCCGACGCCGAAGTCGAATCCCTCCAGCAGGAAGTAGCCGAGCCAGAGGATCGAGATCAGCACGAACCAGACGACCTGAAGTCCGCTGTAGGCGTCCATGGTCAGTAGGTGAGGGCCAGCTCCTGGCCCGGCTCCTCGGC
>Ga0210101_1000465_pt1 | contig 13207 bp, 9 predicted proteins | sample Muzzi_PWC_D1_FD_185534 | JGI IMG/M metagenome (GOLD analysis project Ga0210101, IMG submission 185534) | Wetland microbial communities from San Francisco Bay, California, USA, that impact long-term carbon sequestration - Muzzi_PWC_D1 (SPAdes) | ecosystem: Environmental > Aquatic > Marine >... | reverse complement strand
CGCCGCCGGTCCGCTCGGCGAGCCAGGGCAGAAGGCGGGAGTCGATCATCCCTTCGAGCTCGGCCGGCACGCCAGGGAAGAGGAAGACACTCGTCCCGGAGGGCTCGGTCAGCAGCAGGCCCGGGGCCGATCCCCGAGCGTTGTGGATCACCTGCACCTCTCCGGTCGGCACCATGGCCTGGCGCCGGTTGACCTCCGGCATCCGCCGGCCGAAGGCCCGGAAGCGCTCTCTCAGCTCCTCGACCAGCGACTCATCCTCCATCAGCTCCCGGTCGAGGGCGTCGGCGACGGCTTCGCGGGTGAGGTCGTCGGTGGTCGGACCGAGACCGCCGGTGACGAGCAGAAGGTCGTGGTCGGCGACGAGGCGGCGCACCTCGGCCGCGAGCGCCTGCCGGCGGTCACCGATCACCACCTTGCGTTCGAGGTCCACGCCGAAGCGCTCCAGCGCCTCGGTCAATCGAAGAGAGTTGGTGTCGAGCCGGTCGGTGCCGAGCAGCTCGGAGCCGACGGCGAGAATCGCTGCGCGCATGGTGCGCATGATACCCCCGCGAAGCGTCGGCGAGGGGCGCTCCCGGGGCGGCCGGGACCGGCCGGGATCGGGCCTCCGGAAAACCCCATCGCCGCCCCGCCGATTGATAGAATCCAGCCCGCTCCGTAGCGCGCCCCGACCTCACCGTCCCGCGGCAACCCAGGAAAGCCAGCCATGGAACCTCGCCACAGCCCTCGCATCGACCGGTCCCTCGCGTTCGGTCGCTCGGTCTTCCTCTGGACGATCGGGGCGCTCGCTCTCGGCCACACCGCCACGACGCCCCTCGTCGCCTCCGATGCGTCCGATCCGTCGGTCGCCCTGTTCGCGACTGCCGAGGGCATCCAGATCGCCTCCTCGGACGGTGCCCGGACCGAGGTCGCCCTCGAAGCCGGAGCCCGCTTCGATCACGCCGTCGCTCTCGACGACGGATGGATCGCGGCCGGCGTTCGGGACGGCGGTGCGCTCCTGCTGCTCCGGACCCACCGCGCCACGGGAGAGGAACCGGAGCGGATGAGCGTACCGGCCGCGGGCGGAGCGCTGGTGGCGACGCCGGCGCCGATCGTCGCCGATGGCAAGCTCGTCGGCATGACCTGGCTCGCCGGCGACGCCCCGCGCCGACTGGCGGTGCGCTACGCCGAATGGCTGGACGATGGATGGGGCCCCTACGAGACGGTCGCGGCGCCCGAGCCCGGCAGCCAGCTCGCCGCGTCCGGGGTGGCGCTGCCGGATGGATCGGTGATGGTGGTCTGGAGCGCCTTCGACGGCGAGGACGACGAGATCCTGTGGAGCCTGCGCTCCGGTGGCTCCTGGTCGCCAGCGGCGCGGATCGCGGCGGACAACGCCGTGCCGGACATCACCCCCGCGGTGGCGTTCGAGGATGGACAGCCCCTGGCGGTCTGGAGCCGGTTCGACGGCACGAGCTACTCGGTCGTGCTCTCCCGCTTCGAGGCGGGCGCCTGGAGCGAGCCGACGGCGATCGCTCCGACCGGCTCGCTCTTCCCGAGCTTCCGGTCTTCGGCCGAAGGGCCGCTGGTGGTCTACCGGGACGTGCCGGCGGGCGGCTGGACCGTGGTGCGGCTCGATCGGCAGTTCCGGCCGGCGGCGCGGGCCACGATCGAGACCGAGAACGGCGCCGAGCCCCTCGTCCTGGACGCTGGCCCGGAGACGCTCCGCGTCGTGCCCGGCCCGGGGCGCGAGGCCGTCACGCTCCGCTGGGACCGCTGACGGTCCGGCGCGCGTCTCCGACTTCCTACTCCGAGATCTGTTCGTAGATCAGCGGCGGGGCCTCGCCCGTGTCGGCGATCTCGAAGGCAGCCGCCGCGCGCTCCGCCAGGGCGGCGTCCTCCCGCCGCAGGTAGAGTCTCGCCAGGGGCTGGCCGGGTTCGACCCGCTCCCCCAACCGCACCTCCGTCCGCAAAGCGATCTCGGGGTCGATCGGATCTCCCGGGTGGGTGCGTCCGCCGCCGCCCTCGGCCAGCGCGAGTCCGAGACGCTCGGTGTCGACGGCGGCCAGAACCCCGGCGCGCGGGGCCGTCAGCACCACCTCGACCGGCGCCCGGGGCAGACGGGGAGACGCCAGCCACGCGGTCTCCGCCCCCTGGCTCTCGGCCCAACGGTCGAAGCGCTCCCGCGCCGCGCCCGAGGCGATTGCCGCCTCCAGCTCCCGCCGTTCCAACGGCGCCCCCACCAGTCGGGCAAGCTCCTCGGAGAGGAGGAGCGAGAGCTCCACCAGGTCCTCGGGCCCCTCGCCCGCCAGGCAGTCCAGCGCCTCCTCCACCTCCACCGTATGTCCGGCCCAGCGCCCGAGGGGCTGGCTCATGTCGGTGATCAGGGCGGAGGCGGGCAGGCCGAGCTCCCGTGCGGTCGCCACCAGTTGGCGCGCGAGCTCTCGGGAGTCCTCCAGACGGCTGAAGAAGGCGCCGCTACCGGTCTTGACGTCGAGCGCCAGGCCGGCGGCACCGGTGGCGAGCTTTTTCGACAGGATGCTCGCGACGACCAGCGGAATCGAGCGCACCGTCCCGGTGACGTCGCGCAGGGCGTAGAGCTTGCGATCGGCGGGCGCGATCGCCCCGGTGGCGACGCCGATGGCCAGGCCGACGCTCTCGAGGAGCTCGACGGTGCCGGCGCGGTCGAGCTCCAGCGACAGCCCCGGAATGGTCTCGAGCTTGTCGGCCGTGCCACCGGTGTGGCCCAGGCCGCGGCCGGTCAGCATCACCACCGGGCGGTCGCAGGCGGCGAGAAGCGGCCCGACGACCAGGGAGACCTTGTCCCCCACCCCGCCGGTCGAATGCTTGTCGCCCACCAGCGGCACGTCCGCCGCCAGGTTCCAGCGTTCGCCCGACTCCAGCATGGCCCGGGTGAGGACGCCGGTGGCGGGCACGTCGAGGCCGCGCACCGCGACTCCCATCAGGAAGGCGCCGAGCTGTGCGTCAGCCCACGAGCCGTCGGCCGCTCCGGCCACGGCGGCCCGCAGCTCCACCTCGCCCAGGGCGTGCCCGGCCCGCAGGCGGTCCAGAATCCGGCCCGGAGCACTGCCAGCGTTGGCTGTCATCGACGAGCGGTGACTTCGGGCTCAGGAGGGGAAGTTCGGAAGAGTCTGGAGGCTCTGGCCGCCGCGGCCGGCGAGCTTGCGCCGGGCCTCGTCGGCGTAGGGCGACGTCTTGTACTCGTCCAGGAGCTGCTGGTAACGCTCGGTCGCCTCCACGTCGCGCCCCAGCTCCTCCAGCGTCGTGGCGAGCTCGATGAGAATCACGTCGTCGGGAAGCGGCTTGTTCTCGCGGACCAGCATCGCCTCGAGCTCGGTCGCCACCTCCTCGCCGCGGCCGTCCGCGCGAGCGAGCCGGAACAGGTTGAGCCGCACCTCCGCGGCCAGGATGTTGTCGCCGGCGTCGTCGACGACCTCCTGCCAGAGCTCCTGGGCCCGGTCGGTGTCCCCTTCGTCCATGGCGATCTGCCCCAGGTAGACCCTGGCGACGCCCGACGCGTCGTTCCAGCCGTAGTCGTCCACCACCTGCTGGAAGAGCTCCGTCGCCCGGGCGCGGCGCTCCTCCTCGGTCGCGAACGTCGGCCCGTCGGTGTCCGCCTGGTCCGCGGCGTCCTCCCCGACCGGCGCGCCGTAGGCCTCGATGGCCTCGGCGAGAACCGCCTGTGCGCGGTCCTCCCGACTCGCGCTCCACAAGGCCCAGCCGACCACGGCCAGGCCCGCCACCGCCAGGAGCACGACTCCGGCGATCAACTGCTTCCGATAGGTCTGGACGTACTCCAGAGCCGTGGTCACCGCGAGCTGGAAGCTATCTCGCTGCTTGATCTCCTTGCGCTTCAGGCGGTCGCTCATCCTCGAATTCTCCAGCAGGTCTATCCCACAGATGACAGTAGATGACGGTCGTGGTGTGCAGCTCGTCGGCGGGGCCGGCCGGGCCGGCCAGCTACTTTACCGCAACCTCTTGCCGACCTTCCACACCGGCCTCGGCCCCGTCCCCATCCTCTGACGCCGAATCGCTCTCCATGACGGCATCGGCGACGTCTGCGACCGCCCAGTGGCGGCGCACCATCGTCGTGTCGGTATCCCAGAAGAACGGAGCCGCCATGAGGCCCGCCGGGCGCACGCCCGGACCGCCCTCGGCCTCGGACGGCAGCACCCACCACTGGGCGATCGCCGTCACCTGGAGGGCGCTCGGGTCCGAGCTCTCCACCGCCAACTCGATGCCGTCCGCGGGCGGCGCCACGTAGTGCACGACGACCGGACCGTTGCCGGCGTCCACCGGCTGCGGCTCGCGGCTCGCCACCGCCACCGCGCCGATCCCGTCCCGCGGCTCGAGGAACAGACGGATCCGGTCGGCTCCGGCCGGCGGCACGATCCGCAGCCGCACGGTCCCCTCCCCCGAGTCGGGACGCTCCAGCACCTGGAGCTCCGGCCCCGAACGCTCCAGCACCGGCGCCTGGGCCACCGCCACCGGCCGCGGCCAGGGCAGCAGCTCGGGCAGCGGGCGCACCTCCGGCCGCTCCGGCAGCACCTTGCCGCTCCAGGCGTCCGGCCGCTGCTGGAACGAGGCCCAGACGGCCTCGCCCGAGTCGAGGTCGAGGCCATAGAAGAGACTGCTGTACTGGGGGTTCTCCGGACCGAAGCCGCCGGAGAGACGGACGGCGACGATCAGCACCAGGCCGAGCACGACGAGCAGGCCGGGCACCGCCCAGCGGAGCTTCTGAGCCGCGACGATCTCCGCCTGAGGAGCGAGGAGCGCCAGCAGCAGGCCGCTCGCCACGGCCACGATCGCCGCGGCAGCAGCCCGCAACCCGACCGCCACCAGCGCCAGGGTGGGAGCCCAGACGAGGGCGGTCACCACCAGGGCGACCGCCAGGGCGGCGACGAGCGCGGCGGATAGGGAGGCCGTCTCGCCGGAGCGCTCCGCGCGTGCCACCAGCAGACCCACGGCGATCGCCTGGAAGACCAGAGGCACCAGGAAGAGATAGCTCGCCCCCGGGGCCACCAGGGAGACGGCGCCGGTGGCGAGGAGCCAGAGCACCAGGCCGGCCGCGGCCAGGTCCTCGCCCTGGAGGAACCGTGCGCCGAGGCGTGCCAGGAGCCCCTGGAGGACGAGCCCCAGCCCCAGCGCGAGGAGCGTCAGCGCGAACAGGATGAAGGCGAGCGACGACGCGTCACCCCAGATGCGGAAGTCGTAGCCGCCCCGGAACAGTAGGCCCCGGAGCACGAACGCCAGGCCGCCGAGAACCACCAGGATGACCACCTGGCCGACCAGACCGAGCACGACGCCGCCCAGGCGGACGCGGCCCCGGGCGAAGCCGGCCCCCACGACCCCCACCACCGCGAGGGCGAGGATCACGAAGAGCGCGATCACCCAGGAGGCCGGGAAGTGGACGAAGAACGACCCCAGCGGGTTGAAGTAGACGGCGTCGCCGCCGGTACCGGCGGCCGAGAGATCGGCCGATCCCAGGGCTCGCGCCAGTCCGAGGGCGTTCGAGCCGTGGTGCTGCAGGCTCCGCGGGTCCATGTGCTCGACCGAATCGAGGGCCGTGTGGTAACCGACCGGGCCGTGGATGTGCGCGAAGTTCAGGCCCGGGACGCCGCGCCCCTTGAACACGCTGTAGTCGGTGTCGTTGGGCAGCCGGCGGTAAACCTCGTAGGAGTAGGAAGCCGCCACCGGGTAGGGCGCGGCCTCCGCGAAGCGCGCGATCGTCCAGCCGTTGCCGGGACCGGTCTCGAACATCAACGCGGGGCCACGGGTACCCCGGGCCTCGAAGTTGATCACCAGGTCCACCGCCCGGCCCAGCGGATGGCCCTCCGCGAACGCCTCGGCGCCGAGCAGGCCCAGCTCCTCGCCGTCCGAGAAGAGCGCCACCACGTCGTTGCTCGGAGCCGGACCGGCGAGCAGGGCCCGGAGCGACTCGAGCAAGGTCGCGACACCCACCGCGTCGTCGCTCGCGCCCGGACCGGCCTTCGCCGAGTCGTAGTGGGCCATCAGCAGCAGCGTCCCGCCTCCCCCGGTCCCCGGCACGCGGGCGATCACGTCCTCCATCGTGCCGTAGGTCATGCCCCGGGAGGACCGGCCGACGCCGGTCCAGACCTCGGTCTCGAGCCCCAGCGTCTTCAGCTCTCCGACGATGTACTCGCGGGCCGCGGCATGGGCCTCGCTGCCCACCGGGCGCGGCACGCCACTACCGGCCAGCGCGTTGACGTGCGCCATGGCCCGCTCGGCGGAGAACACGTCCGCCGGTGCGGACGCCGGAGCCACGGCCGGCGGATCGAGCAGCGCGATCGCGAGCCAGGCCGTACCAGCGGTGAGCAGCAGAAGGACAAGGGCCGCAACGGTCCGTCTCATGGGGACTCCTCCCGGGTTCTCGTCCAGGGGATCACGATTGGGTCGGGCGATGCCGCGGGCAAACCGGTCCCATACCGGACCCGCCGTCTCTCCAAGAGTGTGCGCCACGAAGCGTACCGGGACAGAGCACCGAAGCGCGAGCCGAGCTCGTTCCCGGCGGAGGTCCCGCGCCGCGCCCTCCCCCCTCTCCTCCAGCCGCCGCCCCTGCGTTACACTCCCCGTCCCATGGCACTGTTTCGCAAGAAGTTCCGCCTCACCGCCTGCGCCACGTCGGGCGGCTGAGCGGCCAAGATCGGTCCGGGGGACCTCGACGACCTCGTTCGCCCGCTCATCGCCATCGCCGGCGGTGACGAGCGGGTCCTGGTCGGACCCGAAACGTCCGACGACGCCGGAGTCTACCTGCTCGACGGCCACGCCCTGATCGCCACGGCGGACTTCATCACCCCGGTCTGCGACGACGCCCGGCGCTTCGGACGGGTCGCCGCCGCCAACTCCCTCTCCGACGTCTTCGCCATGGGCGGCGAGGTGCTCTTCGCCCTCAACCTCTGCTGCTTCCCGGAGGGCGGCAAGACGGGGGTCCCGAAGGAGGAGCTCGGCGCCATCCTGACCGGAGCGGCCGAGACCCTCGCCGAAGCCGGCGGCGTGCTGCTGGGCGGCCACTCGGTGCGCGACGACGAGCTCAAGTTCGGCTTCGCGGCCATCGGCCGCGCCGAACCGGACCGCCTGCTGACCAACGCCGGAGCCCGCCCGGGCGACCGCCTGCTGCTGACCAAGCCCCTGGGCACCGGCGTCCTGATCAACGCGTTCAAGCTCGGCAAGCTGGACGCCCCTGGCCTCGAGGAGGCTCTGACCGAAATGGAACGCCTGAACCGGGAGGCCTCCCGACTCGCCCTCGACCACGGCTGCCGCGCCGCCACCGACATCACCGGCTTCGGGTTGATCGGCCACACGCGGGAGATGGCCCGGGGTGCCTCGGCGACCCTGCGTCTCCGATTCGAGAGCCTGCCGGTCCTCGACGGCTTCTACCACCTGGTCAAAAAGGGCGTGACCACCGACTCGACCGTCGCCAACCGTGACAACGCGGCCGACGTGTTCGAAGACTGCGCCGGGCTCGACCGGCACCAGCTCGAGCTGCTCTTCGACCCCCAGACCTCGGGCGGGCTGCTGATCGCGGCGCCCGAAGAGAGTGCGGGCGACCTCCTCGCCGCCCTCCTGGCGTCCGGCCACCGGGCCACCGAGGTGGGCGAGGTGGTGGCCGGCCCCCCCCGCGTGGAGGTGGTCTGATGGCGCCGGCGTTCGAGGCCCGGGTGATCCCCAGGGACGACGACTCCTGCGGCTGGCTGGCCGACCTGGAGACGACAGAGGGGCCTGGACAACCGACTCCCCGCCCGCGGCTCGAGGGTGACCAGCGGGCGGACGCCCTCGTCGTCGGTGCGGGCCTGGCCGGCCTCGCCGCGGCCCGGCGCCTCTCCGAGCTCGAGCCGGGCTGGCGGATCGTCATGCTCGACGCGCAACGGGCCGGGTTCGGCGCCTCGGCACGGAGCTCCGGCTTCGTCGTCGACATCGCCTTCTTCACCACCGCCATGGAACCGGACGTCGCCGAGCGCCACATGCGCCTGTCGCGGGTCGGCATCGAAAGCCTGCGGCGGTCGGTGGACGAGCACGCCATCGACTGCGCCTGGGACGACACCGGATGGGTCCACGCGGCCGCCGGCGACGACGGCCTGCGCGACCTCGAGACCCTGGCCCGCTGGCTAGCCGCCCATGGCGAGCGCTACGAGGACCTGGACCGGGCCGCCATGGAGGGAGTCACCGGCACCCGTTTCTATCGGCGGGGAGTGCGCATGCCGGGGCGACCGCTCGTCCAGCCGGCCGCCCTGCTCCGGGGCCTCGCCGCGGCGCTCCCCGACGGCGTGGAGCTCTACGAGCGCTCACCGGTGCGCACGCTCGAGCGGGAGGCCAGCTCCTGGCGGGCCCGAAGCGACCACGGATCGGTGAGCACCCCGCGGGTGATCCTGGCGCTCAACGGCTACGCCCCCCTGCTCTCGGCCACCCGGGGGGGCGGGCTCGCTCGGCGCGTCTTCCCTCTGATCACCTTCGGCAGCCTGACCCGCCAGTTGACGGCGGAGGAACAAACGGCCCTCGGAGGCGAGGCGGAGTGGGGCCTCCTCGCCCAGGACCCGATGGGCTCGAGCCTCCGGCGAACGCGGGACCAGCGCATCCTGGTCCGCAACACGCTCCACTACTCCCGTGACCTCGCCGCCGGGGCGGCGGTCCGCGACCGGGCGCTCCGGGCCCATCGCGCGGCGCTGGCACGGCGCTGGCCGGAGCTCTTCGGCGCCTCCGGCATCGAGCTCGAGCACACCTGGGCCGGCGTCATGGGGGCCTCGGCCAGCCGCCGCCACCTGTTCGAGCGCCTCGACGACGGCCTCTACGCCGCCGCCGGCTTCACCGGCGCGGGCATCGCCCTCGGAACGGTGGCGGGTGAGTTGCTGGCCGAGTGGGCCACGGGCCGCGGCGGTGCGCTGCTCGACGACATGCGCGCCCTGCCGCAGCCGGGCCGCACCCCGCCGGAGCCCTTCCTCAGCCTCGGCATCCGCTTCAAGGTGGCGCGGATGAACGCCACGGCCGGCGACACGCTGTAGAGCGCTTTAGGGAGCGCCTACCGCCGAAGCGCCGAAGCGCCGAAGCGCCGAAGCGCCGAAGCGCCGAGGCGCCGAGGCTCCTGCCGGCCGGAGGCGCATCTCCAGAACGAAGAAAGGCCCGGCGCCCCGACCGGTGCGGGTCGGATTGCCGGGCCTTTGGGAGCCGCTGGGGGCCGTCAGGCGGTCTGAAGGGCCTCGCGGGATTCGGTCGTCGGGAAGGAGCGTTGGAGGATGTTCTGACCGCGGAAGAAGAACTGCGCCTCAACCGTCGTCGGCTCGAACCACTTGCGCACGAACTCTTCCACGTCCTTCAGGTCGAACTTGTTGCAGGAGTACACGTCCACGCTGACGAAGCGGTTGTTCGCCGAAGTGTGAATCTGAATGCCGCTCTCGATGATCGGCACCCAGCCGCTGTAGCCGGGCTTGCCCGGGAATGTGCGCTCGCAGGTCTTGAAGATGTACGGCTGGGTCTGCTTGGTCATGTTCAGGTGAGCACAGATCTGATCCAGGAACTCGTAGCCCTTGTCCAGATCACAACAGTTCTCGTGAGAGACACCAAAGCAATCAATAATTAACTGGTATCCCCAACAGGAATCTTCGGTGCTCTGCCCCTGACAACAGGTCTCTCCCTGACTCATTGGATCATCCTCCTGGTCGCTTCGGGAAGGCTCCCGAGAACCCCCGTCCGCCGCGGGTACTTCTGAATTCGGACTTCCCGAGATCATTCGATTTCGACTTCTCATGATGCTTCACACTGAAGGTGCATGCCGCGGTCATTCCGTGACACGCGTCCTACCTTTCTGCGCGAAGGCTGCCCGCCCGGTGGGGTGGGCTCCCAAGACCCCCTCGGTCAGAGCGCTTCGGCCAGTCCCGGAAGGATCGATTCGCCCGGTCCGGGAACCTCGACACCCGCCGGCACCCACTCGAACGCGTCCTTCCAGCTCCCCGGGCCGGGGCCCGCGTCGTATCCGATGGCGCGCCAGATCCGCTCCGCCGTCTCCGGCATCGCCGGCGCGGCAGCGAGGCCGAGGAGCTTCGCCGCCAGCAGCTCGAGGGCCAGCGCCGTACGGCGCTCCTCCCCCTTGACGCCCGCCGCACGCCGCCAGTGGACCTGGCCACGGCCGAACCGGCGCGCCTCCCGCACCAGCTCACCCAAGGCCCGGATGGCGCGCTGGGGAGAGAAACCCGCCGCGTCCCACCCCGATCCAGCCTCGGCCAGGAGCGCCTGGAGCCGGTCGTAGAACCGCCGCTGCTCTGGCGTCCAGTCGCCGGTCGAGGGCACCGTGCCCCCGGACCCCTCGGCAACCCGCCGGGTGAGATCCTGGAGCCACGTCTGCCAGCCGTTCAGGAGCTCCCGGCGGCAGGTCTCCCGGAACCCCTCCCGGGTGAAGTTGGTCTGCTCCCGCTCCGGACAGGTGCGGGCGAGGTAGTAGCGCACCGCCTCGCGGGGCACCTCGGACAGCAGATCCCGCCCCAGGATCCGATGGTTCCGGCTGGTCGAGAACTTCTTGCCGTCGAGGCGGTAGAACTCGTTGGTCACCATGACCTCGGGCAGCCGGATCTCGGGGTCGAACGCGAGGAACAGGGCCGGGATCAGCACGCCGTAGTAGAAGCTGTTGTCGACGCCGAAGAACTGGGCCACGCGGGCGTCCGGGGACTTCCAGTAGCGCGTCCAGCCGGCCTCCTGGCCGGCGTCTGTGCCGTCCTGGTCGCCGGACTCCCGGGCCAGGTGCTCCGCGTAGGCGAAGTAGCGGGGACCGATCTCCACCCAGACGTTGATCCGCTCGCCCTCCCATCCGGGCACCGGCACCTCGATCCCCCAGTCGCCCGGTTGGGTGACGGGGAAGTCCGGAGCCCCCTCGGTCAGGACCTCCTCACAGAAGGCGCGGAGCCCCGCCGGCATGTCGATCCGGCGGTAGGCCTCGCGGAGCGAGTGGGCGAAGCGCGACACCGGAAAGACCAGGCGCTTGCGGGTCCTGATCTCGGCGGCGGCGCCGCAGGAGGTGCATTTCGGGTCGACCAGGTCGGCGCCCGTGTTGGGCCAGCCGCAGTCTTCGCAGGTGTGCCCGTAGACGGTTCCGCCACAGTGGCCGCAAGCACCCTGGACCCGGTACTCGAAGAGCATCTCGTCGCACTCGGGGCACCAGGCGACCGGCATCTCCTTCTCGACGATCTGCCCCTGCTCGTGGAGCCGGGCGACCAGCTCCCGGACCAGCCGGGCATGGTGCTCGCTCTCGGTGGGGCGATAGAACGCGATGTCGATGCCCGCCTGCTCCAGGGTGTCGAGGATCGACTCCGAGAACAGCCGGGCGGTCTCCTCCGGCGAGCGGCCCAGACTCTCGCCCATGCCGACGACCCACCGGGAGTTGTCGTCGCTGCCGCAGGCGAAAGTGGCGTCTACGCCCTGAAGCCGCAGGAACCTGGCGTGAAAATCGGCCGACAGGTATGGCCCTGCCAGATGCCCGAGATGGAGGTCGCCGTTGGGCGTGGGCGGCGCCGCCGTGACCATGGCCCGCGCGATCTGCGGTCCCGCCTCCACTTCGGCCTCGGCCCCGGGCTGCCGGTCCCACTGCTCCCGGTCCTCCCAGTAGACCGTCAGAAACAGGAGATTCTCGGTCTCCGAGGTGTTGGTCAGGCGGTGGTCGTGAAACGGCTGATGGAAGGTCACGTGGCCCGGTCCGACCTCGACCTCGTCACCGTCGATCGACATCGTCCCCCGTCCCTGGGCGATGAAGAAGGTCTCGCACTCCTGATGCGCGTGCGGCTTCGTGGACTCACCCGGCGCGAGCACCGCCCAGGCGGCGCCGAACGGAGGCTCGACCACCCCCTCCCACGGGTACAGCATCTGCAAGTCCACGTTGTACGCGTGGACGAACGACTCGGGATCGAGCTTGCGAATCAGCACAGGGGACGCCTCCTTGCCTGCTGCGGTCAGGGTCTGGGTGGGTACGCCGGTTCGGGACGGGCTGCCCCATCCTCGCTCCATCCCTCCGGGGTGCGGGGCGCCCGGCGAATCGGGACAACCGGGAGAGCGATCAGGCCAGTGCCCGCTCCGCGGTCGTCAGCTCGCCGTAGATCCCCAGGAGCGCCTCGGAGAGGGCGGCGCACTCCTGGCCGTCGGACACCGCGCCCCGGCGCCCGGCGAGCACGAGCCGGCCCGGCTCCTCCGGTCCCGGGTCGAGATAGACCACCAGGAAGGGCGCACCCGACGGCCGGTCGATGCAGCGCCGGAGCATCCACCCGAGGGTCTCCTCGACCCCTAGATGCTCCCCCGTTCGGGCTGCCGAGAGATCGAGGTGGACGAACAGACCGGCGCCCCTGTCCGCTCGGGGGCGCTCCGCCGGGCACCTGAGCTCCGGGTGGCCGTCGACCAGCAGGCCCACGGCCCGCTCCAGCAGGCCGGGATCGAGGCGGCCTCGCCAAGCGCACACGACCGGCGCATGGTCCATGGGCGAAGGAGATCGTCTCTGGGGGATGGTCGACACGGTGAGAGGGTGGCGTCTGGGGAAAGCCGACGGGTTCCCCTGCTCCAGGGCTCCCAACGCTCCGGCGGGCGCCGCTGTCCTCGCCGCCGGCACCGGCCCCGTCGACCTTCCCTCCTTGAGTGTTGTAAAGCCGCGAGTGCGTGACAACGGCGGCCCTCTTGGCCACCGTTGACATACCACGGCTGATTTCTTGATAATAGGCTGGGCTTTGAAAAAGCCGTATATTGCTCTAAACAGATTTGATCGGAGGCGAACGGACCATGACCGAGGAAACCACCATGCTCGGTGGTGGGCAGGGTGTAATCGAGCCCACGACCGACACAAGAATGTTCAGCTTGATGGAAGTCGCGCAGGAGACCGGCATTGCCATGCCGATCTTGCTCCGCTACAAGCGGGAGCACCCCGAGAGGATCCCTTCCATCGGCTCTGGGGCCCAGCAGCGTTTTCCCGAGGAGGCTTTTGCCATCTTCGCCGAGATCCGAGAGGAAGAATCCCAAGAACGTGATCTGCCCCGCCGTGGCGGCTTCGGCCTGCTGTCACTCCCCCGGATCCGCCGGGCCCGCCACGAGCCCCGGGAGGAGCCTTCAGCCGCCCGGGAGGAGCCTTCAGCCGCCCGGGAGGAGCCTTCAGCCGCCCGGGAGGAGCCTTCAGCCGCCCGGGAGGAGCCTTCAGCCGGCCGAGAGGAGCCTTCAGCCGCCCGGGAGGAGCCTT